>Ga0222427_100525_pt1 | contig 52701 bp, 49 predicted proteins | sample 2B20Ametagenome_FD_182890 | JGI IMG/M metagenome (GOLD analysis project Ga0222427, IMG submission 182890) | Enriched microbial communities from leaf-cutter ant dump, University of Wisconsin, Madison, United States - 2B20A (version 2) | ecosystem: Environmental > Terrestrial > Nest > Insects nest... | reverse complement strand
TTTCGGAGAAGACCGAAGCACTTCCGATACCACCTGAAACGTTCAACTCGTTGATTCTCAAGGAGTTTTCCGTTCCGACTGCGCCGGAAGTGGGGCGAATTATAGAGACATAAAACGGGGCGTCAAGCACTAATTTCAAATTGATTCAAATCAGGCCTGACACCCCTACGCCTCTATATATAGAGGCGCCTTATTCAGACTTCAGCGTGATCCGCGCGAACGACTTCTTGCCAGCCTGGCAAACGTGGGTCTTGCCGAGCGCAAAGACAAAACCGCGATCAACCACCGCACCATCGACACGAACACCACCAGACGCCAACAGGTCACGTGCCACCGCCGAGTTCTTCACCAGACCAGCCTTATTAAGCACAGCGGATATCGGCATATCCTCGGCCGCAGCTACTTCGATCTCCGGCAGATCCTCTGGCAGCTCGCCATCCTTCATCCGGTTACCCGCAGCACGATGGGCATTCGCCGCCGCTTCTTCGCCGTGGAAGCGGGCGACAATCTCTTCGGCCAGCTTGATCTTGATGTCACGCGGATTGGCACCCGCGGCCACCTCGGCACGGAATCCATCGATCTCTTCCATGGAGCGGAAGCTGAGCAATTCGAAGTACCGCCACATCAAGGTGTCCGGGATAGACACCAGCTTGCTGTACATAACCCCTGGCGCTTCCTGGATGCCGACATAGTTGCCCAGGGACTTGGACATCTTCTTCACGCCATCGAGACCTTCCAGCAGCGGCATGGTCACGATGTTCTGAGCCTCCTGACCATAACCGCGCTGCAACTCGCGCCCCATCAGCAGGTTGAACTTCTGGTCGGTGCCACCCAGCTCGACATCCGCCTTCAGCGCCACCGAGTCATAGCCCTGCACCAGCGGATAGAGGAACTCATGAATCGCGATCGGCTGATTGCTGGTATAGCGCTTGTCGAAGTCATCGCGCTCGAGCATGCGCGCCACGGTGTACTGCGAAGCCAGACGAATGAAGTCCGCCGGGGACAGCTTGTCCATCCAGGTGGAGTTGAACGCCACTTCGGTCTTGGCCGGATCGAGGATCTTGAAGACCTGCTGCTTATAGGTCTCGGCGTTATCCAGCACCTGCTCACGGGTCAGCGGAGGGCGAGTAGCACTCTTGCCGCTCGGATCGCCGATCATCCCGGTGAAGTCACCAATCAGGAAGATCACCTGATGCCCCAGATCCTGGAACTGGCGCAGCTTGTTGATCAATACCGTGTGCCCCAGGTGCAGGTCAGGCGCAGTAGGATCGAAGCCCGCCTTGATCCGCAGCGGCTGACCGCGCTTGAGTTTCTCGACCAGTTCGGACTCGACCAGTACCTCTTCCGCACCGCGCTTGATCAGCGCTAGCTGCTCTTCAACCGACTTCATACACAGACCCGCAGGCTCAGATTCAAAGGGCCCCAACCATACAAGATCAGCCATCAAATACAAGTTCCGGGGCCTGATGTGACCCGTGACACCTTTGCTGACGTCTGCGCGCTTGCCTTGAGGGGGATTTGGTTATATTTTATACAGTTATTTCATCTTCATCATGTCATTCATCTTTTCCTTTTCATCTTTTTCAAAGTTATTTCACTCATGACCAACGAACCGACTAAAGCGCCTCCGCTTTATCCGAAGAGCCACCTGTTGGCCGCCAGCGGCATCGCCGCCCTGCTCAGCCTGGCCTTGCTGGTATTTCCTTCCAGCGAAGTAGAAGCCAAACGAACCACTCTCAACCTGGAGCTGGAAGCCCCGGCCGAACAGCTCAAGGCCCAGCCAGAACAGCCGCTGGCCGCAGAAGAAACCAGCGCCTCGCCATTCGCCCAGATCGACAACGCCGAGCCCCAGTCCGAAGGCACCGCCAAGTCCGAGCCGGCCGAAAAATCGGCTGAAGTAGCCAAAGCCGAACCGGCCAAGGAACCGGACCACCGTGAAGTAACCGTTGCCCGCGGCGACACGCTGTCCACCTTGTTCGCCAAGCTCGGACTGCCAGCCAGCGCCGTGCACGAAGTGCTGGCCAGTAACAAGCAGGCCAAGCAATTCAGCCAGCTCAAGAACGGCCAGGTACTGCAGATCGAACTGGACAAGGACGGCCAACTGGCCAGCCTGCACAGCAAGGTCAGCGACCTGGAAACCATCCGCCTGACCAAGAGCGCCAATGGCTACGCCTTCAACCGCGAGGTCACCAAGCCGGTTACCCGCTCCACCTACGTGCACGGCGTGATCAAGAGTTCGCTGTCGGCCTCGGCCCAGCGCGCCGGCCTTTCGCACAACATGACCATGGATATGGCCAACATCTTCGGCTACGACATCGACTTCGCCCAGGACATCCGCCAGGGCGACGAATTCGACGTCATCTACGAGCAGAAAGTGGTCGATGGCAAGGTGGTCGGCACCGGCAACATTCTCTCCGCCCGCTTCACCAACCGCGGCAAGAGCTACAGCGCCGTGCGTTACACCAACAAGGCCGGCAGCACCAGCTACTACACCGCCGACGGCAACAGCATGCGCAAGGCGTTCATCCGTACTCCGGTGGACTTCGCCCGTATCAGCTCGCGCTTCTCGGCCGGCCGCAAGCACCCGATCCTCAACAAGATCCGCGCTCACAAGGGCGTCGACTATGCAGCACCACGCGGTACGCCGATCAAGGCCGCCGGTGACGGCAAGGTCCTGCTCGCGGGTCGTCGCGGCGGCTACGGCAACACCGTGATCATCCAGCACGGCAGCACCTACCAGACCCTTTACGGACACATGCAAGGCTTTGCCAAAGGCGTGAAGACCGGCAGTTCCGTGAAGCAGGGCCAGGTCATCGGCTACATCGGCACTACCGGCCTGTCAACCGGGCCGCACCTGCACTACGAGTTCCAGGTCAACGGCGTACATGTCGATCCACTGGGCCAGAAACTGCCAATGGCCGATCCGATCGCCAAGGCCGAACGTCAGCGCTTCATGCAGCTCAGCCAGCCGCTGATCGCACGCATGGACCAGGAAAAGGCCACCATGCTGGCCCTGAACAAGCGCTGACCCATGGCCCTTTACCTGGGAGTGATGTCCGGCACCAGCCTCGACGGACTGGACATCGCCTTGATCGATAACGAGCCGCGGGTCTCTCTACTCGCCACCCACTACATCCCCATGCCCGAATCGCTGCGCCAGGCCATGCTCGACCTGTGCGTCAGCGGCCCCGACGAGATCGCTCGCTCCGCCCTGGCCGAAGCCGAGTGGGTGCGTCTGGCGGCACACGGCATTCAAGCCTTGCTCGATGCACAGGGGCTACGTCCCGAGGACATCCGTGCCATCGGCAGCCACGGCCAGACCATCCGCCATGAACCCGCCCGCGGCTTCACGGTGCAGATCGGCAATCCTGCCCTGCTCGCGGAGTTGACCGGCATCAGCGTGGTCAGCGATTTCCGTCGCCGCGATGTCGCTGCTGGCGGACAGGGCGCTCCCTTGGTACCGGCCTTCCACGATGCGCTGTTCAACAACCAGGTCGAGCGCCTTGCAGTGCTCAATGTCGGTGGCTTCAGCAACCTCAGCCTGATCGAGCACGACAAGCCTGTCTCCGGCTTCGACTGCGGTCCCGGCAACGTCCTGCTGGATGCCTGGATCAATGCAAAGCTGGGCCGTAGCTACGACGCCAACGGCGCATGGTCAGCCAGTGGCAAGGTACTACCAGGCCTGCTGGGCAGCTTCCTCAGCGATCCATTCTTCGCCGGCACCGGCCCAAAGAGCACCGGCCGCGAACTGTTCAACCTTCCGTGGCTGCATCAGCATCTGGGCACCCAGCCAGCCAGCGCCGACGAGGATGTCCAGGCCACTTTGCTGGAACTGACCGCGCTGAGCATCGTCGACTCGCTGAAGAAGGCTCAGCAAGACACCCAGACCCTGCTGGTCTGTGGCGGAGGCGCGCATAACGGTGCATTGATGGCACGACTGGCCAGCCTGCTACCCGGCGCCCGGGTCGGCAGCACTGCACAGTTCGGTGTCGACCCGGACTGGGTCGAGGCAATGGCCTTTGCCTGGCTCGCCCACTGCTGCCTCGAAGGCATAGCCGGCAACCGCCCCAGCGTCACCGGCGCCCGCGGCCTGCGAGTGCTCGGCGCCATCTACCCGGCATAACCTGCAGAAAGCAAAACGCCGCGCATAAGCGCGGCGTTTTAGCAAAGAGCCCGGCGATCAGATCGAGAACGAAGAACCGCAACCGCAAGTGGTCGTGGCATTCGGGTTCTTGATGACGAAACGCGAACCTTCCAGGCCTTCCTGGTAGTCCACCTCGGCACCCGCCAGGTATTGGAAGCTCATCGGATCGACCACCAGGGAAACCCCCTCGCGCTCGACGATGGTGTCGTCTTCTGCGACGTCTTCATCGAAAGTAAAGCCATACTGGAAGCCGGAACAGCCACCGCCCGTCACGAAAACCCGCAACTTCAGACGATCATTGCCCTCTTCGTCAACCAGGGTCTTCACCTTGTGCGCGGCGTTGTGCGTGAACTGCAAAGCCGTAGGGGTGAAGGATTCGACGCTCATGCTGAATATCTCCCGGCGCTAGTCCGCCATCGTGCGTGATGGCGCGCATTATCCGCTTCCCCGAGAAAATCGGTCAACTATAGATGCGGTATCAGGCTACAAGCGGAAAGTATAAGACCCGCTTGCAGCCTGACAGTCCGACGCTTACGGCAGCAGACCAGCATGGGACAGGCCCAGGCGCTCATCCAGGCCGAAGAGAATGTTGAGGTTCTGTACCGCCTGGCCCGACGCCCCCTTGACCAGGTTGTCGATAACCGACAGCACCACCACCAGATCACCACCCTGCGGACGATGCACCGCGATGCGGCAGACGTTGGCACCACGCACGCTACGGGTTTCCGGATGGCTGCCGGCCGGCATGACATCAACGAACGGCTCGTTGGCGTAGCGCTTCTCGAACAGTGCCTGCAGGTCTACCGAGGTATCGGCGACAGTCGCGTACAGCGTCGAGTGGATGCCACGGATCATCGGGGTCAGGTGCGGCACGAAGGTCAGGCCGACTTCACCACCGGCAGCTCGGCGCAGCCCCTGGCGAATTTCCGGCAGGTGGCGGTGACCTTTCACCGCATAGGCCTTCATGCTCTCGCCCGCCTCGCAGAACAGCGAACCGACGCTGGCACCACGACCGGCGCCGCTGACGCCGGACTTGCAGTCGGCGATCAGGCGCGAGGCATCGGCGATGCCGGCCTCCAGCAGCGGCAGGAAGCCCAGCTGGGTAGCGGTCGGGTAGCAACCCGGCACGGCAATCAGGCGCGCCTGGCGGATCTGCTCGCGGTTCACTTCCGGCAGACCGTAGACCGCATCCTTCAGCAGCTCTGGCGCGCCGTGAGGCTGGCCGTACCACTTGGCCCACTCATCGGCGTCCTGCAGACGGAAGTCGGCAGACAGGTCGATGACCTTGGTGCCAGCCGCCAGCAACTCGCCGGCCAGGGCGTGGGCAACCCCGTGAGGGGTAGCGAAGAACACCACGTCGCAGGCCGCCAGGGCCTTGGTGTCCGGCACGCTGAACGCCAGGTTGTCGTAGTGGCCTCGCAGGTTCGGGTACATGTCTGCCACCGCCAGGCCCGCTTCCGAGCGCGAGGTGATGACTGCGACTTCAGCCTGAGGATGCTGTGCCAGCAGACGCAGCAACTCGACACCGGTGTAACCCGTGCCGCCGACGATACCGACCTTGACCATGAACTGCCCCCTATCAACGAACCGACTGGAAAACCAGCGATGATAGGGGGCCGTGGTGACACCTACAACCGTTGAGATGACGCTGGCGGCGCCTAACCACTACTATCTGACGACCGTGAATCGCCAAGGACTAAAAAACATGTATCTCTGGATCAAAGCCCTGCATATCGTCAGCGTCGTCTGCTGGTTTGCCGGTCTCTTCTACCTGCCCCGCCTGTTCGTCTACCACGCCGCCAGCGAGGACCAGATCAGCCGTGACCGCTTCGTGGTCATGGAACGCAAGCTCTACCGCTTCATCATGGGGCCGGCGATGATCGCCACGTTCGTCTTCGGCATATGGATGCTCTACCTCACTCCCGGCTGGCTAAGCCAGGGCTGGTTGCACGCCAAGCTGACGCTGGTGGTGCTGCTGACTGGCTACCATCACATGTGCGGCGCCAACGTGAAACGCTTCGCCCGCGGCGACAACAACCGCAGCCACACCTACTTCCGCTGGTTCAACGAAGTGCCGGTGCTGTTCCTGCTGCTCATCGTAATTCTGGTGGTGGTCAAACCGTTCTGACCCTAAACAACCCGAGAATCTGCCATGTCATTGCCCGAACTGCTCGAACGACGCCTGCGCCTGCCCGTGGTGGCGGCACCGATGTTCCTGATCTCGAATCCGAAGCTGGTCCTGGCCTGTTGCCGCAACGGCGTGATGGGCAGTTTCCCCGCACTCAACCAGCGTGATACCGCCGGCTTCAAGGCCTGGCTGGAGGAAATCGAAGCAGGACTGGCCGACCTGGCAGACCCGGCGCCCTATGCGGTAAACCTGATCGTGCACCAGAGCAACCCGCGACTGCAGGCTGATCTTGCGGTGTGCATCGAACACAAGGTACCGGTGGTGATCACCAGCCTCGGCGCGGTCAAGGAAGTGGTGGACGCTGTGCACAGCTATGGTGGCCTGGTGTTCCACGATGTCACCACCCGCCGGCATGCCGAGAAGGCCGCCGAGGCCGGTGTCGACGGCCTGATCGCGGTAGCAGCCGGCGCCGGCGGCCATGCCGGAACCTGGAGTCCGTTTGCCCTGGTCGCCGAAATCCGCCAGTTCTTCGACAAGACCCTGCTGCTCGCCGGCTGCCTCAACCGCGGCCACGAAATCCTTGCCGCGCAATTGCTCGGCGCCGACCTCGCCTACCTCGGCACCCATTTCATTGCCAGCCTGGAAAGCCAAGCGTCGCCCGAGTACAAAGCGATGCTGCTGGAGGCCAAGGCCGCCGATATCGTCCATACCCCGGTGGTCTCCGGCGTTCCCGCCAGCTTCATGCGCCAAAGCCTGGAAAAGGCCGGCTACGATCTCGCCGCTCTGGCCAAGGGCGGCGAGATCCAGCTCAAGCCGATCCACGAGGAAGCCAAGGCATGGAAGACCGTATGGTCTGCCGGCCAGGGCGCGGGCGCCATCGATGAGCAATTGCCGGTGGAACAACTGATCGCCCGCCTGGACGAGGAATACCGCCAGGCACTCAACACCGCGAACCGCCTGGGCACGCACTGGCCGCGCTGATTCAGCGGCCTTTGTGTAGACTAGGCCCCCTTTCGCCAGCCCCCGCCCTTGGAGAACCGCATGACCCGTTACGCCATGATCACCGGTGCCTCCAGCGGTCTGGGACTGGCACTGGCCGAAGCATTGGCGCGGCGGGGGCGCAACCTGATCCTGGTGGCGCGCCAGCGCGACCTGCTGGAACCCGTGGCCATCGAACTGACCCAGCGCTTCGGCGTGGAAGTGCTGTTCCGCGCCTGCGACCTTGGCGAGCCGCTGCGCCTCTCGGGCTTCCTGCTGGAACTGGAGGAAGGCGAGCGGCAGATCGACCTGCTGGTGAACTGCGCCGGGATTCGCTCCTACGGGCATTTCCTCGCCCAGGAATGGGGCGACGAACAGGACCTGATCGAGGTCAACATCCTCGCCCTCACCCGCCTCTGCCACGCCCTGGGCAATGCCATGGCGGTACAGGGCGGCGGGCAGATCCTCAATGTCGCCTCGCTGGCGGCCTTCGCCCCGGGTCCGTGGATGAGCAGCTACGCCGCGAGCAAGGCGTACGTCCTGCACTTTTCCGAAGGCCTGCGCGAAGAACTCAAGCAAACCGGGATCAAGGTCTCGGTACTCTGCCCGGGCCCGGTACGCTCGCCAAACCGGCGCATCCCACGCCTGGACAACGGCAAGCGCTGCCTGACCCCGGAAGAAGTGGCGCTGTACACCGTGCGCGCCCTCGACCGCAACAAGGCGATCATCATCCCCGGCCGCCGCAACCGCTGGCTGGCCCGCGCACCACGCTTGCTGGGCCGCTGGATCAGCCGCAAGCTGGCCGGCGCCATCAACCGCGCCTACGCGCCGCGCTGAATCGAATCGCCACTGGGCGGCGGCGTGCCGGCTGAGTACACTCAGGCCCGACCACCACCATGGAGCAAGCGTTGTGGAGACTATTTTCACCAAGATCATCAACCGGGAAATCCCGGCGAAGATCATCTACGAAGACGACCAGGTCCTGGCGTTCCACGATATCGCCCCGCAGGCACCCGTGCATTTCCTGGTAATCCCGAAAAAGCCGATCCGCACCCTCAACGACCTCACCGAGGAAGACAAAGGCCTGGCCGGGCATATCCTGTTCACCGCACAGCGCCTGGCCAAGGAACTGGGTTGCGAGGACGGTTTCCGCGTCGTCATGAACTGCAACGAGCTGGGCGGCCAGACCGTCTACCACATCCATATGCACGTGCTTGGCCAGCGCCAGATGCACTGGCCGCCGGGCTGATCCAGCGCAAGCCCTGTAACAGGCTTTGAGTTAAACTGTCGGGCACATTCTTGCGGAGGTGCCCGATGGCTACCGAACGTCAATACTCGCCGCTCGACCGCTTGTTGCTGCAGGCCGACACCGCCATGCGCACCTTGCTGCCCTTCAGCGGCCAACCGACCCGTCCTTCTCCCGCGATCGTCCAGCCCGACGCCGAGCTCGACGACAAGCAGACCCGCCACATCGCCGGCCTGATGCGCATCAACCACACCGGTGAAGTCTGTGCCCAGGCGCTGTACCAGGGCCAGGCCCTGACCGCCAAGCTGCCAGAAGTGCGCAAGGCGATGGAACAGGCCGCCGACGAAGAAATCGATCACCTGGTCTGGTGCGAGCAACGCATTCGCCAGTTGGGCAGTTCCCCGAGCATCCTCAATCCCCTGTTCTATGGCATGTCCTTTGGCATCGGCGCGGTCGCCGGGCTGATCAGCGACAAGGTCAGCCTGGGCTTCGTCGCCGCTACCGAGCACCAGGTATGCAAGCACCTCGACGAACACCTGGAGCAGATCCCGCCTGAAGACGAAAAATCCCGGGCGATCCTCGAACAGATGCGCATCGACGAGGAACACCACGCCGACATGGCGCTGGATGCCGGCGGCTTCCGCTTCCCCGCCCCGGTCAAGTTCGGCATGAGCCTGATGGCCAAGGTCATGACCAAAAGCACCTACCGCATCTGACCCATCATGACCGGGCGCTTCGAAGCCAAGGACCTGGCCCGCGCAGTTGAAGCGGGCCTGCTGAGCGCAGAGCAGGAACAGGCGTTGCTGCGCTTCCTGCGCGAGCAACCGGCCCACCGCCCCGGCTTCCAGCTGGCCCATGTCGCCTTCTATCTTGGCGCCCTGCTGATCATGGGAGCCATGGGCTGGCTGCTCAGCGAAGCCTGGATGCGCATCGGCGATAGCGCGCTACTGGCCATCGCCCTCGCCTATATCGTTCTGTTGACCTTCGCCGGATTGGCCATGCAGCGCCGCGGCCAACTGATTCCCGGCGGCGTGCTCGCGGCGGTCGCGGTCAGCATCGTGCCACTGGCGGTGTTCGCCATCGAGCGCCTGACCGGCATCTGGCCACTGGACGACCAGCAATCCGACTACCACGACTACTATCGCTACGTGCAGGGCGGCTGGCTGTTGATGGAAACCGCCACCGTCTGCGCCGGCCTGCTGATGCTGCGCCTGATTCCCTTCCCCTTCATCGTCATGCCGATCGCCGTCGCGCTGTGGTTCATGTCCATGGACCTGAGCGAGTGGATTTACGGGGATGTCTTCACCTGGGAGCAGCGCCAGCAGGTCTCGCTGTGGTTCGGCCTGGGGCTGTTGCTGGTGGTGCTGCTGGTCGACGGCCGTACCCGCGAGGACTATGCGTTCTGGGGCTATCTGGCCGGATTGCTGGCGTTCTGGGGCGGGCTGACCTCGATGAACAGCGACAGCGAACTGGGCAAGGCCCTCTACTGCCTGATCAACCTGGGTCTGATGCTGGTGGCCGTATTCTTGCGCCGACCGCTGTTCATGGTCTTCGGCGCCCTCGGTGTGGCGGCCTATCTTGGCTACCTGTCATACGAGGTGTTCGCCGAGTCGTTGCTGTTCCCGCTGGTGCTGAGCCTGATCGGCCTGGCGGTGATCGGGCTCGGCCTGTGGTATCAGAAACACCGCGAGCGCCTTAGCGACCAACTGCGCGCCGCGCTGCCGGCCAGCCTGGTGGATTGGCTGCCGGCATTACGGCGCTGACGAATCAGCCGAGTTCGACGATCTCGTAGTCGTGGGTGATCTCGACACCGGCGCGACCCAGCATGATCGACGCCGAGCAGTATTTCTCCGCCGACAGTTCCACCGCCCGCTTGACCTGGGCCTCTTTCAAACCACGGCCCTTGACCACGAAGTGCAGGTGGATCTTGGTGAACACCTTCGGGTCCTCGCTGGCGCGCTCTGCTTCGAGGAAGGCTTCGCAGCTTTCAACGGCCTGGCGGGACTTGCGCAGGATGCTGACCACGTCGAAGTTGCTGCAACCGCCCAGGCCCAGCAGCAACATTTCCATCGGACGAACACCCAGGTTGCGACCACCCGCCTCGGGCGGGCCGTCCATCACCACCACATGACCACTGCCCGACTCACCCAGGAACATGGCCTCGCCGGCCCACTGAATACGCGCCTTCATACCTGGTCTCCCCTCGCTTGAAAAAATGGCTGCCAGCTTAGTCCCTACAGGCGAAGGCGAAAAGGCTTAAGCGTTCGAGTAAATATGCCGACACAGGTGCTACGTCTGATAAACTGACGCCAAATTGATGGCGTTTTGCACCCATCCCAGAACTATAAATACTCACGGACCGCGTATTTCGGGGCTTAACCATGGTTGCCGCAACACTTCCAGCCAAGATCAAGAACGTCGACAAGCTGCTCGCGCATTGCCAGCGCCGCCGCTTCCCGGCCAAAAGCAACATTCTCAGTGCCGGCGATACGGCCGAGACCCTGTCGTTCATCGTCAAGGGCTCGGTCACCATCCTGATCGAAGGCGACGATGGTCGGGAAATGATCATCGCCTACCTCAATAGCGGCGACTTCTTCGGTGAGCTGGGGCTGTTCGAGCCTGCGGGCAAGGAGCAGCAGCGCAGCGCCTGGGTGCGCGCCAAGAGCGAATGCGAGGTCGCGGAAATCAGCTACGAGAAATTCCGCGAGCTGGCACGTCAGGACCAGGACATTCTCTACGCACTCGGCAGCCAGATGGCCCAGCGCCTGCGCAATACCACGCGCAAGGTTGGCGATCTGGCGTTCTTCGATGTGACCGGCCGCGTTGCCCGCTGCCTGCTGGAACTGTGCAAGCAACCGGACGCCATGACCCACCCGGACGGCATGCAGATCAAGATCACTCGTCAGGAAATCGGCCGGATCGTCGGTTGCTCGCGGGAGATGGTCGGTCGCGTTCTCAAGGACCTCGAAGAACGCAACCTGGTGCATGTGAAAGGCAAGACCATGGTGGTCTTCGGTACCCGTTAATCCTTGGCAATGGCGCCGAGGGTCCGGGCGTAGGCCTGGCCCAGGCGCTCCAGCAACGGTGCCTCGGGCACCACCTCATGCAGCGCGATATGGCTGTCGGCCAGACAGCGCTGCTCCAGCTCGCAACACTCGTTGAAGCGGTTGACCGCCGCGACCATCGACTCGCGCTCGTTATCCAGCAGCAAGGCACCGTGCACCAGCACCACCGGACGCTTGCCGCCGAGCCCCTGGCGCCAGCGCTGGGCCGTGCCGACCAGCTTGCGCCCGTTGAGATTGACGTTGTAACGACCGTCGCAGAACGCACCCTCGATCTCACCGACCGACGCCATGCCACCCCAGTCCCGCAGGACTTCGCACAACGGCTCGCAAAGACGCAGATAGGCATTCTCGATACGACCGTTATCCCCCTCGCTGCGCGGCGCGACATACACCAGGGCGATATTGATCACCGCCGACGACTGCGGCACCGGCTCACCACCGGTTTCGCGCAGCAGCACGGGCCAGCCGGAAATCGCCAGCTCGCCACAGGCCGCCTCGAATCCCTCCAGCCGACTCATCCGCCGCGGCATCACCAATGCCCGGTCAGTTGGGCGCCAGAACAACAACCCATGCTCGCGTTCGCCCTTGCACACCGCCGCCAGCAGATCCTGCTCGGCGTGCAGGCCCGCTTCGACGGTGACGGCCATCGCTTGTTCGCTCATAACTTTCTTCCTGAAATGAAAAAGCCGGCAAACGCCGGCTTCGAATCGATCAGTCCAGCCCGTTCAGGCCTGGCACGCCTCCGGGAAAGAACAGACGCTGCAGTTCCACCCCCGGCTCCTCGGCACGCATGAACGCCTCGCCAACCAGGAAAGAATAGACCTCGTTGATTTCCATCAGCTCGACATCGGCCCGATTGAGGATGCCGCTCTCGGTAATCGCCAGACGATCGCGAGGGATGCGCGGCAGCAGGTCGAGGGTGGTTTCCAGGCTGACTTCGAAGGTGTGCAGGTTGCGGTTGTTGACCCCGACCAGCGGCGTGTCGAGGGTCTTCAGCGCACGCTCCAGCTCATCGCCGTCATGTACCTCCACCAGCACGTCGAGGCCGACGCTCTTCGCTGTCGCAGCCAGCTCGGCCATCTTCACATCATCCAGGGCAGCGACTATCAGCAACACGCAGTCGGCGCCAAGGGCGCGGGCTTCGACGATCTGGTACGGATCGATCATGAAGTCCTTGCGGATCACCGGCAGCTGTACGGCGGCACGCGCCTGCTGCAGATAGACGTCGGCGCCCTGGAAGTAATCGACGTCGGTCAGTACCGACAAACAGGTCGCCCCGCCCTTCTCGTAACTGACGGCAAGTTCGGCTGGGACGAAGTGCTCGCGAATCACGCCCTTGCTCGGCGAAGCCTTCTTGATCTCGGCGATCACCGCCGGTTGCTTGCGCTTGGCCTGCTCGATCAACGCATTGGCGAAGCCACGCGGGGCATCGGCGGCAGCGGCCAGGCGCTCCAGTTCGGCAAGGCTGACCCGGGCGCTACGCTCGGCGACTTCCTCGACCTTGCGGGCAAGAATCGTTTCCAGAACCGTCGGCACACTCATCCTTCATTCTCCAGTTTGAATACCGCGGTAAAGGCACCCAGCTCTTCCATCTTTTCCCGAGCCAGGCCGGTGTGCAGTGCGTCGTGAGCCAACTCGACACCTTGCTTGAGGGTCATCGCCAGGTCTGCGGCATAGAGCGCGGCACCAGCGTTGAGGACGATCATTTCCGCAGCTTTCTGGCCGTTCTCGGTCTTGCGCCGGCCAATGGCATCGCGGATCAGCGCCAGGGATTCTTCCGGACCGCTGACCGCAAGGCCATGCAGGCTCTGGCTCTTCATGCCGAGGTCTTCCGGCTCGACCCAGTACTCGGTGATTTCGCCGTTCTTCAGTTCGGCAACGAAGGTCGGCGCGGCCAGGCTGAACTCGTCCAGGCCATCCTTGGAGTGCACCACCAGCACATGCTTGCTGCCAAGCCGCTGCAGCACTTCGGCCAGCGGCCGGCACAGGGCCTGGGTGAACACGCCGACCACCTGGTGCTTCACACCAGCCGGATTCGTAAGCGGGCCGAGCATGTTGAACAGGGTGCGCAGGCCCAGGTCGCGGCGCGGGCCGGCAGCGTACTTCATGGCGCGGTGGTGGGTCTGGGCGAACATGAAACCGATGCCCACGCTGTCGATGCAACGGGCCACCTGGACCGGCGTCAGGTTCAGGTAGATACCGGCGGCTTCCAGCAGGTCGGCGCTGCCGCTCTTGCCGGACACCGCGCGGTTGCCGTGCTTGGCCACGGTGCAGCCAGCAGCGGCCACGACGAAGGCCGAGCCGGTGGAGACGTTGAAGATGTTGGCGCCATCGCCGCCGGTACCGACGATATCGACCACGCCATCGAGGGTGTTGAGTTCGACCTTGTCCGCCAGCTCACGCATGACCGACACCGCACCGGTGATCTCGTCGATGCTTTCGCTTTTCATGCGCATGCCCATCAGGAAGGCGCCGATCTGCGCCTCCGTGCACTGGCCGGTCATGATCTCGCGCATCACATCGCGCATTTCCTCGGTGGACAGATCCAGGTGGCCGACGATCCGGGCCAGGGCAGTCTTGATATCCATTGCGCGATCCTTAGCGGCGGCCGCCGGTCTGCTTGAGGAAGTTGGCGAACAGCGCATGGCCCTGCTCGGTGAGGATCGACTCGGGGTGGAACTGCACGCCTTCGATATTCAGGGTCTTGTGACGCAGGCCCATGATTTCGTCGACGGAGCCGTCTTCGAGTGCGGTCCAGGCGGTCATTTCCAGGCAATCCGGCAGGGTTTCGCGCTTGACCACCAGGGAGTGGTAGCGGGTCACGGTCAGCGGATTGTTGAGACCGGCGAATACGCCCTTGTTCTCGTGGACCACCGGACTGGTCTTGCCGTGCATCACCTGACGCGCGCGTACCACATCACCGCCGAAGGCCTGGCCGATGGACTGGTGTCCCAGGCACACGCCGAGGATCGGCAGCTTGCCGGCAAAATGATGGATGGCGGCGATGGACACCCCGGCCTCGGTCGGAGTGCACGGGCCTGGGGAAACGACGATGCGCTCTGGCTGCAGGGCTTCGATCTGTTCGATGGTCAGTTCGTCGTTGCGAATGACCTTGACCTCTGCCCCCAGCTCGCCGAAGTACTGAACGACGTTGTAGGTAAAGGAGTCGTAGTTGTCGATCATCAGTAACATCTGGGTTCAACCTCTTGAATACTGACTTTGAAAGGCTGCCTTCCCGACTGCCGACATGCAGTTTCACCCGCCCCAGTCGTTTCAAACTGTTGCGAAGGTGTGTGAATTCATTTCAGAAAGGCAAAACGTAACGGGCCGGCGAACCGGCAGGAGATAAAGTCAGGCGCGCCAACGCCAACGGGCGTGGGCCTTGATAACGCGCATCAAGAGTTTGCTGACGATCAACACGGGGTAAGTCTCGTTCATACGTTTCGGCACAGTAGCTTACGGAAACAATGCGTGCAATATCGGCACGCCACGAAGCGAAGGATTTGCTACCGTCAGCGGGCGCAATGCCCAAAAACAACGACAAAAGGACTCTTGCGATGAGAAAACGCCGTTATCTGCGTCAATCCACCGCGTGCCTGCTGGCACTCGCCTGTTCACAAGCCATCGCGGCTCCCTCCCCCTACTCCACCATGATCGTCTTCGGCGACAGCCTCGCCGATGCGGGCCAGTTCCCCGACCCCGATGGAGCGCCCGGCACCAGCCAGCGCTATACCAACCGCAACCCGGATGGCAGCTTCGCCCCGGTGTCGTCGATGATCCTCGGCGGTTACCTTGGCGTCGCCCCCGGCGACCTGAACGCCTCCACCTCGCCGGTCAACGCCGCCCTGGGCATCCCGGACGGCAACAACTGGGCGACCGGGGGCTACCGTACCGACCAGATCTACGAGTCGATCACCGGCGAATCCCTGGTGATGATCCCGCCCGGCAATCCCGGTGCCGGGACCGTACTGCGCCAGAAGCCCGGCTACCTGGCCGGCGGACGACTGGCCGATCCCAATGCGCTGTACTACCTCACCGGTGGCGGCAACGACTTCCTCCAGGGACTGGTGACTTCGCCCGCCGCCGCCGCGACCTCGGCTACCCAACTGGCCGCCAGCGCCCAGGCCCTGCAGCAGGCGGGGGCGCGCTACATCATGGTCTGGCTGCTGCCCGACCTGGGCCTGACTCCGGCACTAAACGGCACGCCACTGCAAAGCGCCAGCTCGCAGCTCAGCGCCTTCTTCAACCAGACCCTGGTCACCCAACTGGCCCAGATCGATGCCGAAATCATCCCGCTGAACATTCCGCTGCTATTCCAGGAAGCCCTCGCTTCGCCAAGCCTGTTCGGCCTCGCCGCTGACCAGAACCTGTTGCAGACCTGCTACAGCGGCAACGGTTGTACGCAGAACCCGGTGTATGGCGCCAGCGGCACCAACCCGGACGCCAGCAAGCTGCTGTTCAACGATTCGGTCCACCCGACCATCGCCGGCCAGCGGATGATCGCCGACTACGGCTATTCCATCCTCTCCGCCCCCTGGGAGCTGACCCTGCTACCGGAAATGGCCCACGGCACCTTGCGCGCCCACCAGGACGAACTGCGCAACCAGTGGCAGGCCGACTGGCAGGCGGTCGGACAATGGCAGGCGATCGTCGCCGCCGGCGGCCAGAACCTGGATATCGACAGCCAGCGCAGCTCGGCCAGCGCCGACGGCCACGGCTACAACCTTACCGTGGGCGGCAGCTATCGCCTTGACCAGGACTGGCGAGTCGGCATTGCCGGCGGCGTCTACCGGCAGAAACTGGAGGCCGGCGCGCGGGACTCCGACTACCGCCTGAACAGCTACCTGGCCACCGTGTTCGCCCAGTTCAACCACGACCGCTGGTGGGCCGACGCCGCCCTGACTGGCGGGCGCCTGGACTACGACGACCTGCAACGCACCTTCGCTCTCGGCCCGAGTGACCGCAGCGAGAAAGGCGACACCGATGGCGATGTCCTGGCTGTCTCCGCCCGACTCGGCTTCGACCTGGCGCAGCCGGGCAGCGACTGGAGTCTGTCGCCGTTCATCAGCGCCGACTATGCGCGGATCGAGGTGGATGGCTACAGCGAGAAAGGCGCACGTGCCACGGCGCTGACCTTCGACGACCAGAAGCGCGACTCACGGCGGCTGGGTGCCGGTCTGCAGGGCAAATACCGGGTAGCGCCAGCGACCCTGGTGTTCGGCGAAGTGGCTCACGAGCATGAGTTCGAGGATGACCGTCAGGACCTGACCATGCACCTCAACAGCCTGCCGGCCAATGACTTCACCCTCACCGGGTATACGCCACAGAGCAATCTGAACCGGCTGAGCCTGGGGGTGAGCCAGACCGTGGCGCCTGGCGTGGCATTGCGCGGTAGCTATAACTGGCGCAAAAGCGACGAGTTGACCCAGCAAGGGGTCAATCTGGCGTTGAGCCTAGAGTTCTAAACCTAAGAGGCCATGTTGTTGCTGATGGCCTCATCGCTGGCAAGCCAGCTCCCACAAGCTCCGCGTCACCGCTGAATCCTGTGGGAGCTGGCTTGCCAGCGATTAGGGCCAACACTTATTTCTGCGGTGTCTGCTCAGCCAGCGCCACCGCCCGGAACATGGCGCGACGCTTGTTGATGGTTTCTTCCCACTCCAGCGCCGGCACCGAGTCGGCAACGATGCCGCCGCCGGCCTGCACATGCAGCTCGCCGTCCTTGATCACCGCAGTACGAATGGCAATCGCGGTATCCATGTTGCCGTTCCAGGCGAAGTAACCCACCGCACCACCGTAGACACCGCGCTTGACCGGCTCCAGCTCGTCGATGATCTCCATCGCGCGAATCTTCGGCGCGCCCGACAGGGTCCCGGCCGGCAGGATGGCGCGCAGGGCGTCCATCGCGGTCAGGCCGCTTTTCAGCTGGCCGGTGACGTTGGACACGATGTGCATGACGTTGGAATAACGCTCGATCACCATCTTCTCGGTGAGCTTCACCGAACCCACTTCCGACACCCGACCGGTATCGTTGCGGCCCAGGTCGATCAGCATCAGGTGCTCGGCGATTTCCTTGTCGTCGGACAGCAGGTCTTCTTCCAGCGCCCGGTCGGCCTCCTCGGTGGCACCGCGCGGGCGGGTACCGGCGATCGGGCGCACGGTGACCAGGTTGTCCTCGACCCGCACCAGCACTTCCGGCGAACTGCCCACTACGTGGAAGTCACCGAAGTTGAAGAAGTACATGTACGGCGTCGGGTTGAAGCAGCGCAGCGCCCGGTACAGGTCGATCGGCGCGGCCTTGAAGTCGATGGACATGCGTTGCGACGGCACCACCTGCATGCAGTCGCCGGCAAGGATGTACTCCTTGATGGTATCCACCGCGCGCTCGTAGTCCGCCTGGGTAAAGCTCGAGCGGAAGGCCGGTTCGGCGGCCTGCGGGCCAGTGAAGTCGAGGCCACGGCGCGGGGTGATTGGCTGGCGCAGTTGCTCCAGCAAGTCCTGCAGGCGGGCCTGACCCTGTTCGTAGGCATTTTCCTGGGCCGGATCGGCGAGCACGATGGCGTGCATCTTGCCGGCCAGGTTGTCGAACACCACGACCGCATCGGAGACCATCAGCAGGATGTCAGGCACGCCCAGCGGATCCGGGTTCGGGCATTTGCCCAGGCGCTTCTCGACGTAGCGCACGCAGTCATAACCGAAGTAACCGACCAGACCACCATTGAACCGCGGCAGACCGGCGATGGTCGGAACCTTGTAGCGTTCCTTGAAGGTCTCGACGAAGGCCAGCGGGTCTTCCACCTCATGCTGCTCGGTCTCGACGCCGTCGACGGTGATGCGTACCTGATGGTCATGCACCCGCAGCACGGTGCGGCACGGCAGGCCTATGATCGAGTAGCGGCCCCACTTTTCCCCGCCCTGCACCGATTCGAGCAGGTAGGAGTTGGGCTGGTCGGCCAGTTTCAGGTAGATCGACAGCGGTGTGTCGAAGTCGGCCAGGGTTTCGCAGGCAAGGGGAATGCGGTTGTAGCCTTCAGCGGCCAGGCGCAGGAATTCTTCGCGGGTCATGATTGCCTCGTGGCAGTAGGGCAAGAAGAGTCAAATGGCAAACGTGCCGGACATAGCCGGCTGGGCAGAAGTCAGGCGCGCCAACGCCAACGGGCCAGGGCCTTGATGACTTTCATCCAGAGTTTGCCAGCTGCTACCACGATGGAATCTCTACCGGGTGGGAAGTTGAAGGGCTCAACGTTAGCTCAGTGGCTGCACCGAAGCAACCGGCAGCAAGGCGCGCAGATCGTCGATCACCAGCGCCGGCGACTCCTCGCTGATCGGCCGACCGTGGTTATAGCCGTAGGTCAGCCCCACGCACTTCACCCCGGCCGACTTCGCCGCCTGTACATCGCTGCGCGAATCGCCGACGAACAGCGCCTCGTCGGCACTCACGCCAGCCATGCGCATCACATGCAGCAGCGCCGCCGGGTCCGGCTTCTTCTGCGGCAGGGTGTCACCGCCGATGATCCAGCGGAAGTACGGGCCGATCTGCATCTGATCGAGCAGCGGGCCGACGAAGCGCTCCGGCTTGTTGGTGATCAGGGCCATCTCCACGCCCTGCTCCTGCAGCCAGCGCAGGGTATCGCGCACGCCCGGGTAGATCACCGTGCGATCGTGGCTTTCGCCATAGGCGCGCAGGAAGATCTCCAGGCCGTGCTCGGCTTCCTGGTCGTTGACCGCCGCATGCTCGATGCCACCGGCCAGGGCCCGGCGCACCAGCACCGGGGCACCATTGCCGACCCATTGGCGCACAGCCTGCACCCCGGCAGGCTCACGGCCCATTTCGAGCAGCATGCGGTCCACCGCCGCCGCCAGGTCCGGGACCGAATCGATCAGGGTGCCGTCCAGGTCGAACATCACCAACTGCGGCAGACGTTGCGGGAACAGCTGCTCGAAGCCGCTCATGGGCGGGCCAGGGCCAGTTCGGCGCGCATCTTGTCGATCACTTCCTTGTAGTCCGGGGCATTGAAGATCGCCGAGCCGGCCACGAAGGTATCGGCGCCAGCAGCAGCGATCTCGCGGATGTTGTTGACGTTCACGCCGCCGTCGATTTCCAGGCGGATATCACGACCGCTGGCATCGATCAGGGCGCGCGCCTCGCGCAGCTTGTCGAGGGTGCCGGGGATGAACTTCTGCCCGCCGAAGCCGGGGTTGACACTCATCAGCAGGACCATGTCGACCTTGTCCATCACGTACTTCAGCGCATCCAGGCCGGTGGCCGGGTTGAACACCAGACCGGCCTTGCAGCCGCCGTCGCGGATCAGTTGCAGCGAACGGTCGATGTGCTGCGAGGCTTCCGGGTGGAAGGTGATGTAGGTGGCGCCAGCTTCGATGAAATCGCCAATGATGCGGTCGACCGGGCTGACCATCAGGTGCACGTCGATCGGCGCGGTCACGCCGTACTTGCGCAGCGCCGAGCAGACCATCGGGCCGATGGTCAGGTTGGGCACGTAGTGGTTGTCCATCACATCGAAGTGGACGATATCGGCGCCAGCCGCGAGCACGGCATCGACATCCGGACCCAGGCGGGCGAAGTCGGCGGAAAGGATCGAGGGAGCAATAGCGAAGGGCTGCATGGCGCACCTTTGGGCGAATTCACGGTGGCGCGCATTGTACATCAGGGACAAGGAGACTGATGGATGTTGTCTGGAGATGGACGGAACAACACAAAACCCTGTGGGAGCTGGCGTTGCCAGCGATGGGGCCAGAACCGACAACATCATTGCCTGGCCTGGCCTCATCGCCGGCAACGCCGGCTCCCACAGGATCCCGAGTTGCCGTCAGGCGGGCTGCTGGGTCCGCAGTTTCTCGCTGCGCCCACGCAGCCATTCCAGGGTCAGCAGCAGGATCACCGAGAAAGCGATCAACAGCGTCGCCGCAGCAGCGATGGTCGGGCTGAGGTTCTCGCGGATGCCGCTGAACATCTGCCGTGGCAGGGTGGCCTGCTCGGGACCGGCGAGGAACAGGGTCACCACCACTTCGTCGAACGAGGTGGCGAAGGCGAACAGCGCCCCGGAAATCACCCCGGGAGCGATCAGCGGCAGGGTCACGCGGCGGAAGGTGGTCACCGGCGAGGCGCCCAGGCTGGCCGCCGCACGCACCAGGTTGTGGTTGAAGCCCTGCAGGGTCGCCGACACGGTGATGATGACGAACGGCACGCCGAGCACCGCATGCACCAGGATCAGCGAGAGGAAGCTGTTACCCAGCCCCAGCGGGGCGAAGAACAGATAGCTGGCCACACCGATGATCACCACCGGCACCACCATCGGCGAAATCACCAGGGCCATGATCAGCGACTTGCCGGGGAAGTCCCCGCGGGTCAGGCCGATCGACGCCAGGGTGCCGAAGACCATCGCCAGCACCGTGGCCGCCGGGGCGACGATGATGCTGTTCTTCAGGGCGCGCATCCACTCATCGGAGGCGAAGAAGTTGTGGTACCACTGCAACGAGAAGCCCTGCAGCGGGTAGACCAGGAAGCTGCCGGAGTTGAACGACAGTGGAATGATCACCAGCACCGGCAACACCAGGAACAGCAGGATCAGCCCGCAGAGAATGCGCAAGCTGTAGAACCAGACCCGCTCGACGGGCGACATGTACGGACTCAGCATGACTTCGCTCCTCAGCTCAGGCGCAGGCGGCTGGAGCCGACCAGCCAGCTATAGATCAGGTAAAGCAGCACGGTAGCCAGCAACAGCAGGCCGCCCAGCGCGGTTGCCATGCCCCAGTTGATGCTGGTGTTGGTGTAGAAGGCCACGAAGTAGCTGACCATCTGGTCGTTCGGGCTGCCGAGCAGCGCCGGGGTGATGTAGTAACCAATGGCCATGATGAACACCAGCAGGCACCCGGCGCCCACGCCGGCGTAGGTCTGCGGGAAGTACACGCGCCAGAAGCTGGTGAACGGATGGCAGCCGAGGGAAATCGCGGCACGCATGTAGGTCGGCGAGATGCCCTTCATCACGCTGTAGATCGGCAGGATCATGAACGGCAGCAGGATGTGGACCATCGAGATGTACACGCCGGTGCGGTTGAACACCAGTTCCAGCGGCTTGTCGATGATGCCGATGGCCATCAGCGCACTGTTGATCAGACCGCCGGATTGCAGCAGCACGATCCACGCCGCCACCCGCACCAGGATCGAGGTCCAGAACGGCAGCAGTACGAGAATCATCAGCAGGTTGCTCTGCCGGGTCGGCAGGTTGGCCAGCAGGTAGGCCAGCGGATAAGCCAGCACCAGGCAGATGGCGGTGATGACGAAGCCCATCCACAGGGTACGGGTGAAGATGTCCAGGTAAATGGCCTGGTCAGGGGTAGCCGGGGCCACTTCACCGAGGTCGTCGATGCGATGGTCCAGGGCCGCCAGCAGATAGAACGGGGTCACGCTGCTGGTGTTGCGGCGGATCGCCTGCCAGTAGGCGGGGTCGCCCCAGCGCTCGTCGAGCTCTTGCAGCGCATCCTTATAAGAAGCGGGTTCGGCCTTGAACGGCAGGGCCCGGGCGGTTTTCGCCAGCAGGCTGCGGTAGCCGGCCAGTTCCATGTTCAGACGCTTGGACAGGTCGCCCAGGGTCTGGTTCTTGCGCGACTCGGCGAGGTCCTCGCTGAGTGCTTTGTAGACGGGCTCGCCCGGCAGGCTCTTGCCATCCCACTCGGCCACGGCCACCACGGTACGCGGCAGGCCGCTGACCACCTCGGGGTTGCCGACGCTCTTGTACAGCAGCGCGGCGATCGGCACGAGAAACACCAGCAGCAGGAACAGCGCCAGCGGCGCGATCAACGCCTGCGCCTTGAAGCGGTTGACCCGCTCGGCACGCGCCAGGCGCTGCTTGAGGGTAGGACCTGCGCCTTCTTTGAGGGGCACTGCGATGGCCATAGCGAACTCCGGAAATCTTGGAAAACGGGGAGCGCCGGCAGGCCGCCGGCGCCCCATCGGTACGGCTTACTTGGCCGCCCAGGCGTTGAAGCGTTGTTCCAGCTGCTCGCTGTTGTCAGCCCAGAAGGCGACGTCGATCTGCACCTGGTTGGCGATGTTTTCCGGGGTGGTCGGCATGTCCTTCTTGATCTCGTCGGACAGCAGGGCGACCGCCTTGGAGTTGGCCGGACCGTAGGCGATGTTTTCCGAGTAGATCTTCTGCTGCTCAGGCTGCACCGAGTAGGCGATGAACTTCTTCGCTTCCTCGACGTTCTTCGCACCCTTCGGAATGGCCCAGGCGTCGAAGTCGTAGATGCCGCCGTTCCACACCACTTTCAGGTTGCTTTCTTTCTGTACTGCGGCGATCCGGCCGTTGTAGGCCGAGCTCATGACCACGTCACCCGAGGCCAGGTACTGCGGCGGCTGGGCGCCGGCTTCCCACCACTGGATGTTCGGCTTCAGCTCGTCGAGCTTCTTGAAGGCGCGGTCCTGGCCTTCCTTGGTGGCGAGCACCTTGTAGACTTCCTTCGGCGCAACGCCGTCGGCCATCAGGGCGAATTCCAGGGTGTACTTGGCGCCCTTGCGCAGGCCACGCTTGCCCGGGAAGTTCTTGGTGTCCCAGAAGTCCTTCCAGCTGGTCGGGGCGGTTTTCAGCTTGTCGGCGTTGTAGGCCATGACCGTGGACCAGACGAAGAAACCTACGCCGCACGGTTGGATAGCACCCGGCACGTAGTCGGATTCGTTACCGAACTGCGCAGGATCCAGCTCCTCGAACATGCCTTCGTCGCAACCGCGAGCCAGTTCCGGCGACTCCACTTCCACCAGGTTCCAGGACACGCTCTTGGTGTCGACCATGGCTTTGACCTTGGCCATTTCACCGTTGTATTCGCCCGCGACGATCTTGCCCTTGCCGGCCTTCTCCCAAGGCTCGTAGAACGCCTTGACCTGCGCCGCCTTGTTGGCGCCGCCGAAGGAAATCACGGTGAGATCGCTTGCCGCCATTGCGTGGGTCGCAGTGCACAGACCCAGTGCCAGAGCGGTCAACTTCAAGTGTTTGAGCATTCTTATTCTCTCCACAGTGCAGGGTGTTGGTTAGCAAACCTCAGTGGGCTTCCAGGATAGGATCGAGTGCGCGTGCGTGTTCGACCTCCCAGCCCAGCGGTACCACGTCGCCCACGGCCAGCGCCGGGTCGAGTTCGGCGATCGGCTGCTTCACGAAGAAGTCGGCCTTGCCGCAGACTTCCAGACGGACCCGCACGTGGTCGCCCAGATAGATGAATTCGGCCACGCGACCGGAGAAGCGATTGACACAGCTTTCGCTGTGGCCATTCAGGCGCACGCGCTCCGGGCGCACCGACAAGGTCACCGGCTCGCCCGGCTCGCCGACGTTGACCGCCAGCGCCTCGACCTTCTCGCCACGGGCCAGGGCCACCAGGCAGCGTTCGCCGTCACGGCTGAGCAGGCGACCGTTGATGCGGTTGTTCTCGCCGATGAAGTTGGCGACGAAGGTGTTCTTCGGCTCTTCGTAGAGGGTGCGCGGGTCGGCGATCTGCTGGATCTCGCCCTGGTGGAACACCGCCACGCGGTCGGACATGGTCAGCGCCTCGCCCTGGTCGTGGGTCACATAGACCACGGTCACGCCCAGGCGCTGGTGCAGGTGCTTGATCTCCATCTGCATGTGTTCGCGCAGTTGCTTGTCGAGGGCGCCGAGGGGTTCGTCCATCAGCACCAGTTGCGGCTCGAACACCAGGGCACGGGCCAGGGCCACGCGCTGCTGCTGGCCACCGGAGAGCTGGCCTGGGTAGCGCTGGGCGAAGGCATCCAGCTGGACCATGTTCAGCACGCGCTTGACCCGCTCGCTGATGTCGGTCTTGCTCAGGTTGCGCACGCTCAGGGGGAAGGCCAGGTTCTCGGCCACGGTCATGTGCGGGAACAGCGCGTAGTTCTGGAACACCATGCCGATATCGCGCTTGTGCGGCGGCACGTTGTTGATCGAACGACCGGCCAGCTTGATCTCGCCGGCGGTCGGCGTCTCGAAGCCGGCCAGCATCATCAGGCTGGTGGTCTTGCCCGAGCCGGAAGGACCGAGCAGGGTGAGAAACTCGCCCTTGCGGATATCCAGGTTGAGGTCCTTGACGATCAGCGACTCGCCGTCGTAGCTCTTCTGCACACCACGGAAGCTGACCAGGATCTCGCCGGACGCAGCGTTCGAATTGACCTCACTCATACCCGCACCTTTTTGTTGGATGACTGCTGTGATCCAAGCGTAAGGAAAGGCAAGGGTGGCGCAAATCGGGGGTGCTGAGAGATTGATATCAGCCGGGTGGAAGGGTGCTTGTAGGGATTGCCCTACAAAGATGACGGATTTAGATATGCCCTCCCGACCCTATCGCTGGCAAGCCAGCTCCCACACTGCCGGCGACACCAGCAAAACCTGTGGGAGCTGGCTTGCCAGCGATGAGGCCCCGACAGGCAACATCAATCCCACAGGTCGCTTTCAGAACACTCAAAGCAACTTGTGCTCCATCGCATACTTCACCAGCTCCGCCAGCGAAGTGACATTGAGCTTCTGCATCAGCCGCGCCTTATGGGTACTGATGGTCTTGTTGCTCAACGCCAACTGCTGGGCAATATCGTTGACGTTGGCGCCCTGGGCCAGGCGCTCGAACACCGAAAACTCGCGCTCCGACAGCAAGGAATGCAACGGCCGGGTATCGGTCAGGCCCACCTCGAAGACCATCCGGTCGGCCAGTTCCGGATCGATATAGCGCCCGCCCCCGGCCACCCGGCGAATCGCGGTGAGCAGCAGCGCCGGGTCACTGTCCTTGGTGGCATAACCGGCGGCGCCGACCTTCAAGGCGCGGGCGGCCATCTGCGCCTCATCGTGCATCGACAGCACGAGGATCGCCGGCGGCGCATTCAGCGCGCGGATCCGCGGGATCGCCTCAAGGCCGTTGACCCCGGGCATGGAGATATCCAGCAGCACCACCTCGCACGGGGTATGCCGCAGCGCTTCGAGCAATTGCTCGCCATTGCCCGCCTCGCCGACCACCTGCATGTCCTTGGCCAGGCCGATCAACTGCTTGATGCCCTCGCGCACGATGGTGTGGTCTTCGGCCACCAATACTCGAATCACTGCCCCGCTCCTGTTTCAGTCCAGAGGAATACGCACGCTCAGGCTGGTGCCCTCGCCCGGTTCACTTTCCAGGTGCATCTCGCCGCCCAGCATCAGCACCCTTTCGCGCATGCCGACCAGTCCGAAGGAACTTGGCCGACTATCATCCGCGACAAATCCTACGCCATCGTCACTCACCGCAAGACACAGCATAGGCCCCTCCAGCGTCAGGCTGATCTCCACCGTATGCGCCCGGGCATGGCGCATGACATTGGTCAGTACCTCCTGCAACACCCGGAACAACCCGGTGGCCTTGGCGTCACTCAGTGGTGGCAAGTGCTCCGGAACCTGCACCAGACACGGGATCTGGGTCCGTGCCTCGAAGCGCCTTGCCTGCCACTCGATCGCAGAGGCGATGCCCGCATCGAGAATCGGCGGACGCAAGGCCGTAGCCACGTCGCGCACCAACTGGAACAGTTGGGCGATCAGGCGCTTCATGCTGCCCAGTCGCTCGGTCAGACCCGGGTCGAGATCGGCGTAGGCCAGTTCGCACATGGACGTTTCCAGCTTCAGCACGGTCAGCATCTGACCCAGTTCGTCATGCACTTCCCGGGCAATTCGCGCCTTTTCCTCCTCGCGCACGCTTTCCAGGTGCGCGGCCAGCTCCCGCAACTGTTCCTGGGAGCGAGCCAGCTCCAGCTCGACCTGCTTGCTCTGGGTGATGTCCCAGACGATACCGTCCCACACCACCCGGCCATTGCTCAGGGTCCGCGCACTGGCCTTGATATCGGCCCAGCGCTGCTCGCCTTGACGGGTCAGGATGCGTCCCTGCCATGACCAATCGCTGTCCGAGGCCAGGGCCTGGTCCTGGACCCGGTGATAATCGGCGCGGTCATCGGCATGCACCAGGTTGCGCAGACCCATTTCCGGATGCTGGATTTCGCTCGGTGCATAGCCGACCAGCGCTTCGCTGCCCTCGCTGATGTAGGGAAACTCCAGCTCGTCGATCCCCGGGTCGCGCTCCAGGCGAAACACCAGGCCCGGTACGTTGGCGGCGATGCCCTTGAGCCGCGCCTCACTCTCGCGCTGGGCTGCCTGGGCACGGCGCCGCTCGCTGACGTCGGTGAGGTAGACCACCAGGTACTCGGCATCGCGAAAGCGCAGGAAGCTCAGTGACACATCCACCGGCAGGAAGCTGCCATCGGCCCGCAGCCACCGGGTTTCGAAGCGTTGCGCCGACTCGTCGCTGGCTCGCGCGCGCTTCCACAGGTCAAGCCAGCGGTCCATGTGCAATTGCGGTTCGAAGTCGATCAGCGGGCGCTCCACCACCGCGCCGGGTTCGTAGCCGAGCATCGCTTCCGCGGCACGGTTGGCGTAGCGCACATGACTATCCCAGTGCACCCAGAGGATGCCCACGGTGCTCTGGTCGAGGGAGAACTGGCTCAGGCGCAGGGCTTCCTCGCGGCCCAGGCGCAGGGCCAGGTCTTCTCGCGCGGCAAGCAGGCTGTGCTCAAGGAAATGTTGCTGGCGACGCTGCCAGATGATGATCGCCACGCCACTGAAGAACAGTGCAGCAAACAGCAGCGCAAGGTTCTGCCAGAAACCGGGAGACTCGCTCAGGCGTGGGTACTTGGGTTGTAGCCAGCGGGTATGCAGCTCTTCCAGGTCCTTCGCCGGAATCGCCTGCAAACCGCGCTCGAGGACATCCGCCAGCATCGGCCAGTCACGTCGCGACGCGACCCGCAGCAATTGCGGGCGGCCGATATCGCCAACCACCGCCAGCTCGCTGAATTCGCTCTCGCGGGACAACCGGCTCAACTGCGCTTCGTCCACCACGGCATAGCGCGCCTGCTCGCTGACCACCAGTTGCAGGGCCTGGCGCTCGCCCGGCACGCCCTGCAGGTTGAGGTTGCCGTAGGTGGCGCGCAGGTAATCGGCGACCGCGCTGGGCATGCGCACGGCGACCCGCTCGATGTCGCCGATCTTCTCCACATCCACGGCCACCGCACCATTGCGCTGGCCGACGATCAGTTGCGGTACACGCATGTAAGGGTCGCTGAACAGCCACAGGCGCAAGCCGGCCGGCGTCTGGGTCAGGCCCGGGGCGAGGTCGATCTCACCGTGGACCAGGGCATGCTCCAGCTCGGCCTGGTCGGAGAAGTTGCGCCAGGTCAGGTCCAGGCCCAGGTTGCGCGCCAGCAGGTTCATCACCTCGACGTTGACCCCGGACAGTTGCTGCAGGCGCCGGTCGAATTGGGCGAACGGTGCTTGCAGGATCATCCCGACCCGCAGGCTGCGATGCTGTTCCAGCCAGTCCCGCTGCGCCGGATCCAATTGCACCGCAGTCGGTGCCGGGGCGGCCCAGACGATCAAGGGCAGGAAAAAACAGCCGATAACCCACAGACGGCGCAAACCAATCATCTTGAATCTCGTCATATAGAAGGACGGCTACCCAGCGTGGCCGTCCCGGACAAATACCTTTAGGCTGCCGGTATCATTCTGGCCTGGATCGATCAATGTTCTCACTCTATCGCACGACGCTTCCTGCGTTATGCCTGACCTTGATACTACCTTGCAGCGCCAATGCCGTGGATGGCAAAGCGCCAGAAACCCAAGCGGAGCGCCCGGCCCTGATCGAGCGCACCCAGGAAGACGCCCTCGCCCTGGAACGTCAGGTGCCCAAGGAAGAGCAACAGACCTTGCAAGCCGGCAGCGACGCTTTCCTCGCCCTATGGAAGCCGGCCAACAGCGCGACGCCCCAGGGCGCACTGGTGATCCTCGCGGGTGCCGGTGAAACCGCCGATTGGCCGAAGACCGTCGGGCCACTGCGACGCAAGTTCCCGGATGCGGACTGGGGCACCCTGAGCCTGGCCCTGCCCGATCTGCTCAGCGACAGCCCGGTGGCGCGCAGCGAGAGCCCGGCCCCGGCGCCCAAGGCCGAGGACACCAGCAAGGCCGCTCCGGCCAAAGACACTCCGGCCGACGCCAACGCCAATATCGCTCAGGCCACGGCCCCGGAGACTGACGCGGAATCCAGCGATAGCGCACCCGCCGACGCCAGCAGCGACAGCACCGACGCCGAGCGCATCTTCGCCCGCCTCGATGCCGCCGTGGCCTACGCCCAGCAGCAGAACGCGCGCAGCATCGTGGTCCTCGGCAGCGGTACCGGCGCTTACTGGGCCGCCCGCTACATGAGCGAACGGCAACCGGCGCAGGTGCAGAAACTGGTGATGGTCTCGGCGCAGATGCCGCTCAAGGCCGAGCACAGCCTGGAGAGCCTGGCGCCGACACTGAAGGTGCCGACCGCCGATTTCTACTACAACGACCAGGGATCGGCCCGTCAGGCAGCACAGCAACGCCTGCAGGCCAGCAAGCGTCTGAAGGACAGTAACTACAGACAGGTCGCCCTGACCGCAATGCCCGGCAACCGCTCTGCCGAGCAGGAGCAGTTGTTCAGGCGGATCAGGGGTTGGTTGAGCCCGAGCGCAATCGATTAGAAATCGCGTCGTTTGCGGATGATGGCGTAGGCCTGGTGCAGTTCGCGGGTGCGCTCGGTTGCCTCGCGCACCTTGGCCGGGCTGGCGCCACTGCCCTGCAATTTGTCCGGGTGGTGGCGACTGAGTAGACGGCGGTACGCCTGCTTGATCTCCCCCGCTTCGGTGTCTGCGCCGACCCCAAGCAGACGCAGAGCCTCGGCGTAGCTACCCGGCCCATCGAGGGCCGCCTTGCGCGGCTCGTAGTCACCGGCCAGGGCCTGGACCTTGGCCGCCGACCACCCCAGTTGTCGCCCCCAGTGCAGGAGCAGCTCCCGCTCGTCACGGCCGGCCCGGCCATCGGCCCAGGCCATGCGACAGCAGGCGCGTAACACGCCCTCGGCGGCATGGGGTTGCAGCTTCAAGCGTTGCAGGTGGCCTTCGACCTTCTCGCGCCCGGACTTGCCGAGATTGAAGGCAGCGATGGCCTTCTTGCGCGCCTCATCGTTCAGCTCCAGCCGCTGCATTTCCTGGCGGGCCTGCTGGATATGGCCTTCGACCACCCGGCCATCGCTCTTCGCCATGCGTCCCAACAGGACGAACAACACCTCGTCATCGCGCAGTACCGGACGACCGCCCAGTTTTTCCCGCAGGTGCGCCCAACTGTGCAACTGCAAGCGGCGGTCCATCGCCTGCCCGAGCAGGGCTCCCAACAGCGCGCCAGGAATGCTGGCGACGGCGAAGCCGGCTCCGGCTCCAATCACTGTGCTCGGCCACAACATGTCAGCGGCGCTCGGCGAGCAGGCGCTCGACTTCGGCAAGGCGCTCCAGGGTACCGACGTCCACCCAGTGGCCGCCGAAGTGCTCGCCGCTGACCTGGCCGTTGGCCATGGCCGCGCGCAGCAGCGGTGCCAGCTTGAAAGCACCCGCCTGGCAATCGGTGAACAGCGCCGGGTCGAGCACCGAGATGCCGCTGAAGGTCAGGGTATCCTCGGCCCCCGCGCCATCCTCGACCTGGCCGGCAGCGAGGCGAAAATCGCCGGCGCCGTGATGGCCGGGATTGTCCACCAGCACCAGATGGGCCAGGCCCGGCAGCGGCTGGCGCAGGCGGGCGAAATCGTAGTCGGTCCAGATATCGCCGTTGACCAACAGGAACGGCTCGTCACCCAGCAACGGCAACGCCTTGAAGATCCCGCCGCCGGTTTCCAGCGGCTCGCCCTCGGCGGAATAGCGGATGCTCAGGCCGAAGCGCGAACCATCGCCGAGGTGATCCTCGATCTGCTGACCGAGCCAGGCATGATTGATGACGATGTCGGTGAAACCCGCTGCGGCCAGGGCACGCAGGTGATACTCAATCAGCGGCACACCGGCCACCGGCACCAGTGGCTTGGGTGTGTGCAAGGTCAGCGGACGCATGCGCTCGCCCTTGCCGGCGGCGAGGATCATCGCCTTCATGGACGCGCCCCCAGGCTGGCGATCAGCTCACCCAGTTCGGCCAGCTCCGGCCGGCGCGCAATCACTTCATCTATATAGGCAAAGAAACGTGGCACGTCGGCCAGGTAGCGAGGCTTGCCATCGCGGTGGCAGATACGAGCGAAAATGCCGATCACCTTGAGATGGCGCTGCACGCCCATCAGGTCGCTGGCGCGGTGGAAGTCCTCGAAATCGGCCTGGACCGGAATACCTGCGGCACGGGCCCGTTCCCAGTAGCTACGCAGCCAGCCGGCGACCCGCGCCTGCGGCCAACTGAGGAAGGCGTCCTTGAACAGGCAGGTGATGTCGTAGGTGACCGGGCCGTACACCGCATCCTGGAAATCCAGCACACCCGGATTCGGCTCGCTGCGCATCAGGTTGCGCGGCATGTAGTCGCGGTGCACCAGTACCTTGGGCTGGGCCAGGGCGCTGTCGATCAGCAGGCTGCTGACCCGCTGCCAGAGTGCCGCTTGCCGTTCGTCGAAGGCCTTGCCCAACTCGCGCCCCACGTACCACTCGGGAAACAGCTCGACTTCGCGGCGCAGCAACGCCACGTCATAGCTCGGCAACGGCGCATCCATCGGCAGGCGCTGGAAGGCCAGCAACGCATCGATGGCATCGCTGAACAACTCGTCGGCGTTGTCGGCGTCGATCACGTCGAGGTAGGTCTGGTTGCCCAGGTCGCTGAGCAAGAGGAAGCCGCGCTCCAGGTCTTCACCGTGGATCACCGGCACATTGACCCCGGCACTGGCCAGCAGGCGGGCGATATCGACGAAGGGACGGCAGTTTTCCTGGGGCGGCGGCGCATCCATGATGATGAAACTGCGGCCGTCGGCCTGCCAGCGGAAATAACGACGGAAACTGGCGTCGCTGCTGGCGGCGGTCAGGCTGCCCTCGGGGACCGGCCCCCAGCCCTGGGTCCGAAACAGAAGCGCCAGCTGCTCGTCGAGCCAGGCGGTCAGGTGGTGCAGGCGTACATCGTGATCAGGCATTACAAGGGTCTCCGAAGGCCCTGGTCGCTGTATCGAAGGTATTCGTGCGCAGGCCAGGCGAGGCGAGAACGGGCAAGGATGCGGAGTTTACTGGTTGTAAATGCGCATTCCGAGCCGTTTTCAATGCGGCCGATGCAAGCAGGATGCATTTCTTACAGAGCCTAGCCGTCAAGCGGGGCATGCTTTATCATCCAGCATCTTTTTCAGACCATCGAGAGGCGTGCGGCCCCACACGCGGGCAGATGGCACGCAGGAAGCCCGGACTAATAAGATGGCATTGAAATCCCCCGCGTTTCGCAAAAAATTCCCGTTGCTGGTCACCGGCGGTCTGCTGGCATTGCAACCCCTGGCGACCTCCTATGTAGTCGCCGCCGAGCAGTTCGACTGCCAGGTCTCCGCTTCCGGCGGATGGGACTGCAAACCCAAGACCAGCGCCACACAGCTGCCGCCTCGCCCGATTCATGACGGTGCAGCGGTCAGTTCGGCCAATGCGTCCCCGGAACAGGCCGCCGAAGGCGGTGCCGTCGAGGACAAAGGTCCCAAGCCCACCCTGGTCACCGAATCCAAGGGCCGTGGTCTGAAATCCCGCAGCGCCGACTACAGCCACCTGGACTGGGTTCCTCGCGAGCAACTGACTGCAGCCCAGCTCGCCGAGACTGGCCCGTACTGCTCCGGTGCCTACATCGAGCCGACCCGCCCGGGCATGAACGACAGCACGCCGAAGGACGAATCGCCGACCTTCCTCGGTGCCAAGGTATCGCGCTACCAGCAGGAACAGCAGATCGCCACCCTCGCGGGTGACGTGGTCATGCGCCAGGGCAGCATGCAGGCCGAGGCCGACGAGGCCAACCTGTACCAGGCCGAGAACCGTGGCGAGCTGGTCGGCAACGTGAAGATCCGCGACAACGGCTCGCTGGTCGTCGGCGACCGCGCCGAGATCCAGCTGGATACCGGTGAAGCCCAGGTCGACAACGCCGAATACGTGATGCACAAGTCGCGCATCCGCGGTAACGCGCTGTACGCCAAGCGTTCGGAAAACGCCATCATTCGTCTGAAGGACGGCACCTACACCACCTGTGAGCCGAACAGCAACGCCTGGCAGCTCAAGGGCAACAACATCACCCTGAACCCGGCCACCGGTTTCGGTACCGCGACCAACGTCACCCTGCGGGTCAAAGATATTCCGGTGCTCTACACCCCGTATATCTACTTCCCGATCGACGACCGTCGCCAGTCCGGCTTCCTGCCACCATCGTTCAGCAGTAGCAGCGATACCGGCTTCATGCTGGTCACGCCGTACTACTTCAACCTTGCGCCAAACTACGACGCCACCCTGTACCCACGCTACATGGCCAAGCGCGGCCTGCTGATGGAAGGCGAATTCCGCTACCTGACGCCGAGCAGCGAAGGTCAGTTCGGTGGTGCCTGGCTGAATGACAAGGAAGACGAGCGCAAGGAGATGTCCGACTACACGGATCAGCGCTGGATGGTCAACTGGCAGCACAAGGGCGGCCTGGACTCGCGCCTGATGACTGAAGTCGACTACACCGATATCAGCGATCCGTATTACTTCCAGGACCTGGAAAGCGACCAGATCGGCGTGGAGCGCCGCGACTTCCTGAACCAGCGGGCCACAGCGACCTACCGTGGCGACAGTTATACCGCCCGCATCAACGTTCATGCTTTCGAGCGCGCATCCGTTGCCAACATCACGCCTTACGACATGCTGCCGAAGCTCTCCCTCAATGGCGTGCTGCCCTTCCAGCCAGGCGGTCTGAACTTTGCCTACAACACCGAGTTCGTGCGTTTCGACCGCAATCTCAAGAGCGGCAACTTCAAGGACGAGAATGGTGTTGAGACCCGCTGGTATGACGCTCGTGTTTCCGGCCTGGCCCGTGCCAACGGTGACCGTGCAACGATCGCACCGCAAGTCAGCCTACCTCTGGAGTGGACTTACGGTTTCGTGAAACCCGCCGTCAAGTACACCTACACCAAGTACGACCTGAGCCTGGACAGCCAGGGCAAGGCTGGTCTTAACGGTGACTTCAACAGCACCCCTGATCGCGGCCTGCCAACCTTCAGTGTCGACAGCGGCCTGTACTTCGACCGCGACACCCAGTGGTTCGGCAAGAACTACCGGCAAACCCTCGAACCGCGCATGTACTACCTGTATGTGCCGTATGAGAACCAGAAAGACATCCCGGCATTCGACACAGGCGAATACACCTTCAACTACTCGGCACTGTTCCGCGACAACCGCTTCTCCGGCGGCGACCGCATCGGCGACGAGAACAAGCTGTCCCTGGGTGTGACCAACCGCTGGATCGAAGAAAACGGTTTCGAACGCCAACGCTTCAGCATTGGCCAGGCCGTTTACTTCAAGGATCGCAAGGTGCAGTTGCCGGGTATCGACTATCGCACCCGCGACGACGCGCAGGCCGATGTTTCGCCTTATGCGCTGGAATACGAATATCGCTTCAACCGCGACTGGCGCTTCAACTCCGACTTCAACTGGGATCCGGACAGCCGCAGCACCCGTTCGGGCAGCGCGATGTTCCACTACCAGCCTGAAGACAACCTGAACAAGGTCGTCAACCTTGGCTACCGCTATCGCAACGACACCGTCCGCTACGACCAGACCACCGGTCAGTGGCGCATGGGCGGTGACTATGGCACCCCAGGTACTGCCGGTTACGTCAAGGACTACTACAAGATCCAGCAACATGACTTCTCCGTCATGTGGCCGATCGTTCCACAGTGGACCGCGATCGCTCGCTGGCAGCACGACTACAACCGCAACCGTACCCTCGAGGCCTTCGGTGGTTTCGAATACGACAACTGCTGCTGGAAACTGCGTCTGATCAACCGCTACTGGGTCGATTACGACGAATTCAGCCAGGACGCACCGGAAAACGAGAAGGGCGACCACGGTATCTTCCTGCAGATCGTGCTGAAGGGCCTTGGTGGCGTAGTGGGCAATAAAGTCGAGAGTTTCCTCGACACAGGCATTCAAGGTTACCGTACACGTGAAGACCAAGCTTATTGATTGTCTGCGCCCGCTGATGCTGGGCGCTCTGATGTTGAGCAGCACCGCGCACGCCGCGGTGCAGACCCTGGACAAGATCGTCGCCATCGTTGACAACGATGTAGTCATGCAAAGCCAACTGGACCAGCGCGTCCATGAGGTGCAGCAGACCATCGCCAAGCGTGGCGGCGCCGTGCCGCCTTCCAGCGTGCTGGACCAGCAGGTCCTGGAACGCCTGATCGTCGAAAACCTGCAACTGCAGATCGGCGAACGCTCCGGCATCCGCATCACCGACGAAGAGCTCAATCAGGCCATCGGCACCATTGCCCAGCGCAACAACATGAGCCTGGAGCAGTTTCGCGCTGCCCTGGCCCATGACGGCCTGTCCTTCAACGACGCTCGCGAGCAGGTCCGTCGCGAGATGATCATCAGCCGCGTACGCCAGCGTCGCGTCGCCGAGCGCATCCAGGTTTCCGAGCAGGAAGTGAAGAACTTCCTCGCTTCCGACCTGGGCAAGATGCAGCTGTCGGAAGAGTTCCGCCTCGCCAACATCCTGGTCCCGACCCCGGAAAGCGCCAGCTCCACCGCTATCCAGGCCGCGGCCCGCCAGGCCGGCGAGATCTACCAGCAGCTCAAGCAAGGCGCCGACTTCGCCCAGCTGGCAATCGCCCGCTCCGCCAGCGAAACCGCGCTGGAAGGCGGCGAGATGGGCTGGCGCAAAGCGGCCCAGCTGCCTCCTCCGTTCGATCGCATGCTCAGTTCCATGGCCGTTGGCGATGTCACTGAACCAGTTCGCACTCCGGGCGGTTTCATCATCCTCAAGCTGCAGGAAAAACGCGGCGGCGAGACCCAACTGCGTGACGAAGTGCATGTTCGCCACATCCTGATCAAGCCAAGCGAGATCCGCAGCGAAGCCGAGACCAAGGTCCTCGCACAGCGCCTGTACGACCGTATCCAGGCTGGCGAAGACTTCGCCGAACTGGCGAAGAGCTACTCGGAAGACCCGGGTTCCGCACTCAACGGCGGCGACCTGAACTGGGTTGATCCGAATGCACTGGTGCCGGAGTTCCGCGAAGTCATGGCCCACGCCCAGCAAGGCGTAGTGTCCAAACCGTTCCAGACCCAATACGGCTGGCACGTCCTGGAAGTCCTTGGCCGCCGCGCCACCGACAGCACCGCCCAGGCTCGCGAGCAACAGGCGATGACCGTACTGCGTAACCGCAAGTACGATGAAGAGCTGCAAACCTGGCTGCGTCAGATCCGTGACGAAGCCTACGTAGAGATCAAGCTTCCTGGCGCCGAACAGGCCGCCCAGTGAAACCGCAGCGCTTCGCCCTCACCCCCGGCGAACCCGCAGGCATAGGTCCCGACCTGTGCCTGCTACTCGCCTCGCAAGCCCAGCCACACCCCCTGATTGCCATTACCAGCCGTGACCTGCTCGCCGAGCGGGCCACGCAGCTGGGCGTGGCTATCGAACTGCTTCCGGTCAGCCCCGATGCGTTTCCCGACCAGCCGGCCAAGGCCGGCAGCCTGTATGTCTGGGATACCCCGCTGGCGAACCCGGCAGTGGCTGGCCAACTGGACAAGGCCAACGCCGCCTTCGTCCTGGAAACCCTGACCCGTGCCGGACAAGGCTGCCTGGATGGGCACTTCGCCGGCATGATCACCGCCCCGGTGCACAAGGGCGTGATCAACGAGAGCGGCATTCCGTTCTCCGGGCATACCGAATTCCTCGCCGAGCTGACCCATACCGCCCAGGTCGTAATGATGCTCGCCACCCGCGGCCTGCGGGTCGCTCTGGTCACCACCCACCTGCCCCTGCGCGACGTGGCCGACGCCATCACCGTCGAGCGCCTGGAGCGGGTCACACGGATCCTGCATGCCGACCTGCAACAGAAGTTCGGCATCGCCCAGCCACGCATCCTGGTCTGCGGCCTGAACCCCCACGCGGGCGAAGGCGGCCACCTGGGACGCGAGGAAATCGACATCATCGAGCCGACGCTGGAACGTCTGCGCACCGAAGGCATGGACTTGCGTGGCCCGCTGCCGGCCGACACCCTGTTTACCCCCAAATATCTGGAGCACTGCGACGCAGTGCTGGCGATGTACCACGACCAGGGCCTGCCCGTGCTCAAGTTCAAGGGCTTTGGCGCGGCGCTGAACGTCACCCTTGGCCTGCCGATCATCCGCACCTCGGTGGATCACGGCACCGCCCTGGACCTTGCCGGTACCGGCAAGGTCGACACCGGCAGCCTGCAGGTCGCCCTGGAAACCGCCTACCAGATGGCCGAGACCCGACTATGACCGAGCAATACCAACACCGGGCGCGCAAGCGCTTCGGCCAGAACTTCCTGCACGACGCCGGGGTGATCGACCGCATCCTGCGCGCCATCAATGCCAAGTCCGGCGAGCACATCCTCGAAATCGGCCCGGGCCAGGGCGCCCTGACCGAAGGCGTGCTGGGCAGCGGCGCGCAACTGGACGTGGTCGAGCTGGACAAGGACCTGGTACCGATCCTCAACCAGCAGTTCGCCAGCCGCGACAACTTCCGCCTGCATCAAGGCGACGCGCTGAAATTCGACTTCACCACCCTGGGCGCCGCACCGCGCTCGCTGCGAGTAGTCGGCAACCTGCCGTACAACATCTCCACGCCGCTGATTTTCCACCTGCTGGACAACGCCGAACTGATCCGCGACATGCACTTCATGCTGCAGAAGGAAGTGGTCGAGCGTCTGGCCGCAGGTCCTGGTGGTGGCGACTGGGGTCGCCTGTCGATCATGGTTCAGTACCACTGCCGCGTGGAACACCTGTTCAACGTCGGCCCCGGCGCGTTCAACCCGCCGCCGAAGGTGGACTCGGCCATCGTCCGCCTGGTGCCCCACGAGACCCTGCCGTTCCCGGCCAAGGACCACCGCCTGCTCGAACGCATCGTCCGCGAAGCCTTCAACCAGCGGCGCAAGACCCTGCGCAACACCCTGAAGGCCCTGCTCAGCAGCGATGCCATCGAGGCCGCCGGCGTCGATGGCAGCCTGCGTCCCGAGCAACTCGACCTGGCCGCCTTCGTCCGCCTCGCGGACAAGCTGGCCGAACAGTCCGCCGCCAAGTGATTCACAGCCCGGCCAGTCTCGTCGCGAGGCTGGCCGGCTGCCCCGCCCATGGCCTAGACTGACCCTCCATTGCCGCATCCGTTCGTCTTGAAGGCTTCCCCGCATGTCCGATCCCCTGTACCAGGTCGACGTCAGCGTCGTCACCCGCTTCCTTCCAGAACAGTCGCAACCCGAACACGACCGCTACGCATTCGCCTACACCATCACCGTCAGCAACAACGGCAGCGTTGCCGCCAAGCTGATGTCGCGCCACTGGGTGATTACCCACGGCAACGGCAAGGTAGAAGAAGTGCGGGGTGATGGCGTCGTCGGTGAACAACCGTTGATCGCCCCCGGCCAGAGCCACACCTACAGCAGCGGCGCCGTGATCTCGTGCAAGGTTGGCACCATGGAAGGCAGTTACCAGATGTTCGCCCAGGACGGTAAGCGCTTCGATGCCGTGATCGCACCCTTCCGCCTTGCCGTGCCCGGAGCCCTGCACTGATGGCAACCTATGCCGTCGGCGATCTCCAGGGTTGCCTGGAGCCGCTCAAGTGCCTGCTGGAGAGGGTCAGCTTCAACCCGGCCGTCGATCGCCTGTGGTTGGTCGGCGACCTGGTCAACCGCGGCCCGCAGTCGCTGGAGACCCTGCGCTACCTCTATGCCATGCGTGACTCGCTGGTGTGCGTGCTGGGCAACCATGACCTGCACCTGCTGGCGGTCTGGCACAACATCGAACGCCTGAAGAAAAGCGACACCCTGCGCGAGATCGTCGAGGCACCGGATGCCCCGGAGCTGCTCGACTGGCTGCGCCGGCAAAAGCTGCTGCATTTCGACGAGGCTCGCGGCGCCGTGCTGGTCCATGCCGGCATTCCACCGCAATGGACCCTGGGCAAGGCGCTGGCGCTGGCCGGGGAAGTCGAGGAAGTGCTGCGCGACGACCTGCGCATCAAACAGTACCTCGACGGCATGTATGGCAACGATCCGGCCAAATGGAACAAGGATCTGACCGGCGTGACCCGGCTGCGGGTGATCACCAACTATTTCACGCGCATGCGCTTCTGCACCGCCGAGGGCAAGCTCGACCTCAAGGGCAAGGAAGGCGCCGACACCGCCCCGCCAGGCTACAAGCCGTGGTTCGCGCACAAGGAGCGACGCTCGCGGCATGTGAAGATCATCTTCGGCCACTGGGCCGCCCTCGAAGGACGCTGCAATGCCCCTGGGGTATTTGCCCTGGATACCGGTTGCGTCTGGGGCGGTGCCATGACCCTGATGAACGTCGACAGCGGTGAGATGCACCGCTGCGAGTGCCCAGCCAAGGACACACCCGCCCACCCGCCGGCGCCCGTTACAAACAGCTAGAATGGCCCGTCATCGTTGAAGGAAACCACCCCATGAGCGAATTCAAACGCATCCCTCCCGAGCAGGCCCAGGCGCTGCGTGAACAAGGTGCGGTCGTGGTCGATATTCGCGACCCGCAAACCTATGCCAACGGCCATATCACCGGCTCCCGCCACCTGGACAACCATTCGGTGGCCGACTTCATCCGCAACGCCGACCTCGACGCCCCGACCGTGGTGGTCTGCTACCACGGCAACTCCAGCCAGAGCGCGGCAGCCTATCTGGTCAGCCAGGGCTTCTCCGATGTCTACAGCCTCGACGGCGGCTTCGAGCTGTGGCGTGGCACCTTCCCGGCGGAAACCAGCGCAGGAAGCGCCGAATAATTTTTTTCCTGCCCCGCAGCCCGCGTCCCGCGCGGGCTCGCGCCTGACCGGACGAACGGTCATGGCGAACTTATCCGCCATCCGCCCTTGACCTCCCCGAGAACCAACTATCCTTAAGCCCAGGCCATCCAAACAAAGGGGAGAGCCGGTACACCGGCGTGCGGGTCATCGGTAGCGATTTCAGGGTGTTCTGGGGGGTATACAGCAATCGTCAATCGCGATTGCATGCCAGCATCAGCTGACTGATCCGGCGTCGGCCTCACGTATCGAGCGAGGTGACGTCATGAGTATTTTTAGCCACTTCCAACAACGCTTCGAGTCCACCCGCCAGGAGGAGCTCTCGCTACAGGAGTACCTGGAGCTCTGCAAGAACGACCGCAGCGCCTATGCTTCGGCGGCCGAGCGCCTGCTCATGGCCATCGGCGAGCCGGAACTGGTCGACACCTCCAGCAACTCCAGGCTGTCGCGCATCTTCTCCAACAAGGTGATCCGCCGTTATCCGGCCTTTGCCGACTTCCACGGCATGGAAGAGTGCATCGACCAGATCGTCTCCTACTTCCGCCATGCCGCCCAAGGCCTGGAAGAGAAGAAACAGATCCTCTATCTGCTCGGCCCGGTAGGCGGCGGCAAATCGTCCCTGGCGGAAAAACTGAAGCAGCTGATGGAAAAGGTGCCCTTCTACGCGATCAAGGGCTCACCGGTCTTCGAGTCGCCGCTGGGGCTGTTCAACGCGGCTGAAGACGGCGCGATCCTCGAAGAAGACTTCGGTATCCCGCGCCGTTACCTGAACACCATCATGTCCCCTTGGGCGACCAAGCGCCTGGCCGAGTTCGGCGGCGACATCAGCCAGTTCAAGGTGGTCAAGCTCTACCCATCGATTCTCAACCAGATCGCCGTGGCCAAGACCGAGCCCGGTGACGAGAACAACCAGGACATCTCGGCCCTCGTGGGCAAGGTGGATATCCGCAAACTGGAAGAATTCCCGCAGAACGATGCTGACGCCTACAGCTATTCGGGCGCGCTGTGCCGGGCCAACCAGGGCCTGATGGAATTCGTCGAGATGTTCAAGGCGCCGATCAAGGTTCTGCACCCGCTGCTGACCGCAACCCAGGAGGGCAACTACAACAGTACCGAGGGCCTGGGCGCGATCCCCTACTCCGGCATCCTGCTGGCCCACTCCAACGAATCGGAATGGCACAGCTTCCGCAACAACAAGAACAACGAGGCGTTCATCGATCGGATCTATATCGTCAAGGTGCCGTACTGCCTGCGCGTCAGCGACGAGATCAAGATCTACGACAAGCTCCTGTTCAACAGCTCCCTGGCCAAGGCTCATTGCGCACCCGACACCCTGAAGATGCTGGCCCAGTTCACCGTGCTCTCGCGCCTGAAAGAGCCGGAGAACTCCAATATCTACTCGAAGATGCGCGTCTACGACGGCGAAAACCTCAAGGACACCGATCCGAAGGCCAAGTCGATCCAGGAATACCGAGACTCCGCCGGCGTCGACGAGGGCATGAACGGCCTGTCCACGCGCTTCGCCTTCAAGATCCTGTCCAAGGTCTTCAACTTCGACCCGCACGAAGTCGCGGCCAACCCGGTGCACCTGCTCTACGTGCTGGAACAGCAGATCGAGCAGGAACAGTTCCCGGCCGAAGTGCGCGAACGCTACCTGCGCTACCTGAAGGAATACCTGGCACCGCGCTATATCGAGTTCATCGGCAAGGAAATCCAGACGGCCTACCTCGAGTCCTACAGCGAGTACGGCCAGAACATCTTCGACCGCTATGTGCTGTACGCAGACTTCTGGATCCAGGACCAGGAATACCGCGATCCGGAAACCGGCGAGATCCTCAACCGCATCGCCCTCAACGAGGAGCTGGAAAAGATCGAGAAGCCTGCCGGCATCAGCAATCCGAAGGACTTCCGCAACGAGATCGTCAACTTCGTGCTGCGTGCCCGCGCCAACAACAACGGCAAGAACCCGACCTGGCTCAGCTACGAGAAGCTGCGGGTGGTCATCGAGAAGAAAATGTTCTCCAACACCGAGGATCTGCTGCCGGTCATCAGCTTCAACGCCAAGGCGAGCAAGGAGGACCAACAGAAACACAACGACTTCGTTACGCGCATGGTGGAACGCGGCTACACCGACAAACAGGTTCGCCTGCTTTCGGAATGGTACCTGCGGGTCAGAAAGTCCCAGTAATAGCTGCAAGCTGAACGTCGCGAGCCGCGCGTGGGTGTCCAGGCACTCCGCGTCGCTCACGGCGGGTGAGCTTTTCTTGCAGCTTGTAGCTTGAAGCTTGCAGCTGTACCCCAGCTACCGGAGGGCCCATGAGCTACGTCATCGACCGACGCCTGAACGGCAAGAACAAGAGTACGGTCAACCGCCAGCGTTTCCTGCGGCGTTACCGTGACCACATCAAGAAAGCCGTCGAGGAAGCCGTAAGTCGCCGCTCCATCACTGATATGGAACATGGCGAACAGATCAGCATCCCCGGCCGCGATATCGACGAACCCGTGCTGCACCATGGCCGCGGCGGCAAGCAGACCGTCGTCCACCCAGGCAACAAGGAGTTCACCGCTGGCGAACACATCCCACGTCCACAGGGCGGTGCCGGTGGCGGAGGCCGCGGCAAGGCGGGCAACTCCGGCGAAGGCATGGACGAGTTCGTCTTCCAGATCACCCAGGAGGAATTCCTCGAATTCATGTTCGAGGACCTTGAGCTGCCCAACCTGGTCAAGCGCCACCTGACCGGCACCGATACCTTCAAGACCGTCCGCGCCGGGATCAGCAACGAAGGCAATCCATCACGGATCAACATCATCCGCACCCTGCGTTCGGCCCACGCGCGGCGCATCGCCCTGTCCGGCAGCAGCCGCGCGCGACTGCGTGAAGCCAAGGAAGAACTGGCACGACTGAAACGGGAAGAGCCGGACAACTTCGGCGACATCCAGGAAGTCGAAGCGGAAATCGAGCGCCTGAGCGCACGTATCCACCGCATCCCCTTCCTCGATACCTTCGACCTCAAGTACAACCTGCTGGTCAAGCACCCAAACCCCAGCTCCAAGGCGGTGATGTTCTGCCTGATGGACGTTTCCGGTTCCATGACCCAGGCCACCAAGGACATCGCCAAGCGCTTCTTCATCCTTCTGTACCTGTTCCTCAAGCGCAATTACGACCGCATCGAAGTCGTCTTCATCCGCCACCACACCAGCGCCCGCGAGGTGGACGAGGAGGAATTCTTCTACTCCCGGGAAACCGGCGGCACCATCGTCTCCAGCGCCCTGAAACTGATGCAGGAGATCATGGCCGAGCGCTATCCCGCCAACGAATGGAACATCTATGCCGCCCAGGCCTCGGACGGCGACAACTGGAACGACGATTCGCCCATCTGCCGCGACATCCTCAGCAAGCAGATCATGCCGTTCGTCCAGTACTACACTTACGTCGAGATCACTCCCCGCGAACATCAGGCACTGTGGTTCGAATACGAACGCATCGGCGAAGCCTTTCCCGATACGTTCGCCCAGCAGCAGCTGGTGTCGGCCGGCGATATCTATCCGGTCTTCCGTGAACTCTTCCAGCGCAGGTTAGTGACATGACCGCCAGAGAGAAGCGCCAACCCCTTTCCACCGGGTCCGAGTGGACGTTCGAGCTCATCCAGGCCTATGACCGCGAGATCAGCCGCCTGGCCGAGCGCTACGCCCTGGACACCTACCCCAACCAGATCGAAGTGATCACCGCCGAGCAGATGATGGACGCCTACGCCTCGGTGGGCATGCCGCTGGGCTACCACCACTGGTCCTACGGCAAGCACTTCCTGAGCACCGAGAAATCCTACAGCCGGGGCCAGATGGGCCTGGCCTACGAGATCGTCATCAACTCCGACCCCTGCATCGCCTACCTGATGGAGGAAAACACCATCTGCATGCAGGCGCTGGTGGTGGCTCATGCCTGCTACGGGCACAACAGCTTCTTCAAGGGCAACTACCTGTTCCGCACATGGACCGATGCCAGCTCGATCATCGACTACCTGGTATTCGCCAAGCAGTACATCACCCAGTGCGAAGAGCGCCACGGCATCGACGCGGTGGAGGACCTGCTCGACTCCTGCCACGCCCTGATGAACTACGGTGTCGACCGCTACAAACGGCCCTACCCCATTTCCGCCGAAGAGGAACGGCGGCGGCAGAAGGACCGCGAAGAGCACCTGCAGAAACAGATCAACGATCTGTGGCGAACCATCCCGAAAAGTGCGGACAAGATCAGCGAAAAGGACACGGCCCGCTTCCCCGCCGAGCCGCAGGAGAACATCCTCTACTTCATCGAGAAGCACGCCCCGCTGCTGGAGCCCTGGCAGCGCGAAATCGTGCGCATCGTGCGCAAGATTGCCCAGTACTTCTATCCACAGCGCCAGACCCAGGTGATGAATGAAGGCTGGGCCACCTTCTGGCACTACACCCTGATGAACGACCTGTACGACGAAGGCCTGGTCACCGACGGCTTCATGCTGGAGTTTCTCCAGTCGCACACCAGCGTGGTGTTCCAGCCAGGCTTCGACAGCCCCTACTACAGCGGCATCAACCCTTACGCCCTGGGGTTTGCCATGTACACCGACATCCGCCGCATGTGCGAGCACCCCACGGAGGAAGATCGCCGCTGGTTCCCGGAAATCGCTGGCAGCGACTGGCTGTCCGCGGTCAAATTCGCCATGAGCAGCTTCAAGGATGAAAGCTTCATCCTGCAGTACCTCTCGCCCAAGGTGATTCGCGATCTGAAGCTGTTCAGCATCCTCGATGACGACCAGCGCGACGATCTGCTGGTCCCGGCGATCCACGACGAAAGCGGCTACCGCATCATCCGCGAGACCCTCGCGGCGCAATACAACCTCGGCAACCGCGAACCCAACGTGCAGATCTGGAGCATCGACCGCCGCGGCGACCGCTCCCTCACCCTTCGTCACCAGCAGCACGACCGCAAGCCGCTGGGCGACTCCACCGAGGAAGTCCTCAAGCACCTGCACCGCCTGTGGGGCTTCGATATCCACCTGGAAACCCTGCAAGGCGATCAGGTGATGAAGACCCACCACGTCCCCCCAAAGGGTGAACACGGCGACAGCGACCACGGTCGTCTCGATCTCGCCGTAGTACACCTCTAACGCCAAACGCCTCCGAGGTGCCGCACAGGTTATTCTGTGCGGCATCTACGGAGGTTTTTCATGCAGATCTACAAAGTCGGCGGCGCTGTGCGTGACCGTCTGCTCGGCCGACCAGTCACCGACAACGACTGGGTGGTGGTGGGCGCCAGCGCCGAACAGATGCAAGCCTTGGGCTATCGCCCGGTGGGCACGGACTTTCCGGTGTTCCTGCACCCCGAAAGCGGCGAGGAATACGCCCTCGCCCGCACCGAACGGAAAAGCGGCGTCGGCTACGGCGGCTTCACCTTCCACGCCAGCCCCGACGTCACCCTGGAACAGGATCTGATTCGCCGCGACCTGACCATCAACGCCATGGCCGAGGACGACCATGGCACCCTGACCGACCCCTACAACGGCAAGCAAGACCTGGATAACCGCGTTTTGCGCCATGTTTCCCCGGCATTCGCCGAAGATCCCCTGCGTGTGCTTCGCGTTGCCCGCTTTGCCGCGCGCTTCGCCGGGCTAGGATTCAAGGTCGCCCCGGAAACCCTGGAGCTGATGCGTCAACTCAGCGACTCCGGCGAGCTCCAGGCCCTCACTCCCGAGCGCATCTGGAAGGAAACCTCTCGCGCATTGATGGAAGACCAGCCACAGGTATTCATCCAGGTACTGCGCGACTGCGATGCACTGAGGCAACTGCTGCCGGAGGTGGATGCACTGTTCGGAGTGCCGCAGCCGCCTGCCCATCACCCGGAAATAGACACCGGAGCGCACACCCTGTCGGTACTGCAACAAGCAGCCCTGCACGACCAGCCGCTGACCGTGCGCTGGGCCTGCCTGCTGCATGACCTGGGCAAGGGCACCACGCCGCAAGACGAGTGGCCAAGGCATATCGCCCATGAACATCGCGGGCTGAAGCTGATCGCAGCCGTCAACCAGCGCTTCAAGGTACCGCGCGACTGCCAGGAACTGGCGATGCTGGTGGGCGAGTACCACACCCACGGGCACCGCGCCCTGGAGCTGAAGCCTTCCACGCTGCTGGAGTTGCTGCAGCGCTTCGACGTCTATCGCCGTCCGCAGCGGTTCGAAGAGTTCATCATGGCCTGCGAAATGGATGCCCGCGGTCGCCTCGGCCTGGAAAAGCGTGCTTATCCACAGGCCGACTACCTGCGCGGCGCCGCCGAAGCGGCGCGCAAGGTAGCGGTACAGCCGCTGGTGGAACAGGGCCATACCGGACAGGCGCTGGGCGAGGCGCTGAAGAAGGCGCGGCTGAATGCGCTCAAGGCCTACAAGGAGAACGCTGCAGGCCCTGACGCTAGAAGCGATACTCCATCGACGTCATGACATTCCTCGGCTCGCCATACACGCCCCAGGTGTCCGAGTAGGCGTAGTACTTGCGGTCGAAGGCATTGTTCAGATTGACCTTCACGCTCAGGTCCTCGGTGACGTCATAGCGCGCCATCAGATTGACCAACGCGTAGCTGCCCTGGGTGAACTCGCGAAGGTTCTGCCCGTACTTGCTTTGCCAGTTGACCCCGCCGCCGACGGTGACCTTGTCCAGCAGGCCCGGCAGGCGGTAGGTGCTGAAGGTCTTGACGCTGTGCCGCGGGATGTTGGTGACGATGCGCTCATCCTCGTCATTGGTGCTGACGCTATAGGCATACCCCGCCATCAGCTGCCAGCCCTCGGCCAACTGGCCATCCAGGGACAGCTCGACGCCCTCGGTGGTGGTGCCCTTCTCGGTCCGGTAGATGTCCGGGTCCATCACCCACACCGCCAGGTTGTCCTGTTCGATGCGGAACAGCGCCAGGCTGGCGTTGAGCCGGTCCTCGTTGAAGCTGCCCTTGACCCCGACCTCATAGCCCACACCTTCCTGCGGCTCCAGCGCCTTGCCGTTGATGTCCTTCATGCCGTAGGACTGCGGGTTGAAGATCTTGGTGTAGCTGCCGTAGACCGACCAGGTGTCATCCAGGTCGTACACCAGCCCCGCGTAGGGCAGGAAGATTCCATGGCGGTTTTCGTCGCTTTCCGTCGCCTCGGCGCCATAAGGCTGATTCTCGCTTTCGCGCTTCCAGTCGGTCACCCGACCACCGAGCATCAAGTGCAGATCATCGGCAAGACTGAAGCGCGAGGTCAGGTACAAGGCGTATTGGTTCTCGGTGATGTAGTTCTTGCCCACCGGGGTCGTGTCCGGTCTCGGACCGCTGCCATCCCAGGTAAAGAAGTTATCGATGGTGCCGTCATAGCCGGTCCACGGGCCTTTCCAGCCGCCCCGATCCGGGGTGTTTTCCTTGTAGCGTGACAAGGTAGTGCCGAGGATCAGCTCATGCTCGCGGCCGAACAGGCTGAACGGCCCGGTCAGGTAGGCATCCAGGTTGTTCTGCCGTGGCGTGCCGCTCCAGCGGTTGGGGTACATGTAGCTGCCTGCGCCGGTCTGCTGGTCGATGGAGCCCGCCAGGTAGTTGGTCAACTGGTCGAAGCTGTTCTGCGTATGGCTGAGCTCGATCTTGCCGCTCCAGCCGTTATCGAAGCGGTGTTCCAGCGAGGTGAAGACATTGGTCACCTTGCGGTCGTAATAGGCCCAGTCCGGCGAGCTGTTGGTGGAACGGGAAAAATCGGTTTTCTGCCCGTTGCTGAAGTAGACCGGGAAACCTACACGCAAAGGCGAATTGGTATGGGAGTTGGCGTAGCTGAAACCGACAGTCAGCAAGGTAGCGTCCGACAGGTCGAACTCGCTGATGCCATACACCAGTTGCGAATCCGACGACATGCGATCGACCCAGGAGCCCTGGTCCTTGATATCCACCACCAGGCGACCGCGCACGGTGCCCTCGTCGTTCAACGGGCCGGAGGCGTCGAAGCCGGTGCCATAACGGTCCCAGCTACCGGCTTCGGCAGTGACGCTGAACTGCGGGTCATAGGTCGGTCGCTTGCGGATCAGGTTGATGGTCGCTCCCGGTGTGCCGGTACCGCTGATCAGGCCGGTAGCCCCGCGGACCACTTCGATGCGGTCGTACATCGCGGTGTACTGGGTCGAGTTATCGATTCGAGAGGACGTCGGAACGCCATCGATCTCGAAGTTGTTGATCATGAAACCGCGGGACCAGTAGGTGTTGTTCTCCGCGCCGACGCTGGCGTGGGACACGGTGATCCCGGGGGTCGCATCCAGTACTTCGTTGAGGCTGGTGAGCTTCTGGTCGTCCAGACGCTGGCGGGTCATCACCGTCAGCGACTGCGGGGTTTCCTTCGGCGTCAGGTTCAGGCGCGTCGAGCTGCTGGAGGAGTAAGTGGTGTACAGCCCCGAGCCTTCGGTGGTGGAGCCCGGAGCCTTGCCGGAAATCGACACGGCGCCGAGTTGCAGTGAGTCCGGGGCGGCCGCCAGCGTCAGCGAGTAGTTGCCATTGGCCTCGCGGACCGGCTGGATACCCGTGCCTGCCAGCAACAGCGCCAGGCCACCCTCGACAGCGTGCTGGCCTTGCAGGCCTGGGCTGGATTTTCCTTCGACCAATTGAGCCGGGTACGACAGCAAAATATGCGCCGTCTGACCGAACTGGTTGAGCGCCCCGGCCAAAGGACCAGGTGCGATATCGAACGTCTGCACAGCCTGTTCGGCGGCACCGGCCCAGCCCGGCAGCAATGCCAGCGGAGCGGCCAGCGCCATGCAGGCGATGCCCTGCGCTACTGCCCCTGCCAGTGTTTGTACACCCTTGTTCATGCAACGACTCCCCCGATGAATGTTGAACGTCTGCGGGTTGAGTCTCGCGAGAGAAGCAAACGCATCACCTTCGCGGAAAAAAGTTTCAACCGTTCACGGCACGGGGTTGCAGGGTGACCCAGTAGCGGGTCACCGAGTTCAGTTGCAGATCCAGGGTACGGCTTACCGCCGCCAGCACACGGTCGGTATCGTCCAGTGGATAGGTTCCGGAAACCCGCAGACCAGCGAGGGACGGATCACAGCCCAGGTGACCATGACGGTAGCGCGACAGCTCGACGAGAAAATCGCCCAGCGGCTGGCTGTCGGCGACGATCATGCCCTGGGTCCAGGCCAGTTCGGCGCTGCTACCACGGCGGGCGAAGATCTCCTGCCGAGTGAAGTTCACCCGCTCATCCCTCTCCAGGCTGCGAGGCGCTCCGCTGTATGGCTCGATCCGCGCGTCACCACGCAGCAGGGCAACCTGGCTGTAACCATCGCGCTGACGCACGCTGAACTGCCCCTGCGCCGAGGTCACCGCCCCCTCTCGGGTTTCAACCCGCAAGCGCCGGCCCGGCGCAGAACGGTCGAGTGTCACCAGGATTTCACCGCGTAGCAGCTCGATCCGCCGCTCCTGAACATCGATGGCGCTGTCCGTGTTGAGCTGAAGCTGAAGGCCATCGGCTAGCGCGAGGTTACGTCGCTCGCCCACTGCACTGCGGTAATCGGCAAGCAGGGGTGCTACCAGTCCGCTTTCCCGCGCGGCCCAGGTGCCCGCCCCGGCCACCAGCAACAGGGCCAGTTGCTTGATCACCCGGCGACGCGATCCACCACCGCACAGCGTGGCGTTGGCCAACGGTCGGTGCTGGCGCATGCCGCTCATGCGTCGGCCGAGGTTTTCCGCGCGCTGCCAGGCCTGTTCATGCAGGTGGCTGGCTTGCCGCCAGCGCTGGCAGGCCAGCAGGGTTTCGGCGCTGACCTGCGGTTCCGCCAGTTCCAGGTACCAGGACATCGCCTGCTCGGCGATTTCCAGGGTGATCTCCGCAGCGCCGCTCATGCCAGGTCCAGGCTGGGGTCGAGCACAATGCAGCGGGCCCCGGCCCTGGCGATGTAGCGCATGGCGGTGGACGCCGACACGCCAAGCCGCTCGCCGATTTGCGCATGGCTCAGGCCATCCAGCTGCGACCAAAGAAACGCCTGACGTACCGGCGGCTCCAATCGCTCCAGCACGGCATCCAGTGCTACCAGGGTTTCCAGAAGAATGGCCTGGGTTTCCAGATCGGGGGCAAGCGCGTCCGGCATGGCTGCCAGAGCCTCAAGGTAGGCACGTTCGAGCTTCTGCCGACGGAAATGGTTGGACAGCACACTCTGCGCCACCGTCGCCAGGAAACTGCGCGGAGCATGGATCTCGAGCGGCTGATTTTTTGCCAGGAGACGCAGGAAGGTGTCCTGGGCGAGGTCGGCGGCGCTTTGCGGACAGTTCAGCCGACGCCGCAGCCAGTTCAGCAACCAACGGTGCTGACTGTCATACAGCGCCGCAATATCGGTAGTACCGGTCTGAGGGGAAGAAGGCATGGCAGCGGCACGCAGTAGGAGAAGGGAACAAGACGCGAATGATAAGACTTATCACATGCATCGCAACCCTTCTTGTACTCCGCCTGCCGATCGCTCAGAGAGTGGCAGGCGTCAGTTGCTGCTCATGCCAGAGAAACGGCACGGGGGCCAGGACTTGCTCGATCTGCGCCTCGCTCCACAGCTGGGCCATGGTTTTGCCCGCACCGGGATGCAGCACCTCGGGAGCGATCAACGACAACGGCCAAAGGACGAAGGCGTTCTTCAGGATCTCGGCGCGGGGCAGGATCAGCCCATCGAAATTGCCGTGCAGATCGCCGTACAGCAGCACGTCGATATCCAGCGGCAGGCCCTTGCGCTCCGGCGCATAGCGGCCGTTGTCGGCCTCGATGAACTTGAGCCGGCGATCCAGTTCGATCAGTGGCAGGTCGGTCAGGCCGGTCACCACCAGATTGAAAAAGGGTCCGCTCTTGATACCCACTGCCTGGCTCTCGAAGACCGGCGAGCAGTGCATCTGCTGGAGAAAGCCGGCCAGCGCATCGAGCCCGGCGGTCAGGTGCCGCTCGCGCTCGACGTTGCTGCCAAGCCCCAGGTAAACCCGTATCAGAGGCATCCGCGCTCGATCTCCACGCCGACACCACCGGTAGCTGCCGGCACTGCGCCGGGCTTGGTCAGCTTCAGTTGCAGCCAGGGAATGTTGAACTCCTCCATCAGCACCTGGGCCAGGCGCTCGGCGAAGGTTTCCACCAACTGGAACTGCGCCTGCTCGGCGAAGGCCTGGATGCGCGCGGAAACGCTGGCATAGTCCAGGGCCAGGGTGAGGTCGTCGCCGGCCGCGGCCGGGCGATTGTCCCAGGCAAACCGCAGGTCAAGGCGCAGGCACTGGCGAATGCCCCGCTCCCAGTCGTAGGCGCCGATCACGGTGTCGACTTCCAGCCCCTCGATGAACACTCTGTCCAAGCACTTCTCTCCACAGCACGACAAGGGCGCCTTGCGCCGTTAGAATCAGGGGCGTCCTTGCCCGGAATAGTTAGCATGTTTTGGTTACTGGCGATGTTCGCCTACCTGCTTGGCTCTCTGTCCTTCGCCATCGTCCTCAGCCGCCTCAACGGCAGCCCCGACCCGCGCATGAGCGGCTCGGGCAACGCCGGTGCCACCAACATGCTGCGCCTGGCGGGGCGCAAACTGGCGATCCTGACCCTGCTCGGCGACCTGTGCAAGGGCCTGGTGCCAGTCCTGCTGGCCAAACTGGCTGGCCTGGACCAGCAGCAACAGGCCTGGATCGGCCTCTGCGCGGTACTCGGCCATCTGTTTCCACTGTACTTCCGCTTCCGCGGCGGCAAGGGCGTCGCCACCGCCGCCGGCATGCTCCTCGGCCTGTATCCCCCGGCCGCCCTGCTGGCCATCACCAGTTGGCTGCTGACCTTCTACCTCACCCGTACCAGTTCGCTGGCGGCGCTGATCGCCACGCCGCTGACCCTGCCATTGCTGGCCTGGCGCGAGCCGGAAGCGCTGCTGCCGATGACCCTGCTGACCCTGCTCATCGTCTGGCGTCATCGCGGCAACCTGCGCGATCTGTTCGCCGGACGCGAGCGTCACTTTTAAATCGCCTGCAAGGTTTCCATCGGCCAGCGCGCCTGCACGCTGATCGCCAGGGTTTCCTGCTGACCGGCGGCGAGGCGCTGGCAACCGGCGTAGGCAATCATCGCACCGTTATCAGTGCAGAACTTCGGGCGAGCGTAGAAGACATTGCCCTTGAGTCCGGCAGTCATTTCTTCCAGCGAAGCCCGCAGCGCCTTGTTGGCACTCACGCCACCGGCGATCACCAGACGCTTGAGGCCAGTCTGCTTGAGGGCGCGACGGCATTTGATGGTGAGAGTCTCCACCACCGCCTGCTGGAAGGCCAGAGAGATGTCGCTGCGAGTCTGTTCTCCGTCGTCCCCAGCACTTTTGCACTGCTGCCAGGTGTTCAGAGCGAAGGTCTTCAGGCCACTGAAGCTGAAATCCAGGCCGGGACGATCGGTCATCGGCCGCGGGAAGGTGAAGCGCCCCGGCACACCCTGGGTTGCCAGACGGGCGATTTCCGGACCACCGGGATAAGGCAGGCCGATCAGCTTGGCGGTCTTGTCGAAGGCCTCGCCGGCGGCGTCGTCCAGCGACTCGCCGAGCAGTTCGTAGCGACCGATGCCATCGACGCGAACCAATTGCGTATGCCCGCCGGAAACCAGCAAGGCGACGAACGGAAACTCCGGCGGCTGCTCTTCGAGCATTGGCGCCAGCAGGTGACCTTCCATATGATGCACGCCCAGCGCCGGGATGCCCCAGGCGAACGCCAGGGCCTGGGCGCACGACGCGCCGACCAGCAAGGCGCCGACCAGGCCGGGACCGGCGGTGTAGGCAATGGCATCGATATCGGTGGCGACGCAGTCGGCCTCGGTCAGGACCTGGCGGATCAGCGGCAGCATGCGCTTGACGTGGTCGCGGGAGGCGAGCTCCGGCACCACGCCGCCGTAGACGCGGTGCAGGTCGATCTGGCTGAACAGCGCGTCGGCCAGCAGGCCGCGCTCGCTGTCGTAGAGGGCGACGCCGGTTTCATCGCAGGATGTTTCCAATCCCAGTACTAGCATGGGTTCTTGCCTTGTCGAGGCTGAATTCGAAGGCGCGCATGATAGTCCTCGCTCCCGGTGCCGACCAGCGGTTTTCGATCAGAGGCTTTGCATTCCGGCTGGCTAAGAGTTAACATCCGCAACCCTTAAAAACCGACGTACTCCAGTGCACATTTTCTGCCACGAGTTCGTTGACCCCGGTAATGAATGAAGGTAGCTCTGGATGCCAGCCGTCAAAGTTAAAGAGAACGAACCCTTCGACGTAGCTCTGCGTCGTAGGGTTCGTTCTCT
>Ga0222427_100523_pt1 | contig 53111 bp, 40 predicted proteins | sample 2B20Ametagenome_FD_182890 | JGI IMG/M metagenome (GOLD analysis project Ga0222427, IMG submission 182890) | Enriched microbial communities from leaf-cutter ant dump, University of Wisconsin, Madison, United States - 2B20A (version 2) | ecosystem: Environmental > Terrestrial > Nest > Insects nest... | reverse complement strand
CACGATGGACGAGCACATCCAGCGCGTCGAGGAGCTGTTCAGCGCCGTCAAGAGCGAGTTCAAGCACCTCGAGTTTTATTACTTCCACAACTGCGTCTACGACTTCATGTGGAAGAACAACCGCCGGCGCTTCTCCGAGAAGTTCGCCACCTGGGACATCATCCGCAAGTACAACAAGGACTACAAGCTGATCTTCGTGGGCGACGCGACCATGAGCCCCTACGAGATCCTGCAGCCCGGCGGCAGCGTGGAATACAACAACGAGGAGGCCGGCGCGGAATGGCTGCAGCGCCTCACCCATGCCTTCCCCAAGTTCGCGTGGATCAACCCCGAGCCGCAGGGCGTGTGGCAGTACCGCCAGAGCATCAGCATCATCCAGCAGATCATGGGCAACCGCATGTACCCGCTGTCGCTCAAGGGCCTGGAAGAAACCATGCGGCTGCTGTCCAAATAACCTGCGCGGCCAAGGGGCGAAGCTGTCTGACACGGAAAGGGCTTTTTTCAGGGCATAGTGGCGGAGCCGCCTTTTGGGCACGCCTTCCATACCCGACCACTACGCCTGCTCGCCGTGCTCTTTCGCATCCCGCACACCACCGCTACCTCTCCAACGCCGGCCCGATGGCCGGCGTTGCTGCTTTTCAGCGCGCTGTGCCTGCAGGGCTGCAGCCTGCCGCCATTGGGTGGCGAGAAGAACGGCGGGGATAACGGCGAGCCCGACACAGCCGCGACCGAATCGGCCCCGTCCTCGCCCTCCTTCACCGTCGAAGTCCGCGCACCCGACGCCGTGCGCGGCACGCTGGAGCGCCACCTGGAGCTGCAGCGCTTTCGCAGCCTGCCCGACCTGCATGCCATCGAACTCCAGCGCCTGCTGGGCGCGGCCGACGCCAATGCGCGCGAGCTGCTGGGCACGATGGGCTACTTCGCGCCCACCATCACGGTCGAGCTGAGCGAGACCCCGCAATCCAAGGTGGCGCCGCGCACCGTGGTGGTCACCGTGCAGCCCGGCCCGCAGACCCATGTGGCCAGCGCCGACATCGCCTTTGCCGGCAGCGACGGCCCCGAAGCCCAGGCCAGCGCCCGCCAGCAGCAGCGCGTGCAGCGCAACTGGTCCCTGGGGCCGGGCCAGCCGTTCACCCAATCGGCGTGGGACGCCGCCAAGGGCGACGGGCTGCGCCAGCTGCAGGCGCGCCGCCACCCCACGGCCCGCATCGCCAACAGCCGGGCCGAGGTGGATGCCGACACGCACCAGGCCCAGCTCAGCGTCACCTACGACCCCGGCCCGGCCTACCGCTTCGGGCCGCTGCGCGTCGAAGGCAGCCAGCGCTACGACCCCGACGGTGCGCGGCGCCTGGCGCGCCTGCCCACCGGGGCCGTGTACGACGAGGCGGAACTGCTGGACGCCCAGCTGCGGCTGGCCAGCAGCGGCTACTACGACGCGGTGTTCCTCACGCTCGACACCGAAGGCACCGACCCGCAGGCCGCGCCCGTGGTGGCGCAGGTGCGCGAAGCCCGGCTGCAGAAGCTCGTGTTCGGCCCGGGCTTCTCGACCGACAGCGGCGCGCGCCTGTCGCTGGAGCACATCCACAACCAGCTGCCGGGCATCGGCTGGCGCGCGGTGAGCAAGCTGCTGCTGGACCGCGAGACCAAGCTCGCCAGCACCGAATGGACCGCCCTGCCGAATGACAACGGCTGGCGCTGGTTCGCGGGCGGCCAGGTGCAGCGCGAAACCACGGGCGACTACGAGGTCAACAGTGGCCGCCTGCGCTCGGGCCGCAGCAAGAGTACCAAGCGCATCGACCGCAGCTACTTCCTGCAGTACGACTACGCCAACAGCCAGGGGCTGAACGCTCCGCCCTCGGGCACGGCCCTGAGCGTGAACTACGGCTGGACGGGCCGCTACTTCAACAGCCTCACGGCCCCCACGCGCGGCCACGGCGTGGCGGTGGAGCTGGGCCTGGGCACCACCCTGCGCCCGGAGCGCGACCCGTTCCTGCGCACCCTCGTGCGGTGGCAGACCTTCGTGCCCGCGGGCCGCGTGCAGGACGATGCCGGCCAGGCCCGCAACGCCCGCGTGGCCGTGCGCGCCGAGGCGGGTGCAGTGCTTGCGCGCGAGGGCGCCCAGGTGCCGGTGACCCAGCTCTTCCTGACCGGCGGCGACACCACCGTGCGGGGCTATGGCTACCGCAGCATCGGTGCGCGCACCGACAACGGCCAGCTCTACGGCGGGCGCTACCTGGCCGTGGGCAGCGTGGAATGGCAACGCCCCATCGTCTACAAGGGCGCCATGACCGACTGGGAAAGCACCCTGTTCATCGATGCCGGCGCCGTGGCCGACCGCGTGGGCGACCTGGACCCGCGCGTGGGCGTGGGCGCCGGCGTGCGCTGGCGCAGCCCCGTGGGGCCGCTGCAGGCCGACCTGGCCTACGGCGTGAAAACCAAAGAGGTGCGGCTGCACCTGCGCCTGGGTTTCAGCTTCTGATGCGCACGAACCCGCCCGCCCCCCGCCCCGCGTCGTCGGACTTCAGTGCCGGTGCCTCGTCCCCCCAGCGCCCGCCGCCGCGGCGACGGCGCCGTGCCCTGCGAACACTGGGCTGGCTCCTGGCCGCGCTGGTCGCGCTGCTGCTGGCCGTCATGGCCGCCGTATGGTGGTGGGCGGGCAGCAGCACCTCGCTGGCCACGGCGCTGGCGCGTGCGGCGCAGGTCTTGCCCGCCGGCCAGCAGCTCGACAGCCGCGAGGTCAGCGGCTCGCTGCGCAGCGGCGGACGCATCGGCTGGCTGCGCTGGAGCAGCCCGGCCCTGGTGGTGGAGGTGAACGACATCACCCTGGGCTGGCAGCTGGCGCCCCTGCTGCAGCGCCGGCTGGAGCTGGGCGAGGTGCACGCCGCCCGCGTGCAGATCACGCCGCTGGGCACCGCGCCCAGCACGGAGCCCGCCACGCCGCTGACGCAGCTGGTGCTGCCCTTGCAGGTGGGCGTGCCGTTCCGCGTGGACGAGATCCTGTGGGCCGGCTCCCCGGCCGTGCAGGCGCGGGGCCTGGCGGGCAACTACCGGTTCGACGGGCGCGAACACCGCCTGGCCATCGACAGCCTGGAGCTCGCCCAGGGCCGCTACACGGCGCGCGTGGCGCTGCAGGCGCAAGCACCCATGGCCCTCGACGCCACGGTGGACGGCAACGTGGACACCGCCGTGCCCGGCGGTGGCGCCGCCCTGCAGGTGGGCGCGCATGCCACCTTGCAAGGCACCCTGGCGACCGCCGCAGCCCAGCTGCAACTGCAGGCCAGCGTGCGCCCCGTGGCAGACATTGCGGCCGCGGCCACCGCCGACGCCATGCAGGCCGACCTGCAGGCCACGCTCGCGCCCTGGGCGCCGCAGCCCCTGCAGACTGCCAGCGCCACGCTGCGCGCGGTCGATCTGGCCGCGCTGTGGCCCCAGGCCCCCACGACGCGCCTGCACGGCACGGTACAGGCCGGCCCGGCACCGGGCAGCGCCGCCGGCGCTACGGACTGGGCGCTGCAGGCCGATCTGCGCAACGACCTGGCCGGGCCGTGGGACAAGGGGCACCTGCCGCTCACCGCGCTGCAAGCCCAGGCCGGCTACGACGGCGCGCGCTGGACCGTCCCCAGTGCCACGGCCACCGCCGGCAACGGCACGGCGACGCTCCAGGGCCACTACACCCCCGCCACCGGCGCCGTGGAGGGCCAGGCCGAGCTGCGCAACCTGCGCCCCGACGCCCTGCATACCACCCTGGCGGCGGCGCCCCTGGCAGGCCGCGTCAGCGCGCGGACGCAAGGCGACGCCGTGCGCTTCGATGCCGACATCCGCGCCGCCGGCGCTGCGCCGGCAAGCCGGCGCACGGGCAACGACCGCCCCGCCCCGCTGCGCATCAACGCCTTCACGGCGCAGGGCAGCTGGCAGCCGCCGGCTTCCGGCCCAGGCACGGGCGGCACCGTGCGGCTGGAGCGCCTGCTGCTGGACGCACTGCAGGCGCGCGCCGAGGCCACCCAGCTGCGCGTCGCTCTGGCCGACATGTCGGTGCAGGGCCAGCTGGCGCTGACCGTGCCGGGCGCGACCGCCCGCGCCCGGGGCAGCGCCGCGCCCCTGGCCGGCGCGGGCGACCTGCAGGTGCAGTGGACGGATGCCGAGGCCACCCAGCGCTGGCTGGCCGGCCTGCCCTTCGTGGGGCCTTCGGTGCAGAGCGCGCTGCAGGGCGCCAGCGCACGGGGTTCCGCGCAATTCACCGCACGCTGGAAAGGCGGCTGGCAGGTCTTGATGCGCCAGCTGCAGGCCGCCAGCACGGGCGCGGCCATGCCTGCCGGCAAGGATGCCTTCGAGCTGCAGGCCACCCTGGGCACACCGCAGTTGGACGTGTCGCTGCCCGCGGGCAAGGAGGCCGGCAGCCGGGGAACAGCGCTGCAACTGCGCGCACTGAAGGCCGAGCTGTCCGGCACCCTCGCGCAGGCCACACTGTCGCTGGACGGCGAGGCCCGCCTGAATCCGAACCCCGCGCAGCAGATGCAGCGACTGGCCCTGCAAACCCGTTTGTCGGGCGGGCTGGCGGCGCCCGCCCAATGGCAGGTGCAGCTGCACGAGCTACGGCTGCAGGCGCAGGACGCGCAGCGGCCCGGCCCCTGGACGCTGCAACTGGCCGACCCCGTGCACATCACGGCCCGCAGCGGCCCTGCCGCCGTCACCGTCGAGGCCTCCGCAGGCCAGGCACGCCTCACCGGCCCGGCGCCCGGCACCGTGGCGCTGCGCTGGCAACCCGTGCGCGTGGCCACCGGCAGCGGCTTGCAGGTACAGACCCAGGGCAGCCTGCAGGGCCTGCCCATGGCGTGGGTCGATGCCCTGGGCATCGGCAACACCCCGGCGGCTGCGGGCCGCCCGGCGCAGCCCCTGCTGGCCCGCATGGGGCTGGCCAGCAGCATCGTGCTGGACGGCCAGTGGAATGTGGACACCGGCAGCACGCCCCTACGCGCCAGCGCCAGCCTGCGGCGCGCCAGCGGCGACTTGCGCATCCTGGCCGGCGACCCCACGGCCGTCACCGCCGTGCAGAGCAGCGGCCAGGGTACCGGCGCTGGCGCCACCACCGCGATCGCCACCGAGGCCTCCGCCAGCCCCGCCCTGGCGGGCACGCCAGCGGGCGTGCGCCAGGCCGAGGTCGCGCTGGACCTGGAAGGCGAGGCGCTGCGTGCCCGGCTGGTGTGGGCCAGCGAGCGCGCCGGCGAGATCGACGCGAGCGCCAGCACCCGCCTCACGCTGGCGGGCCCGGACCTGTCCGCCATCACCTGGGCCGCCGACGCACCGCTAGCGGGCAGCCTGCGCACGCGCCTGCCGGACGTGGGCGTGTGGTCGGCCCTGGCGCCGCCGGGCTGGCGCGTGCGCGGCACGCTCGACGCGAGCGCCACGCTGTCCGGCACCCGCGATGCGCCGCGCTGGGCGGGCACCCTGGGGGCGGACGGCCTGGCCGTGCGGTCCGTCGTCGATGGCGTGGACCTGCAGGACGGGCGCCTGCGCGCCACGCTGCGCGGCAACCAGCTCGACATCACGGAGTTCCGCCTGCAGGGCGGCCGCGGCAGCGGCGCGCGCATCGCGGGCTTCAGCGGCAACCGCACGGCGGCGCCGAAGGAGGGCGGCACGCTCACCGGCACGGGCCGCGTCACCTGGGGCGAAGGCAACGCGGCCCAGGGCCTCTCGGGCATCGCCATGGACTTCCGGGCCGAAGCCCAGGCCCTGCAGGTGCTGGTGCGCGCGGACCGGCAGCTCAGCGTGTCGGGCCAGTTGCAGGCCCAGCTGCAGCAGGGCCAGATCAGCCTGCGCGGCAAGCTCACCACCGACCGCGCCACCATCATCCTGCCCGACGAATCGGCGCCCAGCCTGGGCTCGGACGTGGTCGTGCGCTCCGCCGTCAAGGACCGCGAAGACCAGGCCAAGGCCCAGGCCGCCGCCCAGGCCAGCCAGGCGGCTGCGCAGCCCGAAACCGCCAAACCGCCGGACATCGCCATCACACTCAACCTCGGCCGCGACTTCGCATTGCAAGGCCATGGCATCACCACGCGCCTGCGCGGCGAACTGGACATCCGCAGCAGCCCCGTGCCCGGCGCCCCGCCGCGTGTGACCGGAGAAGTGCGCACCGAGGAAGGCCGCTATCGCGCCTGGGGCCAGATGCTGGACGTGGAGACCGGGCTCATCCGCTTCAACGGCCCGTACAACAATCCTTCGCTCGACATCCTGGCGCTGCGGCCCAACATCAGCGTGCGCGCTGGCGTGCAGGTCACCGGCAGCGCGCAGGCACCGCGCGTGCGCCTCTATTCCGACCCCGAGCTGCCCGACGCCGAAAAGCTCTCCTGGGTGGTGCTGGGCCGCGACGCCGCCGCCGGCGGCGCCGAAGCCGCTGTGCTGCAGCAGGCGGCGCTGGCCTTGCTGGGACGGGGCGGCAGCAACAACACCGCCGCCAATGCGGCCAGCCGCCTGGGCTTGGACGAGATCGGCTTCAAGGGCCCCGGCTCCGGCGAGGACGCCAGCGCCGCCGCCCTCACCTTCGGCAAGCGGCTGTCCAAGGACCTGTACGTTACCTACGAGCGCAGCCTGTCGGGGACGTTGGGCACGCTGTACATCTTCTACGACCTCTCGCGCCGGCTCACGCTGCGCGGGCAGACGGGGGAGAAAAGCGCGGTGGACATCATCTACACCATGACGTACGACTGATCCGTGAAGGCTTCAGGCAACGCCTACAATGCGCGGTTGCCTCCTCCTCGTAGTTCAATGGATAGAACGAGTGCCTCCTAAGCGCTAGATACAGGTTCGATTCCTGTCGAGGGGACCAGAAAACCCCGATATCGACAACAACTCCGAGGCAGCACGGCCAGTTCAGGACAAGATGGGGATAAGAAGCGCACCTCTATGGTCAGTATTCCTTTTATGGGCGTGATCATCACGCTGGAGTCACATGAGCGGGATGAACTGCCCGGCGTCTGGTGGCCACGTGCCTCGCTGACCGTGGCCAGCACAGGAGCCCAGTTGGAACCTGTGACGCATCATGAGCACTACGGGACCAAAGCGGACGCCGATGCCTTTGCTCTGCGCCTGGCGCGGCGGCGCATCAATAACGAATTGCACCAAGGTTAAGCGCTCGGTTCGTGGGCGGCTGGTACCGGGCCGTAGCTGGATCGTGCCGAGACCGGCCACGATGCGCGCGAATGCCATCTGGCAGGGTCTGCGCAACGGTGATGGTGGGCTTAGCTTGGTGAAAAAAGAAACCCGGCTCACAGGCCGGGTGAAAGGCAGTCATTGCTGCCAGGGAGGGAGACGTCGCTCAGTAACCGTAGAGGTGTACGTACATCAGTCCGGTCGCGATGGTGGTGACGCCGAACCAGGTGAAGAATGCAAAGAGGGCGGGCATGGCTTTCTCGCTTGCTTGTGTGTCAAGGTGCAAGTGTTGCAGCGCCCGATGCAAACGACTTGTCGGACAACATCCCGTGGGCTTGAGGGATGTGGAATACATCACGCTTGGCGGAAAAAGGGCGCAGCTTGGAGCATCAGTGATAGCTACGCCGGAGAGGGGTGGGGCCGGACGAGCGGCACTTCAAATCCAGGGTACGCCGTAGTAGTCGTAGACCTTGCGGCCGTAGGCTTCGGTGTATTCAGGATAGGTATTCTGGGCAAAGCGAGGGGCATTTTCCAACTGCTCTTTCGCCAGCGAAACGACATACCCTTCCATGCCTGTGTCGTACTTCATGGAATCCCATGGCAGCGGATACCGATCGGTGCCAATGCCCAGGAAGCCGCCGAACTCCATAACGGCATAGCGGACCCGGCCCGAAAGCTTGTCGATCATGAGGTGATCGATCGAGCCCAGTTTTTCACCCTGGGGGTTGTAGACGGATGTGCCGTTGACCTTGTCTGACGAAATGACGCTGGATGCGGTGTTCATGCGGACCTCCTGTGGAAAGAAAGAAGCGTTTATAGGAAGGCGACGGAATGTCACCTTTCGCAAGGTCCGGTCTCGGACGGCTTGGAGGTACGCGATGTAGGACGGCGGATCCCCTGCCTCCAAGACAACGGCTTCTCCCCCGCATGCGTTCGCGCGCCGCACATTGTCAGGAAATGTCAAACACCGGCCATAGGCGTCGGCAAGGACCTGCCATCGCGCGTTGGTGCAACTTACTCCAGCACCAGCATGCCCGGCTATGAAAGAAATCCGCCTTTGCAAGTCCATTCCCGAAGAGTCCGAGCAGCTGTCGCAGCACGGTCTCTGGATACCGGAATCCACTGCTGCGCGCGAAGCGTTCGAAGTGCTGGCGGCTGCGGGCAATGAGCGGTACGGCCCCGGAACCCATTGGGTTGAAGAGCGCGATCTGTTCTCGTGACTGCAGGGGGCGGCGGGCTTCTCCGTCAATTGTGCGCAGTGGGTTCCACCTTGCTCTGGACCACCATGGCCGGCACTGCACCCTTGTCGTGGACTGCCCCGGCGACGGACTCCGCCAGGAACGAGGCGCTGCGCAGCAAAGCGACCCGGATATCGGCGCCGTTCATCTTGAGCGCGACCACAGCGATCACAACCAGCATCGCCACCACCGAGGCTACCCAGAAGACCCGCAGGTCGCCCAGGCCGAGTTCCGGGTCGGTGCTGCGGCTGTGCACCGCGTAGCGTATGACTGAATGGGAATTCTCGGCAGTGTTCATCGTTCGGCTCCAGTCTTGGGGAGTCATGACGGTAGCCTGGGCCCATTGCCACAGATGTCAGACGGCATCCATTCGTGGTCATCGAAAACATGCTGAAATGGATAGCTCAAGCGGTCTTCCGCTGGATGGTCACCTTGCCATCGGCTTACAGGAAGGCATAGCGCAGGTCCTTCAAGTCGCAGCCCGCCCCGCAGCAAGCCCCGTTACCACTACGCGGCATCACCCGCACCCCTGGAACGGCCGGCTGAACGGATAGAACATTTGAACACCCCGTGCAACTGGCGCAGCGCGCTGTTCTTTCGCTCGGGTGATTCGGCAGCCGTGCAGTCCGAGGGCACCCACACCTGGTAACCGAGCATGCGGGCATCGGTGGCGGAAAGCATCACGCACATGTCAGCAGCCCACCCCACGATAGTGATCTTCTGCGCTTTCATTTGGCCCAGCAGGTGCTGCAGCGGCGTTCACGAGGTCGCTGCGAGAGGGTGCCAGCAGCCGGGCGATCTCGCCGCGCTCGCCCGGCAGCGTCTGGCACGCCGCCAGGATGTCGCGAAACTCGCTGTGCCAGGTGCCGTAGTTGTCGTTGGCGTAGATGGCGCTCACGCCCCGCCGGGCGAGCCGGGCCTTGAAGCCCGCAATGGCGCGCGCCGCCGCCAGGGCGCCCGGGATTAGATCGCGCGCGGTGGGAAACCTCAGGGGATTGATGACGTCCACCAGCAAAAGCACCTCCTTGCTGTGCGGCAAGTGGGTGCGCTTCAAGGCGGCGGAGCGGGCCACGGGCAAGCGGTCCATCAGAGCATCTGCTCCCGCTGCTGCTCCGCGCGCGAGGCGCCGATGGCGGTCTCCACGTTCTTCACCTCTTCGGGCGGCGGCAGCACCGCCGGCATGCCCAGGCTGGCGATGGAAAGCTCCCGGCACCAGCCCTTGGTGTGGTACAGGTGGTGGTCCTCGTCCTTTTCCACGCGCTTGTGGGCGTCCTTCAGTGCCTGGCCGACGGTGCCCGTGGCCGCCTCGGCCACCTTGCCCAGCAACTCCCAGTTGGCATGGTCCTTGGTTTCGGCATGCACCACGCATTCGCAGGCCACGAGTTCAGCGGCCGTGGGGTTGCCGCCCTGCTTGGCGATCTCCATGGCCTTGACCAGCGATTCGCCGATATGCTTGACGACGCGCCGCGACGGGGCCAGCTCATCCGCGTCGATGCCCAGCGCTTCGCAGGTGGTCCGGACGACGTTCTGGTGGCTCAGCGTCTCGTCCAGGTATTCCTCCCATTCCTTCTTCAAGTCGGGGTTGAGGGCGCAGGTGAGCGCGGTGCGGTAGACCTGCTCGCCTCCCAGTTCGGTCTCCATCATTTGCAGGAGCAGATCCTTCAGTTGCGCATCGTCGTAGCGGGGTTTGGCCATGGTGGGCTCCATACGGTGGGGTTGTGTGTGGGTGAAGTACGCCTGCAGCTGGCGGTGCGGTACCGCTGCGCCGCAGACGAATTCCATGATGGAAAGCAGGGCACAACCCCCTCGTAGGAAGTTTCCCAACACCCCGTAGGCAAGCGCGGGCTTCTCAGCCGCTGTCGCAGGCAGTGGGCTCACTGGGCCGGTTGCAACTGGACACAAATGAATACATTGACATGATATGTCGATGTACCTATTCTTTCCTCCATGCAGGCACACACCGACCTTCACCGGCCGCCTGTCCCACCCGCTTGACGAGAAGGAGACGCCGTGCCCACCCTGCTGGAACAACTCAACAACCTGGACCTGCTGACCTCCGCGCTCATGGGCGGGGCCGCCGTGCAGCTGCAGCCCATCACGGGCGACGTGCCGGTGGTGCAGGTGAGCATCGAGGGGCGCGACGAGCTGCCCATCTTCGTGACCTGCTCGGACCTGCAGATCATCTGCCTGTGCTACCTCTGGACGGACGCCGACGTGCGCCCGGAGCGCCGCGCCGAGCTGATGGAGGCGCTGCTCGACCTGAACCCCTCCGTGCCGCTGTCGGCCTTCGGCCGCGTCCATGGCCGCTTCGTGCTGGTGGGCGCGCTGGCGCGCGCGGCCCGCGCCGAAGACGTGGCGCACGAGGTGGCGGTACTGAGCGACAACGCGCTCGATGCGCTCGAAGCGCTGGCCGACTATCTGAAATAACACCCGAACCCCCACCCAGGAGCCGAACATGACCGTCATCAAGAAACTCGTCACCCTGCTGCGCGGCAGCGCGCGTGAACTGGGCCAGAGCGTGGTCGATGGCAACGCCACGCGCATCTACGAGCAGGAGATCATCGACGCCAAGGCCAGCATCACGGAGGCCAAGACCGAACTCACCGGCGTGATGGCCAAGCAGATGCAGACGGCGCGCGAGATCGAGCGCCTCAAGGCCGAGACGCTGCGCCACGAAGACATGGCCGTGCAGGCGCTCGACAAGGCCAACGAAGCCCTGGCGCTGGAAGTGGCCGAGCGCGTGGCCGGGCTCGAATCGGATCTGGCCGAGCAGACCCAGGCTCACGCCAACTACGCGCTGCAGGTATCGCGCCTGAAGGACCTCATCCGCACCGCAGAAGCCCGCGTGCGCGAGCACGAGCGCGAGATCGGCATCGCCAAGACCACCGAGAGCGTGTACCGCGCCACCCAGAGCATCTCGGAAAGCATCGGCGCCACGGGCTCGCAGCTGAACAGCGCGCGCGAATCGTTGGAGCGCATCAAGAAGCGCCATGAAGACCTGGCCGACCGCATGGCCGCCGCCGAGCAACTGGACCAGGAGTTCGGCCACCGCGCGCTGGAGCGCAAGCTGGCCGACGCCGGCATCGGCGACAACGACAAGGTGCGCGCCGCCCAGGTCATGGAGCGCCTCAAGGCCCGCCGCGCAGCAAGCGGCGGCTCCAACGCCTGACCGACCGACATGCCCGCATCCGCAAAAAAACCCGCGCGCTGGCAAGGCTCCGAGCCCGCGCTGCGCGCGGTCCAGGTGGCGTTCGACGTGGAGCAGGCCGTCATGGAGGCCATCCGCATCGCAGCCTTCCACGGCAACGTCTCTACCTCGCAGCAGATCCGCGCCGTGCTGGGCCTGCCCGTGGCCGAGCGGCCCAAGCGGCCGCGGCTGACCGTCACGCTCGATGAGGCCGACTACGAGTTGCTGGCCCGGCGCTACAAGCTGGCGCCCGACGACCGGCTGGGCATCAAAGAGGCGGCCACGCGCGAGCTGATCGCGTTCGTGCCGCCGCCCGCACCGCCACCGCCCTCCCCTGCGTCTTCAGCGCGGCGCACGCGAAGACCCTGAACCACAGCGCCGCCACCTTTCGCCCCATAACGAACAAAACACCATGAGCGAATTCCTCTCCGTCGTCTTCGGCTTCCCGACCATCGTCTTCAGCATCCTGCTGGCGGTGGTGCTGGTCTATTGGGTGCTGGCCATCGTGGGGCTGGTCGATTTCGGCGAAAGCACCATCGACGTGGACGTCGGCCAGCACGCCGATGCGCCGGGCGACGACCTGGGCGTGATCGCCAGCTACGTGGTCGCGTTCGGCCTCTCGGGCGTGCCCTTCTCCATCGTCGTCACGCTGCTCGTGGTGGTGGGCTGGACGCTGTCCACCTTCGCGGGCATCTGGCTACTGTCGTGGGTGCCCACGCTGGCGCTGCAGATCCTTGCGGGGCTGGTGGTGCTGGGGCTGAGCGCCGCCCTCTCGCTGGTCATCACGGCGCGGCTGGTGCGGCCGCTGCGCGGCGTGTTCGTCACGCGCTACGGCACGCACAGCGCCGCGCTGGTGGGGCAAAGCTGCCGCATCCTCACCGGCGTGGTCGATGAGAAACAAGGCCGCGCCGAAGTGGCGCAGCACGGCGCGGGCATCAATATCCGCGTGTGGGCGCCCAGCCCCAACACCTTGCGCCGGGGCAGCACGGCGCTGATCCTCGAATACGACGCCACCACGCACCGCTACCTAGTGCAGGCCGCCGAATCCTGACCCTCTCCACTTTTCCCTTTTTCCTCCAACCCAAGCGAGCCGTCCTCATGTACCTCTCCGCCTCGGTCATCACCTTCCTGGTCCTCGCCGGCATCGCCGTCGTATTCATCTTCGGCCTGTTCGCGATGTTCGCGCGCTTCTACCACAAGGTGGAGCAGGGGCACGCGCTCATCATCAACCCCTTCCGGGGCGACCCCAAGGTCACCTTCACCGGCGGGCTGGTGCTGCCCATCATCAACAAGGCCGAGCTGATGGACATCGCCATCAAGACCATCGAGATCGACCGTTCGGGCGACCAGGGCCTGATCTGCGCGGACAACATCCGCGCCGACATCAAGGTGAAGTTCTTCGTGCGCGTGAACCAGACCTCGGACGACGTGCTGCGCGTGGCCCAGGGCATCGGCTGTGCGCGCGCGTCCAACCACGAGATCCTGGAAGACCTGTTCTCCGCCAAGTTCTCCGAGGCGCTGAAGACCGCCGGCAAGGCGCTGGACTTCGTGGACCTGTACCAGGCCCGCGACCGCTTCCGCGACAAGATCATCGAGCAGATCGGCGACGACCTCTCGGGCTACGTGCTGGAGGACGCGGCCATCGACTACCTGGAGCAGACGCCGCTGGCCAAGCTCGACACCAACAACATCCTCGACGCGCAGGGCATCAAGAAGATCACCGAACTCACGGCCGTGGAGCACGTGGTGACCAACGAACTGCGCCGCAACGAGGAAATGCAGATCAAGAAGAAGAACGTGGAAACGCAGGAAGCCCTGCTGGAGCTGGAGCGCCAGCAAGCCGACGCCACCGCCCGCCAGGCCCGCGAAGTGGCCAGCGTGAAGGCGCGTGAAGAGGCCGAGACCGCCAAGGTGCGCGCCGAGGAACACACCCGCGCCGAGATGGCCCGCCTGCAGTCCGACCAGCAGCTTGCCGTGCAGAACGAGAACGTGCTGCGCGAGAAGGAGGTGGCCGAGAACAACCGCAAGCGCGCCGTCGTCATCGAGCAGGAGCGCGTGACCCGCGCGCAGGAACTCGAAGTGGTGGCCCGCGAGAAGGAAGTGACGCTGCAGCGCATCGAGAAGGACAAGGCCGTCGAAGTGCAGAAGAAGGCGATTGCCGATGTGGTGCGCGAGCGCATCGTGGTCGAGCGCACCGTGGCCGAGCAGGAAGAAGCCATCAAGGAAGTGCGCGAAGTGGCCGAGGCCGACCGCACACGCAAGGCCGTGGTGATCGGCGCCGAGGCATCGGCGGAAGAAAAGGTCATCCTCGAAGTGAAGGCCGCCGAGGCGCAGGAGCGCAAGGCGCGCCACAAGGCCGCCGAAGACCTGGTGCTGGCCGACGCCCGCCTGAAGGTCGCCGAACGCGAGGCCGAGGCCAAGAAGCGCGAGGCCGAGGGCATCGAGGCGCTGAGCGCCGCGCCCGGCCTGGCCGATGCCAAGGTGCAGGTCGCCACGGCCAGCGCCAAGCTCGCCACCATGGAAGCCGAGGCCACCGGCAAGGAAAAGGTCGGCCGCGCCGAGGCGCAGGTCATCGAAGCCCAGGCGCAGGCCGAGGCCGTGGGCCTGCGCGCCCGCATGGAGGCCGAGGCCGCGGGCAAGGAAAAGGTCGGCCAGGCCGAAGCGCTCGTCCGCACGGTGGATGCCGAGGCGCTGGCCAAGCTGGGCGACGCCGAGGCGCACAACATCGACGTGAAGTTCAACGCCGAGGCACGCGGCCTGAAGGAAAAGTTCGAGGCCATGAAGGCCATGAGCCCCGAAACCCGCGAACACGAGGAATACCGCATGCGCCTGGAACGCGCGCACCTGGAGACGCTGAAGCAGATCGAGGCGCAGCAGCACATCGCCAAGGAACAGGCCGAGGTGCTGGGCGTGGCGCTGAAGAATGCGCGCATCGACATCGTGGGCGGCCAGGGGGATTACTTCGACAGCTTCGTGCGCGCGCTTTCCGTCGGCAAGGGCATCGACGCGGCGGTGAACAAGAGCGACACGCTGCAGGTCGCTTTCAAGGAACAGCTCGCGGGCGAGCGGGATGTGGTGGAGGACGTGAAGCAGATCCTGGGCGCCGCCGGGCAGTCGGCGGGGGAGTTGCAGAACCTCAGCGTGTCGGCGCTGATTGCGCGGGTGATGCAGAGCGGGACGGACAGCCAAAAGCAGGCGTTGCAGCAACTGGCGCAGAGCTTCCGCAAATAAAACCATAGCTGCCTGCGCTTGATATGCAATGGTTTCATGTAGATTTCTTTATGAAACCTATTGATATCAAGCGCAAGCAGCTCCTGATTCAATAGCGCCGGCCAGCCGAAATCGCCATCCCATCATTGAATTCGATAGCTGCCAGCGCTTGCTACACAAGCGCTGGAGCTACCTTTAACCACCCATCGCCATGACCACCACGCCCGACACCGCCATCGACGCCAGCGTGGCCGAGAGCAGCAGCTACGAGCTGCTGAAAAAACGCCTCGAAGCCCAGGGCGACGCGCTGCTCGCCAAGGCCCAGGCACTCAACGCCGCGCGCATCGGGCAGTTCGGCCAGCGCGACCAGCAGTTGCTGATGCGCCTGCGCGCACGCACCGAGCACAACTGCGTGGCGCGCGACCTGGCCTGGATCGGCGGCAACCGGCTGCTGTTCGGCTACAACGTGTTCATGGGCCTGCGCCGCGAGACGCGGGTGGAGGACGTGTTTGCCATTTACGAACTCGCCCACCACCACGACGGCGAGGCCGAGAGCGATGAACTGGTGCAGGTGCCACTGGCGGGCAGCTTTCTGGACGACCCGCGCTTTGCCGCCGATTTCAACGAGCTGTACACCTACTACAAGCAGGCCACGCTGCAACTGCTGCGGCCCACGCCGGACTTTCTGCTCGCATCCTTCCAGATCGGCCAGCAAGCGCAGGACATCCGCGTGTTCCGCTGGAAGCGCGAGAGCGACGGCGCACTGAAGTACGTGGATAACCGCGGCGAGCGCGACCTGACGCCCCCGCCCAGCCACGACTTTGCGTGGACACCGCTCAGCCGCGAGCACCACGTGGGCGGCGCGCATCCGCACATCAACGTGCTGGACACGATCTTTGTCGAAACCACGGGCGGCACGCTGACCATCAAGGTGGAGAACAACACCGAGACGGGCCTGGGCATTTATGAAGAGCCGGTGGACGACGCCAACCAGGCGCTGGGCGATGCCGAGATTGCCTACGCCAAACTGGGCCTGCTGATCCTGCTGCAAGTGCGCCCCTACCGCGAGCAGGCCACGCGCTACCTCGTGTTCAACCAGCGCACGCAGCAGGTCACGCGCATCGACGCCATCGGCGCATCGTGCATGCAGCTGCCTGAAGACCACGGCATCATCTTCCCCGGCGGCTACTACCTGCAATCGGGCGAGCACAAGCGCTTTGACCTGCCGCCCGAGCTGACGGGGCAGCTGCGCTTCACGCGCATGAAGCGCTCGCCCAATGGCGAGGACGTGGCCTACATCTTCTACGGCACGCAGCCGCCGCCCCAGGGCAGCCCGGCCACGCTGGACGCGGGCTGCTACGCCATCTTCACCTACAACCTGATCGACAAGGCCCTGTCGCCGCCCATCCTGGCCGATGGCTACAGCGCCTTCCCGGACGGGCGCATGCTGGTCTTCCAGGCGGCGCGGGGCGAGGCCACGCGGGTGCACCCCATGCAGTTGTGGCGCACGCCGTTTGCGACCGAGGAGCACGCGAGCCGCCAGCCTGCGGGCACCGGCTTCTATGCCCGCGTGGGCAATGCCGACCTGGTGCGCGGCATCTCCGACCTGCTCGCCATCGCCCGCGCCGTGCGCGAGCAGGCCCCCACGCGCACGGCGTATGAAGACCTGATCCGCCAGTGCCAGCGCGCGCGCGACGCCTACTTCTGGCTCGACGCCACCGAAGCGCAGAACGCCGCCGCCGACCTTGCCGCCATCGACCAGGCCGCGCAGGCCACGCTGGGCGAGTTCGAGAAGGTCGAGAGCATCCGCCAGGACACGGCCCGCGCCTTGCAAAAGGCCGAGGGCCAGCAGCGCGAGCTGATGACCGCCATCGCCAGCCAGATGTGGCGCGGCCCCGCTGACTTTGTGCAGGCGCTGGACAGGCTGCGCCAGCGCCAGGGCGAGCTGCAACTGCTGCGCGAGCTGCGCTATGCCGACCTGGGCCTGATCGACACGATGGCCGAGCAGTTGGCCACCGAGCAGCGCCGCGTGGGTGAGCGCGCCCTGGCCTTCCTGGCGGAAGAAAAAGCCTTCGACGGCCAGCGCAAGACGCTGGATGCCGTGGCCGCCGCGTTGCCGCAGGCGGCCACTGCCGGGCAGATCGCCGAGCAGTTGAGCACGCTCGACACCGAGGCCGCAGGGCTGGATTTACTGAGCGAGCAACTGGGCAACCTGCCCGGTGGCGACGCGGTGCAGCGCACCGCCATCCTCGACCGCATCGCGCTGCTGTATGCCGACATCAACCGCCTGCGCGCCGATGCCCGCGCACGCCGCCGCAGCCTGGGCGCGACGGAGCAGCGGGCCGAGTTCGGCGCGCAGTTCAAGCTGTTCGGGCAGGCGGTGGAGAACGCGCTGGAGCTATCGGACACGCCCGAGAAGTGCGACGAGGCGCTGACGCGGCTGCTCGCGCAACTGGAGGACATCGAGGGCCGCTTCGCCGAGCAGGAGGAGTTCCTGGCCGACATCGCCACGCAGCGCGAGACGGTCTATGAAGCGCTGTCCGCCCGCCGCCAATCATTGGTGGAGGCACAACAGCGCCGCGCCAAGGCGCTGGCCGACGCGGTGGGCCGCATCCTCGACGGCGTGCCGCGCCGCGTGGCGGGCCTGGGCGAGATCGCGCAAGTCCACAGCTACTTCGCATCCGACCCCATGCTCGCCAAGCTGCGCGAGCAGGTGGCGGAACTGCGCAAGCTGGGCGCTGCCGTGGCTGCCGACGACATCACCACGCGCCTTGCCACCGCCCGCGACCAAGCCGTGCGCGCCGTGCGCGACCAGCGCGAGCTGGCGGCGGGCACGCAGGGCGGCATCAAGCTGGGCACGCACACGTTCACGGTGAACAAACAGCCGCTCGACCTGACGCTGGTCGGGCATGGCGAGGGGCTGGCGTGGCAGATCACCGGCACCGACTACCTCGCGCCCGCGCACGATGCGCGGCTGGAGGCGCTGCGCCCGTTCTGGCAACAGGCGCTGGTGTCCGAAACACCGCAGCTTGCACGCGCCGAATACCTTGCCGCCGAATGGCTGGAGACGGTGGACTGGGACGAACTGCTGGTTCAGTTGCAGGATGGCGCATCCACCGCCCCGCTCGACAGCCTGCGCCGCTTCGCCGCCAGCCGCTACCAGGAGGGCTACCAGCGCGGCATCCACGACGACGACGCGCTCGCCATCGTGCGCGTGCTTGCGCCCATGCAGGCCGCTGCAGGGCTATTGGTCTATGGCCCGGCGGAGCGAGCGCTTGCCAAGCTCTACTGGCACCAGGGCCTGCGCGACGAAACCCGCCAGTCCCTGGCCCGCCGCGCCCGCAGCGCGCAGCACATCGCGCAACTGTTCGGCCAGACCACTGCACGCGCTACGCTGGAGCACGAAGCCGCACAGGGCCTGCGCCAATTCCTCGCGCAGCACCCGGCGCTGGGTGACGAATGGCTGCCTGCTTCCACGGACGACGCCACGCTGGACGCCGACACCCTGGCCGACGAAGCCGCCGCCTACCTCGTGCGCGAACTCGCACTTGCTGAAGATGCGCCGCAATGGGCCATCAGCGGCGCGGGCGAAGACCTGTTGCACGCCCTGCAACGCGCACTCGACCACGGCGGCCTGGCCAGCGCCTGGCAGCGCGACCTCCAAGCTGCCGAGCCGCTGGAGCGCTGGCGCCTGGCACGCGGCTGGCTGCGCGCCTTCGCCACGTCACAAGACAACGATGCCGCCGCCTGGATCGACGACGCCGCCACCGCCCTCACCTTCCAGGGCCAGCGCCGCCGCGTCAACGTCCACCTGCAAGCGCGCATCGAGGGCCTGCGCAGCGAGCACCCACGTATCCGCGAGGGCGCTTTGGACTTCCACCTCAACGACTTCCGCCGCCGCGTGCGCCGCCACCGCAGCCATGCGGTTCGCGGCTTCACGCAACTGCAAGCGCTGCGCCACGAGCTGCTGGTGCAGGAGAAGACCCGCCTGCACCTGGCCCAGTTCCAGGCCAAGCCGCTCGCCACCTTCGTGCGCAACCGGCTCATCGACGAGGTGTACCTGCCGCTGGTGGGCAACAACCTCGCCAAGCAATTGGGCGCGGCGGGTGACGCAGCGCGCACCGACCGCATGGGCATGCTGCTGCTCATCTCCCCGCCCGGCTACGGCAAAACCACGCTGATGGAATACGTGGCGAACCGCCTGGGCCTCGTGTTCGTCCGCATCAACTGCCCCGCGCTGGGCCACGGCGTCACCAGCATCGACCCGGCCACCGCGCCCAACAGCGCGGCGCGGCAAGAGCTGGAGAAGCTCAACCTCGGTCTCGCCATGGGCAGCAACGTGATGCTGTACCTGGACGACATCCAGCACACGCACCCCGAGTTCCTGCAAAAGTTCATCGCCCTCGCCGACGGCACGCGCCGCATCGAAGGCGTGTGGCAGGGCCAGCCGCGCACCTGGGACATGCGCGGCAAGCGCTTCGCCATCGTCATGTCGGGCAACCCGTACACCGAATCGGGCGACGTGTTCCGCATCCCCGACATGCTGGCCAACCGGGCCGACATCTACAACCTGGGCGACGTGCTCTCGGGCCGCGAGGCGGTGTTTGCGCTCTCGTACATCGAGAACAGCCTGACGGCCCATCCCGTCACCCAGCCCCTGGCCTCGCGCGAGCCGAAGGACGTTCACCTGCTGGTGCGCCTGGCGCAGGGCGAGGCCATCGACACGACGGCCTTCGCCCACCCCTACAGCGCCGTGGAGCTGGACGAACTCAAGAACCTGATGCAGCGCCTGTTCAAGGTGCGCGACGTGCTGCTCAAGGTCAACCTCGCCTACATCGAATCCGCCGCGCAGGACGACCGCTACCGCGCCGCGCCGCCGTTCCGCCTGCAAGGCAGCTACCGCAACATGGCGCGCCTGGCGCCGCAGGTCACGCCGCTGATGCAGGACGGCGAGCTGGACGCCCTGCTGCGCGACCACTACCGCGGCGAGGCGCAGACGCTGACGACCGGCGCGGAAGAAAACCTGCTGCAGCTCGCCCACCTGATCGGCCGCCCCACGGAGGGCGAGGCCGCGCGCTGGGCCGAGATCGCCGACAGCTACCAGCGCCAGCGCAAGCTCGGCGGCGCGGATGACGACCCCAGCGTGCGCGTGACGCGCGGCCTGCTCGACATCTCGCGCGGCGTGGATGCCCTGGCCCACCAGCAGCGCGATAGCGACGCCAAGGCGCAGGAGCTGCTGCGCGCCAGCCTCGACGGCCAGGCGGCGGCACTGCACGCGCTGCGCGAAGGCACGCAGGCGCTGAACACCCATAGCGACTCGGCACAGGAGCAGCGCATGGTGGACGCGCTGCTGTCCCTGTCCGTCACCTACCGCCAGCTCATCATGCCGCTGGTGCGCGCCATCGAAACGCGCATGGGCGTGGACGCCAAGGCGCACCAGGAAGTGGAGAAGCTGGAGCACATGATCGACGGCCTGCGCAAGGGCCCGAAGAAACCTTAGTAAAAAACGGCTCCAGCGCTTATCCATCAAGCGCTGGCAGCTACTCTTTTGGAAGCATCCCCGGCAGGCCGGCCCGCGGCCGTCATGGCGCTGCCCATGGACGCCGCCACGATGCAGCCGATGGCCAGCCACTGCACCCCGCTCAGGTGCTCGCCCAGCAGCCCCATGGCCAGCACGGCGGCCACGGCGGGCTCCATGCTGATCATGATGCCGAAGGCTTCCTTGGGCAGGCGCTTGAGCGCCATCATCTCCAGCGAGATCGGGATGGCGCTGGAGACCGCCGCCACCAGCAGCCCCGCCAGCAGCACGGCGGGCGTCAGCAGCGCGGCCCCCGCATGGACCGCGCCCACGGGCACGACGACCAGCGCCGCCACCAGCAGCCCCAGCGACACGGAATGGCCCGCGTGCAGATGCCCCGCGCGCTTGCCGAACACGATGTACAGCGCCCAGAACACGGCGGCGGCCAGCGCGTAGAGCACGCCCACCGGGTCCAGCGTGCTGCCGTTCAAACCCAGCGGCAGCAGCATGCCCAGCCCCGCGATGGCCAGCGCCACCCAGACGAAATCCACCGCGCGGCGCGACGACCAGATAGCGACGGCCAGCGGCCCCGCGAACTCGATGGCCACGGCCAGCCCGAAGGGCAGCGTGCGCAGCGACATGTAGAACATCAGGTTCATGCCCCCCAGCGCCGCGCCATAGCTGGCGATGGCAAGTGCATCCGCGCGCGACAGGCGCCAGCGCCAGGGCCGCCACAGCAGCAGCATCAGCACGGCGGACAGCCCCACCCGCACGGCCGTGGTGCCCTGCGCGCCCACGGCGGGGAAAAGCCATTGCTTGGCCCAGGAGGTGCCGATGCCCAGCGCCGTGACGGAGCCCAGGACGGCGAGGAAGGGGACGAATCGTTGGAATCGGGAAACGGGGGTACTACTGTTGATGCTGCTCATGCGCAAAAATATAGTGCGGCCGGCGCGTGCTTTTTGCTCTAATTTCAGCACTTGCACGCAACTTTCGCTCACCCCATGACCGCTGCCCTCGACCGCTTCGACCTGGCCATCCTGGACATTCTGCAGACCGACAACACCACGCCCCAGCGAGTGATCGCGCAGGCGGTGAACCTCTCGGCCCCTGCGGTGCAGCGGCGCATCCAGCGGCTGCAGGGCAGCGGCGTGATCCGCGCCAACGTGGCCGTGCTCGACCCGGCGAAGGTGGGCATGCCGCTGACCATCGTGCTGGAGGTGCACCTGGAGAACGAGCGCCCCGACCGCACGGCGCCGCTGCGGGCGCGTATCGCGGCGGAGGATGCGGTGCAGCAGTGCTACAGCGTGACGGGGGAGGCGGACTATCTGCTCGTGGTTACCGTGGCGTCGATGGCGGACTATGAGGCGCTGACGCGGAGGTTGTTCGAGGGGGATGACAACGTGCGGAGGTTTCGGACTTCGGTGTCGCTGGGGTGTTTGAAGGCGGGGTTGAGGGTGCCTCTGCCTTCTGCGGGGGTGTAGCGCTTCTTTTTTTATGGTTTGCCTTGATTGAGGGCGGAGGCCGGGAGTTCGCCCCGGCGAGCGAGGTACTTTTCTTTGTCTCGCCAAAGAAAAGTACCCAAAAGAAAAGCGACCCTACTGTCCGTGTCCCTTCGCTTCGCTGCGGGCAACCTGCGATGCTCGGTCACGGGGTGTCGCTGTAGAACTCACTGCGCGCTACGCGCTCCGTTCAAACAACTACAGCGAGTCAGAGCACGAAGCATGCGCGCTCCGACGCGCATGCACACCCCGCGCCCTGTGCTTCTCGGCACGGCCAGAAGGGAACCCGCCACTCGGGCCATCGCTGCGCTCGGCCCCCAACGCGCAGGCGCTGCGCGCCGCGAAGGCGGGGCCGAGCGCAGCGATGGCCCGTATTGCTCTCCCATCCCCTCTGGCTGCGCCTGCGGCGGGGCGGTTGCGGGGTGGCATGGGCGTCGAAGCGCCCATGCTTCGTGCTCTGACTCGCTGTAGTTGTCTGAACGGAGCGCGCAGCGCGAAGTGAGTTCTACAGCGCACCTCGCAACCGCCCCGCCGCAGGTCTGCCCCGTAGCGCAGCGAAGGGGTCGCAGACTGGGGGTCGCCTTTTCTTTGGTGACTTTCTTTTGGCGAAGCAAAAGAAAGTCACTCGCCCGCCGGGGCGAACTCCCGGCTCCCGCCCTCAAAGAAGGCAAACCACCCATAGCAACTCAAACCCCCAACACCCCCCGCATCTCCCCCCCACTCAACCGCAACCGCGTCCCCCCCAACAACTCGCACATCTTCGCATTGAGCGGCGCCCCCACCCCATGCTCCCCCGCCAGCCGCACCACCGCCCCACAAATCGCATCGATCTCCGTCACCCGCCCCACCTCCAGGTCATCCCACATCGAAGAACGCGCCTGCGCATCGATCTGCAGCATGCGTCGCGCCAAACGCGTGAACAGCACATTCGGCAGCCGCAACACATGCGGCAGCAGCGCAGGCGCCACCGCCGTGACCTTGGCCGGCACGATGCCCGCACGCGCCATCACCCCCAGCGCCTCGGCCTGCAGCGCCGCGAAGACGCGGCGGCAGTCCCGGTCCAGCAGCTCCTCGCGCAGCGGCAGGTTCGACAGCGCATTCACCGGGTTGTTCAGGTTCAGCAGCAGCTTGCCCCACTGCACCGCACGGATGTCGGCTGGCAGCACCATCGCCAGCCCCGCCGCATCGAACACGGGCGCCAGCCGTTCGGTGACGGCATCGCGCTGCAGTTGCAGGTGGCCCGCCGTGGCGCGGTGCACGTGCGCGCCGCGCAGCACCACGTTGTAGGGCACCATTCCCGCCAGCACGTTCAGGCCCGGTGCCAGCGCCGCGATGCGGGCCACGTTGTCCACGCCGTTCTGCAGCGAGATGACGGGCGTGCCCGGCGCGCAGGCCGCCGCCAGTTCGCGCGCCGCCGCTTCGGTGGCGCCGCTCTTCACGCACAGCAGCACCACGCTGCCAGGGCCGGGCGCGGCCTCGGCCAGCGAGGGGGCCAGGCGCAGCGCCGTAGGCGGCACCTGGCGGTCGAAGCCGTCCAGGTCCGTCACCTTCAGGCCGTTCAGGGCGATGGGCTCCAGCGCGCGGGGGCGGCCCACCAGGCAGACCGGCTGGCCGTGGGCCGCGAGGCGCCCGCCCACATAGCAGCCGATGGCGCCCGCGCCGAGGATGATGAATGACTGCTGCTGCTCCATGCGCTCGCGTCCTTTTCCGTCCAGAGATGGCGCATTGTGCGGGCGCGCGCACTGCCGGGATGGCGCGGAGGCGACGACAGCCGCTTCAGGAAAATGGAGAGTCTTTTGGGCCTCCAGCGCTTATCCATCAAGCGCTGGCAGCTATTCCTTTGGGAGCACCCCGCTGCCGAACCGCACCGTCACCCGCAGCCCCCCCAGGCGCGGCGAAGCGTCCAGCGCCACCGTGGCGCCATGCGCCTGGGCGACGGCCTGCACGATGGCCAGCCCCAGGCCGCTGCCCGGGGTGCCGTCGCCGGCGGCGCGCACGAATCGCTGCAGGGCGCGCTCGCGGTGTTCAGGGGGAATGCCGGGGCCGCTGTCTTCCACCGTCAGCTCGGCATGGCCGGCCACCGCATGCACCTGCAGGTCCACGCGGCCGCCGGGGGGCGCGTACTTGATGGCGTTGTCGAGCAGGTTGCGCGCCAGCATGCGCAGCGCCTCGGCGTTGCCGGGGACGGTGGCGGCGTCGGAGTCCAGCAGGCCCACGTCCATGTCCCGGGCCTGCGCTGCAGGCGCGGCATCGGCCAGCGCCAGTTGGGCCACGGCGCGCAGGTCGACGGGCTCGGCGGGCGTGCTGGCAGCTTCCTGGCGCGCCAGGGCCAGCAGTTGTTCCACCAGGCGCGTGGCGCGGTCGATGCCGGCGGACAGGCGCTCGATGGCGGCCGCGCGCGCGACCTCGTCGCCGGCGCCCGCCCGCTGCAGGCCCTGCAGTTGCAGGCGCAGCGCGGCCAGGGGCGAGCGCAGCTCGTGCGCGGCGTCGGCCACGAAGTGCTGCTGCGCGTCGAAGGCGCGGCGCACGCGCTCGAACAGCAGGTTGAGTTCGCCCACCAGGGGCTGCACTTCGTCGGGCAGTTGCGCGTCGCTGACGGGCGAGAGGTCGTCGGCCTGGCGCCGGGCGAGCTGGCGGCGCACGCGCTCCACAGGTTCCAACGAGCGGCGCACCACCCACCACACGGCCAGCGCGAGCAGCGGGGCCATGATGGCCAGGGGCGCCAGCGTGCGCAGCGCCAGCGTGCGGGCCATGCTGCGGCGGGCGGCCATGTTCTGCGCGACCTGGATGACCTGGGAGCGCGTTTGCAGCGAGAACACGCGGTAGGTGCCGCCGCGCGCCTGCACGTCGGTGAAGCCCAACACGGCGATCTGCGGCAGCGCGGCGCCCACGGCGGATTCAAAGATGCGCAGGCCCTCGTTCGTCCAGACCTGCACGATGAATTCGTGGTTCTCGTCCTCGGGCGCGAGCGCGGGGGGCAGGCCCTGCGCGTCCACCGGCAGGCCCGCGCGCAGCGCCAGCGCGGTCTGCTGCATGTGGTAGTCGAACAGTGCATCGGCCTCGGCCAGCGCGCCGCGGTAGGCCAGCAGGCCCTGCACGCTGCCTGCGAGCACGATGGCGGCGAACAGAAAGAGCAGCAGGCGCGTGCGCAGAGAACGGGGCATCGTCATGCTTTCGGCACCAGGTAGCCGACACCGCGCACATTGAGCACCACGTCTGCGCCCAGCTTCTTGCGCAGGCCGTGGATGTACACCTCGATGGCGTTGCTGCTGACCTCGTCGCCCCAGCCGTAGAGCTTGTCTTCGAGCTGCTGGCGCGACAGCACCATGCCCGGGCGGGCGATCAGCGGCTCCAGCACGGCCCATTCGCGGGCGGACAGCACGACGGGCTGGCCCTGCACCGTGGCCTCGCGCGTGGCGGGGTTCAGGCACACGCCCTTGTGCTCATAGACCGGCTCGGCGCGCCCTGCCGCGCGGCGCAGCAGGGCGCGGATGCGGGCGAGCAGCTCGTGCAGGTCGTAGGGCTTGAGCACGTAGTCGTCGGCCCCGGCGTCCAGCCCTTCGATGCGCTGGGCCACGGCGTCGCGGGCGGTGGCCACCAGCACGGGCGTGCGGTCGCGGCGCGTGCGCAGGTCGCGCAGCACGGCCAGGCCGTCCCGGCGGGGCAGGCCCAGGTCGAGCAGCACCAGGTCATAGGACTGCGTGCGCAGGGCCGTGTCCGCCGCATCGCCGTCGCGCGCCCAGTCCACCGCGTAGTGCTCGGCGCGCAGCAGGTCCTGCACGGCCTCGCCGATCATGGGGTCGTCTTCTACGAGCAGCAGGCGCATGGTGGGGCGGCGTGTAATGAATATGTCACATCACTGTCACAATGAATCGGCTGAACGCACAGCCTGGCCCCGCATTCTGAGGCCACGAAACCCACAACATAAGGAGCAAGAGCGATGGCATTCCACAAGGTTCGTTTGATGGCTGCGGCGGCCGCGCTGGCCGCAACGGCCGCGGGCGCGCAGGCGCAGGGCGTGGTCAACGCGCTGTGCAGCACCGACGCCCCGTGGTGCGAGATGGCCGCCCGGGAGTTCACCAAGAAGACCGGCATCAAGGTCAACCAGGCGCACAAGGGCACGGGCGAGATCGCGGCGCAGTTGCGCGCCGAGGCCAACAACCCCAAGACCGACATCTGGTGGGGCGGCACGGGCGACCCGTTCCTGCAAGCGGCCGAGCAGGGACTGCTGGCCGAGTACCGCCCGGCCTACGTCAACGACCTGCACCCCTGGAGCGTGCGCCAGTACGACATGTCGGGCAACCAGGTGGGCGGCTTCTACAGCTCGGCCATCGGCTTTGGCTACAACACCGACACCCTCAAGAAGAAGAACCTGCCCGAGCCCCGGTGCTGGGCCGACGTGGTCAAGCCCGAGTTCAAGGGCGAGGTGGAAATCTCGCACCCGGCGTCCAGCGGCACGGCCTACACCGTGATCGCGGGCCTGGTGCAGCTCATGGGCGAGGACAAGGCTTTCGACTACCTCAAGGCCCTGCACAAGAACACCACCACCTACACCCGCAGCGGCCAGGCGCAGGCGCCCAACGTGGCCAAGGGCGAGGTGGGCGTGGGCATCACCTTCATGTTCAACTTCGAGAAGTGGAAGGCCGACAAGTACCCGGTCAAGACCCAGGCGCCCTGCGAGGGCACGAGCTACGAGGTGGGCGGCATCGCCCTGGTCAAGGGCGCGCGGAACCTGGAGAACGCCAGGAAGTACTACGACTGGCTGATGAGCCCCGAAGGCCAGGCCGTGGGCGCGCAGGTCGGCAGCTACCAGGTGCCCGCCAACAAGACCTTCAAGATGGACCCGCGCATCCCGACGCTGGACAACGTCAAGCTCATCGAATACGACTTCGCAAAATACGGCAAGGCCGCCGAGCGCAAGCGCTTGATCGACCGCTGGACCAAGGAAGTGGAGGCCTTGCCGCGCTAGGGCGCCAGCCCTCATCCCAGGCGCACGGGGACGAAGATCTTGTCGCCGTTGCGCTCGATGAGCAGCGCGACGGACTTGCCCGCCTTCGCCATCGCGGCGCGCACCTGGTCGATGTTCTTGGCGGGTGCGCCGTTGATCGCCAGCAGCACGTCGCCCGGCTGCACGCCCGCCGCTGCGGCAGGGCCGCGTGCCTGCTCGATCACCAGGCCCTCGCTCACACCCGCCTCGCGCCGTTCCTGCGGCTCCAGGGGGCGCAGCGACAGGCCCAACTGGCCCTTGCCCACGGCCTCATCGGCACGCGCCTGTTTGCTGCCCTTGTCATTGGCATCGCCCAGCGTGGCCGTCAGTTCCACCGGCTTGCCATGCCGCCACACCGACAGGCGCGCCTGCTGGCCGGGCTTGGCCTGCCCCACCCAGGCGGGCAAATCGCCCGAGGCCACGATGGGCTGACCGTCCACCTGGCGGATCACGTCGCCCGGTTCCAGGCCCGCCTTCTCCGCCGGGCTGCCCGGGGTGACGCTGGCGACCAGCGCGCCCTCGGGCTTGTCGAGCTGGAAGGACTCGGCAAACGCCTGGTTCACCTCTTGAACCGCCACGCCGAGCTGGGCGTGGCGCACCTTGCCGGTGGCGACGATCTGATCCTGCACCTTGGCTGCCAGCTCGATCGGGATGGCGAACGACACGCCCTGGTAGCCGCCCGAGCGGCTGTAGATCTGCGAGTTGATGCCCACCACCTCGCCCCGCGCGTTGAACAGCGGGCCGCCCGAGTTGCCGGGGTTGACGGCCACGTCGGTCTGGATGAAGGGCACCAGGCTGTCGTCGGGCAGCGAGCGGCCCTTGGCGCTGACGACGCCCGCCGTCACGCTGTTCTCAAACCCGAACGGCGAGCCGATGGCGAGCACCCATTCGCCCACCTGCAAATCGCGCGTGCTGCCCAGGCGCACGGTGGGCAGGTTCTTGGCGTCGATCTTGAGCACGGCCACGTCGGTCTTGGGGTCTGCACCCAGCACCTTGGCGCGGAACTCGCGCCGGTCGGTGAGCTTGACGGTCACATCGCTCGCACCCTTGACCACGTGGGCATTGGTCAGCACCAGCCCGTCGGGGCTGACGATGAAGCCCGAACCCAGGCCGTGCGTGGGCATGGCGCGGGGCTGGCCCTGCCCGTTCACGCCCGGAAAGCCGAACTGGCGGAAGAACTCGTAGAACGGGTCGTCGGGGTCGATGCGCGGCGCGCGGCCCTGGCGCGCGGCAGCCTGCCCGCCGTCGTCATCGTCCTCGTCGTCGTTCAGCGACGTGCGGGTGGTGCCCGTCACGCTGATGTTGACCACGGCCGGGCCGTTCTGCGCGGTGATCTGCGCGAAGCTGGGGAGCTGGCCCACCGGCGCCTGGGCCGTGGCCGTGATGGCCGGGGGCGGCGTGAGGGCCCGCGCCTGGTGGGCGCTGATGAGCCCCGCACCCGTGGCGCCCAAGGCGCCCGCGGTCACCAGGGCCAGGACGAGGCGGCGGGGCGTGGATGCAAGCGTGTTCATGGTGTTCTGCCTTTCCAGTCGGGTTGCGATGGAAGGCAGTGTGGGCAGCGACGCTTAGGCGAAACTTAGGCGCCGCCCCAGGCTTACCGCAGCCTCAGCGATATCGCGCCGCACAGCGCGCTCAGGGCCGCGGCGCCCGCCAGCGCGGCGTGGTAGCCCGCCAGTTGCGCAGCCCCGGGCGCGCCGCCCGCCATGCCTTGCTCCACGGCACCGGCCACGGTCGCCAGCACGGCCACGCCCAGCGCGCCGCCCAATTGGCGCGCCGTGTTCGCCAGGCCCGAGACCATGCCGGCGTCCTGGACTGGCACGCCGGCGGTGACGGCATGGGTGGCGGCGAGTATCACCACGCCCAGCCCGCCGCCCACAAGCAGCGTGGGCACCAGCACCTGCGTGGCGAAATGCGCTTCGGCCGGCATCACCGCCAACCAGCCCAGCCCGGCGGTCGCCGCCAGAGCGCCCCACAAGGGCAGGCGCGTGGCATCGCCGCGCGCCATGTGCCCCGAGAAGAGCAGCCGCGCCGCCGCCAGCGCAATGCCCATGGGCAGCATGGCAAGCCCTGTCGCCCGGGCGCTGTAGCCGCCGACGTGCTGCAAGGCCGCCGAGATGAGAAATATGGACGCCGTGAGCGTAGCGCCCAGGCACAGCATCAGCACACTGCCCGCCCGCAGGTTGGGCCACTGGAAGACCGACAGGCGCATCAGGGGGCTGGCGCTGCGCGACTCCACCGCCACGAAGACCACCCACAGCACGGCGGCGGCCGCGAGCGAGCCCTGCACCCAGGGCAACGACCAGCCCCGGGCCGTGGACTGCGTGATGCCGTAGACCAGCGCCGCGCTGGCCAGCGTGGACGCCACCGCGCCCGGCACGTCCAGCCGGGGCCGCGCGCCGCGCGCGGGCGGCGCGAGCAGGCTGGCGCCAATGCCCAGCATCAGCACGGCGCCCACCGGCACGTTGACGAACATCACCCAGCGCCAGCCCAGGGCGTCCGTCAGCGCACCACCTATCACCACGCCCAGGGCGAAGCCCGCCGAGTTGAGGGCCGCCCACAGCGACATGGCGCGGGCGCGCGCCGCCTTGTCGTCGTGCGTGGCCGCCATCACCAGCGTCATGGACGAGGTGGCCAGCACCGCCGCGCCCAGCCCCTGCGCGGCACGCGCCGCCAGCAGCCAGGGCGCGCCGGTCGCCAGTCCGCCGGCCAGGCTAGCCAGCGTGAACAGCGCCAGACCGGCCAGCAGCACCGGCCGGCGGCCGTACACATCGCCCGCCCGCGCGGCCAGCAGCATGCAGCCGCCAAAGACCAGCAGATAGGCATCCACCACCCACTGCTGCGCCTCGTGCGACAGCAGCAGGTCGCGCTGCATGGCAGGCAGCGCCACGTTCACGATGGAGCCGTCCATGACGACCATGAACGAGGCCAGGCAGGCCATCGCCACCACCAGCCAGACAGGCAGATGGGGCCGCAACAGCGCGGCAGGGGAAGGGACAGGATGAGAAGACATGAAGAAGGCTCCGGAGAGGAAACGATGGCCCCGAGTCTGGCGCCGGGCCGCCCAAACCTGATAACGTCGTATGGACGTAAAACAATGAAATCCGGCCATGCCCACATCCACCCCGAACCGCCCCAGCGTGAACCTTGCGCTGCAAGAGCTGAGCGAGCGCGCCGACGGCCCCGCCCTCATCGCCGTGTGGGGCAGCCGCGCGCCAAGCAGCCACTTCCAGATGGGTACGCGCGAGACCGGATGGCACAGCCACCTGCGCGGCCAGCTCTTTTGCATCGAGAACGGGCTGATCCACGTGCGCACCGAACAGGGCTCGTGGCTGCTGCCGCCGCAGCGTGCGGGCTGGATTCCGCCGGGGCAGAGGCACATGGCCAACATCAGCGGCGTAACCAGCGCATGGAACGTGGTCATCACGCCCGAGGCTGCGCGCAGCCTGCCCCCGGCGCCCTGCGTCTTCGGCGTGAGCGAGCTCTTGCGCGCGCTGGTGCGCCGGGCGGTGGATTGGCCGCACCAGGACGCTCTGGGTCCCGTCCAGCGCCGCATGGCGGCGGTACTGCTCGACGAAATCAAGAGCGCGCCGCATGAGCCGCTGCACCTGCCCATGCCCACCGACCGGCGCCTGCTGCGCATCGCCAATGCCGTGCTGGCCACGCCGGGCGACAACCGCACGCTGGAGCAATGGGCAGCATGGGCGGGCCTGTCGCCACGCACGCTGAGCCGGCTGTGCCAGGCCGAACTGGGAAGCAGTTTCGCGCGCTGGCGCCAGCAGGCCGGGCTGGTCCATGCGCTCGAAAGCCTGGCCCGGGGCGAGTCCGTGGCACAGGTGTCCGATGCGCTGGGCTATGCAACGCCGAGCAATTTCATCGCGATGTTCCGGCGGGCGTTCGGGGAATCGCCGGCACGGTATTTCGCGCGGCGCGACGGGCGCGAGGATTAGGATCTGCTGCGCAGCGTGCGGCTGAGCAGGATCACCGGCACCAGCCCCACCGCCACCAGCGCCAATGATGGCAGCGCCGCCTCGCCCAGCCGCTCGTCGCGCGCGAGCTGGTAGGCCACCACGGCCAGGGTGTCGCTGTTGAAGGGGCGCAGGACCATGGTGGCGGGCAGTTCCTTCATCACGTCCACGAACACCAGCAGCGCCGCCGCGGCGGTGGAGCGCTTGAGCAGCGGCCAGTGCACGCGCGCCAACAGGCCCGCGCCGCCCGCGCCCAGCGTACGGGCCGATGCGTCCATGTTCAAGGGGATGCGCGCATAGCCGCTTTGCACCGACTGCAGCGCCACGGCGCAAAAGCGCACCAGGTAGGCCCACACGATGCCGAAGGCCGTGGCCGTGACCAGCGCGCCCACGCCCCACGTCGGTTGGGCCGCCTGCAGCCAACCCACCGGCAGCAGCACCCCCACCACGATGACGGCGCCCGGCACGGCGTAGCCGACGCTGGCGAGCTGCACCACGCCGCGCGTCACGGCGTCGGGCTGGCGGCGCACGGCGAAGGCCAGTGCCAGCGCCACGGCCACGGCGAGCGCGGCGGTGATGCCGCCCAGGCGCACGCTGTTCCAGGTCCATTCGACGAAGCGCTCCCAGGGCAGCACGGACCAGTCGGCCGCCAGCGGGCGCAGCATGAACAGCACCGGCGCCACGAAGCCCATGACCACCGGTACCGTGCACACCGCCCAGGCCGCCCAGCGGTGCGCGCCCTGCAGCCGCACCGGCTGCGCCTCGGCCGAGCCCGCACGCCCGCCGCCGGTGGCGAAGCGCATGCGCTTTTGCGCACGGTGTTCCATGTGCAGCAGCGCCATCACCACCACCAGCAGCATGGTGGCGAGCTGGGCGGCGGCCAGCCGGTTGTCCATGGACAGCCAGGCCTTGTAGATGCCGGTGGTGAAGGTCTGGATGCCGAAGTAGCTGGAGACGCCGAAGTCGGCCAGCACTTCCATCAGCACCAGCGCCACGCCCGCCGCCACGGCCGGGCGCGCCAGCGGCAGGGCCACGGCGCGGATGCGGCGCGGCAGCGGCGCGCCCAGCAGGCGCGCGGCCTCCATCAGGTGCGCGGCGCGCTCGCCCAAAGCGGTGCGCGCCAGCAGGTACACGTAGGGGTACAGCGCGAAGATGAACACCCAGACCGCGCCGCCCAGGCTGCGCACCTCGGGCAGCAGGCGGCCTTCGAGCCCGAAGGCGTTGCGCAGGCCCACCTGCAGCGGGCCGCTGAACTGAAGGAAGTCGGTGTAGGCATAGGCCGTGACGTAGGCGGGCATGGCCAGCGGCAGCAGCAGCAGCCACTCGAAGGTGCGCCTGCCGGGGAAGTCGAACAGCGTGACGGCCGCCGCCGCGCCCGTGCCCACCACGGCCGCGCCCAGCGCCACGAACAGGCCCAGCCACAGCGTGGTCCACACGTAGGCGGGCAGCACGGTGGAGGCCATCTCGCGCAGGATGTCGCCCGCCTGGGCGTCGCTGTGGCCGAACGGCAGCCACGAGGCCAGCAGCGCCAGCACCGGCAGCGCCAGGAAGCCCGCGAACAGGATCAGGGGGATGGAGCGGGCGGTGAAGGGCGTGCGACGCAAGACAGGGGAAGCGTGAAGATGCAAATGCGAATTCTAAGCATTCACTAGAATCGGCCGCTATGTTTCTTGAGGTCTCCCAACTCGAAGTGCGCTACGCAGGCCGCGCACAGGCCGCCGTACAGGGCGTCACGCTGAGCCTGAACGCGGGCGACATCGGCGTGCTGATCGGCCCCTCGGGCTGCGGCAAGACCACGCTGCTGCGCGCCGTAGCGGGGCTGGAGCCGGTCTCCGGCGGCCAGATCCGCATCGCGCAGCAGGTGGTGGGCAGCGCCACGCACAGCGTGCCGCCCGAGCAGCGGCGCATCGGCATGGTGTTCCAGGACTACGCGCTGTTTCCGCACCTCTCGGTGGGGCGCAACGTGGCCTTCGGCATCCACGCCCTGCCCCGCGCCGAGCAGGCCGCGCGCGTGGCCGAGGTGCTGCAGCTGGTGGGCCTGGAAGGCAGCGAGCACCGCTTTCCGCACGAGCTTTCGGGCGGCCAGCAGCAGCGCGTGGCCCTGGCCCGCGCGCTGGCGCCGCGCCCGCAGCTCATGCTGCTGGACGAGCCCTTCTCCAACCTCGACGTGGACCTGCGCGAGCGCCTGGCGCACGAGGTGCGCGGCATCCTCAAGGCGGCGGGCGCCACGGCGCTGTTCGTGACGCACGACCAGCTCGAAGCCTTCGCCATCGGCGACGTGATCGGCGTGATGCACGAGGGCCGCCTGCACCAGTGGGACGACGCCTACACCCTCTACCACCGCCCCGCCACGCGCTTCGTGGCCGACTTCATCGGCCACGGCGTGTTCACCCCCGCCACGCTGGTGCAGCGCGGCAACAACGTGGTGGCGCAGACGCCGCTGGGCGAGCTGGCCGACCTGCAGGAATGCCCCCTGCCCGGCAGCTACCCCGGCGGCGAGTGCGATGTGCTGCTGCGCGCGGACGACGTGGTGCACGACGACGCGGCGCCCGTGCAGGCGCAGGTGGTGCGCAAGTCGTTCCGGGGCTCGGAGTTCTTGTACACGCTGCGCCTGGCCAGCGGCCACACGGTGCTGGCCCACGTGCCCAGCCACCACGACCACGCCCTGGGCGAGTGGATCGGCATCCGCGCGCAGGTGGACCACGTGGTGGCATTCCCGCGCGGTTGAGCACGGGTTTCAAGCCAAATCGGGCTGTAGCGCTTGTGCAGCAAGCGCTGGCAGCTACCGATTGAATAGCAGACCTGGCGTGCGGGCCTTCGTCACGGGGGCGTCACGCGCGGCCCCAAGAATCGGTTGCATCTTGTTACTGCCACCGGTTGCCGCATGTCCCACATCGACAGGCTCTACGACACCCTCGCCGCCAGCGCGGCGGATCTCCAGGTCGCCCACGCGCCGCTCGCCACGCGCGCCGAGCACCTCTCGGCGCCCGTCGAGGCGGTCTCGCCCGAGCACACCAACGAGGAGGTGCGCGAACTCTTCGCGCGCCAGGAATCGCTGGAGACCCTGGCCGTGGTCGAGCAGGGCCGCCCCATCGGCCTGATCAACCGCAACGCCTTCATGGAGCAGTACGCGCGCCCCTTCTCGCGCGAGGTGTTCGGGCGCAAGAGCTGCATCGCCTTCATGGACAAGAGCCCCGTGGTGGTGGACATGGCCACGCCCATCGAGCTGCTGGTGAAGACGGCCGTGGATGCCGGCGGGCGCGTGCTCAAGGACGGCTTCATCACCACCGCCCACGGCCAGTACCTGGGCCTGGGCACGGGCTTCGGCCTCATGAAGGCCATGTCCGACATCGAGGCCGAGAAGACGCGGCAGCTGCTGTCCAGCATCAGCTACGCCAGCCTGATCCAGCGCTCGCACTTGGCCGAGTCGGACCGCGTGCTGCAGCAGCACCTGCCCGACCACGGCCTGCTGTGGGAGCCGCGCGACGTGGTGGGCGGCGACGCCTACTTCTTCCGCCAGACGCAGGGCGGCCTGCTGGGCTGCGTGTTCGACTGCACGGGCCACGGCGTGCCGGGCGCGTTCATGACGCTGATCGCGCTGTCGTTCCTGGAGCAGGCCATCGACCCCGGGCATGCCGGCGTCGACCCGGGCGGCACGCTCACGGCCATGAACCGCTACATCAAGCGCGTGCTGCAGCAGCGCGCGCAGGGCGACGACGGCGCGGCGCGCCCCGAGAAGGAATCCAGCGACGGCCTGGACGCCGCAGTGTTCCTGCTCGCGCCCGACGGCCGCAGCCTGCGCTTCGCGTCCGCACGCCTGTCGCTGCTGGTGGCACGCGAGGGCGAGGACGCCATCGCCCAGGTCGATGGCGACAAGGCCGGCATCGGCTACGCGGAAACCGCCGACGACCAGGTGTGGAGCACGCACGAGGTGCCGCTGGGCGCGCGCAGCGTGGTCGTAATCCCCACCGACGGCGTGATCGACCAGATCGGCGGCCCCAAGCAGATCGCGCACGGCCGGCGCCGGCTCATGCAGTTCATGGCCGAGCACCGCGGTGCCCGGGCGCGCAGCCTGTGCAACGCGTTCGCCGCCAGCTTCGCGGAATGGCAGGGCCCGCAGCGCCGGCGCGACGACGTCTCGCTGCTGGCCTTCGGCACCGGGGCCGGCGCATGAACGGCGCGGACTTCGAGCGCTTCCAGGCCAGCGCGCAAGGCTGCGGCGTGCTCTTCTACTACGCGGGCGAGTTCACGCCGCCGGTGGTCGCGGCCGCCGCCGACTCGCTGAAGGCGCGCCTGGCCACCGAGGACGCCTCGGGCCCCGCCAAGCGCAAGCTGTTCTCCACTTTCGTGGAGATGGCGCAGAACATCCTGCATTACGCAGCCGCTACGCCCGCGGACGACGGCAGCGCCCCCGCCCCCCGCGGCGCGATCGGCGTGGGCCGCGAGGATGCGGCGGACGCCGCCGGGCACTACTGGATCGTGTGCAGCAACGCGGTGGACGTGGACTACGTGCCCCGGCTCGCCGACAAGCTCAACGCGGTGCGGGCGATGAGCCTCGAAGAGATCAAGCAGAGCTACCGCGAGCAGCTGCGCAACCCCACCCACAGCGCGGACGACCCCATCAGCAAGGGTGCGGGCCTGGGCCTGCTGACCATCGCGCGCGATGCGAGCGCGCCGCTGGAATACAGCTTCGCCTCCACCGCCGACCCGGCCGCGCGCACCGCGCTCTTCCACGTGCGGGCGCGCATCTGATCGGTCGCGCGCCTCCCTTTTTCTTCTTTCCTTGGCCTTCAGGAGATATCCCATGCAGCCCATCAAAGCCGAACGCACCTCCGTCACCCCCGAGATCACCTTCCTGCCCGCGGAAAGCCGCCTCGTGGTGGAGGGCGAGTGCTACCCCGAGAACCCCCTGCCCTTCTTCAACCCCATCCTGGCCACGCTCAAGACCTACTTCGAAACCCAAAAGCCCAGCCAGTTCGAGGCCGAGATGCGGCTGCAGTACATCAACAGCGCCTCCACCATGGGGCTGCGCTCGCTGTTCTCGCTGTTCAACGAGGCCGGACAGCGCGGCACGGACGTGCGCGTGCTCTGGGCCTACGACGCCGAGGACGATGCCATCGAGGAGCTGGGCACCGACCTGGTGGAGGACTTCCACAACGTATTGCTGGAGCACCAGCCGTTTAACGCGTGAACACCCCCCTGAGCCGCTTCGCGGCTTCCCCCCGCTCTCGCATGGCTGCGCAATGCGGGCAGGGGGACGACGCCGGTGGCCTGGCAAAGCCAGTTCCACGGCGTCCGCTGGCGGGGCCGCGCCAGTTTTTCAGGACTTGCCCTTGCTGCGCTGCAGGCCTTCCAGGCCGTTGAGGTCCACCTCCGACATCAGGCCCTCCAGGTCCTTCACGCCCAGGTGGTCGCCTTCGATGCTGACCACCACGCCGTTCTTCAGGATGGCCTTGAACTCGGCGTGGCTGCCGTCCTTCTCGTAGCGCTGGTGCAGCGTGCGGCCGCCCTCCTTCCAGGTCTTCTCGGCGCTGCTCTGGTCTTCCTTCTCGCCCTGGCCCAGTCCCATGGCCAGGACGGCCATCTGGCCCATGCCGCCGATGTCCACGATCTCCAGGCGCACCTGCTTGCCGTCGCTGCCGTACTGGGCGCTGGCCTGGCTCGTGGGCAAGCCCAGCGCGGCGCCGTCCTGCACGTCGAAGCCGGTGCGCGGCAGGCCGCCCAGCTTCTCGGGCAGCGCGGCCTTGAGCGACTGCGCAGCCACGGCTTGGCCGCCCCCCAGGGCGCCTGCGGCGGCTGCAGCGGCCTGACCCGCGGCGGCGGCGATGGCGGCCGGGTCCTGGCTCTTCTGGGCCTGTTCCAGCTGGCGCGCAGCCTCTTCCATCTTCTTGCCGGCGGCCTCCATGCCGGCGGTGTCGATGGACACCTTGCCGCCCGGCGTGTTCACGGTGATCGCCGGCGCGCCGGCCGCACCGATCAGGGCGCCGCCGCGCGGCATGAAGAGCGAGGTGATGGCAGCCATGACCAGTCCCATGACGATGGCCGCGACGATCACCACCGCCGTGTACGCCGCCGACTTTTCCGGCGCGCTCTTCATGAGCACCGGCAGGCCGGTGTAGAGCAGGTAGATGGAATACAACGCCGCCAGCAGGCCCAGCATGGCCAGCGACGGCAGCAGGCTGAAGACGCCGCTCAGCAGCGCGGCCGTGCTGGCGTACACCGCGACCTTGAGCGCCTGGATGGGGTTCTTCTGGCCGCCGAACGTGGGCGCCAGCGCGTCGATGATGAGGCCGAGCACGAAGATGCCCGCGAGGCTCAGCCCGTACGACACCACCATGTTGACCAGCCCCGCGACGAAGGGCACGCGGATGGTGATGCCGAAGCCGCCCATGCCGATCAGCGACATGCCGACGAAGCCGCAGACCGCCGGGATGGCGGCCAGGACCATGGCGTAGCCGGTGAACAGGGTGGCCGCGTCGGTGGTCTCCGATGCGATGGCCGGCCACGCCTCCTTGGGTTGCAGAAGAATGCGCTTGGCGCGCTCGATCAGGTTCATGGTGCCCTCCCGGCCGAAAGAAAGACGCGGACGATACGGGGAAATGCGCGAGCTGGGCGGCGGCCAGGCGGCCCACGCGGCCGCAAGCGTGGAATATGCACGCTTTTGCGCGCAGAGGCGGGTGCCGCCTCAGCCTTGGCGCAGCCTGTCCACGGTGTCCTGCAGGTGCTGCGCCCAGGCGCGGCGGTCGCGGCCCTGGGCCGTCTCGGGCTCGCCGTAGTGCACCACGGCCTCGATGGGCGGGGCGCACAGCGTGCGCCAGATGGAGCCCACCAGCGTCTCGTCGCCGATGTAGCTGGGCGCGAAGCTCGTGGCCCCGCTGGCCTTGTCGGCAAAGCGCAGGCCCACGGGCTGCACGGGCGCCTGGGCGGTGACCGCCGCCTGCAGCAGGTTGGCATGGAAGGGCAGCATGGCGCGGCCGTCGCCCGTGGTGCCTTCGGGGAACACGGCCAGCACCTCGCCGCGGTCCAGGGCCTCGTGCATGGCGCGCACCATGCGCAGCGCGTCGCGGCGCGAGCTGCGCTCGATGTAGAGCGTGCCCGCCGCCGTGGCCAGGGTGCCGATCAGCGGCCAGCCCTGCACGTCGGACTTGGAGATGAAGCGGCAGTGGCGCGCCGCATGCATCACGGGGATGTCGAGCCAGGAGATGTGGTTGGCCACCAGCATCACCGGCCCCGCCACCGGCGGCCGGCCCACGATGCGCAGGCTGATGCCCGCGTGCGCCAGCAGCTGCAGCGACCACGCCTGCACGTGTGCGTGCTGGTGGTCGGGCGACAGCGCCGGAAAGCGCAATGCCACGATCCACAGGCCCCGGACGATGTGGGCCAGCATGCGCAGCAGGCGCCAGCAGGCGCGCAGCGGTTTCATCTCATCGGTCGAAGGCGACCTGGCCGCCGACCAGGGTGGTGCGCACGCGGCCCGGCAGCTCGTAGCCGGAGAACGGGGTGTGCTTGCCCTGGCTGCGCAACGCGCCGGCCTGCACCGTCCAGGCGGCCTGCGGATCGAGGATGCACAGGTCGCCCACGCCGCCTTCCACGATCTGGCCCACGCTGGCCTGCAGCGTGCCCAGGGCGCCGCCGAGCACGCGCGCGGGCTCGGCGGTGACCACGGCCAGCGCGCGCGCAAGCGGCACGCCGCCGTCCTGCGACCACTTGAGCGCGAGCGACAGCAGCAGCTCCAGCCCCGTGGCGCCGGGCTCGGCCTCGGCGAAGGGCAGGGTTTTTTCGTCTTCATCGACCGGTGTGTGGTCGGACACCAGCGCGTCGATGGTGCCGTCCGCCAGCGCGGCGCTGAGGGCATCGCGGTCGCGCTGCTGGCGCAGCGGGGGCGACAGGCGCGCACGGCTGTCGAAGAAGCCGATGTCCACGTCGGTGAGGTGCAGCGAGTTGATGCTCACATCGGCCGTCACATTCAGCCCGTCGGCCTTGGCGCGGCGCAGCAGCTCCACGCCCGCCGCGCTCGACAGGCGGCACAGGTGCACGCGCGCGCCGGTGGTCTTGAGCAGCTCGAAGATGGTGTGCAGCGCGATGGTCTCGGCCGCCACGGGCACGCCCGACAGGCCCAGGCGCGTGGCCAGCGGGCCGCTGGCGGCCACGCCCTTGCCCAGGTGCATTTCCTGCGGGCGCAGCCACACGGTGTAGCCGAAGGTGGCGGCGTACTGCAGCGCGCGCTGCAGCACCTGGGTGCTGGCGAGCGGCACATCGGCCTGGCCGAAGCCCACGCAGCCGGATTCGGTGAGTTCGGCCATCTCGGTCAGCACCTCGCCGGCGAGGCCGCGCGTGAGCGCGCCCAGCGGGAACAGGCGCGACTGGTGTAGCTTCTCGGCGCGGAATTTCAGCATCTCCACCAGGCCGGGCTCGTCGAGTACGGGGTCGGTGTCGGGCGGGCAGACGAGGCTGGTCACGCCCCCCGCGACAGCCGCCGCCATCTCGGATTCGAGCATGCCCTCGTGCTCGTGGCCGGGCTCGCGCAGGCGCGCGGCCAGGTCAACCAGGCCGGGCAGCACGATGCAGCCGCTGGCGTCGATCACGCGGCTGGGCGCGAACTCGGGCGGCACGCGGTTCACGCCCACGATGCGGCCCGCCGCCAGGGCGATGTCACAGGTCTGGTCGAGGCCGGAGCGGGGGTCGATCACGCGGCCGTTCTGGATCAGGATTTTCATGGTTTCAAGCCAAATAGGCCGCTAGCGCTTGCTGGACAAGCGCTAGCAGCTACTAAAAAAGTAGCGAACGGACGATTCGCACCCTTGCCCGCTGCGGCATGCACCACAGCAGACGTCACGCGAGGGCCACCGTGGAACCGGCTTCGCCAGGCCACGGGTGGCGTCCCCCTTGGGGGGAAGGCGCGAAGCGACTCAGGGGGGGTCATGCTTCATTCCCGGCGACGATGGACATGACGGCCATGCGGACGGCGATGCCGAAGGTGACCTGGGGCAGGATCACGCTCTGCCTACCATCCACCACAGCGGAGTCGATCTCCACGCCGCGGTTGATGGGGCCGGGGTGCATCACGATGGCGTCGGGCTTGGCGAGCTGCAGCTTCTCGGGCGTGAGGCCGAAGCTCTTGAAGTATTCCTGGCTGGAGGGCAGCAGCGCGCCGCTCATGCGCTCATTCTGCAGGCGCAGCATGATGACCACGTCGGCGTCCTTGATGCCTTCTTCGAGCGTGTGGCACACGCGCACGCCCATCTGCGCCATGTCGCCGGGCACGAGGGTACGCGGGCCAACCACACGCACCTCGGGGCAGCCCAGCGTGGTCAGGCCGTGGATGTCGGAGCGCGCCACGCGCGAGTGCAGTACGTCCCCCACGATGGCCACGGTGAGGTTGGAGAAGTCCTTCTTGTAGTGGCGGATGGTGTACATATCGAGCAACCCCTGCGTGGGGTGCGCGTGCCGCCCGTCGCCCGCGTTGATCACGTGCACGTGCGGCGCCACGTGCTGCGCGATGAGGTAGGGCGCGCCCGATTCGCTGTGCCGCACCACGAACAGGTCCGCCGCCATGGCCGAGAGGTTGGCGATGGTGTCGAGCAGCGACTCGCCCTTGCTGGCCGAACTGCGCGCAATGTCGAGGTTGATCACGTCGGCCGACAGGCGCTTGGCCGCGATCTCGAAGGTGGTGCGCGTACGCGTGCTGTTCTCGAAGAACAGGTTGAACACGCTCTTGCCGCGCAAGAGCGGCACCTTCTTCACCTCGCGGTCGTTCACCGAGACGAAGTTGGCGGCAGTGTCGAGGATGTGCGTGACGATGTCGCGCGGCAGCCCTTCGATGGAGAGCAGGTGGATCAGCTCGCCGTTGCCGTTGAGTTGGGGGTTGCGCTTGTGCAGCACGTTCAGGCCTCTTTGACTTGGAATTGGAAGGTGCCGCCGTCATCCCGCGCCAGGGCCAGCGACTGCGACGCGGGCAAGGCCACGCGGGCGGCGGCGAAGTCGGCCTGCACCGGCAGCTCGCGTCCGCCCCGGTCCACCAGCACTGCGAGGCGCACGCTGGCGGGGCGGCCGTAGTCGAACAGCTCGTTGAGCACGGCGCGCAGGGTGCGGCCGGTGTAGAGCACGTCGTCGAGCACCAGCACGTCCGCGCCGTTCACGTCGAAGGGCAGCTGCGTCTGCGCGCTGGAGGCCAGCCCGCGCTGGGCGAAGTCGTCGCGGTGCATGGCCGAGGACAGCACGCCGGGCGCGCCCTGCAGGCCCAGGTCTTTCTGCAGCCGCTCGGCCAGCCAGGCGCCGCCCGAGGTGATGCCCGCCAGATGGGTGCTGCCCGTCAGCATGCTACGCACGCCGCGCAGCAGCTCGCGGTACAGGGCTTCGGCGTCGAGCACGAGGCTGCCAGGGGATGGGGGGGTGGTCATGGGAGATTCCTCAAGAACTGTTCCAGGATGATGCAGGCGCTGGCGGCGTCGGCATCCTTGGCGCCACCCGAGATGGCCTCGGTGGTGCTGTAGCGCTCGTCCACCTCGAAGACCGGCAGGCCGAAGCGGCCGCGCAGCTGGCGCCCGAACCTCAGCGCGCGCGCCGTGTTCTCGTGGCTCGCGCCGTCGGGGTGGTAGGGCACGCCAATCACCAGCGCGTCGGGCTGCCACTCCTGGATGCGCTCGGCCACTTGGGCGAAGCGTGCGTCGCCCTCGGCCTGGATGGTGCGCTGGGGGGTGGCGCTTTTCAGAAGACGGCTGCCCGAAGCCACGCCCGTGCGCTTTTGGCCGTAGTCGAAGGCAAGAAAGGTCTGGAAATGCGCGGGAACGGCAGGCGGCGTCTGGGTCGGCTGGGCAGCGGGCACGCCGGTCATGCGTGCCCCGCCTCGGGCGACAGCATCCAGGCCTTGAGGCCCAGCAGCGACAGGGCCCGGTCGTAGCGTTCGGGCACGGGAGTGTCAAAAATCACGGACAGGTCCGCACCCACGGTGAGCCAGGCGTTTTCCGCCAGCTCCGACTCCAGCTGCCCCTCGCCCCAGGACGAGTAGCCCAGCGTGATGAGCACGCGGCGCGGGCCGGCGCCGGTGGAGAGGGCTTCGAGCACGTCCTTGGAAGTGGTCATCTCCAGCCCGCCCGGGATGGTCATGGTGGAGGCGTAGGCGGATTCGTCGGCATCGGCCTGGTCGATGAGCATGGGCTCGTGTAGCACGAAGCCGCGCTCGGTCTGCACCGGGCCGCCCTGGAAGACGGGCTCGCGACTCAGGTCCTCGCGCCGCAGGGACAGGTCCACCTTGTCGAAGAGCCCCTTGAGCGTGATGTCAGTGGGCTTGTTGATGATGAGCCCGAGCGCGCCGCGTTCGCTGTGCTCGCACAGGTAGACCACACTGCGCGCGAACGAGGCATCTTCCAGGCCGGGCATGGCGATCAGGAAATGATGCGTCAGGTTGATGGGCGCGGAGTCAGAGGACATCCCGCGATTTTAGCGGGTGAACCCGGAGCCTCCCGGAGCGGCGCGGGCGCTCAGAAGCGCGAGATGGTCTCGCGCGGTTCCTCGGCCATGCGCATGCCTCCATCGTCGGCCGCCAGCGAGTTCCCCGCGGCCAGGCGCAGGCGCAGCGTGACGTCGGTACGGTTGTCCGCGTAGGCGACGGCCTCCGCCGGCGCGATGGTGCCGGCCTCCGCCAGGGCCAGCAGCGACTGGTCGAAGCTGCCCATGCCCTGCTCGCTGCCCCGCACGATGGCGGTCTTGAGCTCATCGACCTGCCCCTTCTGGATCAGGTCCGCGACGTAGGGGGTGAGCAGCATGACTTCGGTGGCGGGCACCAGGGTGCCCTGCAGGCTCTTGATGAGGCGCAGGCCCACGACGGCCCGCAGGCTCAGCGACAGATCCATCAGCAACTGCTGGTGGGCCGCTTCCGGGAAGAAGTTGAGGATGCGCCGCACCGACTGGCTGGCGTTGTGCGCATGCAGCGTGGACACGCACAGGTGGCCCGACTGCGCATAGTGCAGCGCATGCTGCATGGTGGCGCGGTCGCGGATCTCGCCGATCATGATCACGCTGGGCGCCTCGCGCATGGCGCGGCGCAGGGCCTCGTCGTAGGAGGCCGTGTCCAAGCCCACCTCGCGCTGGGTCACCAGCGATTTCTTGTGGTGGTGCAGGTACTCGATGGGGTCTTCGATGGTGAGGATGTGGCCGTCGGCATGCTGGTTGCGGTGGTCCAGCAGGGCCGCCAGCGTGGTGGTCTTGCCCGAGCCGGCGGCGCCCACGGTCAGCACCAGCCCGCCGTGCAGGAAAGCCAGCTTCTTGAGCACCGGCGGCAGCCCCAGTTGGTCCAGCGAAGGGATGTGCGAGACCACGTGGCGCACCACCATGCCCACCTGGCCGCGCTGCATGTGGATGTTGAAGCGGAAGCGCTCGCCGTCGGCCGTGGCATAGGACAGGTCGCACTCCATGGTGGCCTCGAACTCCTCGCGCTGCGCCTTGCGCATCACCGAGTAGGCCATGACACGGATGTCCTCCGCGCTCAGCACCTGGCGCGAGATGGAAACGTACACGCCCTGCCGCTTGACGGTGGGCGATGCCCCCGCCAGGAGAAACAGATCGGACGCGCCCTCGCGCGCAACCAGCGCCAGGCAGGCCAGCAGGCGGGGATCGCCCACGGGGGGAGTTGCGTCCATCAAGACCTCGCGAGGGAAGAAAAGATGCGCCTGAGCACGGCCGGTGTTCAGGCGCGGGCGGGCAACGCGCTGGTCAGGCCTCCGCTGCCACGGCCGCCAGGCGGGCGTAGTGCTGGATGAGGCTCAGCAGTTCCTCGTCGGAGTACGGCTTGCCCAGGTAGTGGTTCACGCCCAGCTCCATCGCATGCTCGCGGTGCTTCTCGGCGATCCGCGAGGTAATCATGATGATGGGCAGGTCGCGCAGGGCGCCGTCGGCGCGGATGTTGCGCGCCAGGTCGAAGCCGTCCATGCGGGGCATTTCGATGTCGGACAGCACCACCGTCGGGCGTTCTTCCTGCAGGCGCTCCAGTGCCTGCAGGCCGTCGGCGGCCAGCGCCACGCGGTAGCCTTCGCGCTGCAGCAGGCGCTGCGTGACGCGGCGCACGGTGATCGAGTCGTCCACCACCAGGACCAGCGGCACCTGGCTCGGCCCTGCCAGCTGCTGCGACACCACGGCCTTGCCGGCCCCCCCCGCGTCCGCGCCTTCGGCGCTCAGGACTGCCGGCAGCCCTGCGCTGGCGGCGCGCACTTGCTCGCCGTACACCGTGGACAGCGCCACCGGGTTGTAGATCAGCACCACGGCACCCGAAGCCAGCACCGACATGCCGGCCAGGCCAGGCAGGCGGGACAGCTGCGGCCCCAGGTTCTTCACCACGACTTCCTGGTTGCCCAGCACTTCGTCCACGTGCATGGCGATGCGCTGCGATGCGCTGCGGAAGATCACCACGGGCCGGGTCTTGCCGGCCGGCTCGCTGCTGCGGGCCGAGGCCTGCAGCAGTGCACCCGACCAGAAGAACGGCAGTTTTTCCATGCCGTCGTCGAAAGTGCCGGTGCGGTAGGCCTCTTCGAGATCGTGCGCCGAGGTGCGGCGCACGATTTCCACCACGTTGGCGGGCACGCCGATGGCGAGATCGCCTGCGCGCAGCATCACCACCTGCGTCACGGCCGTGGTCAGCGGCAGCACCATGCGGAAGGCCGCGCCCTTGCCGGTCTCGGTCGATGTCTCGATGCGGCCGCCCAGGGCGTTGATTTCGGAACGTACCACGTCCATGCCGATGCCGCGCCCCGCCAGCCCCGTCACCTCGGAGGCCGTGGAGAAGCCCGGCATGAAGATCAGGTTGGCCGCATCGGCATCGCTGAGCTCCGCGTCGGGCGCCACGAGGCCTTGCGCCAGCGCCTTCTCGCGGATGCGGGGCAGGTTCAGGCCGGCACCGTCGTCGCGGAATTCCACCGACACGTCGTTGCCTTCATGGTGCAGGTCCACCGTGATCGTGCCCGAGGCAGGCTTACCCGCCGCCGTGCGCACCTGCGGGTCTTCGATGCCATGGGCCACGCAGTTGCGCAGCAGGTGCTCGAAGGCCGGCGTCATGCGGTCCAGCACGCCGCGGTCCATTTCAATGGAGCCGCCGGTGATGTCCAGCTTGATCTGCTTGCCCGTTTCCTTGGAGGCCTGACGCACCACGGCATAAAGGCGCTCGGCAATGCCTTCGAATTCCACCATGCGGGTGCGCAGCAGGTCGCGCTGCAGTTCGCGCGCCTGGCGGCCCTGGGCGATCAGGTCGTCTTCCGCGCCTTCCATGGCGCGCTGCAGGTTGCGCTGCACGGTGGCCACGTCGTTCACCGACTCGGCCATCATGCGCGTGAGTTCCTGCACGCGCGTGAAACGGTCGAATTCCAGCGGGTCGAACCCGGCGGCGGAATCCTTGGACAACGCCAGGCGCGACTGCATCTGCGACTCGGCCTGCACCTCGATGTCGCGCAGCTGCTGGCGCAGACGGTCCAGGTTGCCCGTGAGGTCGGTGAGCGATGTGCGGAACTGGCCCAGGCGCACGTCCAGGCGCGAGCGGCTGATCATCACCTCGCCCGCCTGGTTCACCAGGCGATCCAGCAGTTGCGCACGCACACGCACCGACTGGTTGGCCGCCACGCGCAACGGCGCGAGCTGCGACGGACCGGGCAAGCGCACGGCGGCAGTTGCCGGAGGCACCGGGGCAGCGGTGGGGATAGTTGTCGTTGCTGCCACAGCAGCCGGCGCGGCCACGGGGGCTTCGGCCCGTGCGGCTGCCGGTGCACTGGGGCGGACGGCCTCGACAGGCAGCGACACCACCGTGTCCGACGGGTTCTGTCCAATGGCACGCAATGCCTCGAAATTTGCCTGCAGACCGTCGAAGCTGGCTTGCAACGGCTCGATCTGGTCGGCTGTCACCGCCTCGGCATCGAGGTGCTCGATGGCTGATTCCAGGCGGTGGGCCATTTCGCCCAAGCGCATGGCGCCGGCCAAGCGCGAGCTGCCCTTGAGCGTGTGCAGCGCACGCAGCACTTCGCTGCGCGCCCCCAGGTTACTAGGACGCGCGGCCCACTGGCGCAGGGCGCCACCCAGTTGCGGCAGGAGTTCGGCCGCTTCTTCCTCGAAGATGGGGAACAGGTCCGGGTCGATGACGTCGATGGCATCGATGTCGTCGTCCACGTCGGAGGCCATCGCTACCGCACGGGCGATCGCATCGTCCACGGCCTGGTCATGGTCGTGGACCACCGGCGACAGCGCGGGCGCGACATGCCCTGCGGAAACAGGGGCAAGCTCCGGCGGGGTTTCCACGGGCTGCTCCGGCTCCACCAACTGCTCGGCGTCTTCCATCGCCAGGGCTTCCGCAGCGTCTTCTTCCGGCGGCGACAAGGTGTTTTCCACCTCGGCTTCCAGGATCTGGCGCAGCTGCTCCATCACTTCCTGGCTGGGTTCCTTGAGGAAACCGGCCGCGAATTGGTGCAGCAGCCGGCGAATGTCTTCGGCTGCCGCCATAGAGGCCTGGGCCTGCTCCGCCGTACCGCCCGATTGCAACTGCACGTGCTGCAGTGCATGTTCCAGCGCACGGGCCAATTCGGACAGCGCAGTGAAGCCCACCGTCGCGGAGCTGCCAGCCAGCGAGTGCGACAAGGCCACCGCCAGATCTGGAACGGGTTCGTGCAGTTCCAGGGACCATTCCTGCAGGCAGGTCACCAGCCGCCGCGACCACTCGTCGGCCTCATTCAGGTAGACGTTGTACAGCGGGATGGGAATGCGCAGCGTGTCGATGACCTTCACAGCATCGTCGTCGCTTGCCGCTTCTTCCTGCGGCGGCAGTTCGGCCACCTCTTCCACCGGCAGCACAGGCTCGGCTTCCGCCAGGACCGGAGCTTCCGCAGCCTCCGCGGGCTCCAGCAACTTCCCCAGCTCGGCGAAGTCCCCGACCGAGAGCGGCTCGGCAGAGGCGAGCGCTTCTTCAGGTGGCAACGCTGGAGCGTCCTCTGCAACGAAGTCTTCTGCCAACGCGGGGACCGACAGCAGAGGCTCTTCCACCGGAGCTGCCACTGCGGGCTCCAGGTCGGGCAATTCGAGATCCAGGACGAAATCGGCACTGGAGGAGTCCAGTGCCACCGGCGCGGCCGGCGCTTCGTTCACGGCATTCGCGAAGACCGAGAAGTCAATCTCCTCGGCCACCCCGATCGCCCGGTCGGCCGCATTCGCCTCAGCGTCGGATTCGTGCTCCGATATCTCGGTGGCCTCGAAGTCCGGCACGGCCAGTTCTTCTTCGACGGCTTGCGGCACGTCCGCAATGGCGGGCTCGAGCAACTCCAGCGGCATCTCTACTGCAGCCGGAACTTCGGCGATTTCGGGCTCAGGCTCCACCACGGTCGCAACCGCCGGCTCTGAAGTGGCTCCGCCGGCAGAAGGCGTCACCAGCGGCAGCAAGCTGCCGTCGAGGCGCATCGCATCCGCCGACTTGCGGAATGCATCAGGCTGCCATCCCGCTGCCTGGCCTGCGGCTATGTCGTCGGCCCAACGGCTGAATGCCTGCAACGCATCCGATGACAGCTGCAGCAAGCCCGGTTGCATAGGCTTCTGCTCGGCCAGCCAGGCATTGAGAACCTGCTCCAGCGACCAGGCGGCTTCGCCAAAGTCGTTCAGGCCCACCATCCGCGAACTGCCCTTGAGGGTGTGGAATGCACGGCGCAGCGTGGTCTGCTCGCTGAGGTTGCCCGGCTCGTCCTTGAGCACATCCAGGGCCGCCAGACCGTTGACCACCACCTCCCGCGCCTCTTCCAGGAACACTTCGAGAAGTTCGTCTTCGACTTCAGGCGTCTGTTCTGCAACAGCCGGCGCAGCGACCGGAAAAGGAACCTCTTGCACCACGGCGGGGGCCGCGGCCTCCGGCATGTCAAAGGAAATCTCGGGTGCCAATGCTTCCACCGGGGCCGGCGTTGGAGCCGGCACGTCCACAGCAGCAGCCGGGAAATCCGGCAGCTCAGGTAAGGAGCCAAAATCCGTGGGCTCGCTGACGGGTTCTTGCGCGGGGAACCGCGGCAACACGTCAGGCAACGGAACTGCAGCCCGCTCTTCGAGCTTGGCCGGAGCCTCCTCCACCGCATCCGAAGCCCGTGCACGCACCCTGCCCGTGAGAATGCGCAGCTCACCCAGCTCTTCGTCGAACACGAACAGCTTGCGCGCCATGGTGCGCTGGTAGCTGAGCATGTCGATCAGGAAGCCCAGGGCACCTAGGCTGTTGCCCAGCTTCTCGAAAACGCCCTGGCGCTCCGCCTCGGGCACTTCGTTGATGAGCAGCCGCTCCACCATGTCACGCATGCGCACCACGGCAAGGGATGCCTGGTCCAGCCCCAGCACCGACAGCACGCCGCGCATCTGCGCCAGGTGACCAGGCACCGGCGCCAGGACGGCCGTGTCCTGCGGGTTGCGGAAGAACTGGTCCAGGGATTTCTCGACCTCGCCCAGCGTGGAGCGCAATTCGTCGACCACGCTGCCCATGGTCTGGTTGTCGCTGACCCTGCGGTACAGCTCTTCCATCCACTGCTCCAGCGGCTCGGGCTCGGCACCGGACACCACGGCGTCCAGACGCTCGGCGAGGCGGTTGGCACGCACCTCCATCTGGTTGTCGGCCGTGTCCAGTTCCTCGAAGGCCGCTTGCAGGTACAGCACCGAAGTCGCCACTTCCATGGCCAGGGCGGCCGAGGGAGGTTCGCCCGAGCGGGTGGTGGCTTCCATCGCGCGCGTCAGCGCCTGGGCCAGGTTCTCGCTGCCCGGGTGCAGCTTGCGCAGCGAGTCGCAGACCAGGCTGAACTGGTCGGCAGCGGGCTTGAGCTTGTTGCGGTCTCCTCCGGCCAGGCCGGACCAGGTCTCGGTGGCCGAGGCGATGCGCTTGCGCGCCTGCGCCAGCAAGGCGGGGTCGAAGCGGCCGAAGCGGGCGGTCTCGTATTCCACGGGCTGGAAGCGGTCCAGCGCGAAGGCCTGGCGTACCGCCTTCAGCGAAGGCACCTCCTGCGCCGCCGATTCCGCGGGCTTCGCCTGGGAGCAGAAGAACAGCAGGTCCTGGACCAGCCGGTCCGCGATCGTGCTGTCGCCCTTGGCAAGGGTCGCGTACTGCATGAGCACGCGCGAGGCCACGCGCTTGACATACACATCCGGCGCCAGCAGCCCCGTGCCGAAGGCCTCGAAGAAGCCAGCACAGATCTTCCAGAAGGCGCGCGACTGGCGATCCGAGTGGGCTGCCACGAAACCCAGGCAGGTATCGCGCAGGCTCAACGCAGCCGTCAGGTCACCCGACTTGACGATTTTCAGGACCGCGGCATCCAGGCGCGCCCGCGCTTCCGCGCCATAAGGCAGCGGAGCGACGGAAACCGTTCCTTCGGGCTCACGGAACCGGCGCTCCACGGGCCACAGGTCCGCCGGGTGAACGCGGTCCGCACCCGCGAGCGCCTGGGCGTCACGGTACTGCGGGAACAGCGCGACGGGCGAGGCTGCCTTGCCGGCCAGCACCGTTTCCAGGTATTCGATCAGTGCAAAACTCGCACGCTCGATCACTGCGGCTGCGTCGTCGCTGCAGGTCTCCGGGCGCTGCACGAACTTCTGGACGGCAGACTCCATGGCCCGCAGCACCAGGGCCGGCGGGCCCATGCCCACCATTTCGAGCGCGCCGCAAGCCTGGTGCAATTGCTGGCGCGCGATGCGCAGCGAGCCGGCATCCAGCGCCGCCAGGTCCGATTCACGGGCCACTTCCGCGTCCCGCACGAAACGGCGCATGGCCTTGACGGCGCCGTCCAGCGACTTGCGCAGCTCATCCAGCACCCATGCCAAGGGGCCCAGGTCCTGGTCTCCCTGGGTCCAGTCCGCGGCCGGTGCATTTTTGACATCAATAGATGACATGTATTCGTCCCCGGCTGCTCTGAGCCAGATGGTTGATGGCTGACGCGTCAGGCGATCTTGAATCGCGAGACCGACTGGCGCAGTTCCTCGGCCATGTGCGAGAGTTCGCGCACCTGCTGTGCCGTGGTGCGGGTACCTTCACCCGTCTGCTCGGTCACCGCGAAAATGTGCTGGATGTTGTCGGCCACTTCGTTGGCCAGAACGGCTTCCTTGGAGGTCGAGGACGAAATCTGCTCGATCAGCTCGGCAAGGCGGCGCGACACGCGGTCGATCTCGGTCAACGCAGTACCGGCGCTGTCGGAGAGGCGGGCCCCTTCCACCACACCCTGCGTGGAGCGCTCCATAGCGGCCACGGCATCCTGGGTATCGGTCTGAATGGCCTTCACGAGCGCCGAGATCTGGCGCGTTGCATCCGCCGAGCGTTCCGCAAGGCGCTGCACTTCTTCCGCCACCACGGAGAAGCCGCGGCCGGCTTCACCGGCGGATGCGGCCTGGATGGCGGCATTCAGGGCCAACACGTTCGTCTGTTCGGTAATGTCGGAAATCAGTTCGGTGATTTCACCGATCTCCTGCGACGATTCGCCCAGGCGCTTGATCCGCTTGGACGTGTCCTGGATCTGGTCGCGGATGGAGTTCATACCGCCGATGGCGTTCTGCACGGCCTGGAGGCCCGAGTCGGCAGCCTGCAGCGACTGGCGGGCCACGGTGGCGGACTCCTGCGCCTGGGTGGACACCTCGTTGATTCGGGTCGCCATGTTCAGAACGGACTGACCGGTTTCGCGGATTTCGCGCAGCTGCTCGGTCGATGCCGCGAGCAGTTCCGTGGACGTGGTGTCCACCTGGGCCGTCGTCTGCGCCACGCGGGTGGCCGTGTTCTGCACGCTGCCCACCAGTTGGCGCAGTTCTTCCACCGTGTAGTTCACCGAGTCGGCGATGGCGCCCGTGATGTCCTCGGTCACGGTGGCTTCCTGCGTCAGATCGCCTTCAGCTACCGATTGCAGTTCGTTCATCAGACGCAGAATGGCGGCCTGGTTGGCGTCGTTCACGCGCTTGGCTTCCTGCTCCTGGCGCTTCGCGTCCCTCTGCTGCATTTCGGCAGCAGCCTGGCGGCCACGGCTGTCCAGCAGCTGCACGCGCGAGATGCCCACGCCGCAAAGAATCACGAACAGGCCGGCCAGGGTCAGGGCGGCCAACTGGCCGCCGCCCACGCCCGTCTGGGCGGAGAGCTTGCTCTGCAGGCCTTCCAGCTGGCGACGCAGCGGCTCGCTGTCGGCAATGATCGCGGACTGCGCTTCACGGGCAGACACCAGGCCCTGCAGATTGCCCAGGATGGCGCTGGCCTGCGTGCGGGTCTGCTCATAGAGCTTGACCAGCGCTTCCAGCTGCTCGCGGGTCTGGGCGTCCTTGGTGGCGCCCAGGCGCAGTTCGGGGCTGCCATCGAGCAAGCCCTGGGCGATTTCCTTGAAGGAGTTCAAGTCCTTGCCCAGCAGGAACACGGCCTCGGGGCTCACGCCTTCCATGGTCTGGAATTCGTTGGCCGACTTGCCGATACGCTGCGTCAACATCACGAGCTGGCCGGCGGCGGAGATTTCCGCGGCAGGGGCGTTCTGTTGGAGCTTGAGCGAAGAAACGGTCTCGGCGATTTCCAGCAAGTCGGACGACTGGCGGTTGATGGTGCGCAGAGCATCGCCCACCTGGGTCAGGATCTTTTGCTGGCCCATCACCACGCTGGCATTGCGCTCGGCGCGCTCCATCAGGGGGTTGATGGCATCCAGATCGGGCTTGTAGGGCTCGCCCAGCGATTCCACGCCGAGTTCGCCATCGCCGGAATTGAGGGCGCGCACGTTGCGCGCCAGCACGCCGGAGCTCTCGACCACGTCCGGGAAGGCCTGGGGACTTCCCACCAGCGCCTGCGACACCGACTTCGCCAGGCGCTGCGACTGCATGAGCGACTGACCGGTAGCCGCCAGCTGCTGGGCCGAGCGGTCCGCCTGGCGCAACACCCAGGCCGCGATCAAGGCCAGCACGATCACGCCGACCGCCAGCAGCCCGAGCAGGCGGCGCTGGTGCGCGGCAGCGGTCGAGCGACCCAGCAGGGGCAGGGAGATCAGGTCCTCTTCCGCCTCGGCCGAAGTGAGTTCAGGGCTGTAGCCGTCGGGATCGCCCTGGACGCTGTTCATGGCCTCCACCTGGTAGGCGTCGCGCAGCTGGGCGCCTTCCAGCGAGCCTGTGGCCAGGAGGTCCTGCCCGTCGTCGGCAGCGCCAGCAGCCGGCGTGTCAGGTTTCCGGTTGAACAGTTTTCCAAATTGATTGACGACGGACATGGTGCAGCCTTACAGAAAAACTCAAGCACTGATGCTCAGGAAAGCGGGATGTTGGGACAGGACCTGCAGGTTCAGTTCCTGCCAGCGCGCACCGCTGGAATCGATATAGGTGGTGCCGAAGAATGCCGGCGAATCTTCGGCGGGCGGCTCGGACGACACGAAGGCGTCGGTTCCGCGCAGGCCCGCCAGCCGGTCCACCAGCAGCGCGGCGTTGACGTCGAGCGCCGCATTGAGCGCCAGCAGGCTGGCTTCGGACAGGGCCTGCTCGGTGCGCGGCGCCGCGGAGCCCAGCAGGCCCGCGAGATCGACCACGCCCACCAGCCCGCCGCGCAGATTGGCGACGCCCAGGAACCAGCGTTGGGTATACGGGACTGCCTGCACGGAGACCCAGGGGAAGATCTCCCCCGATTGTCCGAGCGGCAATAAATAGAAACTCCCGGCGGACTCCACAGCCAGCCAGGACGACACAGAGGTTCCCTCGGTTCTCGCAGCCTGAAGGCGGCTGGCAAGCCGGGTCTGGAGCTCTCGCAGGGCTTCGCGGTTGGCCATGAGCGCGCCGCTGCCTCAGTTCAAGGCGTCGATCTTGGCCTGCAGTTCGGCGGGGTCCACGGGCTTGGTGATATAGCCGCGCGCACCCTGACGCATCCCCCAGACGCGGTCGGTTTCCTGGTTCTTGCTCGTGCACATGATGATGGGCACGTCGGCGTACAGCGGGTCGCGCGTGATGGCGCGCGTAAGCTGGAAACCGTTCTGGCCGGGCATCACCACGTCCATGAGAATCAGGTCCGGCTTTTCTTCGGCCAGGCGGCGGAAGGCTTCGTCGGCATTTTCTGCGGTACGTACCTGCATGCCTTTCTTTTGAAGCAGGTCCGTCAAAAACATCAACTCGGTCTTCGAGTCGTCGACGACCAATACTTTCTGGATGGGCATTACATCGCTCCTTATTGGGAATTGCCGAACTGCTGCACGGCCTGCAGCAGCTGGTCTTTGGTAAACGGTTTGGTGAGATATTCCTGGCAGCCGACCATGCGCCCGCGCGCCTTGTCGAACACGCCGTCCTTGGAGGACAGCATCACCACCGGAGTATCTGCAAAGCGGGCATTGCGCTTGATGATGGCGCAGGTCTGGTACCCGTCGAGCTTGGGCATGAGGATGTCGCAGAAAATC
>Ga0222427_100522_pt1 | contig 53171 bp, 49 predicted proteins | sample 2B20Ametagenome_FD_182890 | JGI IMG/M metagenome (GOLD analysis project Ga0222427, IMG submission 182890) | Enriched microbial communities from leaf-cutter ant dump, University of Wisconsin, Madison, United States - 2B20A (version 2) | ecosystem: Environmental > Terrestrial > Nest > Insects nest... | reverse complement strand
CGGCGCAGTTCTTGGCCAGGATGGTGATGCCGCGCTCTTTTTCGATCGCGTTGTTGTCCATCACCGTGTCGACGACCTTTTCATGGTCGGCGAAGGTGCCGGACTGGCGCAGCAGCTGGTCCACCATGGTGGTCTTGCCATGGTCCACGTGCGCGATGATGGCGATGTTGCGGATTTGTTTGGTCGTCGTCATAGTTTTTCCAATGTGCCGCTAGCTTGTGTGTAGGCGCGGCGTGCCTTCCAAAATTTGTTGAATTTCCAGCGGGCTCAGGAGCCTGTCGGGCACCAGTTCCCCGCCAGCGACATGGCCCACTCCCAGCAGCACCGGGGGGTTCTCTCCGAACACGGCGACGGCAGGGGCATCGGGCCAGGCGCCGCGGCGCCGTACGCCCGACAAGAACCGGGCCGCATTGTCGCCGTCCAGCGTGACACGCACGTGTTGTGCCAACAGCGATTGCGGCGCCTCCAGGCTGGCCAGACGCTCGGGCTCGGGCATCGCCTCCAGTTGCTCCAGCGTGACGCAGCGCTCCACGCCGATGCCGCCGGTGTCGATGCGGCGCAGGAACGTGAGATGCGCGCCGCAACCCAGCGCCGCGCCCACGTCCTCGCCCAGCGTGCGGATGTAGGTGCCCTTGCTGCAGGTCACTACCATTTTAATAGCTGGCAGCGCTTGTTCCGTCTGCGTCAGGGCCAGTTTCAATGCATGAATCACCACGTCGCGCGGCGCACGCTCCACCGTGACGCCCGCGCGCGCGTACTCGTACAGGGCCTTGCCGTCCTTCTTGAGCGCGCTGTGCATGGGCGGCACCTGGCGGATGGGGCCGGTGAACTGCTGCTGCACGGCGGCCAGTCGCTCGGGCGTGAGCTGGGCCGGGTCCACTTCGCGGCGCTCCAGCACCTCGCCCTCGGCATCGCCGGTGGCCGTGGTCACGCCCAGCAGCGCGATGGCCTCGTAGGTCTTGGGCGCATCGAGCTGCAGCTGGCTGAACTTGGTGGCCGCGCCGAAGCACAGCGGCAGCACGCCGGTGGCCAGCGGGTCCAGTGTGCCCGTGTGGCCCGCCTTTTCGGCGCGCAGCAGCCATTTCGCCTTCTGCAAGGCGTCATTGCTGGACAGGCCCAGGGGTTTGTCGAGCAGCAGCACTCCGTGCACCGGGCGCCGCTGCACCCGGGTGCGGGGAGCGCGCGCGGTCATTCCGTGTCGTCGTCTTTGGAACGCGAGGCCACGGCGCGCGCGATCAGCGCGTTCATGTCGGCCGCGCGCTCGGTGGTACGGTCGAACACGAAGTGCAGCGTGGGCACCGTGTGGATGTGCAGGCGCTTGAACAGGCCGTTGCGCAGGAAGCCCGCAGCCTGGTTCAGCGCCGCCTGGGTTTCCTCGGGGTCGCCCGTGAGCAGGCTGAAGAACACCTTGGCGTGCGCATAGTCCGGCGTGACTTCCACCCCCTGCAGCGTCACCATCCCCACGCGCGGGTCTTTCAACTCGCGCGCGATCAGCTCCGTCAGATCACGCTGGATCTGGTCGGCCACCTTGAAGGCGCGGTTGGGGGTGGAGGATTTCTTCGCAGCCATGGCTTACAGCGTCCGCGCGATTTCCTTGATCTCGAAGAATTCGAGCTGGTCGCCTTCCTTGATGTCGTTGTAGTTGCGCAGCTTGATACCGCACTCGAAGCCTTCCTTGACTTCCTTGACATCGTCCTTGAGGCGGCGCACGGACTCGACCTCGCCGGTATAGATGACCACGTTGTCGCGTAGCAGGCGGAACTTGCAGTTGCGCGTGACCTGGCCGGAGGTGACGTACGAACCCGCCACCGTGCCGATCTTGGACGCCACGAACACGGTGCGGATCTCGGCCGTGCCGATGGCTTCCTCGCGCTGCTCGGGCGCCAGCATGCCGGACATGGCCGCCTTCAGCTCATCCACGGCATCGTAGATGATGTTGTAGTAGTGCAGATCCACGTCGCTTGCCTCGGCCAGCTTGCGCGCGCCGGCATCGGCACGCACGTTGAAGCCGATCACGATGGCCTTGGAGGCGATCGCCAGGTTCACGTCGGACTCGCTGATGCCGCCCACGCCGGCGTACACGAGCTGCACGCGGATCTCGTCGGTGGAGAGCTTGAGCAGCGAGGCCGCCAGCGCTTCCTGCGAGCCCTGCACGTCCGCCTTGATGATGATGGGCAGGGTCTGCACCTCGCCCGCGGTCATCTCGTTGAACACGTTCTCCAGCTTGGCGGCCTGCTGCTTGGCCAGCTTGGTGTTGCGGAACTTGCCGGCGCGGTAGGTGGCGATTTCGCGCGCACGGCGCTCGTCGGACATCACCATGAATTCGTCGCCCGCCTGCGGCACGTCCGACAGGCCCTGGATTTCCACCGGAATCGATGGGCCCGCCGTTTTGGCCGGCTTGCCGTTCTCGTCGAGCATGGCACGCACGCGGCCGGAGGTCTGGCCCGCCAGCACCACATCGCCCACCTTGAGCGTGCCGGACTGCACCAGCACGGTCGCGACCGGGCCGCGGCCCTTGTCGAGCTGGGCTTCGATCACCAGGCCCTTGGCCAGGGACTCCACGGGCGCCTTGAGTTCCAGCACTTCGGCCTGCAGCAGCACCTGCTCCAGCAGGTCGTCGATGCCCATGCCGGTCTTGGACGACACGGCCACGAAGGGCGAATCGCCGCCGTACTCTTCGGGCACGACCTCCTCGACCACCAGCTCCTGCTTGACGCGATCGGGGTTGGCATCGGGCTTATCGGCCTTGGTGATGGCCACCACGATCGGCACCTTGGCAGCCTTGGCGTGCTTGATGGCTTCCTTGGTCTGGGGCATGACGCCGTCGTCCGCCGCCACCACCAGGATGACGATGTCGGTCGCCTGCGCGCCACGGGCACGCATGGCCGTGAAGGCCTCGTGGCCGGGGGTGTCGAGGAACGACACCATGCCGCGCGGCGTTTCCACGTGGTAGGCGCCGATGTGCTGCGTGATGCCGCCGGCCTCGCCCGCCGCCACCTTGGCGCGGCGGATGTAGTCCAGCAGCGAGGTCTTGCCGTGGTCCACGTGGCCCATGACGGTGACGACCGGGGCGCGGGGCAGGACTTCGGCGTTCTGCTGCGCGGCCTCGTCGTCGGTGAAGGCCTCGGGGTCGTCCAGCGCGGCCACCAGGGCCTTGTGGCCCATTTCCTCCACCACGATCATGGCGGTGTCCTGGTCCAGCGGCTGGTTGATGGTGACCATCTGGCCCATCTTCATCAGCGACTTGATGACCTCGGACGCCTTGATCGACATCTTGTGCGCCAGCTCGGCGACGGTGATGGTCTCGGGCACGTGCACTTCGATGATGCGCGCCTCGACCGGCGCGGACTGATGCTGGCGGTCGTCGTCGCGGTCGTTGCCACGGCGGCCGCGCGGGCCTCCGCGCCAGTTGTTGCGGCCCACGCCGCCACTGCTGTCGCCACGGGTCTTGATTTCCTTCTTCTTGGCGGTGTCGCCGGCCCAGCTGGACGACAGCTTGGCGGACTTGACTTCCTTGCCCGCACCGGGCGCAGCGGCGCCTGCCGAAGCACCGGCGCGTGCGCCGCCCGTGCCCACGGCGGGCTTGTGCAGCGTGCCCTTCTTGGCGTCGCCCGTGGCGGCGGGCTTGGCCGCCGGCTTGGGTTCCTCGGGCTTCTTGGCCACCATGACGGCCTTCTTGGGCGTGGCCATCATGGCGCGGATGGCCTCGGCCTCGGCCAAGGCCTTGCGGCGGCGCTCTTCCAGGTCGCGGGCGCGGGCGGCCTCTTCGTCCGCACGGGCCTTGGCCTCGGCCTGGGCCTTCTCGCGGGCCTCGGCCTGGGCGGCCACGCGGGCGGCGGCTTCGGCAGCCTGCTCGCGGGTGGCTTCCTGCTTCTCGGCACTGGCCTGGGCCTTCTTCTCGGCCTCCTGGGCCGCGTAGGCGGCGGCGCGCTCCTCGGCCTCGGCCTCGCGCTTCTCGCGGGCCTCGCGTTCGGCGCGCTTCTCGGCCAGTTCGGCCTCCTGGCGGCGGATCAGCTCGGCCTGGCGGCGGGCTTCTTCCTCGCGGCGGGCCAGTTCAAGGTCCTCGCTCGAAGGCGCGGCGTCGGCCGCTGCCGATGCCTCTTCGGTCTCGGCGGAGCCGCCCACGTCGTCATCGCGCTTGATGAAGGTGCGCTTCTTGCGCACTTCCACCTGGATGGTGCGGGCCTTGCCCGTGGCGTCGGCCTGCTTGATTTCGCTGGTGGACTTCTTGGTCAGCGTGATCTTCTTGCGGTCGGCCGAGGCCGTGCCGTGGCTGGCCTGCAGGTAGGCGAGCAGCTTCTGCTTGTCCGACTCGGTCAATGAGTCGGAGGGAGCGGCCTTGCCCACGCCCGCAGCCTTGAGCTGGTCGAGCAGGGTTTCAGGCGATTTCTTGAGTTCGGTGGCGAACTCGGCGACAGTATTACTGGACATATTTCGTTCGTGCCTCCCTGACCCTTACTCTTGCTGCCCCGCGAACCAGTGTTCGCGCGCCTTCATGATCAAGGCCTTGGCTTCTTCTTCGGACTGTCCGGTCAGGTCGGTCAGTTCATCAATGGCCAGGTCGGCCAGGTCGTCGCGGGTATGCACCCCGCCCTCGGCCAGCTTGGCGATCAGCTCGGGGGTGAGGCCTTCGAGGTCGCGCAGGTCCTGCGACACCTCGTCCACGCTTTCCTCGCGGGCGATTTCCATGGTGAGCAGCGCATCCTTGGCGCGGGCGCGCAGCTCGTTGACGGTGTCTTCGTCGAAGGACTCGATCTCCAGCATTTCCTGCAGCGGCACGTAGGCCACTTCCTCCAGGCTGGCAAAGCCTTCGGAAATCAGGATGTCGGCGATTTCCTCGTCCACATCGAGCTTTTCCATGAACAGCTTGCGGGCCGCGTCGGTCTCGTTGGCCTGCTTCTGCGCGCTTTCGGCGGCGTCCATGATGTTGATCTTCCAGCCGGTCAGGTCGGACGCTAGGCGCACGTTCTGGCCGCCGCGGCCGATGGCGATGGCGAGGTTTTCCTCGTCCACCACCACGTCCATGGCGTGCTTTTCTTCATCGACCACGATGGAGGACACGTTGGCCGGGGCCAGCGCGCCGATCACGAACTGGGCCGGGTCCTCGGACCACAGCACGATGTCCACGCGCTCGCCGGCGAGCTCGTTGGTCACGGCATTGACGCGCGTGCCGCGCACACCCACGCAGGTGCCGATGGGGTCCACGCGCTTGTCGTGGGAGAGTACGGCGATCTTGGCGCGCGAGCCGGGGTCGCGGGCGCAGGACTTGATCTCCAGCAGGCCCTGCTCGATCTCGGGCACCTCGTTGCGGAAGAGCTCGATCATGAACTCGGGCGCCGAGCGCGACAGGATGATGGGCGCGCCGCGCAGCGTCAGGTCCACCTCCATGATCATCGCGCGCACGCGGTCGCCGCTGCGCAGATTTTCCTTCGGGATCATCTCTGAACGGCGCAGGCGGCCTTCCACGCGGCCGGACTCGACGATGATGTCGCCCTTGTCCATGCGCTTGACGGTGCCGGTGAAGATCTTCTCGCCGCGCGACATGAAGTCGTTGAGCAGCATCTCTCGCTCGGCGTCGCGGATCTTCTGCAGGATGACCTGCTTGGCGGCCATCGCGCCGATGCGGCCGATGGGCACGGATTCGACGCCTTCCTCGATGTATTCGCCGACCTCGATGTCGGGGATGCGGTCCTGCGCATCCATCAGCAACTCTTCGGCGTCGGGATTCTGCAGGCCGGCATCGTCGGGCACGACCAGCCAGCGGCGGAAAGTCTCGTAGTTGCCGCTGTCGCGGTCGACGGACACGCGGATGTCCACCTCGCCCTGGTACAGCTTCTTGGTAGCCTGGGCCAGGGCCGACTCCACGGCGCCCAAGACCACGTCACGCTCCACGTTCTTCTCGCGCGAAATGGCCTCAACCAACATCAACAATTCGCGATTCATGCGACGACTCTCCTATTTCAATCACCCAAGGGCGGCGAACCGCCCCATGTTCATTCGGTTGCAGCAGCCCCGGCCTTGCCGGCACGGCCCTTGAAGTTCACGATGGGCGCCAGACGGGCGTCCTTGATCTCATCCAGGGAAAAGCCCAGCGCCTGCAGGGGGGCGGGCACGCGCTTCTTGCTGACCTTCTGGCCCGGCTTCACGGGCGGCTCGTCGCTCCAGACGATCTGCCAGCCCCCGGCCTCGGCGCGCTCGAGCGTGCCGCGAAATTTCTTGCGGGTGGCATTGACCTGCCCCCCGGCTGCGGCGCCGATGGGCGCCTTCAAGGTGATGTCGATGACCGAGCCCGCGAAGCGCACGAAGTCCTGCTCGTGGCGCAGGGGGCGGTCGATGCCGGGGGAGGACACTTCGAGGCGCTTGTATTCGACGCCGTCCACTTCCAGCGCGAACTGCAGCTGGCGCGTGACCTTCTCGCAGTCCTCGACGGTGACGAATTGGTCCGCCAGGGGCGCGGGCGCATCGGCGACGGGCGGGGCCCAGGGCAAGTCGATGGTGACGCGCAGCAGGCCGCCGGCGGAGCGCTCGATCTCCACCAGGTCATAGCCCAGGCCGGTCACGGTTTGTTCAACGACTTGCTGCAATGCCACTTACTTCAGTTCCATCCCGGAAAAACAAAAAACCCGATAACCCCCGGAGACCTTCTCCGACAGCTTCGAGCTCCAAAAGAAAGCGACCAAAAAAAACGGGCGGTTGGTACCCGCCCGTTTGGTCGTGAGAGTCGTATTGTAGCCTGTAACGCCTTGATTTGCAAAGGCGCGGTGTTGCAAACGCATTCCATGCCGCGCCGGCCGGATCTGGCATGAAATCGGCCTCCAGAGCTTGCGGGTCAAGCACAAGCAGCTATCAGAAGAGAAGCAACCCTTCAATTGCCACCGTGGGCCGCACGCACGCGCTCGAAAACCGCTTGCGCCTCGCGCCCCGCGCCGGCGCCGCCCTGGCCTGCGCGCAGGCTGTCCAGCAGCCGCGCCAGCACGGGCGCCTGCGGCAGCAGCGGGCCCAGGAAACGCGCCGTGGCACCGTCGGCGATGAGCAGCGTGGGGAAGGTCTCCACGTCCAGGTCGCCCGCGAGGTCGGACTCGTCCTCGATGTCCACCCAGACGAAGCGCGCGCCGGGGTGCTCGCGCGCCAGGGCGTCGAACAGGGGTCGGTACTCGCGGCAGGTGCCGCACCAGTCCGCGCACAGGCACACCACCCACCAGGGCGCGCTGCGTTCATCCATCAGCCAGGTTCCTTCACAACCCGCGCCGCTCGCGGGCCCGGTAGACCTCGATGGTACCCACACCGGGCGATTGGTTGCCCCAGCTGTTGCGCACATAGGTGGCCACGGCCGCCACGTCCTCGTCGGACAGCAGGTGCTGGAACGGCGGCATGCCGTGCGGGCGCGGGTTGCCGGCCGTGGCGGGCAGGTAGCCGCCCTGCAGCACCACGCGCAGCAGGTTGGTGGGGTCTGCCAGCACCACGGCGCGGTTGCCGGCCAGGGCCGGGAAGGCGCCGGGCTCGCCCTGGCCCTGGTCGCCATGGCACTGCGCGCACTGCTGTTCATAGACCTTGCCGCCGCGCGCCAGGGCAGCGGCCGGCGGCGCGGACGGCGCGGGGGCCGCGCGGTCGTGCTGCGGCAGGGCCTGCAGGTACACGGCCATGGCCCGGGCGTCGGCGTCGGTCAGGTACTGGGTGCTGCGGAACACCACCTCGGCCATCGGGCCCAGCACCGAACCGTGCGGGGCCACGCCGGTCTTGAGCAGCGCCACCACATCCTCCGTGGGCCACTGCTTCACGCCCGCCTCGTTGGCGGCATTAAGCGCGGGGGCATACCAGTTCTGCACGGGGATCAGCCCACCCGTGAAGGCCCGCGCCTCGGTGGTGGCACCCAGCGCGTTGCGCGGCGTATGGCAGGCCGTGCAATGGCCCAGGCCGTTGACCAGGTAGGCGCCCCGGTTGTGCTCCGCCGTCTGCGCGACTTCCACCACGGGCTCGCCCGGCGCGAAGAACAGGGCGCGCCACACGGCCAGCGCGGCCTGCGTGTCGTAGGGGAAACGCAGCGCGTGCGGCCGGTTGGCATCGGACGCGGCGGGCAGGCTTTGCAGGTAGGCGTAGATGGCGTCCGCATCCTCGCGCGTGACCTGGGTGTAGTTGGGGTACGGGAAGGCGGGGTACAGCAGCCGCCCGTCCTTGCTGCGGCCATGGTGCATGGCGCGCCAGAACTCGGCGGAGGTCCAGCCGCCGATGCCGTGGGCCTTGTCGGGGGTGAGATTGGAGCTGTGCACCACGCCGAACGGCGTCTCGATGCCGCGCCCGCCCGCGAACGGCGCACCGCCCTGCACGGTGTGGCAGGCCATGCAGTTGCCGGCCCGGGCCAGGTATTCGCCGCGCGCCACGAGTTCGGGCGTGGACCGCAGCGTCTCGGCGGCGGGCAGCGGCACCTCGCCGCGCAGGTTCAGCCCCACAACGGCGGCGGCTGCGATGCCGAAGGCGGCCATCACGGAAGAAAGGGTCCAGAGGATGCGTTTCATGCGGTGCATCCTTTCTCAGCGCGCCGCACCGGTAGCACCCACTGCGACAGGTACGTCGGCCACGCCGCCGCAGCGCGCGGGCATGGCGGCGGGCAGCGCCGTGGCGGGCTTGCCGCCCCCAGGCACGGGCTGGGCCGCGAGCCAGGCCGAGATGGCGCTCACGTCGTCGGGCGTCAGCTGGCGCGCCACGTCGGCCATGCAGTCGGGCGCATGGGCGCGGCGCTGGCCGGTCTTCCAGGCGCCCAGCTGGCTGTTGAGGTAGTCGCGCGGCAGGCCGAGCAGGCCGGGAATCGCGGGCGCCACGCCCGTCATCGCCGCGCCATGGCACTGCACGCAGGCCGGGATGCGGCGCGCGGCGTCGCCCTGCTGCACCAGCGCGCGGCCGCGCTCCAGCACGGCGGGCGGGGCCTGCGGGGCGGGCGGCGGCGGATAGGGCACGTCCAGCGCGGCGAAGTGCGCGGCCATCTCGCGCAAATAGTCGTCGGTCAGGTGCTCGATGAGGTAGCCCATCTGCGGGTAGCTGCGCCGCCCGTCGCGGAAGTTGAGCAACTGGTTGGCCAAATAGCCTTCCGGCTTGCCCGCGATGCGCGGGAAATAGCCTTCCTGCGTGGCCCGGCCTTCCTTGCCGTGGCAGGCCGTGCAGGCCAGCACGCGCGAGGCCATGGAGGAAGCGGGAACAGGCGCTGGCGGCGCCGCCAGCGCCACGGTGCCGAGGGCCGCCAGGCCCAGGGCCAGCACCCGGCGCCAGGGGGAAGGTGAGAGTCGGTCGGTCATGGGGGAACAGGTTCTTATGGTTGTCCGGCACTCTACGCCCTGACCCAAAAACAGTACAGATTCAGTTTCAGGTTAAAAATACAGATCAGTTTCCCCCTTTGCTCCATGAAACGCTACGAACGCCACGCCGACGCGATCGCCCAGCTCATCCACAGCGGCGCGCTGCGCCCCGGCGACCGCGTGCCCTCGGTGCGCGAAGCCAGCCGCACGCGCGGCATCAGCCCGTCCACCGTGTTCGAGGCGTATTACCTGCTGGAGGCCCAGGGCCTGATCCACGCGCGCCCGCGCTCCGGTTATTACGTGAGCGCCCGGCTCCCCGCCGCGCCCGGCGCGCGCCCGGCAGAACCCCTGCCCTCGCGGCCCGCGCCCACGTCCACCGGCGTGGCGATCAGCGAGCTGGTGTTCGAGGTGCTGGGCCTGGCGCGTGAGCGCGATCTGGTGCCGCTGGGCTCGGCCTTTCCGGGGCTGGAGCTGTTCCCGCTGGAGCGGCTGGCGCGCTGTCTGGCCAGCGGCATGCGCAAGCTCGACCCCTGGAGCATCGTGCAGAGCCTGCCGCCCGGCGACGAGCGCCTGCGCCAGCAGATCGCGCTGCGCTACGGCCTGCACGGCAGCGCCGTGGATGCCGAGCAGATCATCGTCACCAACGGCGCCATGGAAGCGCTGAACCTGTGCCTGGAGGCCGTCACCCGGCCGGGCGACGTGGTGGTGGTCGAATCGCCCACCTTCTACGCCGCGCTGCAGGCGCTGGAGCGGCTGAACCTGCAGGCCCTGGAAATCGCCACGCACCCGCGCGACGGCATCGACCTGAACGCGCTGGCCGAGGCGCTGGCGCGCCAGCCGCCGCACCAGCCCGTGAAGGCCTGCTGGCTCATGCCCAGCTTCCAGAACCCGCTGGGCAGCCTGATGCCCGAGGAGAAAAAGCGCGAACTCGTGGCCCTGCTCGCGCGCCACGGCGTGCCGCTGATCGAGGACGACGTGTACGGCGAGCTGCACTTCGCCCCGCAGCGCCCGCCCCCGGCCAAGGCCTTCGACGGCCAGGGGCTGGTGATGCACTGCAGCTCGTTCAGCAAGAGCCTGGCGCCCGGCTACCGCGTGGGCTGGGTGGCGGCGGGCCGCTTCGCCACGGCGGTGCAGCGGCTCAAGCTCATGACCACGCTCTCGGCCGCCACGCCCTCGCAGCAGGCGCTGTCGGAATACCTGGCCCAGGGCGGCTACGACCGGCACCTGCGCCAGCTGCGCCGCAGCCTGGCGCAGCAGCAGGCCGTCGCGCTGGCAGCCGTGGCGCGGCACTTTCCGCTGGGCACGCGCGTGTCGCGGCCCGAGGGCGGGTACTTCCTGTGGGTGGAGCTGCCCGCGCAGGTCGACGCGCTGCAGCTCCACCGCCAGGCGCTGCAGCACGGCATCAGCCTGGCGCCGGGGCAGATCTTCTCGGCGGACCGGCGCTTTGCGCACTGCGTGCGCATCAACTACGGCCACCCGGCGCAAAGCCGCTTCGAAGCCGCGCTGGCCACCGTGGGAGCGCTTGCGACGGCGCTGGCCTCTACCGGCCCGGGCGCCTGATGCTACATAAAGAATAGCTGCTAGCGCTTGACTGGTAAGCGCTGGAGGCCTTTTTCATTCATATGCCCGGAAGGCGCTGCGCCCGCGTTGGAAAGACACAACCTCGGGTTCTCCCGCCCTCGGCGCGGCGCGTGCGACGGCATACTCACCGCCGCCCGACCTGCGGGCCGCGCCGATCACCCCCCTGCCCGCAACCCAGAACGCCCTGCCCATGGCATCTCACCAGCATGTCCCGTTCCTGACCGTGGAAGACGAAGATGACTGGGTCGTCTCGTTCGCACTGGGGCCGCTGGGCACGAGCCGCCTCACCCTCACGCGCACGCCCCGCCTGGAGTTCATGTTGAGCCCCGAGCAGCGCGGCGTCTCCGTGGGCTGCGCCGAGGCAGGCCAGCGCCCCGCCCTGCTGGTGGCCGTGCAGTGGGGCCAGCAGTGCGTGGACGTGGTCTCCACCGCCAAGCGCTACAGCCTGGACATCCGCAAGGTCGATGGCGCCACGCGCGCCGCGGCGCTCAGCGTGCTGGGCAAGATGAATTTCGACCAGCGGTTCCAGCTGGGCAGCGCCTGAGGGCTGTTCCCCGGGCCTTGCGCTGCGGCGCAGCAAAATTTTCCGCACCCGTCCGCCACGCCGGCCACAATGAATGCCCCACGGGCACTCCCAGGAGGCAGACGGCATGACCCCCACCGACGCATTGGCACAGTTGCTGCAGGAGGCCGGCATTCCGGCGCAAGCACTGGAATGCGCGGACCTGACCGGCACCGACCCGGTGGTGCCGTCCTCGTTCCGCGTGGGCACGGCGGCCCAGAGCACCATCGCCGCCGCGGCCCTGGCCGCCAGCGAGCTGGGCCACCAGCGCGGCGTGCCCCGCCAGCGCGTGGCCGTGGACATGGCCCACGCGGCCAGCGAGTGCAGCGGCTGGTTCAGCCTGGACGGGTACGTTCCAGATCCGTGGGACGCGTTCTCGGGCCTCTACCGCTGCGCGGACGGCCATGTGCGCATCCACGCCAACTTCGCGCACCACCGCGAGGGCGCCCTGCGCCTGCTCGGCCTGGACCCCGCCACGGCGCGCCGTGAGGACGCGGAAGCAGCCCTGCGGGGCTGGAACGCCCTGGACTTCGAAGCCGCCGCGGCGCGCAGCCAGCTGGTCGCCAGCGCGCTGCGCAGCTTTGCCGAATGGGATGCCACGCCGCAAGCCCAGGCACTGGCGGCGCAGCCGCTGTTCACCATCGAGCGCATCGATGCGCCAGGCTCCAACCCACCACTGCGCCTGCCCGCGCTGTCGGCCAGCGACCGGCCCCTGAGCGGCCTGCGCGTGCTGGACTTCACGCGCATCCTGGCCGGCCCGGTGGGCGGCCGGGCGCTGGCGGCCTATGGCGCCGACGTGATGCTGGTCAATGCGCCGCACCTGCCCAACATCGCATCCATCGCGGACACCAGCCGGGGCAAGCTGTCCGCCCTGCTGGACCTGCGGACCGAATCGGGCCAGGCCGCCCTCGCCCGGCTGCTGCAGTCCACGCATGTGTTCGTGCAGGGCTACCGCCCCGGCGGCCTTGATGCGCTCGGGGCCGGGCCGCAGGCGCTGGCGCAGATACGGCCGGGCCTGGTGTACGTGTCGCTCACCGCCTATGGAGCGCAGGGGCCGTGGGCGGAGCGCCGGGGCTTCGACTCGCTGGTCCAGACGGCCGCGGGCTTCAACCATGCGGAAGGCGAAGCGGCGGGAGACGGGCAGCCCCGCGCCCTGCCCATGCAGATCCTGGACCAGGCCACGGGCTACCTCATCGCGCTGTGCGCAGCCGCCGCGGTGCTGCGCCAGCAGCGCGAAGGCGGCAGCTGGCACGTGCAGGTATCGCTGGCGCAGACGGCGCACTGGCTGCGCGGCCTGGGGCGCGTCGGCGGCGGCTTGTCCTGCCCGCGCGCCGACATGACTCCCTATCTGGAGACCGTGGATTCAGGGTTCGGCATGCTGCGCACCGTCCGCCACAGCGCGCAGCTGTCGCGCACGCCCGCCGGCTGGGCGCGGCCTTCCATGCCGCCGGGCAGCCATCCGCCGGTCTGGCCCTGAGCGCAGGCCGGCGTCAGGCGAGCGCCGTCCACTTGCGCTCGCTCGCGGCGGACTCCACCACCTTCTCGATGAAGCGCACGCCCTCTGCGCCGTCTTCCACACGCGGGTAGTCGGCCTCCAGCGCGCTGGCCGTGCGGCCGGCCGCACGGGCGCGGATGTCGGCGGCCACGCCCAGGTACACATTGGCGAAGGCCTCGATGAAGGCTTCGGGGTGGCCTGCGGGAATGCGCCCCGCGCGCCGGGCGGCGTCGCTGAGCCAGGGCGCGCCGCGCGTGAGGATGCGGCGCGGGCCGTCCACGGGCGAATGCACGAGGTGATTGGGGTCTTCCTGGCGCCAGACCAGGGTGCCCAGCGTGCCGGAGATTTGCAGGCGCAGGTCGTTCTCCAGCCCCGCCGCCACCTGCGACGCCACGATGACGCCGCGCGCGCCGTTGGCGTAGCGCAGCAGCAGTTGCGCGTCGTCATCCAGGCGGCGGCCAGCGCCGAAGGCGGTGAGGTCGGCGCACAGCGCCTCGGGCCGCAGGCCGGTGACGGTGGCGGCCAGGTTCTCGGCGTGCGAGCCGATGTCGCCCATGGTGCCCGCGCTGCCGCTGCGCGCGGGGTCCAGCCGCCAGTCGGCCTGCTTGTTGGCGCCGCCCACTTCCACCGGCGTGGCGAGCCAGCCCTGGTTGTATTCGACGGTGATCTTGCGCAGCGTGCCCAGCGCGCCGCTCTGGACGAGGTGGCGCGCCTCGCGCACCAGGGGGTAGCCGGTGTAGTTGTAGGTGACGCCGAACACGGTGCCCGCTTTCCTCACCGCCGCCACCAGTTCGTCGGCCTGCGCGCTGGTGTGCACCAGCGGCTTGTCGCACACCACGTGGAAGCCCGCCTGCACGAAGGCCAGGGCCACGGGGTGGTGCACGTGGTTGGGGGTGACGATGCTCACCAGGTCGATGCGCTCATCGGGGCCGCGGCGCAGTTCGTCGGCCAGCAGGTCCTGCCAGGTGCCGTGGTTGCGGCCGTCCGGCAGGCCCAGCGCGGCGCCCGATGCGCGCGCCCGTTCGGGCGAGGACGAGAGCGCGCCCGCCACGAGTTCGAACTGCCCGTCCAGCGCCATGGCCTGGCGGTGCACCGCGCCGATGAAGGCGCCTGTGCCGCCGCCCACCATGGCGTAGCGCAGCTTGCGTTCTGTGGTCATGGAAGCCTTTGTTGATCTGATCTGTCTACTTCGGTTGTTCTTCGCGCGAGAACACGGCGTCGAAGGCGCCTGCGGCGGGCTTGAAGTCCAGCCGCTTGCAGAAGGCCGCGCTCTCGGTGGCGCCGTGCACGCGGTCCATGCGGCTGTCTTCCCATTCCACCGATAGGGGGCCCTGGTAGCCGATGTCGTTCAGCGCGACGATGATGGATTCGAAGTCCACCATGCCGCGCCCCACGCTGCGGAAGTCCCAGTGCCGCCGCGCGTCGCCAAAGCTGGTGTGGCCGCCGAATGTGCCCACGGTGCCGTCGCCCTTGCCCCACCACACGTCCTTCATGTGGGCGTTGTGGATGCGGCTGCCGAACTGGCGGATGAACCGCACATAGTCCACGCCCTGGTAGGCGAGGTGGCTGGGGTCGTAGTTGAAGCCGAAGCGCTTGTGGCCGCCCACGGCGGCGATGGCGCGCTCGGCCGAGGCGATGTCGAACGCGATCTCAGTGGGGTGCACTTCGAGCGCGAAGTTGATGTCGTGCTGGTCGAACACGTCGAGGATGGGGCCGAAGCGCCGCGCGAAGTCGGCAAAGCCCTTGTCCCAGTACGCCTGCGTGGTGGGTGGGAAGGCGTAGATGGAATGCCACACGGACGAGCCCGTGAAGCCCGTGACCGTCTTCACGCCGAACTGCGCGGCGGCGCGCGCCGTGTCGGCCAGTTCGCTCGCGGCGCGCTGGCGCACGCCTTCGGGCTCGCCATCGCCCCACACGTGGGGCGGCAGGATGGACTGGTGGCGCTCGTCGATCAAGTCGCACACAGCCTGGCCCACCAAATGGTTGCCGATGGCGAAGCACTGCAGGCCGTGCTGGGCCAGCAGCGCGTGCTTGTCCTTCACGTACTGGGCGGAGGCCAGCGCTTCCTGCACGTTGAAATGGTCGCCCCAGCAGGCCAGCTCCAGGCCGTCGTAGCCCATGCTTTTGGCGAGCGGCGCGAGTTCTGCCAGGGGCAGGTCGGCCCACTGGCCGGTGAAGAGGGTGACGGGTCTTGCCATGGCGTGTCCGGGAGCGTGGATTGAAAAGGGCAAGCAGCTACCGTTTCGATAGCTGCTTGTGCTTGCTGGATAAGCGCTAGAGGCCGATTTGGCTTAGAACGGCGAATCCGGGAAGTAGAAGTCCTTGGCGTTGTCCTTGGTGATCAGCACCGAGGGGATGATGGTGGTGGCAGGCAGCTTCTCACCCTTGAGCCGCGCCTCGGCCGTGAGCTTGACCGCGTCATAGATGAACTTGGGGCTGTACGACACGTTGGCCTGGATCAGCGGGTTGCTGCCATCCATCAGCGTCTTGACCATGCCCTTGGCGCCCGCGCCGCCGAACACCAGCTTGATGTCCTTGCGCTTGGCCTGCTCGATGGCCTTGAGCACGCCCACGGCCATGTCGTCGTCGGCGGCCCACACAGCGTCGATCTGCGGGAAGCGCGTGAGGTAGTCCTGCATGACCTTGAAGGCGTCGTCGCGGTTCCAGTTGGCGTACTTGGCGTCCAGCAGCTTGATGCCGGGGTGGTTCTTCAGCACGGCGTTGAAGGCGTCCATGCGCTCGTTGTCCAGCGTGGTAGCGATGCCGCGCATGGCGACCACGTTGCCCTTGCCGCCCAGGGCCTTGGCCATGTACTCGGCCGGGATCTTGCCGAAGGCGGTGTTGTCGCCCGCCACGTAGGCGTCCTGCGCGCTGGTGTCGGTCAGGCCCCGGTCCACCACCGTCACGTACACGCCCTTGGCCTTGGCCTGGGCGACGGGCTTGGTCAGCGCGGCGGATTCGAACGGGAAGATGACCAGCGCGTTGATCTTGTTCACCGTGACCAGGTCCTGCAACTGGTTGGCCTGCTCGGGCGCGCCGCCCGCCGTCTTGACGATGACCTGCAGGCCAGGGTGGGCCTTCTCCAGGTCCTTCTTGGCCTGGTTGGCCCAGTACACGATGCCGCCCGTGAAGCCGTGCGTGGCCGACGGGATGGCCACGCCCAGCGTGACCTTGTTCTGCGCGACGGCGGGGCCTGCCAGCGCGAATGCTGCGGCGCCGATGGCCGACAGGGCGAGGCGGCGGGTGAAAGAAAGCGGGCTGTTCATGTCTTGTCTCCTGTTGCTGCTTTGAAAATGGCCAGAAAAAAGCTGGCCGGCTACCTTCGCCCGCGCTGCATGAAAGCGACGGCGATGATGACGAAACCCTGCACCGCCGCGTTCAGGTACACGCTGATGATGCTGGTGAGGTTGAGGATGTTGCTGATGACCGAGAGCAGGATGGCGCCCACCACCGTGCCGGTGATGCTGCCCGCCCCGCCCTTCAACACGGTGCCGCCCACGATGACGGCGGCGATCGCCTCCAGCTCCCACAAGAGGCCCGTGGTGGGCGACGCAGAGCCCAGGCGCGGCACGTAGAGCAGCGTGGCGATGCCCACGCACACCCCGAGCAGCATGTAGGTGAGGATCTTGATGCGGTGCACGTCCACCGCCGCGTACTGCGCCACCTGCTCGTTGGAACCGATGGCCTGCACGTAGCGACCGTAGGCCGTGCGGTTCAGGATCACGCCGCCCGCCAGCGCGACGAGCAGGAACACCCACACCGGCACCGGCACGCCCAGCAAACTGGCGTAATAGACGGGGCTGTACAGGTCCGACAGATCGTTCTCCAGCGTGATCGCGCCGCCGTTGGAGAAGTACGTGAGGTAGGCGCGGAAGATGCCCAGCGTGCCCAGGGTGACGATGAAGGGCTCGATGCGCCCCTTGGTGATGAGCAGCCCGTGCACCAGCCCGAACGCCGCGCCCAGCACCACGGCCAGCAGCATGCCCGCTACCACGGCCATCAGCGGTGAGCCCAGCACGGGCGCCATGGCATTCATGAACAGAATCACCGAGCCCGCGATGAGCGCGGCCATGGAGCCCACCGACAGGTCGATGCCGCCCGAGATGATGACGAAGCACATGCCCACCGCGATGATGCCGATGAAGGCCGTGCGCGTGAGCACGTTCATCACGTTGTCGTAGGTGGCGAAGTTGCTGTTGAGCAGCGTGCCCGCGATGCACAGCAGCACCAAGCCGATGACCGGGCCCAGCCCGTGCAGCCTGCCGCCCCACGTGCGTGCGGTGCGTGCGGTTTCAACGGGTTCCTGTGGCATGGGCGATCAACTCCTCTTCGGTCAATTGGGGGGCTTGCAGCGTGGCCTGCAGGCGGCCCGCGCGCATCACGGCCACGCGGTGGCACAGGCCGATCAGCTCCATCAGTTCGGACGAAATCACGACCACCGCCAGGCCCTGCTCCGCGAGGCGCTGCACCAGGTGGTAGATCTCGCGCTTGGCGCCCACGTCCACGCCGCGCGTGGGCTCGTCGAGCACCACCACGCTGGGGCCCGGGTGCAGCACCTTGGCCAGCGCCAGCTTCTGCTGGTTGCCGCCCGAGAGCGACGAGGCGCGCACATCGAGCGAGCCGGTGCGGATGCCGAATTCCTGCACCGCATCGCGCAGCGCGGCCTGCTCGGCCGCCGGGTCGAGCCAGGGCTGGGCATAGCGCTCCAGCGCCATCAAGGTCAGGTTGGGCCGCAGGCCGAAGTGCACGTGCAGGCCCTTGCCCTTGCGGTCTTCGCTGAGGTAGGTGAGGCCGTGGCGCGCCGCGTCGCGCGGGCTTTTCAGTTGCACCGGTTGGCCCGCCAGTTCCACCGTGCCGCCCGCGCGCGGGCGCAGGCCCAGCAGGCCCTCGAACAGCTCGGTGCGCCCGGCGCCAACCAGCCCGGCAAAGCCCAGGATCTCGCCGCGCCGCACCTCGAAGCCGATGTCCTGCGCCCAGCCGGGCACCGTGAGGCCCCGCACCTTCAGCACCGGCTCGCCCTCTGGCGCGGGCAGCTTTTCGGGGAACAGGTCGGCCAGCTCGCGGCCCACCATCAGGTTCGCCATCTGCCGCCGCGTGACGCTGGCCGTGGGCTCGCGCGCCACCAGCAGGCCGTCGCGCATCACGATCACCTCGTCGGTGGTGCGCTCCACCTCGTCGAGCTTGTGCGAGATGTAGATGATGGTCACGCCCGCCGCTTTCAGTTCGGCCATCAGCGCGAACAGGCGCTCCGTCTCGCCGGGGGTGAGCGTGGCGGTGGGCTCGTCCATGATGAGCAGGCGGGCGTTGCGGGCCAGGGCCCGGGCGATCTCCACGAGCTGCTTCTCGGCCACGATGAGATTGCGCACGCGCGTGTCGGGGTCGCGCGCGAGGCCGACCTGGGCCAGCGCCGCGCGGGTCTTCTCGCGCATGGCCTTGTCGTCCAGGAACAGGCCCTTGCGGATCTCGTGCCCCAGGAAGATGTTCTGCGCAATGGTCAGGTCGTCCGCCAGATTGAACTCCTGGTGGATCAGCACAATGCCCTGCGCCTCGGCCGCACGCGAGCCGCCGCCCGGGGCGCGCACGGCGCCATCCACCACCACCTCGCCGGTAGTGGGGCTCTCGTACCCGGCCAGGATCTTCATCAGCGTGGACTTGCCCGCGCCGTTCTCACCCAGCAGGCCGACCACGCGGCCCGGCTGCAGCGCGAAGCCCACGCCGTGCAGCACCTGCACGGGGCCGAAGGCCTTGGTCACGTTGCGGAACTCGACGGCGACGCTCATCGCACGGTTCCTCCAGAACGGGACGACAGCCCTAGGCTTTGCTGCATGGCCAGCACGCCCGCGCCCACCACGCCCGCATCGTCGGCCAGCGGGGCGTATTGAATCTCGAGGTGGCGCGTGGACAGCGCCAGCGACCGGTGGTACACGCTCTGCCGCACCGACGCCAGGAACAGCGGGCCCATGTCCGTCACCCGCCCCGCAATGAACACATGCGACGGGTTGAAGAAGTTCACGATGGACGCCAGCATCTGCCCCACCAGACTGCCCGCGCGCTGGATGATCGCGTTGGCCGCCACATCGCCCGCCCGGCTGGCCTGGGCCACGTCCTCGGTGGTCAGCGTGCCGGTGGCCTGCAGGCGCTCGGCCAGCATGGCGCTCTCACCGCGCTCCACGGCCTCCATCGCCATGCGCGCCATGGCGGGCGCAGCGGCCATGGCCTCTACACAACCCTGGTTGCCGCAGTGGCAGCGCGGCCCGCTTTGGTCCACGCAGATGTGGCCCACGTCACCGGCAGAGCCATTGGCGCCCCGGTACACCTGCCCGTGGCACACGATGCCGCAGCCAATGCCCGTGCCCACCTTGATGACCAGGAAGTTGGGCAGATTGCGCTGCAGCCGCCACAGCTCGCCCAGCGCCATCAGGTTCACGTCGTTGTCCACAAACACCGGCGCGGCAAACGCCTCGCGCAGGTAGTCGCGGATGGAAAAGCCGTCCCAGTCGGGCATCAGCGGCGGGTTGACCAACTGGCCGCTTTCAAAATCGACTGGCCCCGGCACGCCCATGCCGATGGCGATGACCTGCGAAGTCTGCATCCCGCAGCGCGCCAGCAACTCGCGCATCAGCCCCCGCACCCGCGCCAGGATCACGCCCGGCCCCTGGCGCACATCGATGGGCTCGCGGTGCCGCGCCAGCACCGTCATGTCAGGCCGCATCACTGCGACCTGCATGCTAGTCGCGCCCAGGTCGGCGCCGATGACCACGCCCAGGGTTTCGCTCAATCGAAGGGTTTCGGCGCGCCGGCCGCCAGAGGATTCTTGCAGGCCCACCTCGTCGAGCAGGCCTTCATCGAGCAGCGCCGCGACCATGGCGTTGGCCTTGCTCTTGGAAAAGGCCAGGCGCTGCGCCAGCGCATTGCGCGACGCGCCTGCGGACCAGAAGATGGTCTGCAAGACGTCCAGGTCTTCGGTGCCGCAGTGACTCCAGCGGGTGGATGGCAAGGCTTGTCTCCTGTCGTTTTCGTATGCAGCACCTCATGGGGGTGGGTGCTTGAACAGGGATGCTATGCGGTCTACTTTGGCTGGGCAAGACTGAACTTTGGCCTAAAAATATCCCAAGTAAGGCTGGGCTAGGAGTTGTGCGCCCTTTCAGTTCGCTTTATTCAAAAAAGCTTGCAATCCATCGGATTCACTTCGCATCAGTGCCGCCAGGACCTTCTTCCATCATTAATTGCCCAGAGATACGACGCTGATAGCGGATTATCATTTTTGTTATATCTGGATCTCCCAAACGCACCTCGGCTTTTTTCAATGACAACATTGCATGATCGTATACCTCATGAGAACCTGTAAGCCTGAAGTTTTCAACACCTAGTTCGCAATATGCCCCAAGGACAGATTTATTATTTTCAAATTGAGTTGTCGCAGCAACAGCAATTTCTCGCGCCTGGTCCAAAATCACCACCCTGTCTTCATGCAGCAGATCGGGGGTTTGAGTAGCGCGGGCAATCATAAGCAGAATCCTGTAACGCATCACGGGGCCATCGCGTCTAAAATCCTTTTCAAAAATCCGTATCTCAGACTCTGCCTTCTCAAACTCGCCAAGATCAATCAAATTCCGTATCAACCTATGACGAGGAACCCTCTCACCCGGCGCAACCGACATCATTCGTCGAAGTAAATTATTTTGGACTAACTTATCGGGTATTACGGAAAGTCCAGACTCAATATTACACAACTCTCTTATCGTGCGTATCTCTATATCATACGTCGGCGAAATTTGATCTATCACCTTAGTGAAAAGATCAACAATTTTCCCCATATCCGAGAATTTGTACTTTGCAACTATGCCAGCAATGACATGGTGCCGGACCCGCCAACCATAAATTCCCTCTCGAGAATTTACCTCATATTCAGTTATTATTTCATCCAAATTTGAGAGTGCGTCGGCCACAACGTTTGCGGAGATGCCAAGCAGTCGCATTACCAGTTGGCGGTGCACTCGTATTCCAGAGTATTCCATCGCAGCAACAGACTTATAAATATCTTGCTCAAAATTCCCCAATCCAGCATACTCACGCAATATAATATCATCAAATTTTTCCGATGCAAATATGTTTTTCAAGCAAACAAACATATCAGCCTCACACCTATCCACTAACCGTCGGCGCTGCTCATATCGAGAAAACCCCCCAAAACCTGATTCCACCAAAACTCGCAATGGCGCAACAGTTTCTACCAAGGTAAGCAGCCTATCTATCTCTTGTCCGGTCAATTGGGACAATCCAAACTCCAAGCCTCGAGCATACAGATTCGGTGTTTTAATACGTGGCCCCCAATGGTTTCTAGTTGAGACGAGAAGCAGTCGCAGATTTTTATATCCAGCCGCAACTAAGCTGTCAATCAAATCATTAATTTGATGCAAATGTGAATGCGCTTCATCCACAAAGAGAACCCCAAACTTCCCCTCTTTAAAAAGTTTGGCTGCAACGACAACCCACTGATCTACTATTATTGGATGGTCCGACTTGTGCTCCCATGCGTCAAACCCAGCGCCTCGCATTTTTAAAATAACCTGTCGCGCAGCGGTAGTTTTACCAACACCACTTGCACCCAAGAGCACAGCACAAAGAGAATTTTCTCGACGGGAGAATTCTGCGATCTCCGCGGCAACAGATCGATCAAAAGTAAATCCACTTATAATATCCTGATACTTCGCCGGCCAGCCATTAAATATTGCACTAACATCAGCTTTGCTTGCATCCAACTCATCCGAAATAGTGACAGTTACGGGTCGCAAATTTGGTACAAAATCCAAGAGATCGCCCGTATCTCTATGCACAGAAACATGATCTGGGCTTTTCTTGGATAATTTATGAAAAAAATCGTCAAGCCCACCAAAAGCGACCCTCAAACCACGAGCCTCAAAAAGTGACGCCCTATTATTATCAGCTGTATAAAGAAGTAACGCGATCCGCCCCCCTGACATTGATTTCTGATTAATAGAAATCGCCTTCTGCACTACCTCTCTTAAATCAGGATCAGCCAGGGACTGTCCAATTATCACGACTTGAGTACCCGAAGTGAGGTCAGCAGCCAATCTGATATATAGCGCCTCGCGAAAATCTTGAGTAAGATCGTAGTCTAGATCTGTAAGAATCATTCTTGATGCATTACCATCCACCGCGTCTTTAGAAATAGTTCCGTGAATTTTAAATAACTTCGTAGAATTTGGGTCATCATGAATCGTGAAGTCAAAATTAGAAGAAAATACAGTTAATGCTTTTTCAACCCTTGCATATGCACCCTCCACGATTTCGTCATAGTTGGTGGAAAAGATGCTTTTCCACGAGTACAGGGGTAGATTTAAAATTGAACCTTTCGCACGCAGCCCTTTAAATTCATTTCTAACCAATTGAATTAGATCTTTTCTATTTCTTTTTCGCTCTGCTAAACCAGAAATTTCCGCCAAAGTTAGCCCATCTGATTCGATCTTGAATTCTTTAGCAATTTTGTCTACCAAATTCTGCACAGAGGGTGCACCAGAGGGAATAGCCGCTCCAGCACCAAATATTAAAACCGTTCGCTCAGGAATTATTTCATCGACAAGCTCTTGCAGAGTAGTAGTCACTATTTTCCCCAATCAATTTGTCATTCAAGAATGCGGCTAGATGCAAAAGATACCAAAATTAACAACAAGGGGAAACAATTTTTTGGAACTTTGGATATTTGGTCATACGACTCGCACACCAACTGATGTTTGTCAGAGCACTCCACGGGTGTCGATAGCACCGGCGGCTCGAAGCTAGATCGGCACTCATGGCAGGACACGCGAGCGCCGGGCCAAAAAAGCGAAATATTGCTCCGTTTTTTATAGCTATCAACTATTAATTAGCAAGCGCTAGGGCCATTTTTTAATCATATTTCTGCGGGGCATTTGCTTGCCTACGGCTGCATCAAGTGGCCCGCAGGCCATTGAGGCCTACAGCAGCTGATGCGGCACCACGCCCACCGCCTCGCCCCATCGGTGGTAATCCGCCCGCCGATCAGCCGTGGTGATCCGCTGCAGCACCGTATGGTGCGGGCCCAGGTACTCGACGCTACCCTTCACCACCACATGCACCAGCAGCGTTTCGGCTCCGGTCGCCTCCCACCAGTCCACATTGCCGGCGGGCTCGTGGATGTAGTCGCCCGGACCCACCACGCGGCCATCGTTCAGGCGGCGCTCGCCCGCCAGCGTCAGGGCGTGCACTTCGCCCATGTGCCGGTGCAGGCCCAGCCGCATGCCGGGCGACAGGCGCATCAGCTCTACCCAACCGGCATCGTCGGGCAGAAACTGGATGGGCAGGGACCACTTGCCTTCGCCTTCAGGAATCCAGTCCGCCAGGCCCGCACGCTCCAGCGCACCGGCCACGATCACATCTGCAAGGTGGTTGTTCGTTGTCGTCGTCATCGTCATGTCGGTGCTCCTGGGTAGCTATTGCTTGATGGCTCGGCTGCTTATTGCTCGGGATGCTGGTGGCGGTATTCCTGCGTGCGGCCGCCAAAGCCGTAGGCGGTGGCGCGAACGTCCTGCACGTAGACATAGCTTTCGGGGTGCAGCGCGCCCAGCAGGCCTTCAAAGGCTGCGAATGCCTCGGCGATGTAGCGCGCCTTTTCGGCCTTGGTGTTGGTCTCGTCCACCACCTTGGCGTCGAAGTAGAAGCTCGACTGCTTCAGGTCGGCCAGCGACCGGCCGGCGATGTACCAGTCGGCCGGGTCCACAAAGCTGATGACCACGGCGGTGAGGTCGCGCCGCTTGCCGAGCACGCGGGTGGTCAGGTCGAGCAGGGTTTCTGCAATGCGGGCAGACAGCTCGGGCGTGCGCTGGGCGGACACTTTGACGTTGAGGATGGGCATGGAGGGCTCCTGTTGAATGCGTTGGCTGATAAGGAGCCTTCACTGTAGAAATTGCGCCCCGCCACGGAAACCGCCGGTGGCGATAATGGCTTTTGCTCCGCACGCAAAGGCGCGCACGATGAAGACAGAACCTCACTTCCTCCCCGATCCGGCCGACCTGCGGTGGCTGGTGCGCTCGCTCGACCTGCGCTCGTTTTCTGCAGCGGCGCGCGAAATGGATGTGGCGGTGTCGGTCGTCGCGCGCGGTGTGGACCGGCTGGAGGCCGGGTACGGCGTGCGCTTGCTGCGCCGGTCCACGCACGGCCTGTCGGCAACGCCCGAGGGCGCAGAACTGGCGCAGGAAGCGCGTGCCTTGCTGGCGCAGCTGGAGGACGTCTCTGCATCGCTGTCCGACCAGCGCAGCCGCGTGGCGGGCACCTTGCGCCTGGCCTCCAGCCAGGAGATCTGCAAAGCGCTGGTGTTGCCCCACCTGGCGGACCTGCAGGCGCGCTACCCGGCGCTGCGGGTGGAGTTGCTGGCCGACGACCGCGTGGCCGACCTGGTGACGGAAGGCATCGACGTGGCGCTGCGCACCACCGTGGGCCACAGCGACCTGGTGGTGGCGCGCGCGCTGGGCCGGTTCGAGCGGCGCCTGTATGCGGCGCCGGACTATCTGCGCCAGCACGGCGCCCCCGCCGCCCCCAGCGACCTGCCGCAGCACCACACCGTCACGCACACCGCGCAGGGGCCGGCGGTGACCTGGGCGTTTCGAAACCCACAGGGCAAGCCGCTAGAGGTGACCGTGCGATCGCGCCTGGCCGCCAGCAGCTCGGCCCTGGTGCACCACGCCCTGGTGAGCGGCGCGGGGATCGGCATGCTGTCCAGCCCGCTCGCGGTGGCCGATGCGGCGCAAGGCCGGTTGGTGGAGGTGCTTGCGCCGTTTGCGTCCCGCACGGTGCACACGCTGTACGCGGTGTCATCACCGGGCCGGCGCAATGCCGCCAGGGTGAAGGCGGTGATTGATTTTCTGGTGAAGGCGTCGAAGGACCGGTGGGCGCTGGCACCTGTGCGTTGAAGGGTTCTTGTGCGACACCGGCTGGCCTGCACGGGGGCTGCCGGCCCGGTGCATTCAGCAGTCGCTAGAAAGCCGATGCCACCCAGCCCCTGAACGCAAACCCCATGTAGAACATCCGCACATCGCTCAAACCCGCCTCGCGCAGAATCGCCTCGTCCTCCTGCGGCGTCAGCACGGCCAGCTCCGCAGCCACCTTGTCCCGCGCCCTGGCCGCATGCTCCGGCACCACGCCGGACGCCACCTGAAACGCCGCATAGCGCGACAGCCACAGATCGCGCTCCCCTGCCCCGCCTTCGCTACCGGGACCTTCGCCATCCGCCACGCTCAGATGCGCCACCACCAGCGGCGCCCCGGGCTTCAACCGCCGCCGGATCTCCGCCAGCATGGGCACGCGCTCTTCGCGTGGCACAAAGTGAAAAGTCAGCAGGCACGTAGCGCCATCGAACGGCCCGGCCGGCGCGCTCTGCACATAGCCATAGTGCAGCGCCACGCGGTCGCTTGACACGCCAGCGCTTTGCAGTCTCTGCGCCGCCAAGTCCAGCATGGGCTGGCTCGGGTCCACGCCATCGAACCGCCAGCCGGGGTGCGCCAGCGCCATGTCCTCCAGCTCCAGCCCGCCGCCCGCGCCCACCACCAGCACGCGGCCGTTGGCGGGCACGCGCTCGGCCAGCAGGATGCGCGACATGCGCAGCAGGCCGTCGTAGCCGGGCACGTTGCGGCGCGGGCCTTCGGCGTAGCGGGCGATGGCGGCGGGGTCGGTGAAAGGTGAAGCGGTGGGATGGGTCATGGTGTGGTGTGGCGTGCATTGGATACGGCGCTTCGCGCTGGGCTGGTCCAACGGGCTTGCCGGGATGCGCAGGATTTCGACAAGCTCAGCCCGAACGGCTGGAAGCAATGAGCGCAAAAAATTCAAGCCAAATTGACCTCTAACGCTTATGCATCAAGCGCTAGCAGCTATCAATTCAGGAGTTTTCCGTTGGTCCGACAGCGCCCTTTCTAGGTACATGCTACCATCACGCAACTTTCAATGTTGCATGAAACGAGACAGCCGACTTTCCACCGTCCTCCACGCCCTGCTGCACATGGCAGAGATGGAGGGCCCCGCCACGTCCGAATCGCTGGCGCAGGCCATGCAGACAAACCCGGTAGTGGTCCGCCGACTCATGGCAGGCCTGCGGTACGCAGGCTTCGTCACGTCGGCCAAGGGGCATGGCGGGGGCTGGGTGCTGTCGTGCCCGTTGTCCGAGATCACGTTGCGCGACATCCACGAGGCCCTGGGCGCGCCCACGCTGCTGGCGGTGGGCAACCGGGTGGAGAGCCCCGGCTGCGTGGTCGAGCAGGCGGTGAACCAGGCGCTTTCGAGCGCCTACCAGGCGGCGGAAGACGTGCTGCTGGCGCGGCTCGGCGAGGTCACGCTCGCGCAGCTGTCCGCCGAATTCCATCAACGCATGGTGGCCGGGTGCCACTCCCACCAGGACATGTCCCATGACCTATGACGTGATCGTGATTGGCGGCAGCTTTGCGGGCCTGTCGGCCGCCATGCAGCTGGCGCGCGCCCGGCGGCGCGTGTGCGTGGTGGATGTCGGCGCGCCGCGCAACCGCTTCGCGGCGGCATCGCACGGTTTCTTCGGACAGGACGGCGTGCCGCCGCTGGCGATGATCGAGCAGGCGCGCGCCAAGCTGATGGCCTACCCGACGGTGACTTTCCTGCAGGGCACGGCGGTGTCGGCCATGGCGCAGGCGGGTGCCGATGCAACGGCCAGCGGCTTTGACGTGGCGCTGCAAGACGGCACGGCCCTGGCCGCGCGCAAGCTGGTGCTGGCCTTTGGCGTGCAGGACCACCTGCCGGACATCGCAGGCCTGCGCGAGCGCTGGGGCGCCAGCGTGCTGCATTGCCCCTACTGCCACGGCTACGAGTTCGCAGGGCAGCGGCTGGGCGTGCTGTACCACGCGCCCGGCTCGGCCATGCACGCGCAGCTGATCGCGGACTGGGGCCCGACCACCCTCTTCCTGAATGGCGACACCACGCTGGAGGAAGCCGAGCACGTGCGGCTGCTGTCGCTGGGCATCGCCATCGAGCCCGCCCCCATCGCGGCCCTGGAAGGCGCCGGCCCAGCGCTCGAAGGGGTGCGCCTGGCGGGCCCCGAAAGCCGCCTGGTGCCGCTGGACGCCCTGTACGTGGCCGCCGCCACGCGCCCCGCCAGCCCGTTGGCCGAGCAACTGGGCTGCGCCTTCGACGACGGCCCCATGGGCCCCGCCATCCGCACCGATGCCAACAAGCTGACCACCGTGCCCGGCGTGTACGCCGCCGGCGACGCCACGCTGATGCGCCACAACGCCACGCTGGCCTCCGCCGAAGGGGTGCTGGCCGGCGTGGGCGCGCACCAGGCGCTGGTGTTCGGCACCTAGAAAAACCCTGTCAGCCCGCATCGGCGGCGACAGCTTTGCCCGGGCGCCGGATGGCCCACAGCGCCACCGCCATCAGCACCACGCCCGCCAGCTGCACGGGGCCCAGCGTGCGGCCATACACCGCCCAGTCCACCAGCACAGCCGTGAGCGGGTACACGAACTGCAGCACCGCGATGCGCCCCAGCCCCAGGCGGGCCATGCCCGCGAACAGCACCACATAGGCCAGGCCTGTGTGCAGCACGCCCAGGCCCAGCAGCCAGCCCCAGGCCGCGCCCGGCTGCGGCCAGCCCAGCGCAAAGGGCGCCCAGGCCAGCGCCACCGTCCCCACCAGGCACTGCCACAGCGCCATGGCGAAGGGGCTGATGGCTTTCTGGGTGTTGGCCAGCAGGGTCACGGCGGCATAGCACAGCGAGCCGCCCAGGCACATCAGCACCCCCGCCATGTAGCCGCCACCCGTGCTGGCGGTGGCGGCGGCGCCATCCAGCAGGCCGGTGGTCAGCACCAGCCCGCCCAATGCGGCCAGGGTGGCGAGCCACTGCACGGGCGAGACGGCTTCGCGCAGGAACAGCGAGCCGAACACGATGACCCAGATGGGCTGGATGTGGAAGATCACCGTGGCCACGGCGATGGACGTGCGCGGAATCGCCGCGAAGAACAGCGCCCAGTTCATCACCATCAGCACGCCGGTGGCGCAGGCCACCCACCGGGCGCGGCCACCCAGCAGCAGCTCGCGCCCACGTCCCGTAGCCAGGCACCAGGCCAGCAGCGCCAGCGCGCCGAACGCGCAGCGGAACCACACCGTCACCAGCGGGTGCTGGGCCGCCTCTTCCACGAATACGCCGATGGTGCCCAGCAGCACGCCGCCGGCAATGAGCAGCCACTGGCCCTCGCGCTCGCGCGAGCCGCGTTCCTGCCCGCGTATTCCGCCGGCAGGCGATGAAGAAGAAGAAGAAGGGGTGGCGATGGCGGCTTTGGAGTGCATGCACCGATGCTCGAAGATTCGCCCCAGGGTGTAAAGCGCATAGTTCGAACGGTTACCATTCGATAAGCGAATAAACCAGAAGGCCCCGCCATGGCATACCCGGATTTTCAGATCGACTGGCTGCGCGCCTTCGTGGCCGTGGTGGATGCGGGCTCGCTCTCGGGCGCGGCGCCGCTGGTGCACCGGTCGCAGTCGGCGGTCAGCATGCAGATCAAGAAGCTGGAGACGGCGCTGGGCCGCCCCGTGCTGCTGCGCGGCCCGCGCCACCTGGAGGTGACGCCCGCCGGCGCGCAGTTGCTGTCCTACGCGCGCCGCGTGCTGGAGCTGCAGGCCGAGGCGCAAGACGCCCTGTTCGGCCCGCAGCTCGCCGGCCGCGTGCGACTAGGTGTGCCCGACGACTATGCGTCCACCTACCTCACGCCCGTGCTGCGCAGCTTTGCGCACCGCTACCAGGGGGTGGAGATCGAGCTGACCTGCGAGCAGTCCACCGCACTCATCCCGCGCGTGGTGCGGGGCGAGCTGGACCTGGCCCTGGTGTCGCGCGACAAGCCGCAGCGCGGGCGCTTTCTGTTCCAGGAGCCGCTGGTCTGGGTGGGCGCCGCGCAGTTCGAGGTGTGGCGGCGCGACCCGCTGCCGATCGCGGTGTACGAATCCGCCAGCCTGGCGCGCATCGCCACCATCTCGGCGCTGGCCCGGCGGCGGCGCGCCTACCGCATCGTGTACCACAGCTCCAGCCTGGCGGGCCAACTGGCCGCCGTGGAAAGCGGCCTGGCCGTCGCCGTGCTCACGCGCTGCAGCGTGCCGGCCAACCTGCAGATCCTGCAGGGCCTGCCGGCGGAGTTCGACCTGCCGCCGCTCGACTCGATGAACGTGGCGGTGCTGCGCAGCAAGACGTCACAACGCTCGCCGGCCGTGGACGCTATGTACGAGCAGATGGTGCGGACGCTGGGCGGGTAAGCGCCCAGCCAGCAGAGGGCCGATTGCTTCTCTTTCGATAGCTTTCAGCGCTTGCTGGACAAGCGCCGGAGGCCTATTTCCTACTCAGCCTCGATGCCTGCGGCCTTGATGACCTTACCCCACTTCTGGGTCTCGGCGGCCTGGAACCTTGCAAGTTCTTCGGACGTGGTCGTCCACGCCTCGGAGCCTGCCGTGTCGTAGAACGCCTGCGCAGCCGGGCTCTTCGTGGCCTTGGCGAGCAGCTCGTTCAGGCGGGCCACCACGGGCGCGGGCGTGTTGGCGGACACGTAGGCGGCAAACCAGTAGCCCATGTCGTAGCCCTTCACGCCCGCTTCGTCCAGCGTGGGCACGTCGGGCAGCTGGGCGCTGCGCTTTTGCGTGGAATAGCCCAGGGCGCGCAGCTTGCCCGCCTTGACCTGGGGCACGCCGGTGGAGGTGTCCGTGATCATCAGGTCGATCTGCCCGCCCAGCAGGTCGGTGATGGCCAGCGGGTTGCTCTTGTAGGGCACGTGCAGGATGTCCACGCCCGCGAGCTGCTTGAGCATTTCGCCGGCCATGCGGCTCGACGAGCTGCCGCTGCCGAAGCTGAGCTTGCCGGGGTTCTTCCGGGCCGCGGCCAGCAGCTCGGCCACGCTCTTGTATGGCGCACTGGTGTTGACCACCAGCACCTGCCCGCCCTTGCCCAGGCCCGTGACGGGCACGAAGTCCTTCACCGGGTCGTACGGCAGCTTCTTGTACAGGTGCTCGTTGGCCGCGTGCGTGGTGTTGGTGGTGATGAGCACGCTGTAGCCGTCGGCAGGCGCCTTGGCCACGGCCTGCGCGGCGATCATGCCGCTGGCGCCCGCCTTGTTGTCGATGACCACGGGCTGTTTGGTGTCGTTGGTGATGGACTGGCCCAGCGCGCGCGCCAGCTGGTCGGTGGCGCTGCCGGCCGCGAACGGCACGACGAAGGTGATGGCCTTGGCCGGGTACGCGGGTGCCTGCGCCAGCGCGGCGGTGCCGTGCAAAACGCCCAGCGCCAGCACGGCAGCGGCTGCCAGCAGGTGGCGCCGGCCCTGGTTCTTTGGTGTCATGGGTGTGCTCATGTTGTCTCCTTGTCAGGGTGATGGAAGTGGAACGGAATCGGTGGCGATCAGGTCACGCAGCGGGCCCGCCGAAGTGCGGGGCCAAGTGGGCCGGCACGCGGACCGGCATGTCCAGCAACAGGTAGCTCAGCGCCTTGCCATGGCTGTCGAGGTTGAGCGCGTCGTTCACGCCGCCGTCGAGCACGTCGTCCAGCACCAGGTTCATGGCCTGCAGCCGGGGCAGCAGGTAGCGCGTGACCTGGCGCGGCCGGCGCAGCGCGAACTGGCGCGCCACGGCGGCTTCGGTGACCTGTTCGACCAGCACATCCCACAGCGCGGAGTGCCAGGCGATGACGCTGATGTTGGAACGGTTGCCCTTGTCGCCCGTCCGGCCATGGGCCAGGCGATAAAGCGGCACGGTGAGGATGTCGGCGGTTGCCATGGCAGCGGCTCCTTGTTGTCTCAATCGACCATCTCGTAGCGCACGGCCACGGCCTCGCGCGGCACCATGCAGGAGACGGTGCCCAGCCGGGGGCGCAGCGCAGTGCGCACGCCGCCGCCGCCCGCCGGCCCGCAGGTGTAGAGCGCGGTCACCTCGCGCAGCAGGCGTTGGGCGCTGGCCCGGTCGCGGTGCTGCAGGGCCACGCGCAGGCGCACGTCGCGGGCGTCGCCCGCGGGGGCGTCCAGCCAGCGGCCCGCGTCGTCGCCCAGGACACTGGTCACACCGATCAGGTCGATGCGCAGCGGCCCCAGGCCCTGCAGGCGCTCGCGCAGCACCTCGCCCGCCAGGCGCGCGCGGGCCTCGGCCCGGGCGCCCGCATAGGAGATCTCGCCTTCGGCGAACCAGCCCGATTCAAAGCACACGTTGACCTTGAGCGTGGCGGGCCGCGCATGGCCGCGCACGCCGTCCAGCCGCACGGCATCGGGGCCCACGGCGGCCACGCGGGCCTCGGTGATGTCGGCCACCACGTCGGGCGTGAGGTAGGCGGCCGGGTCGTGCAGCTCGTACAGCAGTTGCTCCTTCACCGTGCGCTCGTCGATGCGCCCGCCCGTGGCCGGGGGCTTGGTGATGGTGCAGTGGCCGTCGGCGTCGATCTCGGCGATGGGGTAGCCCAGGCGGGCCATGCCGGGCACGTCCTTGTAGCCCGGGTCGGCGAAGTAGCCGCCCGTGACCTGCGCGCCGCATTCGAGCAAATGCCCGGCCATGGTGGCGCGGGCGAGGCGGTCCCAGTCATCCAGCGCCCAGCCGTGGTGCGCCAGGGCGGGGCCCAGCACCAGCGACGGGTCGGCCACGCGGCCGCAGACCACGATGTCGGCCCCGGCGCGCAGCGCATCGGCGATGGCCTGCGCGCCGATGTAGGCATTGGCGCTCACGATGGGTTCGGCGGGCATGGCATCGCCCAAAGCGCCCTGCAGCAGCGCGCGGTGTTCCGGCCCGCTCAGGTCGTCGCCCTGCAGCACGGCGATGCGCGGGCGGCGCAGGCCCAGCTCGGCCGCCAGCGCGTGGATGCGCCGCGCCGCGCCCTTCGGGTTGGCCGCGCCAAAGTTGCTGACGATGCGCACGCCGTGCTCCAGGCACGGCCCGAGCACGGGGCGCAGCAGGTCCGCCAGCAGCGGCTCGTAGCCGGCGTCCGGGTCGGCGCGGCGGGCCAGCTGGGCCAGCGCCAACGTGCGCTCGGCCAGGGTCTCGAAGATGAGCACCGCCGGCTGGCCGCTGGCGATGAGCACCTGCACCACCGGCGCGGCGACATCGGTGCGGTCGCCCGAGAAGCCGGCCGCGCAGCCGACCAGCAGATTCCTTGCGTCGTTCGCCATGGGTCCTGTGTCTCCTGGGGCGGACTGTAGGCAGGCTGCGGTATTCTGTGAAATCGATTGTTGCGATTAATCCATCGGCAATTCAAATGAATTCCCACCTCTCCAGCCGCCAGCTCGATGCCTTCATCGCGCTGGCCGGGCAGCGCAGCTTCACCCGCGCGGCGGCGCTGTGCCACCTGTCGCAGCCCGCGTTCAGCGCCCTGATCCGCGCGCTGGAAGACAGCCTGGGCCTGCGCCTGTTCGACCGCAGCACGCGGCACGTCCACCTCACGCCCGAGGGCGAGAACTTCCTGGAATCGGCCCGCCGCATCCGCGCCGAGATCACGAATGCGCTGTCGGCCGTGCGCGATGCCGCCACGCTGCAGCGCGGGCGCGTGGCCGTGGCGCTGCTGCCCTCGCTGGCGGCCGGCTGGCTGCCCGGCGTGCTCGCGCAGTACAGCGCGGCGCACCCGGGCATAGCGATCGACATCGCCGACGTGCTGTCGGAGCCTTGCATCGACCGCGTGGCCAGCGGCCATGCCGACTTCGCGCTCGCCGCCATCCGCGCCGACACCCCGGCCCTGCAGGCCGAGCCCTTCTGCAGCGACGGCTTCCACCTGGTGTGCCGCGAGGACCACCCGCTCGCGCGCCGCCGCAAACCCGTCACCGCGCAGGACCTGGCCGCCTGGCCCTTCATCCACCTGGCGCGCAACAGCAGCGTGCGCCAGTACCTGGAGGCCGCCCTGCACCCACAGGCGCTGCGCACGCTGATGGAGGTGGAACAGCTCGCCACCGTGATGGGCATGGTGCGCGCAGGGCTGGGCATCAGCGTGGTGCCCGCGCTCACGCTGTTCCATTTCCAGCAGCCGGGGCTGGTCACGCGGCCGCTGCCGCTGCCGGGGCTCACGCGGCAGATCTACCTGGTACGGCGGCGGGACGAGAGCCTGTCGGTGGCCGCGCAGGCGCTGTATGCGCTGGTGATGAAACAGCGGCCGTGAAAACTATCAAAACAATAGCTGCTTGCGCTTGACAGATAAGCGCTGGAGGCCGATTTGGCTTAAATCCCTCCTGCCCCGCGCGCCAGCACGGCCAGCTCCTGGTGCAGCAGCAGCTCCACCTCCGCGGGCTCGAACTGGTCCCGCAGCAATGGGATGGCGAAGCGGTATTCGGCCTCGTGCTTGCGCAGCACGTAGGCCAGCTGCAGGCGCGCCAGCGATTGGCGCAGCGCCTGGGCGTCGCCCGCGACGCCGTGGCTTTGCAGCAGCTGGGCCAGCGCCGCCAGGCTGCTCTGCCCGGCCTGGGCCGTGTGGTAGACCACGATGCGGTCGAGCCGGCAGGCAGCCTCGTCGTGGCTCAGGCGCCCCCAGCCGGCCAGCGCGTCCTGCACGGCCTGCGAGCCCAGGGCTTGGGCGAGGTGGCGCGCTTCGATGGCGCGCTCGCCGGGCTGCAGGGCCTCCAGGCATTCCTGGCATAGGATGGCCACGAGGTTGGCGCGCTGGCCGCTGGCGTCCACCAGCTTTTCCACCAGGGTGTCGCTGGCGAAGCCCAGGCGCAGGCGGCGCAGCGGTTCGGTGGCCAGCTCGCGGCAGGCGGCGCGCTCCAGCCCGCCGATGGCCAGCACCTCGCCGAAGTTGCGCAGGGGGCTTTGGTAGTCCAGCACGGCCGTGGCGTACAGGTCCCAGAAGCCTGCCAGCATGAACCAGCAGCGCCCTTCCTCGCTGAGCGCGCGCAGGGTGGACAGCTGCGGGTAGCCGTTGTTCGACTCGTCGCGGAAGAACTGGTCGGCCTCGTCGATCAGCAGCACCAGCCGCCGGCCCGCGTACTGCGCCTGCAGGTGGTCCACGATGGCTTCGAGCGGCGTATCGGCCGGCAGCCCGAACTGCAGCGCCATGCGCGGCGCCAGGCGGTGGTCGCGCAGCGAGACGTAGTGGCACACGGTGTGCGGGTGGCCCTGCAGCCGGCGCTGCACGGCCTTGAGCAGGCTGCTCTTGCCGAGCTGCCGGCCGCCCACCACGAGGTAGTTGGCGGGCTCGCGGCCCACCACGCGGGCCAGCAGCTGTGCGCGGCCGAAGAAGGAGCCCTCGCGCGTGATGCCGCCGCGCGTCTGGTACGGCGAGATGCGCGTGATGCGCAGCTGCGCGGCCAGCAGGCGCAGCAGCACCTGCAGAGCCTCGCCGCCCACCAGCCATTCGGTCTGGCTGGCGCTGTCCGCCAGCACGTGCAGGTTGGCGCGGTCGTCGGCATGGGCCTGCAGCAGCGGCTGGGGCGTGTCCACGCTGTGTTCGCCCAGGATGAGCAGCACGTCGCTGCCGGTCTGCGCGGCGCGCAGCTGGCGCAGTACGGTGGCCTCGTCCACGCCGCGCGTGGGCACGAAGACCAGGCAGCGGTCCAGCGACACGGGCAGGTCGGGCGGAAACTGCCACTCGAACACCGGCCCCGGCAGCGCCCAGCCGGTGCTGGGCTGGCTGCGGGCCGAGACGCGCTCGGCCAGCGCGCGGACCAGGCCCGCAGCGCCTTCCGGTGCGCCGGGCTGCGCGCACTGCACCGCGCGCCGCCAGTCCACCAGGCGGATGTCGGCGGCGAGCAGCGCGGATTCGCGCCGCCCCGTCCAACGCAGCAGGCGGTCCAGCCGCGGCAGCCGGGGCAGCGGCGTGCGGCGCAGGCGCGCGGGCTGCAGTTGCGCGGGCCCGAGCAGCGGGTGCCGCACCACCCAGACCACGGCGCCGGCCGCGAAGATCGCGGCGCACCAGTAGATGAGCTTGCGCAGGCCCTCGAACGGGTCGCGCTCGGAGGGCGGCAGGGGCGTGAAGTCGTCCTTCTGCCCCTCCAGGCAGTTGATGGGCAGGTAGCCCGTGGGAATGGGCGGGCGCCCGGGCCGGCAGCTCCAGGTCGCCGTGCCGGGCTTCAGTTCCACCAGCACCTGCGTGCCCGCCAGCCTGCCCAGCTCCGGGTTGGCAGCGATGTCGGCCTGCAGCACGTAGGGCCGGGGCGAGGTCACGCGCAGCTGCGGGCGGCCGATGTGCGGCGCGTACTTGCGGATGTCGTCGGGCCAGGCATCCAGCTCGTTGTGCGCCTGGACCAGGGCGACGCGCCACTGCACCAGCTCGCCCCAGACGATGCCCGCGTTCTCGGCGCCCAGCACGGAGCCGCGCGTGACCGGGTTGAGCTTGGGCGTGAGCAGCGCGCTGCCCACGAACAGCGTGATGGCCCCGATGACCACCGCGCGGACCACGGACCTGGACGGCAGCGGGCTCATGCGGCCGAAGGAGAGCAGGAATCCAGCACCATGCGGCCCGCATCGCGGATGGTGGGGCTGCGCCAGTGCAGCCGCGCGGCCTCGCCCGTGCCGCGCGCCTGGATGAGGTTGCCCCAGAACAGGCGGCGCAGTTCGTCGTCCTGCAGGTAGGGGCGCGCGCGGCCCAGTTCGTCGGCCTGCAGCAGCTGCGCCAGCCGCTGGCGGGTGGCGGGCGATTGCGCCAGCGGCAGGAAGGTCTGCCACAGGCGCGGGCTGGCGGCCAGGTGGGTGCGCAGCGCGGCGGAGCGGGCCTGCGCCTCGGTCACGCCCTGGTCCACCAGCCACTGCAGGCCTTCCTCGAACAGCGCGGGGTGGCCGCCGCTCAGTTCCTGCAACGCCGCCAGCACCGGCTGCGGCCAGGCCTGCTCGGGCCAGCGGTGGCGGGCAAGCTGGGTGAGGTCTTCCAGCGACGGGTCGGGCCAGTGGTTGACCTGGGCGATGTTGAGCAGCGAGAGGTCGCCGCTACGGTACTTGAGGTCGGCCAGCGCCTCGCCGCCGCACAGCAGCAGGTGCAGGCGGCCGCTGTGCATCTCGCTCAGGCTGCGCAGAATGCCGGCCAGGGTCTCGCGCAGCGCGGGCGTGCCCTGCTCGAAGCGGCTGACCAGGCAGAACAGGCGCTCGCCCGCCAGCAGGCGGCGTTCCAGCGCGGATTCGAATTCGTAGTCGGACGCCACGTCGCCCAGGCCGCACTGGCGGCCGATGGCGGCGAAGTACTCGGCTGGCACGGTGCTCACGCTATAGGGCGGCTGGATGTGCAGCACCGCGCCGTCGCCGTACTGCGCGCGGGCGCGCTGCAGCAGCTCCTGCCGGAACGGGGGCTGGCCCCAGTGCGCGGGCGACAGCAGCAGCGCGATGGGGTACGGCATGGCCTGCGCGAGCTGGGCGAACAGCCGGTCCTGGAAGGCGGCGAAGGGCTGGGCGCCCGCCGATTCGGCCTGCAGCGGAAACTCGGGCTCGAAGCCGGCGGCGCTGAGCAGGCGGTTGGTTTCGGTCTCCGTCAGGCGCAGGTAGCGCGTGCAGGCCACCACCTTGTCGCGCGAGCGCGGGTTGGGCGCCGACAGGCCGTTGCGCCAGTTGTTCACGGCCTCGCGGCTCAGGCCGATCTCGGTGGCCACGCCCGAGGCGCTGGCGCGGATGCGCCGCATGTAGAGCGACAGCAGATCGGAAAAGGAGTCTTTGGCCATGGGCTGTGGAGGTGCAGGACAGAGATGACGGGAAGAAAAGAAAAAAGGCCGGCGGGCGCGCAGGATTGTCGCCCGCGCGGTGCCGCCGGCCGTCAAGTGCGGCCCGGCCTACAGCAGCTGCTGCACCATCGGCCAGGCCTTGGCGCACGCCAGGCCACAGGCCGCGAGCACGGGGCTGTAGAGCACCAGCACGCCCAGCAGCGTCACCAGCCAGCCCGACTCCTCTTCTTCTTCCTGTTTTTCTCCTTCTTCTCCCTCCCTCCCGGCCTTTGCGGCCTTGTCCGCTGCGTCTTCTTCGCCGGCGTCGCCCGTGACTTCCTGCACCAGCATCACCAGCACCACGATCAGCGCGGCCCCCAGCACGCCCAGGTAGGCGTACTGCTGCCAGCGGGGCGTGAGCGGATAGAAGTACCCGGCCAGCACCACGGCGGGCAGCAGGAAGAACGCATGCATCTGGAGCCGGTGCCAGTCGATGCCCTCCTTCTTCCTTTCGAGCGCGCCCATCACGAGCCTGTGGACCAGCGCGCCCAGCACGAAGATCAGCCCGCCCCACCATTCGATCTGTGTCAGCATTTTTGTGTTCTCCGTGCGTTCAGCCGTTGGCCGGGGCCGCGTCGCCGTTGCTGCCGGCGTCATCGCTCTCGTCGTCGTCGCCATGGAGGCTCTTGTATTCGGTGACGATGTAGTACAGCGGCAGCACGACGGCCAGCACCAAGCCCAAGCCCAGCCAGAGCCACAGTCCCTTGAACAGCAGCACGGTGACCACCGTGAACACGACGGCCTGCAGCAGCCCCTTGAAGCCCGCACGCAGCAGCAGCACCCCGATGAGGCCCTGCAGGGGCGACTTGCCGCTCTTGCCCATGGCGCGGGCCATGTCGATGAAGGCCTGGGCGGCTTCCTCCCCCTGCTTCCGGCGCTCGGCCTCCTGCTCGCGCAGCTTGGCCACGGCCACGGGCTTGGCCGGGTCCTTGGAGCAGGCATAGGGGTCGTCCTCTTCATCGCCCTGCTGCGCCGCCCGCGCATCCACGGGCTCCACCACGGCGCGCCATTCGGGGTGGGCCTTGAAGAAGTCCTGGCGCGACACCCACCGCCCCTGGTCGAAGTGCATGCGCTCGGTCTCGCCCACCTGGTCGTAGAACACCTCCAGCACCGCCGCACGCAGGCCGTGGGCGAACAGCGTCTCCAGCGCGCGCAGGGGCAGGGCGTCGTGCGTGCCGGTGTCGAAGCACAGCAGCAGGTGGGTGGACTCCGCCGCCACGCGCTGGTTGAACCATTGCGGGTCCCACAGCGCGTCCAGGTCCTCCGTGCCGAGCTTGCCGGCCCAGCGCTGCGCCTGTTCGGTGTTGCCGGCCGCGAGGTACTGGTACGCCAGCTGGCCGGTCTTGAGCTTGATCGGGTCCTCGAAGAAGAGGTGCAGGGTATGGGCGTTCTGGGACATGGTGGCGGGGGTAACGGGTTCGCGTTGAGGTGCACGAATTGTTACCGGCCCTGGCAGGGCCGTCCCTCACGGCCTTGTCATGCGCGCGGCAGCGCCGCTTGACGGCGCGTCAACCGCCGCGCCTGTCCGCGTCAGTCAGCCCGCCGCGGACAGGCGCTCGCGCGTCACCCGCGCCACGTCCTTCACCCAGGGTTGCGCGGCCCAGTGCCGGGCGGCGAAGGCGTCGATCTGCGCCGCATAGGAGAGCGAGGCGCCGATCACGTCCAGCCCCTGCAGGAACATGCGCTGGTGCCTGTCCGACAGCGTGAAGCGCGCGCCGTGCCCCGCGCTGCGCACGGTGCGCTGCCGCACGTCGATGGTGAGCGCCAGCGGCCCCGGCAGCCGCGCAGCCTCGGCCATGAAGGCCTGCACGTCGGCCTCGGGCACCATGGCCAGCAGCAGGCGGTTGTTCAGGGCGTTGGAGTAGAAGATCTCGCCAAAGCTCGACGCCACCACGGCCTTGAAGCCGTATTGCTGCATGCCCCACACGGCATGTTCGCGGCTGGAGCCGCAGCCGTAGTTGGAGCCCGCGATGAGCACGTCCACGCCCGCGAACGACGGCTGGTTGAGCACGAAGTCCGGGCGCGGCGCGCCCGCGCCGTCGAAGCGCAGGTCGTACAGGAGGCCGGGCGCCAGGCCCGCTTTGTCGATGCCGCGCAGGAACTGCTTGGGCATGATCTGGTCGGTGTCGAGGTTGGGCGTGGCCAGCACGGCGGCGCGGCCGTGCAGGATGCCGGGGTCGGTGGCGGTCGTCATGCGGTGGGCTCCAGGGTGCGCACATCGGTGATGCGGCCGGTGACGGCGGCGGCGGCGGCCATGGCCGGGCTCATCAGGTGGGTGATCGCGCCCCGGCCCTGGCGGCCCTCGAAGTTGCGGTTGGTGGTGGACGCGCAGCGCTGGCCCGGGGCCAGCACGTCGTCGTTCATGGCCAGGCACATGGAGCAGCCGGGCTGGCGCCACTCGAAGCCCGCAGCCTGCAGCCGGCTGGCGATGCCTTCGGCCTCGGCCTGGGCCTTCACGGCGCCGGAGCCGGGCACGACCATGGCACGCACGCCGGGCGCCACGTGGCGCGTGCCCACCACGCGGGCGACTTCGCGCAGATCCTCGATACGGGCGTTGGTGCACGAGCCGATGAACACGTGCTGCACGGGCACGCCCGCCAGCGCCTGCCCCGCCTGCAGCGCGGTATAGCGCAGGGCCTGCTCGGCGCTGCTGCGCTGCGCGGCATCCGCCATGGCGGCGGGCTGCGGGATGGCGCCGTCGATGGCCATGGCCTGGTCGGGGCTGGTGCCCCAGGTGACGAAGGGCGCAACGTCGCTGGCGTCGAAGCGGTGCTCCGCGTCGAACAGCGCCTCTGCATCGCTGTGCAGCGTGGCCCAGTGGGCGAGCGCGGCTTCGCGCACGGCGCCCGTGATGTCGCTCGCGCGGTCGAGCACGTAGCCGATGGCGGTGGCGTCGGGCGCGATGAGTGCGCCGCGCGCGCCGGCCTCCACGGCCATGTTGCACAGCGTGAAGCGTGCCTCCACCGACAGGGCCTCGATGGCGCTGCCGCAGAACTCCACCACGTAGCCGCGCGCGCCCTGCGCGCCGATGCGGCCGATGATCTGCAGCACCAGGTCCTTGGCCGTGGTGCCCGGAGGCAGCGTCCCGTCCACGCGGATGCGCATGTCCTTCGCCAGGCGGTAGACCAGGGTCTGCGTGGCCAGCACGTGCTCGACCTCCGAGGTGCCGATGCCGAAGCCCAGCGCGCCCAAGGCGCCGTAGGTCGTGGTGTGGCTGTCGCCGCAGAGGATGACCATGCCGGGGCGCACCATGCCGTGCTCGGGCGCGATCACGTGCTCGATGCCCTGCAGGGGGTCGTTGGTGTCGAACAGCGGGATGCCGTGGCGGCCGCAGTTGGCCTTGAGGTTCGTGGCCTGCAGGGCCGAGGGCGGGTCCTGGATCACGCGGTGGCGCACCGGGTGCGTGGGGATGATGTGGCTCACCACCGCCACGTTCTGCCCCGGCACGGGCACGCCGCGCCCGGCCTCGTGCAGGCCGGCGAAGGCCTGGGGGCTGGTGTATTCGTTCATCAGGTGCAGGTCGCAGAACAGCAGCACGTTCTGTTCGTCCAGCACGGCCACGGTGTGCGATGCGACCAGCTTCTGGTACAGGGTTTGGGGGGAAAGGCTCATGCGCCGGGCTCCAGCAGAAAGGGCAAGGCCGCGTCCAGCAGGGCCTCGGGCGCTTCTTCGGCGATGTAGTGGCCGCAGGGCAGCGGGCCGCCGCGCACGTCGTCCGCCACGCGGCGCCATTCGGCCAGCGGGTCGAAGCAGCGGTGCACCACGCCCTGCTCGCCCCACAGGGCCAGCAGCGGCATGGCGAGCCGGCGGCCCGCGTCGCGGTCGGCGCGGTCGTGCGCGAGGTCGATGCCGGCGGCGGCGCGGTAGTCCTCGCAGAGGCCGTGCGCCGCGCCCGGCAGGGCCAGGCAGCGGGTGTATTCGGCCAGCGCGCGCGGGTCGAACGGCGCCAGGCCCGCGCTGCGCCGGCCCATCACGTCGCGCACGTAGGCGGCGGGGTCGGCCTCGATGAGCCGCTCGGGCAGCGGCGCGGGCTGGATCAGGAAGAACCAGTGCCAGTAGGCGCGCGCGAAGGCCTCGCCCGCCTGCTCGTACATGGCGAGCGTGGGGGCGATGTCGAGCAGCGCCAGGCGCCGCACGGCCTGCGGGTGGTCGGCGGCCAGGCGGTGCGCCACGCGCGCGCCCCGGTCGTGCGCCAGCACGGCGAAGCGCGCATGGCCCAGGTGGCGCATCACGGCCAGCATGTCGGCGGCCATGGTGCGCTTGCTGTAGCGCGCATGCTCCGCGTCGCCCGCGGGCTTGGCCGAGTCGCCGTAGCCGCGCAGGTCGGCCAGCACCAGCGTGAAGTGCCGGGCCAGCGCAGGCGCCACCTTGTGCCAGATGGCCGAGGTCTGCGGGTGGCCGTGCAGCAGCAGCAGCGGCGGGCCGCCGCCGCCCACGAGGGCGTGGATGTGCTGGCCGTCGGGCGTACCCACGCGGTGCGCGGCGAAGCCTGGGAACAAGGGGGTCTCTCGGGTCATGGCGGGGGTCATTCGGTGGTGATGCCGCGCTCCTTGATGAGCTGGGCCCATTGCGGCATTTCCTTCTCCAGCCGGGCCCGGGCCTGCGCGGGCGTGGAAGGCGTGGGATCGAAGCCCTCCTTGGTCATGCGCTCCTTCAGGGCCGCGCTGCCCAGGGCCTGGTTGAGCGCGGCGTTGAGCTTGTCGATGACGGGCCCCGGCGTGCCCGCCGGGGCGAACACGATGAACCAGGTTTCGAACGCGTAGCCGGGCACGCCGGCTTCCGCGATGGTGGGCACTTCGGGCATCAGCGCCGAGCGCCTGGAGCCCGTGACACCCAGCGCCCGCAGCTTGCCCGCCGCCACGTGCGGCTGCGCCGCCGACAGCACGGGAAAGCTCAGCGCCACCTGGCCCGACATGGTGTCCATCATGGCCGGGCCGCCGCCGCGGTAGGGGATGTGCACCATGGGCGCTCCCGACACGGCCTTGAACAGCTCGGCCGACATGTGGAAGGTGCTGCCCGCGCCCGCCGAGCCGTAGGAGTACCGCCCCCGGGCTCGGCCTTGAGCAGCGCCACCAGTTCCTTGACGTTCTTCGCGGGCAGGCTGTTGTTGACCACCAGCACGTGCTGCGAACTGGCCACCAGGCCGATGGGCGCCAGGTCTTTCAGGGTGTCGTACGGCATCCTGGGCGTGAGCGCGGGGTTGATGGCCAGCGACACGGTCTGCAAGCCGATGGTGTAGCCGTCGGGCGCGGCCTTGGCCACCATGTCCACGCCGATGTTGCCGCCCGCGCCGCCCTTGTTCTCGATGAACAGCGTGCCGCCCAGCGCCTTGCCCCACTCGTCCGTGACCAAGCGAGCGGCGATGTCGGCGCTGCCGCCAGGCGCATAGGGCACCACCAGCTTGATGGCCCGTGCGGGATAGGCCTGGGCCAGCGCAGCCGTCGTGGTGGCCAGGGCCAGCGCGGCGATGGCCGCCGCGCGCCGCGCCAGGGTGGGCAAGGAAAGGGTTGGGGTCATGGTGTGTCTCCTGCTTATGGGTTCTGGATGTCTGTCGCAGACAAATCTTATGAGTGAGTCAAAACAACATAAAGTCATTCAAAATCAATTCATTCATAAGTTGGAAACACGAATAACCATGGACGGCTTTTCGGACCTGCGCTTCTTCGCCCTGCTAATGAAGGAGGGCAGCCTGGCCGCCGCTGCGCAGCAGATGGGCATCACGCCCCCGGCCGTGAGCCGGCGGCTGGCGCAGCTGGAGCACCGGCTGGGCGTGAGGCTCCTGCACCGCACCACGCGGCGCATCAGCCTCACGCCCGAGGGCGAGACCTACCTGCTCGACGGCGCCCGCATCCTGTCTGACCTGGAGGCGCTGGAGCGCACCGTGGCCGGGGCCCGCAGCTCGCCGCGCGGGCTGATCAAGCTGGCAGCCACGCTGGGCTTCGGCCGCGTGCACGTCGCGCCTGCGCTCGCGGCCTTCGCGCGCGCCTACCCCGAAGTGGAGGTGCAACTGCACCTGACCGACCGCCCCGTGAACCTGGTGGAACAGGGCTTCGACGCCGCCGTGCGCTTCGGCGACCTGCCCGACTCGCGCCTCACGGCCCGCCGGCTGCTGGCCAACCGGCGCGTGCTGTGCGCGTCGCCCGCCTACCTCACGCAGGCGGGCGAGCCCGGCCAGCCCGCCGACCTGCTGGCCCACCAGTGCATCGTGATCCGCGAGAGCGACGAGACCTACGGCACCTGGCACCTGCGCCAGGGCGAGCGGCAGGAGACGGTAAAGGTGCGCGGCATGCTCAGCACCAACGACGGCGGCGCCGCCACCACCTGGGCGCTGGAAGGCCACGGCGTGCTCATGCGCTCCGAATGGGATGTGGCAAACCACCTGGCCGCGGGCCGCCTGCGGCGCGTGCTGCCGGCCTGGGCGCTGCCCGCGGCGGACGTGACGCTGGTGTACCCCACGCGCAGCGACCTGTCGGCCAAGACGCGGGCGCTGGCGGATTTCTTGCGGGAGTGGTTCGCGGCGCCGCGGCAGGCTTGATGTGGCTTCAGTCCGGCTCCGGCGGATCCCCCTGCGGCGCCAGCGCGACCGCCGCAAACGGCATGTGGTGCATCAGCTCGCGCAGCACGAGCAGCCGGGCGGCGAAGGCCGGGCTCTCCGGCAGGCCCTCGTGCGCCGCGGGGCGGCCTTCGGACACGGCGGCGAGGCGGTTGAACAGGCGTTCCACCGCGTCGAGCGGCAGCACCCGCCAGGGGCCCGGCGCGATGCCTGCCAGGGTGGCGGCCTCGTGCAGGCCCGGGTCCGCCGACAGCGGCGTGGCGGGCGGGCCCTCGGGCAGCCGCTCGCGGTAGCGGCGGTGGGCGGCGTGGACTTCGTCTTCCACCGCCCCGATCGCGGTTTCCAGCTCCAGCGGCGTGGGCACCGCACCGCGAAAGAACTCGCGGGCCGTCCTGTCATGGCCCAGCGCCAGGGTCAGCACGATGGCGGGTTCGGCCGGGTCCAGCCCCACCGCAACCAGCGTGTGCTCGGCGCCCAGATGCAGGGCGGCGGCGCCTGGGCCCGGCCCGTCGGCATGCGCACGGCGGTACAGCGCCAGCAGCGACGGAGGCATGGCAGCGGGGGATTCGGTGGTGTGGGGCATGGCGGATATCGGCAGAGCGGGGAGGTACGCGCCATTGTGGCGTGTCGCGCGCCGTGCGGAAGCCGCCATGCAGGACATCCGCACTCCCCGCCACCGACATGCCGTGACAGCGCCCGCCTACACGGCCTTGGCGCGGCCGTGCCTACAGTGGCTTTCAGAGAGAAGAGCCCTTGAAGGAGAAGACACCATGCGCTCCCACCCCGCTTCCGGCCGCCCGCTTCCCTGGCCCCTGATCGCCGCCGCGGCGCTGATGGTGCTGCTGGTGCTTTCGGCCTGCTCCACGCCCCGCACGCCCGAGGGCCTGCGCGTCGTCACCGGCTTCGACGTGGACCGCTACGCCGGCCACTGGCACGAGGTGGCGCGCATCGAGCACCCGATGGAGCGCGGGCTGACGCAGGCCAGCGCCACCTACAGCCCCAACGCCGACGGCACCGTGAAGGTGGTGAACCGCGGCTACGACCCGGTGCGCAAGCAATGGAAGGAGGCCGAGGGCACGGCCCGCTTCGTGCAGGAGCCCACGCGCGCCGCACTGGAAGTGTCGTTCTTCGGGCCGTTCTACGGCGGCTACAACGTGGTGGCGCTGGATGAGAACTACCAGTGGGCCATGGTGGTCGGCTCCAGCCGGGACTACGTGTGGATCCTGTCGCGCACGCCCACCCTGCCATGGCACGTGCGCGAGCACCTGGCCGAACGTGCGCAGGCCATCGGCGTGGATGCGCGCCGGCTGCTGTGGACCGCGCCCGCCAGTAACGACCAGGCCGCGCGCCACGCGGTGATGGCGTAGGTTGGGAACGCTATTCTTCTGATAGCTGCCAGCGCTTTTCCAGCAAGCGCTGGCAGCCATTTTTATTCAAAACTTCGCCGTCCTGGGCTGGACCGTCGCCCTGGGCGGCGGACGGCCGTCACCGGGGCGCAGGGGGCGGCGCGGGGATGCGCTGCGCGATGAGCGTCTGCTCCCGCGCCGACAGGGCGGCCTTGGGAATCACCATGCAGATGCCGGGCTCGTAGAACAGGAAGTACCGGGTCTCGTCCTCCTGCCGCGCCTGAAACACCGGCCATTCAAGGCGCGCGTAGATGCCGCGGGCATGCTGCTCGATGCCGTCTTCGCCCACCGCCACGGATTGCGGGGACAGCATGCAGCCGTCGTCGGAGAGCTGCTTGCCGAGCTGCCTGCGCAGGGTGGCCACACCGTAGGCATACGCCAGCACGAGCGCCGCAACGGCCCCCGCGGCAGCGCACAGCACGTATCCCATGGTGCGGGGGCTGGGCCCATGCGCCTGGAACAGCACCCAGCACAGCATGAACAGCAGGCACGACGCGGCAGCCTTGGCAGGCCGCTCCGCCACGCGCAGCCACGCCGGGCGGGTATGCGCGCGCGCCTTGCGCGCTTGCGCAGCCAGGGCCCGCATGTGGGCCGTTGCGTGCTGGTGGGCCTGCACATAGTCGCTGCGGGTCAGGGTGAAGGGCTGCATGGGCGCGAAGAAGCAAAAGGGTAAAACTATTGTTTTGATAGCTAGCAGCGCTTGTCCAGCAAGCGCTCAAGCCATTTTTCGCTTGCAGAACTCAAACCTGCGCCGTTGCCGTGGCGGCCGCCACCAGGCGCTGGGTGTAGGGGTGCCGGGGCGCATCCAGCACCTCGTCCACGCTGCCGCTTTCCAGCACCGCGCCATCCTTCATCACCAGCACCTGGTGCGCCATGGCGCGGATCACATCCACGTCGTGGGTGATGAGCAGGTAGGAGAGCCCTTTCTCCTTCTGCAGGCGCTGCAGCAGGCCCAGCACCTGCTGCTGGATGGTCACGTCGAGCGCGCTCGTGGGCTCGTCCAGCACCAGGACCTGCGGCTGCACGATGAGCGCGCGCGCAATGGCCAGGCGCTGGCGCTGGCCGCCCGAGAACTCGTGCGGGTAGCGCTGCAGCAGGCGCGGGTACTGGGCCTCGGCCAGGCCGACCTCGGCCAGCGCCGCCTCCACGCGCGCGCGGCGCTCGGCCACGCGCAGGGCGGGTTCGTGCACCTGCAGGCCCTCGCCCACGATCTCTTCCACCGTGAGGCGCGGCGACAGCGACGAGAACGGATCCTGGAACACCACCTGTACCCGCCGGCGCAGCTGCTGGTTGGCCGGCGTATTGCGCATGGCCGGCTGCTGCCACGCCTGCCCGCCCACCTGCAGCCCGCCCGCATGCGGCAGCAGCCCCAGGATGGCCTGCGCCAGCGTGGACTTGCCCGAGCCGGACTCGCCCACCACGCCCAGCGTCTCGCCCGGCCCCAGGGCCAGCGTGGCACCCTGCACCGCGACGAACTCGCCCTTGCGGAACCAGCCGCGGATGCCGGGCAGCGGCGTGGGGTAAACCACGCGCAGGTCCTGCGTGCGCACCACCGGGGCAGCATCCGGCGACGCACCGGCGGGGGCCACATCGCGGCGCGGCTGGCTGGCGATCAGGCGGCGGGTGTAGGCATGCTGCGGCGCGCCGAACACCTCGGCCACGGCGCCCTGCTCCACCAGCACGCCCTGCTCCATCACCGCCACGCGGTCGGCGAAGCGGCGCACCAGGTTCAGGTCGTGCGTGATGAGCAGCACGGCCATGCCGTTCTGGCGCTGCAGGTCGGACAGCAGATCCAGGATCTGGCCGCGCAGCGTCACGTCCAGCGCGGTGGTGGGCTCGTCGGCCAGCAGCAGCTTCGGCTCGCTGGCCAGGGCCATGGCGATCATGGCGCGCTGGCGCTGGCCGCCGCTCAACTGGTGCGGAAAGCTGGCAGCCCGGCGCGCGGGCTCGGGGATGCCGGTCTTTGCCAGCAGTTCGATGGCTGCCTGCGCGCACTGGGCGCCCGTCAGGCCCTTCTTGAGCGTCAGGACCTCGGCAATCTGCGCGCCAATGGTCATCAGCGGGTTCAGCGCCGTCATGGGCTCCTGGAACACCATGGCGATGTCGCCGCCGCGCACGCCGCGCATCTCGCGCTCCGAAAGCGCCAGCAGGTCGCCCCGCCCTTGCAGCAAGGCCTGGCCGGAGATGGCGGCATCGCCGGCCAGGCGCAGCAGGCTGAGCGCGGTGATGGTCTTGCCCGAGCCGGACTCGCCCACCAGCGCGAGCTTTTCGCCCGGCGCGATCGAGCAGCCGACGCCGCGCACGACCTCCTTGTCGCCGAAGCGGACGTGCAGATCGCGTACATCCAGCAACGGCGCCGTCATTGGTCAGCCTTTCGGGGATCGAGTGCATCGCGCAGCGCATCGCCCATGAAGGTGAGCAGCAGCAGCGTGATGACCAGCACCGCGAAGGTGCTGAGGGAAATCCACCACGCGTCGATGCTGTTCTTGCCCTGGCTCAGCAGCTCGCCCAGCGACGGCGTGCCGGGCGGCACGCCCAGGCCCAGGAAGTCCAGCGAGGTCAGCGCCAGGATGGCCGCGCTCATGCGGAACGGCAGGAAGGTGACCACCGGCGTGAGGCTGTTGGGCAGGATGTGGCGCCAGATGATCTGCCCGTTGGGCACACCCAGCGCGCGCGCGGCCTTCACGTAATCGAGCTGGCGGTTGCGCAGGAACTCGGCGCGCACGTAGTCCGACAGGCCCATCCACCCGAACAGCGAGAGCAGGATCAGCAGCAGCGACACGCTGGGCGAGAACACGGCGCTGAAGATGATGAGCAGGTAAAGCTCGGGCATGGCCGACCAGATCTCGATGAAGCGCTGGAACGCCAGGTCGGTCTTGCCGCCGAAGAAGCCCTGGATGGCCCCGGTGACCACGCCCAGCAGCACGCCGGTGACGGTGAGCGCCAGGCCGAACAGCACGCTGACGCGAAAGCCGTAGATCAGCTGCGCCAGCAGGTCGCGGCCCCGGTCGTCGGTGCCCAGCCAGTTCTCGGCCGTGGGAGCGGACGGGTTGGGCGCCTTGGCAAAGTAATTGAGCGTGGCGGGGCCGTAGGGATTGAGGGTGTAGAGCGCCCAGTTGCCGCCCTGGCTCAGCCGCTCCTGGATGAAAGGGTCCAGGTAGTCGGTGGGCGTCTCGAAATCACCGCCGAAGGTGGTCTCGGGATAGTCCTTGAGCATGGGAAAATAAGTCTGCCCCTCGTAGCGCACGATCAGCGGCCTGTCGTTGCTGATCAGCTCGGCGCACAGGCTGACGAGCACGAGCGCGCTGAAGATGAGCAGGCTCCAGTAGCCCAGGCGGTTGCGCTTGAAGCGCAGCCAGGCGCGGCGGGAAGGCGACAGGGAAACGGGACTAGTCGAACTTGACACGCGGGTCCACCCACACATAGCAAAGGTCGCTGATGAGCTTGGTCACCAGCCCGATCAGCGTGAACAGGTAGAGCGTGCCCAGCACGACGGGGTAGTCGCGGCGGATCACGCTGTCGTAACTCAGCAACCCCAGCCCGTCGAGCGAGAACAGGGTTTCGATGAGCAGCGAGCCCGTGAAGAACGCGCCGATGAAGGCCGCCGGAAAGCCGGTGATGATGGGAATGAGCGCGTTGCGGAAGATGTGCTTCCACAGTACCTGCCGGTCCGACAGCCCCTTGGCGCGGGCCGTCAGCACGTACTGCTTGCGGATTTCTTCCAAAAAGGCGTTCTTGGTGAGCATGGCCGTCACCGCGAAACTGCCCAGCACCATGGCCGTGACCGGGAGCGTGATGTGCCACAGGTAGTCCACGATGCGTGCGCCCCACGACAGGTCGTCCCAGTTGGGCGAGGTGAGCCCCCGCAGCGGGAACCACTGCAGTTGCCCCCCAAAGATCACCAGCAGCGCCACGCCCAGCACGAAGCCCGGAATGGCATAGCCCACCAGAACGAGCAGCGTGGTCACCAGATCGAAGCGGGAACCGGCCCGCACCGCCTTGGCAACGCCCAGCGGCACGGCCACGAGGTAGCTGATGAAGAACGTCCACAGCCCGAGGCTGATGGACACGGGCAGCTTCTCCTTCACCAGCTGCCACACGTCCTTGTTCTGGAAAAAGCTCTTCCCCAGGTCGAAGCGCGCGAACTGGCCCAGCATCTGGAAGAAACGCTCGTGCGCGGGCTTGTCGAAGCCGTAGAGCGCCTTGATCTGCTCCAGCCGCTTGGGGTCCACGCCCTGGTCGCCGCGGTAGGCCATGCCGCCGGATTCCAGCCCGCCCTTGCCAGCGGCGGTGCGGGCCTCGGCCAGGTATTGCTCCACCGGGCCGCCGGGCACGAACTGGACCACGGCGAAGGTCACAAGCAGCACGCCCAGCAGGGTGGGCAGCATCAGCAGCAGGCGTTTGGCAATGTAGGCGAACATGGGATCTCAGGGCTTGACGAGGCTCCACCAGGAGAACATGAGCCATTCCTCGGCCTTGGCGTACGGGGGCATGGGCTCCTTGTAGGCCAGCCGCTGCTGGTTATAGACCACGCGGTGCGAAGACAGTGTCCACTGCGGAATCAGGTAGTGGCTGTGCATGATGACCCGGTCCAGCGCCCGGCAGGCGGGCAGCAGTTCGGCCTTGGTGTTGGCACGGGTCAGCGCGGCCACCAAGGCATCCACGGCCGGACTCTTCACGCCAGAGTGGTTGCTGGCGCCCTCCACATCGACGCGCTTGCTGCCGAACAGCTCGCTCATCTCCAGCCCCGGGTTGTAGGTGCCGGGATAGGCCAAGCTGATCATGTCGTAGTCGTACTTGTCCAGGCGCTGCACGTACAACGCATAGTCCACCGCTGTGAAACGCAGTGTGATGCCCAGCTTCTCCAGATTGCGTATCCAGGGCGTTACGCTGCGGGCACCGCCTTCCTTGCTGTCCAGGAATTCGATCACCATCGCCTTACCCTCGGCGTTGCGCAGCGCTCCATCCCGGTAAGTCCAGCCTGCATCGGCCAGCAACTCGCGTGCGCGGCGCAGGTTGCCGCGCAGCGAATGGCCCTCGCCCTCGGTCGTAGGCGGCGTATACATGGGGCCGAACACGGCGTCCGGCACCTTGCCCCGCCAGGGCGTGAGCAGCGCCAGTTCCTCGGGGCCGGGCATGCCGGTGGCTTGGCAGTCGGTGTTGCCGAACAGGTCGGTCACGCGCGGGTAGCCGCCGTAGAACATCTGGCGGTTCATCCACTCGTAGTCAATCGCCAGGCCGAGCGCTTCACGCACACGCACGTCTCGGAGCAGGGGTCTGCGGGTGTTGAGCACATAGCTCTGGAATCCCGCGGGCAGCCGGTGCTTCATTTCCTTCTTGACGAGCACGCCCTGGCGGAAGAGCCGCCCGTCGATGCGGCGGGCCCAATCGCCCGCCGAATAGACGGTCATGAAGTCGAACTCGCCCGCCTTGACGGCCTCCAGGCGGGCAGTGTTGTCCTTGTAGATCTTGACGGTGATCTTGTCGAAGTTGTACGCACCCCGGCTCACGTTCAGGTCGCGGGCCCAGTAATCGGGGTTGCGCACGTAGGTGATGTCACGCCCGAAAACCACCGGGCCGATGCGGTACGGACCGCTGCCGATGGGTGTGTCCGTCACGATCTCGTCAAAGCGTTTGGCCTTGCCGTCGGCCAGGCGGCCCCAGGCACGGCTGAACACGGGCAGGCTGCCCACCGTCAGCGGCAGTTCGCGATTGGGCTGCTTGAAGCGAAAGCGCACCGTGCGCTTGTCCAGCACATCGACACCGGCCACGTCCTGCAGCAGGGTGGCGTAGCCGGGCGAGGCATGGGGGCCAATCAGCGTCTCGTAGGTGTGCTTGACGTCCGCCGCCTCCACCGCCGTGCCGTCATGGAACCGGGCCTCGGCCCGCAGGCGGAAGGTGGCGCTGAGCCGGTCCTCGGCCACGTCCACGCTCTCGGCCAGCAGGCCGTAGGCGGACGCGGTCTCATCCATGGACGCGGTCAGCAGCGTATCGAACAGCAGTTCCTGAAGGTACGCGGGAGGCGACCCCTTCATCGTGAAGGGGTTGTACTTGTCGAAAGTGGAATAGCGCAGGTTGCTCACCATGCGCAGCTCGCCGCCCTTGGGCGCGCCGGGGTTCACGTAGTCGAAATGCGTGAAGCCGGGCGGGTACTTGAGGTCGCCCCACAGCGCATAGCCATGGGACGCCCAGGCCGGCACGGCGCATGCCCACAGCAGAAAAGTCATCCAAAACCGCATGCGACAATTCTGCACTACACATCGACACACAGGAGAACAACAATGGGTTTCCTCACCGGCAAGAAGCTGCTCATCACGGGCGTGCTGTCCAACCGCTCCATCGCCTACGGCATCGCCCGGGCCTGCCATGCGCAGGGCGCCGAGCTGGCCTTCAGCTACGTGGGCGAGCGCTTCAAGGACCGTATCACCGAGTTTGCGGCCGAGTTCAACTCCACGCTGGTGTTCGACTGCGATGTGGCGAGCGACGAGCAGATCGACCGCATGTTCGCCGAGCTCTCCAAGGCCTGGCCCAAGTTCGACGGCTTCGTTCACAGCATCGGCTTCGCGCCGCGCGAGGCCATCGCGGGCAACTTCCTGGACGGCCTCTCGCGCGAGAACTTCCGCATCGCGCACGACATCAGCGCCTACAGCTTCCCGGCCATGGCCAAGGCGGCCCTGCCCTACCTGAACGACAAGTCCTCGCTGCTCACCCTGAGCTACCTGGGCGCGCTGCGCACCATCCCCAACTACAACACCATGGGCCTGGCCAAGGCCAGCCTGGAAGCCTCCGTGCGCTACCTGGCCGAGGCCGTGGGCCGCACAGAGGACGGCCGCAGCATCCGCGCCAACGGCATCAGCGCCGGTCCCATCAAGACGCTGGCGGCCAGCGGCATCAAGGACTTCGGCAAGCTGCTCAGCCGCGTGGCCGATGCGTCGCCCCTGCGCCGCAACGTGACCATCGAGGACGTGGGCAACGTGGCGGCCTTCCTGCTGTCCGATCTGGCCTCGGGCCTCACCGCCGAGATCACCTATGTGGACGGCGGCTTCAGCCAGACGGCGGGGCTGTCGGCCGACCAGGTGTGATCACTCATTTGCAATGAAATCGGACTCCAGCGCTTATCCAGCAAGCGCTGGTAGCTATTCATCCGATAGCATCATCAAGCGCCGCGGCTGCCTGGCCTGGCTGGCGCTGGTCCTGGCACCCCCTGCCGCGCTGCAGGCGGCCGATGCCCCGGCCCTGCTGCTGGCCAATGTGTACCGCCCCGGCATGCCGCTGGCGGATTACTGGGTGAGCGAAAAGTACGACGGCGTGCGCGGCTACTGGGACGGCCAGACCCTGCGCACACGCGGCGGCGAGACGGTTGCCGCCCCCGCGTGGTTCACCGCCGGCTGGCCTGCCGGCACGCCCATGGACGGCGAGCTGTGGGCCGGGCGCGGACGGTTCAGCCAGGCCCAGTCCACCACGCGCCAGCAGCGGCCCGACGATGCCGCCTGGCGCCAGATGAAGTTCATGGTGTTCGACCTGCCCCGGCACGGCGGCACGTTCGACGAGCGCATCCCCGCCATCGAAGCGGCCGTGGCGCGCATCGGCCAGCCCTGGGTGCAGGCCGTGGCGCAGCGGCGCGTGGCCAGCGACGCTGCATTGCAGGCCCTGCTGCAGCGCACCGTGCGCGCGGGTGGCGAGGGCCTGATGCTGCACCGGGGCGCATCGCTGTACCAGGGCGGGCGCAGCGACGACCTCGTCAAGGTCAAGACCCACGAGGACACCGAGGCCCGCGTGGTCGCCCATGTGCCGGGCAAGGGCCGGCACGCGGGACGCATGGGCGCGCTGCTGGTGGAGATGCCGTCGGGCCGGCGCTTTCGCCTGGGCGCGGGCTTCAGCGACGCGGACCGCGCCCATCCGCCGCCCGTGGGCAGCTGGGTCACCTACCGCTTTCGCGGCACGCACGATGGCGGGCTGCCGCGCTTCGCGAGCTTTGTGCGCGTGCGGGAAGACATGGCGCCGCAGCGCTGACCGGCCCGGCCATCACTATCAAAAAAATAGCTGCCAGTGCTTGCTGGACAAGCGCCAGCAGCCTTTTTTATTGAAAAAAAGATTCAGACGTTGCGGCCGTAAGGCCCGTCGTCTCCCAGCTGCACCAGGTTCTTGGCAGTGGCCAGCGGCTTGGGGTTCTTACCGGTCTGGGTGGTTTCGGCCACGCAGTCGGCGTAGTAGCGCACCTGGCCGTTCTCGTCCTCCACCTCCACCAGGCCATGGATGTCGGTCTCGAAGCCGGGGCACAGTTTGGCGAACTCGCGGGCGAACTTGAGGTAGTCCACGATCTTCTTGTTGAAGACTTCGCCGGGGATCAAGAGCGGAATGCCCGGCGGGTACGGCGTGACCAGGCCCACGGTGATGCGGCCTTCCAGGTGGTCGATCTCCACGCGTTCGGTCTGGCGGTGCGCGATGTGCGAATAGGCGTCCGAAGGCTTCATGGCGGGCGTGAGGTCCGAGAGGTACATCTCGGTCGTCAGGCGCGCGATGTCGTACTTGGCGTACATCTCGTGCACGTGCTGGCACAGGTCCTTGAGGCCCATGCGCTCGTAGCGCTTGTGCTGCTGGCAGAACTCCGGAAG
>Ga0222427_100520_pt1 | contig 53844 bp, 46 predicted proteins | sample 2B20Ametagenome_FD_182890 | JGI IMG/M metagenome (GOLD analysis project Ga0222427, IMG submission 182890) | Enriched microbial communities from leaf-cutter ant dump, University of Wisconsin, Madison, United States - 2B20A (version 2) | ecosystem: Environmental > Terrestrial > Nest > Insects nest... | reverse complement strand
GCGGCCCAGGTCCTCTCCAGCGAGGCCGGGCGGCAGTCCGCCGAGTCCGAGTCCCAGGGCCGCGACATGCTGATCACCAACCCGTCCGACGAGCGCCTCAACCTGCACGTCGTCAACCAGGGCATCCGCCTGCCAGAAGGAATTTGATTCATGCGTTTCGTTCGTTCTTTGATCGGCGGTGGCGTGTCCCTGCTGTCGCTGTCCGTGCTGGCGGCCACCTTGCCGGATGCCGGCCAGTCGCAACAGAACATCGACCAGCAGCCGTTGCAACTGCCCGGCAAGCAGCGCCTGGAGCTGAACCTGCCCGACACGCCGCCGGCTGCGGCGACGGCCAGTGGCCCCCGCCTGCAGGTCAACGGTTTCACCCTGGAAGGCAACGGCGCCATCGCCAGCGACGAGCTGCTGCCCCTGCTCGGCGATCTGCAAGGCCACACGGTGTCCCTCGGTGAATTGCAGGCCGGCGCCAACCGCATCACCCGGCTGTACCGCGAGCGCGGTTACCCGCTGGCCCGGGCCTACATTCCGGCGCAGGAGATCGATGGCGGCGTGGTGCGGATTGCCGTGATGGAAGGCCGCTTCGGCGAGGTCGGCCTGAACAACAGCTCGCGGGTCTCGGATGCGGCGCTGACCCCGCTCACGGCGCTCAAGAGCGGCGACGCCGTGCGCTCGGCCGAACTGGAGCGCAGCCTGCTGTTGCTGTCCGACACCCCGGGCGTGGAGGTGAAGTCCACGCTCAAGCCGGGCGCCTCGGTGGGCGCCACCGACCTGCTGGTGGATGTCACGCCGGGGCCGCTGCTGTCCGGCTCGGTGGATGCCGACAACTACGGCAACCGCTTCACCGGCGAATACCGTCTGGGCGGCACGCTCAACGTCAACAGCCCGCTGGGCCTGGGCGATCGCCTGACTTTGCGCGCCATGGGCTCGGACGAAGACCAGCAATACGGTCGAATTGCCTACCAGTTGCCGCTCGGCCCCTGGGCCACCCAGGTCGGTGTGGCCTATTCCGATATGGACTACCAGTTGGCCAAGGATTTCGATGACCTCAAGGCCCACGGCAATGCCCGTATCGCCAGCCTCTACGCGATCCAGCCGCTGGTGCGCAGCCGCGACTTTTCCCTCTACGCGCAAGTGCAGTTCGACGACAAGCGCCTGAAGGACGACATCGACCTGTTCGACAGCAAGAGCGACAAGCGCTCACGGGTGGTTATCGCCACCCTCAACGGCAATAGCCGCGACAACCTGCTCGGCGGCGGCGTCAACAGTTTTGCCCTGGCCTGGAGCCAGGGCAGCCTGAATATCGACGGCCAGTTGAACCAGGCCATCGACGACCTGACCGCTGGCACGCAAGGCCGCTTCCACAAGCTCAACCCGAGCCTGGTGCGTCTTCAGCGCCTGACCGACCGTTTCAGCCTGTACACCCAACTGCAAGGCCAGTGGGCCGACGGCAACCTCGACAGCTCGGAGAAGATCAGCCTTGGCGGCGCCTATGGGGTGCGTGCCTATCCCCAGGGCGAGGCATCCGGCGACCAGGGCTGGCTGGCCAACCTCGAACTGCGCTACGCGCTGACCGATGCCTGGCAGCTGAGTACCTTCGTCGACCACGGTGAAGTGCGCTTGAACAAGAACACCTGGAGCAATGGCGAGAACCACCGCAGCCTGTCGGCGGCGGGTGTCGGCGCGCGCTGGGCCGCGTATGGCTGGCAGGTCAATGCGGTGTCGGCGTGGAAGCTGGGCAACGATGACCCGCAAAGCGATGTCGACCGCAGCCCGCGGGTGTGGGTGCAGGTGGTGAAGTTCTTCTAAGTCTGTGCGGCGACCATGCTGCGTTGATAACAGGCTCGGAGTTAATGCTAGTCAGTCAGCCTATTGGTGACTGATTTTGCTGCTGTGTTGCAGCCCTTCGCGAGCAAGCTCGCTCCCACGGCGCCAAACTCTGTGGGAGCGAGCTTGCTCGCGAAGGGCCGCAGAGCGGCCCCTGACAGGTATTAGCTGTCGGGCAGTGCTTGCGTGAGGGTGGCACAAAGCCATATCTTGCCGGATCCAGGGCGAATGCAGGGACGCCGCCCGAGCTAGGTCCTCCGATCATCCTCCCGGTATTGCCCGTATGCGCATGGCGTCCTGCCTGTTGTCCGCGTTCTGCCTGCTTCCTCTTGCCTGCCTGGCCAATGGCAACGGAGAGGGCCTGCTGCCGTTCCAGCAAATTCCCGATCTGCCGTCCGCTACCAGCCTGACCCAGGGTGACACCTCCTACGAGCCGCCGGAGGACCTGGCCAGCATGCCGTTTCTCAGCGGGGGCGTGGCGCTGGACAACTTCGGCGGCCACGAGGACCAAGGGCGGCTGGCCACGGCCATCAACTTCCGCGGCCTGCTGGCGTCGAGCGATCTGCTCAGCCTGCGCAGCATGGGCTCGGCGGAGCAGGGGCATTACCATTGGGCGGCGTACCACCTGGGCATCGGGCCCTGGTCGACGCGCGCGGGCTTTATCCTGTCGGACTTGTCCTATGAGCTGGGTGACGAGCTGAAGATCCTCGCGGCCAAGGGCAAGACCCGTACCGCCAGTGCCTTCATCATCCAGCCGCTGGTGCAAGGGCAGGGGTTCAGCCTGAAGGCCCGGTTGCAGTACGACGAAAAGCGCCTGGAGGACGAAATCGGCCTGCTCGGCATCGACAGTGACAAGCGCTCCCGCGTCCTCGACTACAGCGTTACCGGTAGCGTTCGCGATGGGTTGCTCGCAGGGGCCGATAGCAGCCTGACCCTGAGCTGGAGCGAGGGCCACCTGGATATCGATGGCTCGCCCTGGTCACTGGTGGGCAAGGCCGACCCGGGGCATTTCAGCGTGCTGCGGGTCAGGCTGGCGCGCCTGCAGCAGCTGGGTGGAGGCCTGGCCCTGTACCTTCGTGCGCAAGGCCAGTGGAGCGATGACAACCTGGATGACTCGCAGCGGCTGTACATCGGCGGCGTGTTCGGCGCGCGCTCGACCTACCAGACGGCGGCCTTCGGCGACCGCGGCTGGCTGGCCAGCGCCGAGCTGCGTTACGCCCTCACCGATAACTGGCGCCTGGTTACCTTTGCCGACCACGGCGAAGCACGCCTGAATGCCCCGGCCCTGAGTATCGACACCGCGCCCCGCCGGCTGTCTGCGGCAGGCCTGGGCGCGGGTTGGTCGACCCGAACGTGGAGCATCAGTACGCTGGCCGGCTGGAAAATCGGTGAGCAACCGGCTTCAGCAGCGGGGGAACACCAGCCACGCCTGTGGGCGCAGCTGGCGTATCTTTTCTAGGCGACGGCTTCTACCGGTTCCGTCTGATACCGGTTGACCGGCACCTCCAGCCCCAGGTGATCCCTCAGGGTCCTGCCGGCATAGTCGTCCCTGAACAGACCCCGCGCCCGCAGGATCGGCAACACCTCGTCGGTAAACCGGGCAAAGGCCGCCGGTGCGCCGACGTGGATATTGAAGCCATCCACGGCACCTTCGCTGAACCAGCGCTCGATCTCGTTGGCCACGGTTTCCGGCGAGCCGGCGAAACCGGTGAATGGCCGGGCAAAGCGCAAGGCCGTCTCGCGCAGGGTCAGCCCCTGTTCCTTGGCCACCCGCTTGATCTTCTCGGCATGCCCGCGATAGCCGTTGCTGCCCAGGTCGCCCAGTTCGGGGAAGGGCGCGTCCAGCTCGTACTGGCTGAAGTCGTGGTAGTTGAATGGCCGGCCCAGTTGTACCAGGGCCTTGTTCAGGTCCAGTTCGCCATGCCGCGCCTTGAGCAGGGCCTGCGCCTCCTCGTCGCTGTCGGCGATGATCGGCGAGATGCCGGGGAACACCAGCACCTGGCGTGGATCACGTCCGGCCGCAGCGGCGCGGCGCTTGATATCGGCGTAGTACTCGCGGGCGTCCTCGAAGTTGTCGACCCCGGCGAAGATGCCCTCGGCGATCTGCGCCGCCAGTCCGCGCCCGGACTCCGAGACCCCGGCCTGGAAGATCACCGGCTGGCCTTGGACCGAACGCGAGATGTTCAGCGGCCCGGCGACCGAGAAGAACTCGCCGCGATGGTCGAGGCGGTGCTGCTTGGCCGGGTCGAGAAAGCGCTTGCTCGTCCGGTCGCGGGGGAAGGCATCGTCCTCGTAGGAGTCCCACAGGCCCTGGACCACCGCCACATGCTCGTGGGCACGGCGATAGCGCTCGCCATGGTCGATATGCTGCTCGCGGCCGAAGTTGCCGGCGGCGCCTTCCAGGCCGGTGGTGACCACGTTCCAGCCGGCGCGGCCATGGCTGATCTGGTCGAGCGAGGCGAACTGGCGGGCGACGTTGAACGGCTCGGTGTAGGAGGTGGTCAGGGTCGCCACCAGGCCGATGCGCTCCGTGGCCCCGGCCAGGGCCGAGAGCAGGGTCAGCGGCTCCAGGCGGTTGAGGAAGTGCGGCGCCGAGTCCGGGGTGATGTAGGGGCTGTCGACGATAAAGACGAAGTCGAACTTCGCCGCCTCGGCTGCCCGTGCCTGTTGCTTGTACCAGTCGATATCGATGCTGGCGTTACCCGGGATGCTCGGGTCCAGCCATTCCTGCTGGTCGGTGCCGACGCCGGTGAGGATGGCGCCGAGGTGCAAGTGTCGTGTGCTCATGGATTCAGCTCCTGTGATTGCGGAAAGGACGGGCATCAGGCCCAGGCGTGGCGGACTTGCAGGCTGTCGGCATCGAGGGCGGCATCCACCGCATCGATGATCGGCTGCGCCTCGCTGCGCACCAGCCAGTCCGGACTGACCTGGGCGAAGTGCACGCGGCGGTCGCGACCGATCACCACCACCGTCGGCTGTGGCAGCTCCCAGGTGCCGGTGCCGGTGATTGCGCCGATGCCGTTGCCCTTGGCCAGGGCGGCCTGGCGCGAGGCTTCGTCGAAGCTGTAGAGCACGCCGAAACGGCGGCCGAGCTGGTTGTCAGGGTCGCTGGCGACTTGCAGGGTCAGTTGATGCTTGTCCTTGATCTCCACCAGTCGCTCCGGGACTTGCGGGCTGATCGCAACCAGCGGAACACCACGCCGTTTCAGTGCCGGTTGCAGGTTTCGCTCGTAGTAGGGGATGGCGATGTTGCACGCCGGGCAGCCGGCAAAGCGGAAGAACACCAGGACCGCCGGACCGTTGCTCAGCAACTGGTCGAGGTCGAGGCTGCCGCCTTCGACCTTAAGCAGTTCGAACGGCTCGACGCTGTCGCCGGCCTTGATGAAGCGCTGCGGATCGGCTTCGTCCACCAGGCGCTGGCGCTGGTCGATATTCACCTTGAGGGCTTCCGGAGCCCAGGTGCGCACGCGTTCGGCATGCAGCTCGGCCAGCAGGTGGTTGAGGGATTCACTCATGACGGGATCCTGTGTCGGGGGAAGAGGAGGGAGAAGTGCTTGCCAGCTCGCGGGCCAGGGCAAAGATGCCCTCCATGCGCCAATGCTGGTTTTCGTAGCGCGGGTCGGCGGCGAACTCGTCCCAGCCGGAGTCGCGGCGGTACTGGCCGAGCAGACCGCTGGCAAGGATGCGTGCCGGGTCGAGGGGCACGGCCTGCTCGCAGTCCGGGTGGACGTAAAGGGCATCGCCGGGGCAGTACAGCTCGCACATGAAGCAGGTCTGGCAGGCAGCCTGGTCGGCGATGCGCGGCTTGCCGTCGCTGCCCGTGGCGAGGACGTCGGTGGGGCAGACGCTGACGCAGCGGCTGCAGCCGGTGCAGCGCTCGTTGAAGATCAGTTCGATCATGCCGGCACCTGTGCGTGGTGTTGCACCGGGTCGTGGCGGACCCAGGGCGAGTCAAGGCCGCCGCTGCGCAGGTGGGCGTCGAAGTGGCGGTGTTGCGTCGGCGCGTCCTCGCGCTGATGGATGCCACGGCTTTCCTTGCGCGCCAGGGCGCTGGCATAGCACCAGCGAGCGCTGGCCAGCAGTGCCTCGGTTTCGCGCCAGCGCAGCAGGCTGGTCGGGTCGCTGGCGCCGCGCCGGTTGCGCAGGCGGTCCCAGTGGCTGTCCAGCGTCTGCAACGAGCGCTCAAGCTGGGCGCCGCTGCGGAACAGGTTCTTGTCGTAGGGGTGCAGTTCGTCCTGCACGGCACGGATGCTCTCGCGGTAATCGGCGGTGGAAGTGGAAAATGGAAAATCTGCGTACCGTGCTATGGTACGTATCACGGTACGATTTCTTTTGGCGTACCGGGCGGCACCTGTTCCGGCCCACTGTCCGCTGGACAGGGCCCACGAGGAGTTGACCGCGCCGCCGCCAGAGATGGCGCCGGTCACGGCTTCGCGGCTGGCCGCATCACCTGCTGTGAATAGCCCGGGTACGCTGGTCTGGCAGTGCTCGTCGATCACGCGCAAGCCGCCGACACCGCGGATCGTGCCTTCGCCGTGCAGGGTCACCTGGAATTTGTCGCGGTAGGGGTCGATGCCCTGGCGGGCGAAGGGCAGCATCAGGTTCGGCTGCACATAGGGCAGGCGCGCGCGGATATCCGCGGGGATGCGGTCGAGGCGGCAAAACACCGGGCCTTGCAGCAGATGACGGGCCAGCACGTTGTTGAAGTCCGGCCCCTGGGCAATGTCCAGCTCGCGCCCGGCAGCATCGAAATAGCGACCGAAGGTGTAGACCATGGAGCGGGTCATGGTGCTGCCGGCCGGGGCGATGCAGTAATAGGCGGAAAACTCCATGCCCGACAGCTCGGCCCCGGCCTCCACGCCCAGCAGGTAACCGTCGCCGGTATTGGTATGGCTGCCCAGCAGGCGCGACATGAATCCGCAGCCGCCGGTGGCCAGTACCGTGGCCCGGGCCTTGACCTGCCATTCGCGCTTGGCCTGGCGCTGCCAGCCGCGGGCACCGGCCAGTTCGCCGGAATCGTTGCGCAGCAGTTGCAGTGCCGGGCTCTGGTCCAGCAGGGTGACGCCGTGCTCCACGGCCAACTGGCGCATGGCACGCATGTATTCCGGGCCACGCAGGGCGCGGTACTGCTTGCGGCCCTGGTCGTCGTGGGGGAAGTGGTAGAGGCGATCCAGTTGCGGCAGGGACTGCCAGGTGGTTTCCAGAATCCGCGCCATCCAGCGGGCATCACCCAGGCAGGCGGCGCTCTCGACGCGTTTGGCGATCGCGGTCGGGCGTTGCTCCGGTGGCACCCACCAATGGCCGGGGCCGGCGCTGGCAGTCACGCCGCTGGTACCGCAGAAGCCTTTCTCGGCCAGCACCACCCGCGCGCCTTCACGCGCAGCGGCGACCGCCGCCCAGCTACCGGCCAGGCCGCCGCCGATCACCAGTACGTCGGCATCCAGCTGGAGCGGGGCGGGGGCATTGTGAAACAGGGGATTCATGGACGAGCGCACTCCTGCAAAGGTCGTTGAGGACGGCCTCCGCCGGGAATGGGGTCGGGTCTTGGGATAGAACGATAGGCGTGGGAGAGGGTAGGAGGGAAAGGCTTTTTGGTTCTAAGCTAATTATGTGAATTTTGTATTTTATCGGTCGATAACATCAGTGTTGAGCATTAACCAAGGGCGCTGCCGATGCCGTCAGGCCGACGCGGTCCACTGACCGGGATCGCGCCCACTGTCGGGCTCTTATCGTTAGTGTCTTTTTGCTATCATTTGCCCACAAATCAAATCCGACGCTCTCCCGAAGCGAGTTGCACAAGGACCCCCAAGGCTCATGGCGCTATTCCTGCAAAAGCCGGTGTTCTGGAACACCAACAAGTACATCGCCCCGTCCGGCGGCTTCGCCACCAGTGGTTATGCCAAGGAAAACGGCTACGGCCATGAGGAATGGAACAACTCGCCGCGCCTGCTCCTGCGCCAGGGCAACCAGCGTTACCGGGTGTTCCACACCGACGGCTCGGGCAGCGCTCCACTGGTGGAAAATGCCGGCCAGACCTTTGTCTTCATGACCTCCGCGCACAACGGCATCCTGCAACTGGTGGGCATCGCCGGAAACGCTGTCGGCCTGATCGACGAGCGCCTGCTGCCGCAGCGCCAGCAGATCGTCGACAAACTGACCCTGCAAGACCTCTGGGAAGAAGCCTGGTCCGTGACCAAGGTGCGGCGGATTCATGAGGACGATCGCCACCACTTCCTGCGCAACTGGAAGCAGAACCTGCACTGCATTCCCCACTGGATCTGCCCCGAGGAATATTACTGGTGGCTCGACGAGCCGGTGACCCTCGACCCGCGCAGCATCAGCGGGGTGGAGAAGCTGCTCTCCGGTGGCTCCAGCGAACTGGACCTGGCCCTGGTCGGACGGATCATGGACGCTATTCCCGAGGCCCAGCGTGGCGAGCGCTGGACCCGCTTGATCGATGCCATCCACTGCGCGCCGACCGAGCCGGTGGCGGCGTCGGACCGCGACGCGCTACTGGAGGGCAGCGAGCTGGTGACCGAGCAACTGACCAATCTCCAGGCTCGCCGCGGGCGCGGCAAGTTCCGCCAGGACCTGCTGGAGATCTGGGGCGGAGCCTGTGCCGTGACCGGGCTGGCGTGCAGCGAGGTACTGCGAGCTTCGCATATCAAGCCGTGGGCAGAGGCGACGACGCTGGAGCGGCTGGATGCCAACAATGGGCTGCTGTTGTCGGCGAATCTGGATGTGCTGTTCTATCGCGGGTTGATCAGTTTCGACGAGCGGGGGGAGATGCTGGTGTCCCATTGGCTGAGTGGTGGCCACCGTGCAGCACTTGGCCTGCCACGATCGTTGCGCTCGGTGCCGAACGGGATGCTGGGGTATCTGAAGCATCACCGCAAGAAAGTCTTTCAGCACTGATGAGTCGAGCGAGGGGCGCTCAGCTGCGCTCCTTGCACTTTGGCCCCGATCTCCCGTGCAGCCTCCAGCACCACCCCGCGCAACCACCGCGAAGCTTCCGAGCGATGCTTCCTCGCATGCCACAACTGGTAATACCGCAACGCCGGTACCTGCACCGGAAAGGGCTCGATCCGTAGCGGCAGCAGTTCGCTGTAATGCTTGGCAAACGAGCGTGTAGTGGTAAACACCAGGTCCGACTTCACCAGCACATAGGGCGCGATGCAGAAATACGGCAGGGTGGTGGTCACCCGGCGGGCCAGGCCGTTGCCCGCCAGTTCGTCGCCGATGGTGCCGTGGCCGCTGGCGTTGTGGGTCATGACGGCGAGGTGATCCGCGTCGGCATAGGCCTGTTGCGTCAACTCACCCGGACGGATCGGGTGTTCCTCGCGCAGCAGGCAGACCAGGTCGTCATCGCACAGCGGTTGCAGGTGCAGGTGATCGGCCGGGGTGCGCCAGTTGCCGATGACCAGGTCGAGGTGACCGTCTTCCAGGCCCTTGGCGTAGCCGCCTTCGGCTTGCAGGTGGGTGAGTTCGAGGGTGGCGTGGGGCGCCTGGGCGTTAAAGCGTTCGACGATGGCGGGGACGAAGAACACGCTGAGGTAGTCCGGGGTACTGATGCGGAAGGTCTGGCGGGTGGTGGCGGGGTCGAAGCGGTCGCTGGGGTGGAGGATCTGCTCGATGCTGCTCAGGGCGCGGGCGGCCGGTTCGATCAGGGTTTGCCCGTGGCTGGTGAGGACCATGCGCCGGCCGCTGCGTACCAGCAGGGGGTCGCCGGTCAGTTCGCGCAGGCGGCGCAGGGCCACGCTGATGGCCGGCTGGCTCTGGCCAAGCAGGTCGGCGGTGCGCGACACGCTGCACTCGGTGAGCAGGGTGTGCAGGGTGCGGATCAGTTGGGCGTCGCAGTTGGGCAGGGGAGTGGGCACGGGTGGACTCGGCTTGCGGTCTGGGGGGATGCTGATGGCCTCATCGCTGGCAAGCCAGCTCCCACAGGACCGGCGCACACAGTCCCGGTGGGAGCTGGCTTGCCAGCGATGAGGCCATCAAAAACAATCGATACGTAGCTGACTATATAGCGATCCGCCCGACTACCGCCAATCCGGCAATTCCTTCAGCAACTCCGCCTTCTCCTGGGTCGCCGCGCCCATCAGTACAAAGCCGAGCATCCGGCTCTGCTCGTCGTGGTACAGCGAGCGCAGGTTGGCGATGCCCTGGTCGCAACGTTCTGCCAGCCGCGTCGACCACTGCCCTCCGCTGTCCAGGGGCGAGGCCACCACCGTCGGCAGCACGCTGGTCTTGATGGTCACCGGCATCGCCGGGTAGGCCACCGCGGTCGGCTGTCCGGCCAGCGTTTGGGCGAGGGCGCGGGCCTGGAGCATGATCGGCATGACATAGGGCAGCACCAGATCATGCACCTGGGCGCAGTCGCCGAGGGCGTAGACATTCGCCGCGCTGGTGCGCAGGCAGGCATCGGTGACGATCCCGGCGCCCACCTCCAGTCCGGCGGCGCGCGCCAATGCGACCCGCGGTTCGAGGCCGACGGCGCAGAGCACGTAGTCCACTTCGATCGCCTGGCCGTCCGCCAACTGCAATTCGTAGGCCGTGCCCCGGCGCCAGACCGACACCGGGCCATTGCCCAGTTCCAGGCGCACGCCCAGGGACGCCAGCGCATCGGCCATCTGCTCGCCGGCCTCCGCCGGCAACAGCCGACTCAACGGCCAACTCGCCCGGTCGACCACGCAGACCTGGTGCCCGGCATGGCTAAGGTCGTTGGCGAACTCGCAGCCGATCAGCCCGGCACCGAGAATGGCGATCCTGGCATTGCTGCCGATCTCCCCGCGCAGGCGGCGATAGTCCTGCAGGTCATTGACCGTGATGATCGCCTGCGCCCCGTCGCCCTCCAGTACCACCCGCCGCGCATCGGCGCCCAGGGCCAGGACCAGCGCGACATAGCGCTGCGGCTGGCCGTCGATATACACCACCTGCGCCGCGCTATCGATGCGTTGCACCTCGACCCCGGCCCTGACCTGCACCTGCAACTGGGCGGCCATCTGCGCGGCAGTGGAGGTGACCAGTTGCTCCGGCAAGCGTCCGGTCTGGAAGGCATTGGACAGCGCCGGCTTGGAATAGAACTCGCCGCCATCGCGGGTGACGATCAGGATCGGCGTGCTCTTGTCGAGCTTGCGCAGCTCACGGGCCACGGTATAGCCGGCGAGACCGGAGCCAAGGATGACCACCGGGTCGGGCTGCGTCGTCGCCGCTGGCGCGACGGCGTCCAGCGGCAGCCGCACCATCTCGAAATCCGCCTTGCCCACTCCGCACTCCGGGCAGTACCAGTCCTCCGGTACGTCCTCCCAGCGCGTGCCGGCGGCGATACCGTCTTCCGGTCGGCCCAGGGCCTCGTCATAGAAAAAGCCGCAGACCAGACATTCCCACTTGTACATGTCCATCCCTCCCTCAGCTGGTAAAGGCCCGACCCAGGCCCAGCGCGCTCAGGGCGCGGCGATAGGCGGTGGAAGAGCGATCGGCGGGAATGTGGATTTCCAGGGACAGGTCCAGTGGCAGATCCTCGGGGCGGCACAGCTCGACGATATCGCGGTCTTCCTCGAACACCTGCTGGTTGAACGCATACACGTCTGCCAGGGGCATGTGCTGGTCGAAGTTGCGGGTGATCGCACAGAACATGCGGGTCTTGCGCGCCGAGATCGGGCTGGCGGCATTGAGGATCACCAGGCGCTGGCCGGGCTCGGGGAAGTCCACGCTCAGGCGCGCAGTGAACGGCGCGAACACATCGAAGGTGCGGGTCCACAGGTAGTCCGCCGGGGCACGATGCTGGAGGGACTTGGGGAAGTTGCTGACGCTGCTGACGTACTCGGCATGCACGCCATAGGGCGTGACCTCGGCCTTGTAGGTCGGCACCACCGGGTTGTCCCGCTCGGCGAAGGCTTCGTGGTGGATCCAGGCGAAGTGGGCGACATCGATAAAGCCCTCGACCTGGCGCCCGGCCGAGGCGGCGATATCGATGGACGGCGGCAGGATGCGCTGGAACTCGGGGTCGTGCCAGGACGGCATCTGCGCGAAGGGCGCATCGTCACCGGCCATCAGCACCCAGATCAGGCCGTATTCCTCGCGGGCCTTGTACATCTGGATGCGGTGGCGTTCGGTCAGCTTGGCGTTGGGCTCCGAGGGAATCCGCGTGCAGCGGCCGTCGGTGCCGAAGTGCAGGCCGTGGTACGGACAGATCAGATTGCCGTCGCGCACCCAGCCCTTGCTCAGCGGCGCGCCGCGGTGGCTGCAGATATCCCGGGCAGCGTTGATGGTATCGCCGGTACGGTAGAGCACCACCGGCTCGTCGAGCAGGATCACCGCGTAGGGCTGGTCGGTGACATCCGTGGAAAAGGCCACGGGATGCCAGTGGCGGGTGAGGATCTCGCGGTCGTGGGCGCTGAAGGTGCTGGTCTTGGTGATGGGGTTCCAGGTGATGTCCTGGCACGCAATGGCGGCGCTGTTCATGTTGTTGTTTTCCTCGACAGGGACTGACACGGGAGCAACGCGGCGGCGGGTCGCTTGCCTCGATCCGGCGGTGCATTGCCGGACCCATGCTAGGGAAAGCCCGGCATCAGACCCATGGCTGGGAAAACATGTGTGCCATGCGAAATGACGCATGTGGAGGTGTGCGTGTTTCAGGCGCGCCTGTGTCCGTTGGCCCAGCGGCGATAGCGGCGCGCCTGCACGGCCGTTGCCACTTGCTGGACCAGCAGTGCCCAGGCCGGGGTGACGTCCGGCCTCGGCGCGCGGCCCCGGCTCAGGCGACGCAACTGGAACTTCACCGCTGCCATGTTCGCCAGCGACGCCAGCACCTTGTTCTTCCAGGTGATCGGACGCAGCGCCGGGGCGTTGTCCTGGCCCTGCTGCCAGCGGCGTGGCAGATCGGGTTCGATGGCCAGGGCGGTGCCGACCCCGGCCATGGCCACGCCGGAATCGATCACCTGTTGCGCCACCGCACGGCGACGGATCCCGCCGGTGACCATCAGCGGCATTTTCGCCACGCTTTGCAGGTCCTTGGCGAACTCGATGAAGTAGGCCTCACGGGCCAGGGTCCGACCGTCGCGGGCATCGCCTTGCATGGCCGGTGCTTCGTAGCTGCCGCCAGACAGTTCCACCAGGTCCACCGCCAGTTCGTTCAGGCGCAGCACGACCTCGCGGGCATCTTCGGCGCTGAAGCCGCCGCGCTGGAAGTCTGCGGAGTTGAGCTTGACCGCCACGGTGAAGCCTTCCGAGACCACGGCACGCACGGCCTTGACCACTTCCAGCAACAGGCGGGCGCGGTTGTCCAGCGATCCGCCCCATTGGTCGTCGCGGCGGTTGCTCAGTGGCGAAAGAAACTGGCTGAGCAGGTAACCGTGGGCGGCATGAATCTGCACCCCGCTGAAGCCGGCCTGCTCGGCGAGCCGCGCGCTGCTGGCGAAGCGCTGGATCACCTGCTCGATCATCGCTTCATCCATCGCCTGGGGCGGGGCGAAATGCCGGGAAAGATTGCCCAGCGCCAAGGGCACCGCCGAGGGCGCCCAGGTCGGCTGGCCAAGATTGGCCGGCATCTGCCGCCCGGGGTGATTGAGCTGCAACCAGAATTGCGCACCCCCGGCACGACCGACCTGCGCCCACTGGCGAAAGCGTTGCAGGTGGCGATCATCTTCCAGCACCACGCCGCCGGGGCCGGTCATGGCGCGGCCGTCGATCATCACGTTGCCGCTGATCAGCAACCCGGCGCCGCCGTCGGCCCAGGCCTGGTAGAGCCGCAGCAGTTCGGCGGACGGCGCGTGGTCGGCGTCGGCCATGTTCTCTTCCATCGCCGCCTTGGCCAGGCGATTGGCGATCACGGTGTGGTTGGGCAGGGTCAGTGGGGTGAACAGGGTGGTCATAAGGGGACACCTCGATTGGTCGTGGCCTCACCTTAGGTTTAAAGTGAACTTTAAGGTCAAGCACTTTGCTATGAGGTGGCACATGAAAATCGGCGAGCTGGCGAAACGCAGCGGCTTAACGGCATCGCGCATCCGTTTTTATGAATCCAGCGGGTTGCTCAATGCCGTGGAGCGTACCGGTAACGGCTATCGCAGCTATGGTCCGGATGCGTTGTGGATACTAGAGATCATCACCGGGGCGCAGCGCGCCGGGTTCTCCCTGGAAGAAGTGCGCGGCCTGCTGCCGCTGGCCAATGGTGACTGGCGGCAGGACGAACTGGTCGCCGGCCTGCGGCGCAAGGTGGCGGAGATCGAGGTGATGCAGGAGCGCCTGGCTCGAAGCAAGGCGCAGTTGCTGGTGGCAATCGAAGGGATCGAAGCGCGGCCCGAAGGGCAGGGCTGTGTGGAGAATGCGCAGCAAGTGCTGGAGCGGTTGCGGCGCTGAAGCTGATGGCCTCATCGCCGGCAATGCCGGCTCCCACAGGGTTCTGGACCAGTTGCAGGATCCAGGTCAGGCACATAAACCTGTGGGAGTTGGCATTGCCAGCGATGAGGCCCGCAAGAGCAACACTGACCAACCGGATTGGCCTCATCGCCGGCGGCTCCCACAGGGTGGGCTCAGCCCGCCAAGGTCGCGTTATCGATCACGAACCGATACTTCACATCGCCCTTCAGCATCCGCTCGTAGCTGTCGTTGATCTGCTCGGCGCGGATCAGTTCGATATCCGAGACGATCCCGTGCTCGGCACAGAAGTCGAGCATTTCCTGGGTTTCCGGAATACCGCCGATCATCGAACCGGCAATCGTGCGGCGCTTGAAGATCAGGTTGAACACGTTCGGCGACGGGTGGTTGCTGGCAGGGGCACCGACCAGGGTCAGGGTGCCGTCGCGCTTGAGCAGGACGAGGAAAGCGTCGAGGTCGTGGGGCGCGGCGACGGTGTTGAGGATCAGGTCGAAGGACTTGGCGTGGGCGGCCATTTCCTCGGCATTGCGCGACACCACCACTTCATCGGCGCCCAGTTCCAGCGCCGCTTCGCGCTTGGACTCGGAGGTGGTGAAGGCGACCACGTGGGCGCCCATGGCATGGGCCAGCTTGATGCCCATATGGCCCAGGCCGCCGATGCCGACCACGCCGACCTTCTTGCCCGGCCCGGCGCCCCAGGTACGCAGTGGCGACCAGGTGGTGATCCCGGCACACAGCAGCGGGGCGACCGCCGCCAGTTGTGCCTCGGGGTGACGGATGCGCAGGACGTAGCGCTCATGCACGACGATCTGCTGCGAGTAGCCGCCCTGGGTCCAGCCCGGCGCGTCCGGGGTCGGGAAGTTGTAGGTGCCGATCATGCCGTCGCAGTAGTTCTCCAGGCCTTCGTCGCAGTCAGCGCAGTGCTTGCAGCTGTCGACGATGCAGCCGACGCCGACCAGGTCGCCGACCTTGAAGCCACTGACATGGCCACCGACGCTGGCCACCCGGCCGACGATTTCATGGCCTGGTACACAGGGGTATTGGGTGCCTTCCCATTCCGAGCGCACCTGGTGCAGGTCGGAGTGGCAGATGCCGCAGTAGGCGATTTCGATCCGCACGTCGTGGGCACCGACGTCGCGGCGGGTGATGGTCAGCGGCTCCAGCGGCTGATGGCCGGCATGGGCACCATAGGCGATGACTTGCATGCTGTATTCCTCGAGGGCGGTGAATGACCGCTCTATCTTCGGCGTCGGACGGTTTCTGCCGGTAACCCGATTCGACCGGGTTCTTGCCTAATCCTTCAGCGCCGCTTCGATCCCGGCGATATCGATCTTGCCCATCTGCATCATCGCCTCGAAGGCGCGCTTGGCCTTGGCCGGGTCGGGGTGGGTGATGGCCTGGGTGAGGATGCGCGGGGTGATCTGCCAGGAAATGCCCCATTTGTCCTTGCACCAGCCGCAGACATTGGCTTCGCCGCCGTGGTCGATGATCGCGTTCCAGTAACGGTCGGTCTCGGCCTGGTCGTCGGTGGCGACCTGGAAGGAAAAGGCTTCGCTGTGCTTGAACATCGGCCCGCCGTTGAGGCCCAGGCAGGGGAGACCCATGACGGTGAATTCGACGGTGATGATGTCGCCCTGCTTGCCGGACGGGTAATCGCCGGGGGCTGGGTGGGCGGCGATGACCCGGCTGTCGGGGAAGGTGGCGGCGTAGAAGGTGGCGGCGTCGAGGGCGTCGCCGTTGAACCACAGGCAGAGGGTGTTTTTGGCGGTCATGACGGCAGCTCCGGGGTGGGGTGGCTGGTTGAGTCTAGACCTTGGTGGCCCTATCGCTGGCAAGCCAGCTCCCACAGTGACCGCGTGCACCGCCGGACCTGTGGGAGCTGGCTTGCCAGCGATAGGGCCCTGAGGAACACCATCAATGTTCTTGCATATAACTCAAGGTCATCCTGCTCAACGCCCGGATCCCCACCGCCAGCGCCTGGTCATCCACCTGGAACCCCGGCGAGTGGGTCGGCCACACCGGTTTGTCCGCCAACTCCGCAGGCGTAACCCCCATGCGCATGAAGATCCCCGGAATCTGCCGCGCATATTCGGCAAAGTCATCGGCGCCATAGGTGCCGTTGTCGATCTTCACCGGCACCGTGGACACCTGTTCCAGCACCGGCAGCAGGCGATCCACCAGCGCCGTGTCGTTGTGCCCGGCGCGGTAGTTGCCCGGCAGGTACTCCACCTCGGCACTGGCCCCCGACGCCTCGGCGATCTTCTCGGCGGTGCGGCGCATGCGTTGCAGCACGTCCTCGCGCTGTTCGTCGCTGACGGTGCGGATCGAGCCCTCCAGGCGCACTTCGGCGGGAATGATGTTGTGCCGGTCGCCAGCCTCGATCCGTCCGACGGAAATCACCGGCGCCGGCAACACGCTGAGGTTGGACTGGCGGCTGGGAATGGTCTGCCAGGCCAGGATCGTCTGCGCCGCCACCGGTACCGGGTCGATACCGGTCCAGGGAAATGCGGCATGGGTCTGGCGGCCCTTGATCCGTGCGACGAAGGTATCCGCCGCCGCCGTGGTGCGGGTGCGGCTGAGGGTGAAAGCGCCTGCCGTACCGGCGGTGACATGGATGCCGAAGATCACCGCCGGCGCCGGATTCTCCAGCACACCTTGCTCGATCATCAGTTTGGCGCCTCCGTCCTCGCCCAGCGGCGGACCCTCCTCGGCGGGCTGGAAGATCAGCTTCAAGGTCCCCGGCAATTCGTCACGCTGCGCCGCCAGCACCTCGGCGACACCCAGGGCCATGGCCATGTGGGCGTCGTGGCCGCAAGCATGCATCACCCCGACTTCCTTGCCACGGGTGCGGAAATCGCCGCCCTGGTCCACGCTGCGCACGGTCGAGGCATAGGGCAGGCCGGTCTGTTCGGTCAGCGGCAGGGCGTCCAGCTCGGCGCGGATCGCCACTACCGGCCCTGGCTTGCCGCCGCGCAGGATGCCGACCACGCCGGTATGGGCGATACCGGTCTGCACCTCCAGGCCCAGCTCGCGCAGGCGCTGGGCGACACGCTTGGCCGTCTCGACCTCGCGGTTGCCCAGCTCGGGATGCTGGTGAATCTGGTGACGGATTTCGATGACCCCGGGCAAGGCCTTGGCGATCCGGGCATCCAGATCGCCCCAGTCCTGGGCTGAAGCGCTGGCACAGCAGAACAGCAGGGCAATCCCTGCGATACGAAACGGTGGCATCCCGGCTCCCCGGATCAGTAGGTAAAGGCGATCGGCGGGTAGTTGCCGTTCACCAGGTAGTCGCCGATGGCCTTGTACTTGTAGGCCACGGCATCGTGGGTGGTGTGGGTGCGGGCGTTGCGCCAGTGGCGGTCGAAGTTGTAGCGCGACTGGGTGGTGGCGGCGCCGCCGACTTCGTAGAGCCGCTCGCAGACATGCAGGGCGGCGCGGGTCGAGGCGATCTTGGCTTCGGCCACGGCAATCGAGGTACGGGCGAGCAGGGCGTCCAGCGCTTCGCCTTCGAGCAGACCCTGCAACTGGCTGCGCGCGGCCAGGTCGACGCTCAACGCGGCTTTTTCCACCAGCGCCTCGGCGCCATGGATCGCAGCGGCCAGATCGCCCACGGTGTGCAGGATGTACGGGTCGTTGCGGGCTTCATCGACACCGCTTTCCCGTACTGGCCGTGCCCCGGTGCGCGACCACTGCACCGCGTCGTCCAGCGCCGCCAGGCCGATGCCGATATCGATGGCGCAGTGGATCAGTTGCGCGCTGGCGCCGATGTAGTTGCGCCGCTGGTACCACTCGGCCAGCGGGATCACCTGCTCGGGCAGCACCGGCACCTTGTCCAGCAGGGTGGTGCCGCTGGCGGTGACCCGCTGTCCCATGCCGTCCCAATCGTCGAGCAGGGTGATGCCGGGGGTGTCGGCGGCGAGCATGACATACACCGCGTTGCCGGCCTCGTCCACCGCCTGGATCTTCAGCAGGTCGGCGAACAGGCAGCCGGTGCTGTAGAACTTGCTGCCGTTGAGCACCAGGCGATCACCGTCGCGCTCCAGGCGGGTATGGATTTCACCGCGGAACTTGCCGCTGCGTTCGGCGATGGCGCCGGAGGACAGCTGGCGCTCGGCAAAGGCGCCGAGGTAGCGGCGCTGTTGCTCCGGGTTGGCGATCAGGCGCAGATGCTCGACCGTGGCGAAATGCGGAAACAGCGCCTGGGCCACGCTCGGGTCGGCCTTGGCCAGGGCGATGAAGATCTGCGCCACCTGCAGTTGGCTGACATCGCCACCGCCCAGTTCGACGGGCACCCGCGCGGCGCCGAGGCCGGAATTACGGATCAGGTCCAGTTGCTCGTAGGGCAGGATGCGCTGGGCATCGCGCTCGGCTGCGCCGGGTTGGATGTGGGTGGCCAGTTGATTGGCCAGTGCCAGGTAGTCGGTCATGAGCATGTCTCGAAAAGGAAGTCAGGGTGCATCGCGCAAGGCCTGGCGCGGAACGCCGAGCAAAAGGATCAGGGTGCCGCTGGCGACGAGGCCGGCGACGATGTACAGGGCCAGGCTGATATCGCCCGTGTTGGTCTTGATGCTGCCGATCATGATCGGCGTCAGCAGGCTGCTGACCTGCCCGCAGCAGTTGACCAGCGCCAGCCCGGCGGCACGGGCGCGGTCGGAGAGGTAATAGGTGGGAATGGTCCAGAACACCGCCGTGGCCACCAGGTAGCCGCTGGTCATCAGGGTCAGCAGGGCGATGGCCGACCAGGGGCCGGCGATCAGGTTCGGCAGCAGGGTCATGGCCAGGGCCGCGGTCAGTCCGCCCAGGGCGAAATGCCAGCGGCGTTCCTGGTGCAGGTCCGAGTGACGGCAGGCCCACAGCATCACCAGCACGCCGACCACATAGGGCAGGGCCGAGAACAGGCCGAGCTGGCCGAGGTTGCTCACCCCGGAATCGCGGATGATCGACGGCGCCCAGATATTGGTGACGTTTCCGGTGCACATGATGGTCAGGCAGTAGGCCAGGGTGATGAACCAGACCTTGCGGTCCTTCAGCGCCTCGACGAAACGCTGGTGGCCACCCGGCTTGCGGTTGGCCCGTTCATGGGCGAGGGCGCCTTCGATGGCACGCTTTTCGTCATCGCTGAGCCAGCGTGCCTTGGCCGGCTTGTCATCCAGCCAGTACCAGGCGAACAGCCCGGCCAGCACCGGCGGAATACCGGTGACCACGAACAGCCATTGCCAGCCGCTGAACCCGCCCAAGCCGCCGAAGTGACCCATGATCCAGGTCGACAGCGGCCCGCCGACGATGCCGCAGACGGCGATGGCCATGATGAAGCGCGAGGTGATCCGCGCCCGGTAGGCCGCCGGGAACCAGTAGGTCAGGTACAGGATCACGCCGGGGAAGAACCCGGCCTCGGCCGCCCCCAGCAGCACCCGCAGCACATAGAACTGCGCCGGGGTCTGGGCGAAGGCGGTGGCGATGGTCACCAGGCCCCAGAGGATCATGATCCGGGTCATGGTCTTCTTCGCCCCGAACTTCTCCAGCAGCAGGTTGCTGGGGATCTCGAACAGCAGATAGCCGATGGAGAACACCCCGACGATGATGCCGAAGGTGGCGTCGCTGATGTTCAGGTCGGCCTTGAACTGCAGGTGGGCGAAGCTGATGTTGACCCGGTCCAGCCAGTTGAGCACGAAGCACAGGAACAGGAACGGCATGATGCGCCAGGCCAGCTTGCGGTACAGGCGCTGGTCGAACGCGACGGCGGAGTGTGCGGACAGGCTGCTCATCGCGGATTACCAGCTCACGTCGACTTTGCCGAAGAAGTACGCGCCTTCCAGCCCGTACGGCGAGTACCAGCTGTAGGTCGGATCGTCGGTGGGGAAGAAGTAGTAGCGCTTGGCTTCGGCGTTGAGCTGCTGCGGACGACGGTCGAAGATGTTCTCGCCGCCGATGGTCACTTTCACTGCGTCGCTGATCCAGTAGCCCAGGCTCAGGTCGGTGATGAACGCCGGGCGGATTTCCTCGTCGCGGCTGGCGGAGATCTGGTTGCGTCCGGTGACCTTGGAATAGCGCGTGCCCTTGAGGGTGACGTCGAAGTCGCCCAGTTGCCAGGCGGCGGTCAGCGAGGTGACGTTCTTCGGGTAGGCCGTGGTCAGGTTGCCCTGGCGGTCGCGGCCCACCGCCGTCACGCCGGTGCCGGCGAGGGCATCAGGCTCCTTGATCTTCTCGATGGTCTGCAGGCTCTGGTTGCTCAGCAGGGTCCACTTGGTCTTGCCGTATTGGCCGAGGTCGTAGCGGTAGTCGGCGACCAGGTCGATGCCGCGGGTGCGGGTGTCGGCCAGGTTGCCGAAGTAGGAGACGATCTGGTTCGGGTCCAGGCCATTGGCGGCGAGGATGTTGGACACGGCGGTGCCTTGCAGGTTGCTGGTCTGCAGGATGCGGTCCTTGATATCGATCTGGTACAGGTCGACGGTGATGTCGAGGTTCTCGCTCGGCGTGGCGACGAAACCGAGGCTGTAGTTCATCGACTTCTCGGGCTTCAGGTCCTTGGCACCCAGGGCGCGGCCGGCCGCGTCGTCGACGGTGACGTAGCGGGTGGTGGCCTGTTCCAGCACGCCGGTCAGCGGGCTGGTGCGCCAGGCAGTAAGCGACGACGAGTAGTACTGCTGTTGCAGCGACGGTGCGCGGAAGCCGTTGCTGATGGTGCCGCGCACGGCGAATTGCGGGGTGAAGGCATAGCGCGTGGAGAACTTGCCGCTGGCGGTATCGCCGAAGTCGCTGTAGTGCTCGAAGCGTCCGGCCAGGCTGACGTCCCATTGATCGGTGAGGCTCTGGCTCAGGTCGATGTAGCCGGCGGTGTTGGTCCGCGAATAATTGTGCGCATCGGCCGGGGTGAAACCGACCAGGCCCGGAGCACCCGGGTTCGGGCGTTGTCCGGCGAGCGGGTGACCGGCGGGGAAGACATAGCCGCCATCGGCATAGGAGGCGTATTCGCCGGCCTCGATCTCGAAGCCGTCGCGGCGGAATTCCAGGCCGGTGGAGACGTTCAGCGGCTTGGCGAACAGGCCGGTGTCGAAGCCCCGGGTCAGGTCGAGGTTGTTGGTCCACTGGCTGGCGATCAGATGACCGCCGTCCATGTTGCGCGGGCTGTCCGGGCCGAGGGACGGGTTCAGCGATTTCTCGTTGCGGGTGTTGGCGTCGTTGTAGCCGTAGCTGGTGCTGAGGTCGAGCTTCCAGCCCAGCACGTCTTCGTTGCGCAGGCCGATCACGGTCTGGAAATCGTCCTCTTCCACCACGAAACGCGGCGAGAAGCCGTCCGGATAGACCGAGACGATGTTCTGCGGCGAGTTGGCGGTGCGGTAGGTGCCCCAACTGGTGGAGTTGCGGTGGCTGAGGGTGGAGAAGGAATACAGGCTGACGCTTTCGTTCAGCGGCAGCTCGGCGTTGTAGCCGAAGTTATAGGTCTGCGAACGGGGCTGGCCGAGTTGCTGGCGGTAGCGGCTTTCGCCGTTTTCACGCGGGTCGGCGGCGCCATTGACCGGGAAATAGATGCTGGTACGGGCCGGAACGGCACCGGCGACGTTGGAGCTTTCCTGGATGCCGATATCGGCGCTGAGGCTGAAGAAACCGTCATTGGGCAAGGCGAAGCCCTGGTTGATCTGGCCCTGGCCGCGGGCGCCGAAATTGCCCTTGCCGCCGATGCGGTTCTCGTACTGACCGTACAGCGCGCTGGCGCTGCCGCCGCTGTCGTTGCCCTTGAGGATGATGTTGATCACCCCGGCGATGGCGTCCGAGCCGTACTGGGCGGCGGCGCCGTCGCGCAGCACTTCCACGTGGTCGACGGCGCTGACCGGGATCAGGTCGAGGTCTGCCGGCGACTGGCCGCTGGAGCTGGCGGCGGTCTGCACGAAGATCAGCGAGGTGTTGTGCCGGCGCTTGCCGTTGACCAGCACCAGCACATGGTTGCCGCCGAGGCCGCGCAGGGTCGCGGATTTCACCGACAGCCCGGTGCCGCCGGTAAAACCGGCGGCATTGGTGTAGGAGGGCACGGCGGCGGCCAGGGCGTCGCGCAGGTTCTGCTTGCCCGAGCGGGCCAGGTCGTCGGCGCTGATCACATCGATCGGCGCCAGGCTCTTGGCCACGGTACGGCCGCTGTCACGGGCGCCGGTCACTACTACGGTCTGCAGGGCGGTGTCGCTGCTGGTGTCGGCGGCGCTGGCCAGGGGCGCGACGCACAGGCCGAGGATGCCTGCGGTGAGCAGGTTGAGCCTGGGCTGGAAAAAGGTGGGGCGAGACATGGTGAGGCTCCGGGTTCGGGGGCCGCTATCCATTCCTGGTGGTGGGTGTTCCTGACAGTACTGGCGAGGCTTGGGTGTTGGGCAGTGTCGTTGTGGTTATCGGTACAGCATGACGTCCTGTCGGGCCTGGTCGACCAGCGCCATATGCTGTTGCAGGCGGCGTCTGCGCTCGGCCAGCAGCAGGGTCTTGCTCCATTCCATGGCTTTGGCCGAGTGGTCGGCCAGTTGCGTCGCCAGCTCGATGGCGGCGCTGTGCGGGTCCTCCGCGATACGGTTGATCAGGCCCAGGGCCAGGGCCTCTTCGGCGCCGAAGTGGCGCGCGCTGAGCATGATGTCCAGAGCCGCCGCCTCGCCGATCAGGCCGGGCAGGGTGATCGCGCTGAAGCCGGAGAGCATGCCGTGGCGCACCTCCGGAAAGCTGAAGCGGGTGTCGGGCCGGGCGATACGGAAATCGCAGTGGATCGCCAGGCTGATGCCCAGGCCCAGGGTATGGCCGTGCAGGGCGGCGACCACCGGTTTGTTCAGTTCGCTACCGACATCGGGCAGGGCACGGGCGAGCAGGGCGCTGGCCACCGCTTCGCCAGTGGCCTGGATTTCCTTGAGATCGGAACCGGCGCAGAACGCCTTGTCGCCAGCGCCGCGCAGGACGATGGCGCGGGCGTCCGGGTCCCCGGCAGCACGCTCCCAGGCTTCGGCCAGCTCGCGCTTGGCCTGGCCATCCAGGGCATTGAGACGCTCGGGGCGGTTGAGGGAGATCTGCACAACCCCGTCGCCAAGGTGTTGGTACTCGACTGTCATGACGTGTTTTCGCTGCGGGTGAAAGAAAGACGTTTTGCCTCTTGCGGCGCGGCGTCGAAGTGGGGAAAACTTAAAGTATGTTCACAATGCAAACAACATGTTTGTTATACGAACATGTTCTGGGTTCTTCACAAACGGTTATAAAAAATGAAAGCGATAGTACTGAAAGCCTTCGGCGGGCCGGAGCAGCTGCAACTGGAAGAGGTGCCCACACCCCAGGCCGGGCCGGGTGAAGTGCTGGTGCGAGTGCACGCTGCCGGTGTCTGCCACCACGACCTGCTGCACCGTGCCGGGCAATTGCCGGGTGCCCATACCGGCGTAGTGCTGGGGCATGAGGTGGCCGGGGAAGTGGTCGAGGTCGGTGCCGGAGTGCTGCAACTCAAGGTGGGCGCGCGGGTGGTGGTCTATCAGCGGCGCTTCTGCGGCCAGTGCCGGGATTGCCTGCGCGGGCGCCAGGACCTGTGCCGGGCCCTGGGCCTGCCTTCGGTGGACACCGAGGGGGCCTACGCCGAGTACCTGCGGATTCCGGCGATTTCCGCCGTCGAATTGCCGGAGGGGCTGGACTACTCGCTGGCCGCATTGGCCTCCTGTCCGATCGCCACCAGTGTCCGCGCCCTGTATGGCGAGGCCGGGTTGCAGCCGGGAGAAACAGTGCTGATCAACGGTGCCAGCGGCGGCCTTGGCGCGCATCAGATTCAACTGGCCCGGGCGTTGGGCGCGCGGGTGATCGCGGTCACCGGCAGCGAGGCGAAACGGGACTTCCTGCGCGAGCTCGGTGCCCATGAGGTGGTGGTCGCCAGCGCGGGCTACAGCGCCGAGGTGTGGAAACTCACCGGCAAGCGTGGCGTCGATGTGGCCATGGAAAACCTCGGCCATACCCTTGAGGACACCCTGCGCAGCATGACCCTCGGCGGTCGCGTGGTGGTGCTGGGCAATGTCGAGCCGGGTAGCGTGCCGGTGAATCCGGGGCTGCTGATTGGCCGTCGCTTGCAACTGCGGGGCTCGGGCAGTGCCACCCTGGAGCAGTTGCGCACTGCCCTGGCGCTGATCCATGGCGGGCAGGTCCGGCCGTTGATCGACCGGGTGCTGCCGTTCCCTCAGGCAGCCGAGGCCCATGCCTTGCTGGAGTCGCGGCAGGTCAACGGACGTATCGTCCTGAGTGGGTGGTAGGCATGGATATCAGTACCTTGCTGGGCCAGGCGGCCCGCAAATGGCCGGATGCCCCGGCGCTGCACGAGGTGGCCAGCGGGCGGCGGCTGACCTTTGCGCAACTGGACCAGGCCTTGACATCCTTCGGTCTGGTGCTGGACGGCCTGGGTGTCGAGTCTGGTGCGCGCGTGGCACTGCTGGCCGATGCCAGCGTCGACTACCTGATCGCCGACTATGGCTGCATGGCCAACGGGCGAGTGCGGGTGCCGCTGGATCCGGCCTTGTCCCAGGACGAATTGCTGGCCCAGTTGCGTGACGCCGGCGCGGCGTTGCTGCTGTTTTCCGAGGCCTACCTGGCTCTGGCCGAGGGGCTGCGCGGGCAGGGCATCGACTGTCGGCCGCTGGCTGGGCTGGGGAACGGTGCGCCATCGGCATTGCCGGCACGCCCGGCGCAACCGCCGCAGTCGTTGGCCTCGCTGAACTACACCGGCGGCACCACCGGCGTGCCCAAGGCGGTGATGCATCGGCATGCCAGCCTGTGTGCGGTGCTGCAGAACGTGGTCATGGCCCGAGGGGCGCTGCCGGGGGATGTGCTGCTCAATGTCCGGCCGTTGTGGCCCATCGCGGCAGTGGCGGTGCTGGCTCATCTGCTCAGCGGCGGTGAAGTGGTGCTGGGCGGGCGCTTCGATGCTCGCCTGTTCCTCGGGCAGCTACGGCAATACCGGGTGGCCTTCAGTTCGCTGGTGCCGACCCAGTTGCTGCGTTTGTTGCGTGAGCACGGCAGTGCTGCGGCCGATCTGCCGGCGTTCAGGAGCCTGGATATCGGTGCTGCTGCCTTGACCGGGGAAGTGCTGGATGGTTCGTTCAGCCTGTTTGCCGGGCGGATCGCCGTGCTCTACGGCATGACCGAAGCGCCCTGGAGTTGCTACCTGACCGCCGCGCAAATGGCGGCCCTGCGCTTGGCTGGTGAGAGCGCCGAAGGCGTGGTAGGTCGTTCCTTGTTTTCAGCGGCGGTGAAGGTCGAGCGGGTCGATGACCAGGGTATCGGCGAGATCCTGCTGGCCGGGCCGCAATTGATGGCGGGCTATTGGCAGCAGCCGGGTCTGACCGGCGAAGTGCTGGTGGACGGTTGGCTGCGCAGTGGTGACCTCGGGCGGATCCGCCCTGACGGGCAGCTTGAAGTGCTCGGACGCTGCAAGGACATCATCCGCAGCGGCGGCAAGTCGGTGCAGCCGGGGGAGGTGGAGCAGGCGTTGCTGGGGCACGCCGCAGTGCGCGAGGCCCATGTGTTCGGCATGGCCGATGTGGAATGGGGCGAGCAGGTGTGTGCGGCGGTGGTGCTGGAGGCGGGGCAGATGGTGTCGCAGGAAGCGCTGGCCGAGCATTGCCGGGGGCTGCTGTCGCGCTACAAGGTGCCGAGGCAGCTGTGGTTCGTCGAGGAACTGCCGCGTTCGCATTATGGGAAGGTGCAGCGGAAGCGGTTGTTGGCGGTGTTGGCGGGTGGGTAGTGGAAACACCTTGTGATCATGTTCCTGATCGTTTCCTGATTGTTGTTTCTACCTTGAGGATTTGTTCGCAAGGAGAGTGACATGGACGGTCCATCTTCCAACCGGTTGCGTCGTGGTCGGGTTTCGATTCCTGGTCAGTTGTATCTGCTTACCACTACGGTGGCAGGGCGCGAGCCTGTGTTCGGTGATTTCGCTACCGCCAGGTTGATGGTGGAGCAGTTGCGTCATGCCGAGCGGACCGGGATGGTTCGCTCGTTGACCTGGGTTGTCATGCCTGATCATTTGCATTGGTTGATAGAGCTGGAGCGAGTCTCGCTGGCTACCCTGATGCGCCGGGTGAAATGTCGTAGCACCTGCCTGATCAACAAGGCCTTTGGCAGAACCGGGCGTTTATGGCAGCAAGGTTTCCATGATCGTGCTTTGCGTCGGGAGGAAGATGTTGTTGCGGTGGCGCGTTACATCGTTGCCAACCCCATACGCGCCGGGCTGGTATGCAAGGCTGGAGATTATCCGCATTGGGATGCGATCTGGCTCTGATGTTGGGGCAGCGTCGTGTTTGCGGGCCTCATCGCTGGCAATGCCAGCTCCCACAGGTTCCTATGTCGAGCCTGAATCATGCGGCCGGCCCGGAACCCTGTGGGAGCCGGCATTGCCGGCGATGGGGCCATCAGCTTCGATATCGATCTTGCTGGTCAGTGCTGTTCTTGCGGGCCTCATCGCTGGCAATGCCAGTTCCCACAGGTTTTGCGCCTGGCCTGGAACCTGCGGCTGGCCGGGAGCTCTGTGGGAGTCGGCGTTGCCGACGATGGGGTCGGTGAAGTCCCTACAGATTCCCGAGCTGCGCCGCAATTCCCTCACAAGCCCGCCGCACATGCGCCGCCAGCGGCGACCCCGGATGGGTCTCTTCCTCCATATCCAGCCCGGCCACCACCACGGCGCCCAGTGCCTGGCCACCGGCCACCCGGATCGGGAAGGCCACCGACGATAACCCCGGCTTGAACTCGCCATGACCAAAGGCAAAGTCCTGTTCGCTGCGGATCACCTGCAACCCCGGCAGCGCCTTGGCATAGCGCTCCTCGCCCAGCACGTTCAAGGCCAGCGCCTCGCTGTAGGTCGCCAGCACCGCGCGCCCGCTGGGGCTGCCTTCGATGGGGAACTGGTCGGCGAGGTCGACGATCACGTTGAGCGGCGTGGCCGGGGTCCACATGCGCTCGATCAGCACCACCTGGTCACCCACCGGCACCGACAGCGAGACGATCGCCGGGCGCTCGCCGATCACCCGTTGCAGCTCGATGGCATAGGGCAGGGCCAGGCGACGCAGGTTCAGGCGGTTCAGGTAGGCGGCGGAGTAGATCAGGCTTTCCGGGCCGATATGGTAAGTGGCCCCGCGGGACTCGATCAGGCCCCAGTAGGTCAGGGTCTTGAGCAGGCGATGGATGGTGGAGCGTTCGATGCCGGTGTGCCGCGCCAGGTCGAGGGCGCTGGCGCCGTGCTTGAGGTTGGCCAGGGCGCGCAGCAGCACGATCGAGCGGTCGATGACCTGGACGCGTCCGCCGGCGTTGTCCTTGCCGTTGGCCGCAGGTTGAGGGGCAGAGATTTCCATCGTGACAGTGGGTTCCAGAAACAGGGCGACAGGCCGGTCGCCAAGGTTAGCCGTGATCCGCCAGCGGGTGAAGAGCCGCGATGCAGGCACGACGGGCAATTATTTCGCAGCGGCTTAGATCGAATATGCATGGCGGTTATGAGCATGGAGCGTTTGGCGATATCCATCGCGCCGGTTTTGCTGCCTTGAACGGTTTTGTATCCGTGATGGTTTTCCAATCGACGTTATTGCATCACGCGGCATCGCCACAGCCCCAGGTTCGCCCATGGCCACGGCGCCAGCCGCTGCTTTCCCGCCATCTTGTCGCCGCTGCGCCCAGCCCTAGAATCGGCGCCCATCTCCTCTCGTCACTCTTGAACAAGGACTTCACCATGATGAACGCAATGCAGATGCCGATGATGAACAACGCCATGCCGATGATGCCCATGACCGGCATGCCGATGATGATGGCCACCATGACCTGCAAGATGGTCGACGACGGCATGCTCTGCACCATGAAGCCCGCCGCCGGCATGGACATGGCGATGTTCCGCAACAGTGCGGACATGATGTGCATGATGATGAACTGCGGCATGCCGATGATGATGCAGTGCGGCAACCTGATGATGATGGGCATGACCCCGATGAGTATGCCGATGATGAGCATGCCCATGAACGGCATGATGATGCCGATGATGAAATGCATGATGGAATGCACCGTCATGGCCGACGGCATGACCTGCAAGATGATGCCGATGGCAGGCATGAGCATGGAGATGATGAACAGCTGCTGCATGCTGATGATGAAGATGATGAACGACTGCAGCATGCCGATGATGATGAGCTGCAACGGCATGCCGATGATGTGCTGCACCTGCTGATCGAGGTGCGCTCGACTCAATCCCGGCTTTCGGGATGGGTCACCACCAGGTAAGCGACGGCCTCGCTGTCTACCGGATTGCGGTAGCGGTGGGGCTGGTCGGCATAGAAGACGATGGAATCGCCGGTGGAGAGCAGGAAGCGCTCTTCGTTGACGCTGATCTCCAGCGCACCCTGGGCTACCACCAGGTTCTCCCGCACCCCCGGACCATGTCCGGCGGAGTGCTCCTCACCCAGCGGGCTGACCCGCAGTTCGTAGAATTCCACCTGATGCGCCGCATCCACCGGATACAGCGCACGGCTGACGAATGCTCCGCTGGCACTGACCAGGCGCTTGCTGTCGCGTGCCGGTAACAGCGTCACCCCGGCACATTCGCGTTGTTCGAGGAAGGCCGCTACCGACACCTTCAGGCCCCGGGCGATCTTGCACAGTACGCGGATCGACGGCACGCTGCGCCCCGATTCCACCTGCGCCAGCATCGCCCGGCTGACCCCGCTGGCCCGGGCCAGGGCGTCGAGGGACAGTTGGCGCTTGGCGCGCAGGCGCTGGAGATTGCTGGCCACGCGCTGGCCGATGCCGTCGTCTTCATGGGCGACGGCTTCGGGCAGGATCAGGGGCGGTTCGTCGGAGGTGGCCAGGAAACGGTTGGGCGTGTTCATGTCGTTCAGGCCAGGCGCGGGGCTTTCGACGCAGCGATGGCGACGCTCCCGGGTTGCACGGCCAGGCCGGCCTGCTGCGCATACATCGCCCAGAGCAGGCGACCCTGTTGCTGGGCCAGCTTGCGTTTGCGGTGCAGGGTGAAGTCGATGACGGTGGCGGCTTGGCTCATGGGGGATTCCTTGTCTGGAGCAGGGGGCCATGAGCCGAGACTACTGATTTGTTTTTAGAACCAGAAATACTGAATTTGCATTTGTTAATTCCTTTATTGCATTTGCTATGGCGATCCTGTGGGAGCTGGCTTGCCAGCGATAAAGGCCTGAAGGTCAAGGAAATCTGTCGATCCCCCCCACCACCTGCCCAGCCACCTCGGTTTCCACCTGCAACACCCCTCCGGAGTCCGGCGCACTGCCCAGCACCTCCAGCTTCAATTCCTGCCGCGCACTGGTAATGAACAGGGTCTTCATCCCGTCGCCACCAAAGCACAGGTCCGTAGGGCAGGGCACCGGCAGGCCGATCATGCGCTCCAGATTACCCTCGGCATCGAAGCGCGCCAGGCTCCAGCCGTCGCGCTGGGTGGTCCAGACCCCGCCCTGGGCGTCCAGGGCCAGGCCGCTGAGGCTGCCGCCACCCCGTGGCAACGACGCCAGCCGCCGCACCGCCGTGCTGCCCGGCTGCAAACGCAGGATGTCGCCGGCTTCCGGGGCGATCGCGTACACCGCGCTGCCACTGGCATCCCAGCGAAAACCACTGATCTGCTCGCTCAGGGCCCAGCCATGACGCAGCTCGCCTTCGCTGCTCATCTCGCCGATCAGGCAACCGCCTGCCGTCCGCGCGCAGGCCCACAGGCTGCCGGAAGGGTGACTGGCCAGGGCCAGCAGGCGACTGCCGAGCACGTCCTGCATCGGATGCTCGCGACCCTGCCAATCCACCAGTGACCAGCCACCGGCCTGGGCCACCAGCAGGCCGTCGCGGTGCAGTTCCATCGCCCGTACCGGCATGTCCAGGCGGGTCAGCAGGCGACTGGCCTGGCCGTCCCAGCAGTGGATCGCCGGGGCCAGGGTGTCGGCCCAATACAGCGTGCCGCTAGCGGCATGCCAGCGCGGAAAGGCGCCATGGAACGACCAGGGTGCCGGCAGCACATTCAGCGCGCCGGACGGGCGCTGCGCCGGCTCCGGGCGCAACTGCTCGCCGACCCGCCGCGCGGCGTCCGCCAGCTCCGGGCCGAGCAGGGTCAGGCGTTCCAGGGTCAGGCGCCAGGCCGGCCCGGCCACGCTCAAGGCGCCACGTACCAGGCCCTGCTTGTCGATGATCGGCGCCGCCACGCAGCGCACGCCGAGGCGGATTTCCTCGTCGTCCAGGGCGTAGCCACGGGTGCGGGTGATCTGCAGCTCCGCCAGCAGGCGACGGCGATCGGTGATGGTCAGTGGGGTCAGCGGTTCCAGCACCACGGCCTTGAGGATCTCGTCCCGTTCGCTGGCGGAAAGGGCGGAGAGGATCGCCTTGCCCTGGCCGGTGCAGTACACCGGCTTGCCCTGGCCCAGGCTGGCCGCCGAGCGCTGGGTATGGGCGCCGTCGCAGCGCTCCAGCGACAGCACCTGGTTGCCGTCGAGCACCGCCAGGTACGACGTCTCTCCGGTGAGATCGCGCAGGGCGCGCAGTTCCTCGCTGGCGGCAGCCACCAGGTCCGGCTCCAGGTAGGCGTTGCGGACCATCTCCAGGTAGTTGAAGCCCAGGCGGTAGACCTTGCGCGTTGGATCGCGGCGGATCATGCCGCGCTCCACCAGGGTGGCAAGGATGCGGTACAGGGTGGTGCGCGGCAGCGGCACCTGCTCGGCCAGTTGCGCCTGGCTGATGCCGTTGGACATGGCCCCTACGGCCTGGAGGACGTCGAGGGCTTTTTCGAGGGCGGCGGTGCCTTCTCCGGTTTTCATTGGTTATTCCCATCAGTTGGAACGAGGTGGCCATGGCACCGATTCTGCCCCTTTTCCTTGGGACTTTCCCCCATAGAATCGGCCTCAACGGGGGTTGAAGCCGACACTTGTTCCATATGTTGGGAATTCATGTCGGCCGCCCATCGGATGAATCCCGCCTGGAGAACCTATAAGAATGTCCGTCATCCATACCTATGCCGACGCCCACGAAAGTGCCTCGGGCAAGCGTGTCGAAGTCAGCGATGCCACCCTGGCCAAGCTGGCCGCCTGCAGCAGCGGTTCGCTGACCACCCAGCTGTTCAAGCGCGGCTTCCGCCAGCCGGCCCTGGTCGGCCTGCGTGCCATGACCCGCGACACCAAGCCGTTCGCCGGGCGTGCCTTCACCATGCGCTTCATCCCCGCCCGTGAAGACATCGACACCTACCAGACCATGACCACCAAGCCCAACGACGACAACCTGCAATGGGTCGGCGTGGAGCAGGTGCAGGCCGGTGACGTGCTGGTGATCGACAGCCGCAACGACCCGGCCGCGGCCTCCGCCGGCAACATCCTGGTGACCCGCCTGCTGGCCCGTGGCGCCAAGGCCATCGTCACCGACGGCGCCCTGCGCGACGGCAGCGAGATCGCCGCGATGAACCTGCCGGCCTATGCCCGCGAGATCACCGCGACCACCCGCATCTCCTACCACCACGTCGCCGACCTGCAGGTGCCGATCGGCTGCGCCGGCGTCGCCGTGTATCCGGGTGACATCATCGTCGGCGATGCCGATGGCCTGACCGTGGTGCCGGCGCACCTGGCCGAGGAACTGGCCGAAGTCTGCACCGTGCAGGACGACATCGAGAACTACCTGGCCATGCGCATCGCTTCCGGCGAGCCGCTGTGGGGCGTCTATCCGCCGAGCCCGGCCTCGGTGTCCGACTACCACGCCTGGGTCGCCAGTGGCCGTCCGGCGATCCCGTCGATCATCGACAAAAAGGAGGACTGAGCCGTGGCCGAGCACAAGCACGCGCAAACCATCCGCCGCTACTTCGACGCCTGCAACGAAGGCGACTACGACAAGCTGGTGTCCTGCTTCACCGCCGACGCCGTGCATTACTTCCCCGCCGGCCTGCCGGAAGTGCCGTGGCGCAGCGCCGACACCATCGCCCGCAAGTGGGTGTGGTGTGTGGAGAACCTCGGTTCGCAGTGGACCATCGAGAAGATCCTGGTCAGCCACGACAGCGACGAAGCGGTGATCGAGTGGACCCACTGGAAAAGCAAGCTGGGCACCGCCCTGCGTGGTGACGAGTGGTACCGCTTCGACGCCGACAGCGGCCTGATCAAGGAAATCCGCGCCTACTACGCCTCGCCGGCGGACAAGGAGGTGGCCATCAACGAGCTGGTGGACTTCGACTACAGCGGTCGCGGCTATCACCTCGAACCCAAGGCACGCTGAAGGACTATTTGAATGAGCAACCAACAGGATCCATCCCTGGCGCTGATCGACCAGGTTGTCGCCAAGGCCGTCGCCGCCGCCGATTTCTGGGCTGAGTCCCCGGCTGCCGTGCGTGCCGCGCTGCTGAATGGTCTGGCCGCTGCCCTGGAAAGCCAGCAGACCGAGCTGGTAGCCATTGCCGACCGTGAAAGCGGCCTGGGCGAAGGTCGCCTGAATGGCGAAGTAGCCCGTACCGCCTTCCAGTTGCGCGGTTTCGCCAGGGAAGTGGAAGCCGGCGTGCCATATCGTCAGGTCGTCAGTGAAGCAGTGGCCGGCGCGCCGCCTGCCGGACGTCCGGCGCTGGTGCGTGTGCAGCGTGCCCTCGGCCCGGTGGCGATGTTTTCGGCGAGCAACTTCCCGTTCGCCTTCTCGGTGCTCGGTGGCGATACCGCCTCGGCCCTGGCCGCCGGTTGCCCGGTGGTGGTCAAGGCCCACTCCGGTCATCCGGAACTGTCCCGTGCAGTGTTCGAGCTGGCCGCTGGCGTGGTACGTCAGCAAGGTCTGCCGGAAGGGCTGCTGACTCTGGTCGAGGCCACGTCCCGCGCTGGCGGTGCCTATCTGGTGCAGCATCCGGGCATCGCAGCGGTAGCCTTCACCGGCTCCTACCAGGGCGGCAAGGCCCTGTGGCAGGCGGCCAACGAGCGTCCGCGTCCGGTACCGTTCTTCGGTGAGCTGGGTTCGATCAACCCGCTGGTGGCGTTGCCTGCCGCCCTGGAAAAAGACAGCGAAGGCCTGGCGAAGACCCTGGCGGGTTCCATCACCCTCGGCTGCGGTCAGTTCTGCACCAGCCCGGGCCTGATCGTGCTGCTGGAATCGGCTCACAGCGAGCGCTTCGTCGCCCAGTTGGCCGAGGCCATTGCGCCGATTGCCACGCACCGTATGCTCACCGCCGGCATACGCCAGGGCTTCGACGCTGCGGCTGCCACCGTGGCCGAGAATGCCAATGCCGTGTTCACTCCTGCGGCCGATGGTGCCGGCCCGGCGCCGCGCCTGTTCAGCACCGATGCGGCGGCGTTCATTGCCAATGCCCATCTGCGCGAGGAGATGTTCGGCCCGGCGGCCTTGCTGGTACGTGCCGCTTCGGTTGCTGAGGTCGTGGCCGTGCTGGAAGCCGTCGGCGGCAGCCTGACCACCACCCTGTGGGGCGCCGAGCAGGACAGCGCCGACAACCGCCAACTGGTCCGCGGCGCCGGGAAGATCTCCGGTCGCGTGCTGTTCGGCGGCGTGCCCACCGGCGTCGCGGTGTGCCACGCCCAGCAGCATGGCGGGCCATGGCCATCGTCCACCACCCCGCAAACCACCTCGGTCGGCTATGCCGCGCTGGAGCGCTTCCTGCGCCCGGTCGCGTTGCAGGACGCGCCGGCCTGGCTGCTGGGCTGAGGGGAGGGCGCCGCGATGATGCGTCATGTCGTGATGTTCCGCCGCCTGGCTCATGTCGAGCGGCAGCCGCAACTGGAGCAACGCCTGGTCGCGCGCATGCGTGACCTCGATCAGGAGATCGATTTCATCCGTGACTGGACCGTCGCCGCCAACGAACTGGAGCGCCCCATCTGCTGGGACTACATCCTCGACGCGGGCTTCGACGATGCGGCTGCGGTAGAGCGTTACCTGCCACACCCCGCGCACCAGGCCCTGGTCACGGACCTGAAGCAGTATTTCGAGTGGGTGGCAGTGGATTACAGCGTCTGACCCCGACGGCGTGCGCTCCGCTGCCTGGGGGCGCACGCTATAACAACAAGATCCGGTCGCTACTGGCGCCGGACGGAGACGTACATGAACAAGAAAAAGAACTACCGCTGGACGATCCTGACGATGCTGTTCATCGCCATGATCATCAACTATGTCGACCGGGCCGCGCTGTCCATCGCCATGCCGTTCATTACCCAGGAATACCATCTGACCCCTGCCGAAAAGGGCATGATCTTCTCCAGCTTCTTCTTCGGCTACGCGCTGTTCTGCTTCGTCGGCGGCTACCTGGCCGACCGCTTCGGGCCCAAGCGTGTGCTGACCTGGTCGATGAGCTTCTGGTCGGTGCTCTGCGGTTCCACCGCGCTGGCTTTCAACTTCTGGTCGCTGCTGATCGTCCGCGCGCTGTTCGGCGTGGGTGAGGGGCCGGTGTCCACCACTGCCAACAAGACCGTCAACAGTTGGTTCCCGATCAAGGAACGCGCCCGCGCCATCGGTATCAACCAGGCTGGCGGCCCGTTGGGCGGCGCCCTGGCCGGTCCGATCGTCGGTTTCCTCGCCCTGTGGCTGGGCTGGCGCGTGGCCTTTGTGGTGATCGCGGTGATCGGCGTGCTCTGGGCCATCGCCTGGTATCGCCTGGCCACCTCGACGCCGCAGGAACACGCCAAGGTCTCGGCCGAGGAACTGGCTGAGATCAACGAAGGCCGTGTGGCTCCGGTGATGACCGCCGAACAGGCGCCGCGCACCCCGGTGCTGCAGATCATCCTGCAGCGTTCGGTGCTGGTCACTGGTGTTTCGCTGTTCTGCTACAACTACATCCTCTATTTCTTCATGACCTGGTTCCCCAGCTACCTGATCGACGCCAAGGGCATCGACCTCAAGTCGATGAGCATCGTCACCGCGCTGCCGTGGCTGGTGGGTACCGTCGGCTTCGTCTGCGGCGGTCTGCTGATCGACTGGGTGTTCAAGCGCACCGGCAAGCAACTGTTCTCGCGCAAGGTGGTGCTGGTCACCTGCCTGCTGGTGGCGGCGGTGTGCATCGTGCTGACCGGGCGGGTCGAGAGCGTCACCAGTACCGTGGCGGTGATGACCGTGGCCATCGGCTTCCTCATGCTTACCGCACCGGCCTACTGGTCGCTGATCCAGGACGCGGTTCCGGACCACCAGGTGGGCACCGCCGGCGGCTTCATGCACGGCCTCGCCAACCTGTCCGGCATCGTCGCGCCGACCGTGACCGGCTTCATCATCCAGGCCACCGGCACCTACGGCAGCGGCTTCGCCCTGGCCGGCGGCCTGGGTGTGATGGGGGCGCTGATCGTGGCGTTCTTTGTCGGCAAGGCGCCGGCCAAGCGCGACGCAGTGATCGCGGCAGCCTGATACATGAACGCGGCCTGCGGGCCGCAACCTGCTTGTGCTTCTCCAAAGATTTCGGGAATACGTCATGCCTACGCTTCTTGTCACCGGCGCCGCCGGTATCGTCGGAACCGCTCTGCGGCCCTTCCTGCGCCAGCGCTACAGCCTGCGCCTGCTCGACCGCAAGGCGGTCAGCGGGCTGGCCGAGGGCGAGACCGCGCTGGTCGGCGACCTCACCGACCCTGCCTTCGTGCAGCGGGCGGTGCAAGGCGTCGACGGCATCCTCCATCTGGCCTGTGCCCACGGCACCGATATCCACTTCAACAGCACCGTCGAGCCCAACTACCACGGCACCCTGTACCTGCTGGAAGCGGCGCAGCGTTTTGGCGTCAAGCGCTTCGTCTTCGCCAGCAGCCATCATGTGCTGGGCCAGTACCGCAGCGACCAGGCCGAGTTCTTCGATGACATGCCGGTAGCCCCGGACAGCTACTACGCCCTGAGCAAGGTGTTCGGCGAGGCGGCCTGCACCACCTTCTCCCTGCGCAGCGAGGTAGCGACCTTTATCGTCCGTATCGGCAACGCCGACCCCAAGGTTTCCGATGCTCGTCGCCTGCGCATGTGGACCAGCGCCCGCGACCTGGCCCAGTTGCTGCTGATCGGCCTGGAGCACCCAGAGGTGCGCAACGAGATCGTCTACGGCGTCTCGGAAAGCCCCAACCCGCTGTTCCACAACCGCCGCGCCCGCGAACTGGGCTACCAGCCCCAGGACAATGCCAGCGAGCACCTGGCCGACAACTACCTGCCTTATGAGGCCATGGCGCCGGAAGGCTCCGGTCGCGACCATGTCGGCGGTGCCTACGCCGGCGTGCCCCTGGCCTCACTGCTGGAGCGCGGGCAATGAAGATCGTTCGTATCGATACGCAGATCGTGGAAATCCCGTTCCATGACGGCGGCAAGGGCCTGGGCATCACCCCGACCACCTGGAACACCCTGGAAAACGTGCTGATCCGTGTCGAGGACGAGCAGGGCAACGTCGGCTGGGGCGAGGCCTTCGGCTACTTCGTCGCCAATGCCACCAAGGCCTTGATCGACCGGCTGATCACGCCATTGCTGCTTAACCGCGAGATCACCGACATCGCCGCGTTCAACCAGGAGCTGCAACTGCGCCTGCACCTGTTCGGCCGCTATGGCGTGACCATGTTCGCCATCTCCGGCATCGATATCGCCCTGTGGGACCTGGCGGCGCGCCGGCAGAACCTGCCGCTGCACCGCCTGCTCGGCGAGTCGATGCGCGACAGCGTGCCGGCCTATGCCAGCCTGGTGCGCTACGCCGATAACGAGGTGGCCCCGGCCATCTGCGAGAAGGCCCTGGCCATGGGCTTCAGCGATATCAAGCTGCACGAGGTGACCCTCGACGAAATCGCTGCCTGCCGTCGCGCCATTGGCGACGAGGTGCCGCTGGCTACCGACGTCAACTGCGGCTGGAAGGTCAGCGATACCCGCGACTGGCTACCGGCCCTGGCCGAGATGAAGCTGGCCTGGCTGGAAGAACCGATCTTCCCGCCGGAAGACTTCGCCACCCTGGCCAGCCTGCGCGGGCAGGGCGTGCCGCTGTCGGCAGGGGAGAACTGGTGCACCGCGGTGCAATTCGAGCAGGCGCTGGCGAGCGGTGCGGTGGACTCGATCCAGCCCAGCGTGACCAAGGTCGGCGGCATTTCCGAATGCCTGCGCATCGGCGAACTGGCGCGTCAGCGCGATGCCGTGGTGCTGCCGCACTGCCCGTACTTCGGTCCCGGCCTGATCGCCACCCTGCATCTGGCGGCGGTACAGCCCTGGGTGCCGCAGGTGGAATACCTGTTCGTCGAGCCGGCGGACTGGCTGTACCCGGTGGAATCGCTGCGCAGCGGCAACCAGTTGCAGATCCCGCAAGGGGCCGGGCTGGGGCTGGATATCGATCTGCAGGTGATCGAGCGCTTCCGTCGTACCTGACCGTTTTTCGTCCTTTGGCTGTCAACCTCCGCCGCGCGCTGCGTGGCGGCAGGGGCTTGTCGTGCCCGTTTTCGGGTAACGGAGGGTCTTATGCACGCTGTCGAACTGAACAATGCCATCTGGCAACTGAAGCTGCTGCCGGCCTGGGGCGGGCGTATCGCCGCCCTGAATGCCGAGGGGCTGGACCTGCTGCTGCCGATCAGCAGCGCGTCCTTCGATCCGCTGGACTGGCCGCGAGCCGGGGCCTATCCGCTGGTGCCGTATTCCAACCGGATCCGCAACGCACGGCTGGATTTCAATGGCATCGAGCACCGCTTGCCGGCGCATCCTGCGGCGCTGCCGCACACCCTGCATGGGGTGAGTCATACCCGGCCCTGGCAGGTGGTCGAGGTCGGCACGGAGAGGGCGCTGATCCGCTGCGACTACCAGGGCGAGCACTGGCCCTGGGCGTTTCGCGCCGAGCAGCAGTTCGTGCTCGACGGCAACCGCCTGCGGGTCACCCTGCGCCTGCTCAACCAGGGCGATTCGCCGATGCCGGCGGGCCTCGGGCTGCATCCGTATTTCCAGCGGCATCCGGGCATGCGGGTGGAGTACCGGGTCGGGCGCGAATGGCAGATCGACGCCGACTACCTCGCCACCGGCGAGCATCAAGACGCTGAGAAAACCCTGCGCATCGCCGCTGACAACGGCGCGTCACTGGCCCATTACCAGTCGCGCTGGGACGGCAAGCTGCGCATCGACTACCCGCAGGGCCGGCTCGACCTGCACAGCACCCTGGGCCATTTCGTCGCCTTCGCTCCGGCAGGGTCGGCGTACCTGTGCCTGGAGCCGGTGTCCCATCTGGCCGATGCCTTCAACCGCCCACGGACGCAGTGGGACGAGGTCGGCACCCATGAGCTGGGCCCCGGAGAAACCCTGGAAACCACCCTGGAGTTCATCTGGCACGGCCACTGAGCTGTGCCACGCAACACCGATCCATCACCCATAAGAAGAGAACAACAACAATGAAAGCATCCTCGTACGGGGCGGGCTTCGCTCGCTCGGCAAAACCCCTGACACTGCTGCTGGGCCTGGCGCCGCTGGGCGCCCATGCGGCGTTTTTCGAAGACGCCAAGGCCAACCTGACCCTGCGCAACTTCTACTACAACCACGACCTGCGCGACTCCACCAAGCCGTCGCAGTCCAAGATCGAGGAGTGGGCCCAGGGCTTCATCCTCAAGGGTGAATCGGGCTACACCGAGGGCACCATCGGCGTTGGCGTGGACTTCTATGCCGGTCTTGGGCTCAAGCTCGACTCTTCGCCGTCACGCAGCGGCAGCGCCTTGCTGCCGGGGGCCTATGACCGTGCCGGCGGTCCGCGCAACGCCGATCCGCGTTCGGTGGATGAATTCTCCGAAGCCACGGCGGCGGTCAAGTTCAAGTACTCGAAAAGCGAGCTCAAGGTTGGCGGCCTGTTCCCGAAAATCCCGCTGGTCAGCTCTGGCGATGCACGCCTGCTGCCGCAGTTCTTCGAAGGGGCGATGCTCGATGTGAAGGAGATCGACAACCTCGACCTCAGTGCCGGGCAGATGCGCCAGGTCAACCAGCGTGAATTCGCCGGCGCCCGGGACATTCAGGTGGGCAACTACTACAGCGTGTTCAGCGACCGTTTCAACTACCTCGGCGGCACCTGGCGGGCGACCCCGCAATGGTCGGTTGGCCTGTGGGGCGGGCGGCTGGAGGATGTCTACCAGCAGAACCTGGCCACCGTCACCCACACCCGCAAGCTCGGCGACTGGACCCTCGGCGGCACCCTCAACTACCTCGACACCGGCGAATCCGGCGCCGAGAAGGCCGGCAAGCTGGATAGCCGCATGACCTCCGGCATGCTCAGCGCCAACCTCGGCCCGCAGACCTTCCGCCTCGGCTACCAATACAACGCCGGCGACAGCGCGCTGCCGTTCATCCACGATACCGACCTGCCGGCGGCGGCCAACGCCGTCCAGGTGCTGCGCTTCGACCGCGCCCAGGAGCGTTCCTGGCAAGCCCGCTACGACCTAGACTTCGCCCCGCTGGGCGTGCCGGGCCTGGTGGCCTTCGCCCGCTACGTCAAGGGTGACAACTTCAAGGTTGCCGGCGAGGACGGAAGTGAGTGGGAGCGCAATATCGACATCACCTACACCGTGCAGAGCGGTCCGCTCAAGAACCTCGCCCTGCGCTGGCGCAATGTGCAGCTGCAAGGCGACGCCACCGGGCGCCGGGATGAGAACCGGGTGATCCTGGCGTACACCTTGCCGTTGTTCTGATCTGTCGTTTTGCAGCCGTTGTCCCTGTGGGAGATGCCAGGGTGGCAGGCAAGCAGATTGATTGCGCGCTCAAGAACTGCCCGGCCATCAGCGTCGATATCGATCTTGCTGGTCGGGTTGCTCTTGCGGGCCTCATCGCTGGCAATGCCAGCTCCAACAGGTTCCTGTGCCTGGCCTGAATCCTGCGGCTGGCCCGGAACCTTGTGGGAGTCGGCATTGCCGACGATGAGGCCATCAGCCTCGACATCGATCCTGCTGGTTGGGTTGTTCTTGCCGGCCTCATCGCTGGCAATGCCAGCTCCCACAGGTTCCTGTGCCTGGCCTGAATCCTGCGCCTGGCCCGGCACCCTGTGGGAGCCGGCTTGCCGGCGATGAGGCCATCAGCTTCAACATCAAACTTGCGGGTCTGTGTTGTTCTTGCCGGCCTCATCGCTGGCAAGGCCAGCTCCCACAGGTTCCTGTGCCTGGCCTGAATCCTGCGGCTGGCCCGGCACCCTGTGGGAGCCGGCTTGCCGGCGATGAGGCCATCAGCTTCGACATCGATCCTGCTGGCGGGGCTGTTCTTGCTGGCTCCATCGCTGGCAAAGCACCCTCGACACAACGATATTTTCTATGGAGACCCTTCATGACCTACACGCTCGACCCCGACATCCAGGCGTACGTCGACGCCTGCAAAGCTTTCGTCCCTGTCGATGACAGCCTATCCGCCCGCCGCGACGCCTTCCTGCGCGCCTGTCGGGCCTGCACTCCCGCGGCTCCAGCGGGCTGGGCCATCACTGACATCCGCCTCGACGGCGTGTGCCTGCGTGTCTACAAACCTGCCGGTGAAGTGCCTCAAGGCGGCTGGCCGACGCTGCTGTACCTGCACGGCGGTGGCTGGGACCTGGGCAACCTCGACACCCACGACTGGTTTGCCCATGCCCTGGCGCAGCGGGTCCCGGTCGCTATCGTCGCAGTGGAATATCGGCTGGCGCCGAAGCATAGCTACCCGGCGCCGCTGCAGGATTGCCTGGCGGCTTGGCACGGTCTAAGGGCAGGGCGGGTCGATCCAGCATTGAGCCGTGAGCGGTTGGTGGTGGCGGGCGACAGTGCCGGCGGCACCCTGGCGGCAGGGTTGTGCATGGCCCTGCGTCGTGACGGGCAGCCGCAGCCGCTTGGGCAGGTATTGGTATATCCGGTGCTCACTGCACGCGATCATCTACCGTCGATGACCGAGCATGCCGATGCGCCGCTGCTGACGGTAGCGGGGCTCAAGCGTTCGCTGGCGGGTTATGTACCTGATCAGCGCGACTGGCGGGATCCTTGTGCCATGCCTTTGGAGGCGGAGGATTTCAGCGGGTTGGCGCCGGCGTTCATCGCCGTTGCCGGGGTGGATCCGTTGCGTGATCACGGGATGGCTTATGGGGCGGCACTGCGTAGGGCGGGGGGCGAGGCTGAGGTCGATGTGGTCGAAGGCCTGGTTCACTCAGGGCTACGCGCTTTCGGCGTGGAGCGGGTGGAGCGGTTGTGGGATCGCCTGGGAGAAACCATCTGTCACCAACTACAGCTACGACCACAACAACCAGGTACTCAGCGAAACCCTGCCGGAAACCGACATCCTGCGGGAGAACGGCACCAGTTACCGGGCCAGCCTGATCCATGAAAAGCGCTATGACGTGCGCGGGCTGCTGGTCGAGGAAGCGGACCTGATCAGCACCGGAGGCGGGGTGCTGCGTACCCGTCAGCACGCCTATAACCAGGCGGGGCAACTGGTACGGGATATCGATGCCCTCGGTGTGTCGCGGTTACGCGATGGATGCCAACGGCAACCGGGTCGGGACCAGCGATGCGGCGGGCATCGTCACCTTCGACGAATACGACGCGCTGGACCGGCATACCGTCCACGGCATCGTGCGCAATGGGCAGCGGGTCATCCAGCAGGTCAACCAGTACGACCAGGCCGGGCGGCTGTATGCCGAGATCGAGGGTGCGGCGTCGCAGGAAGAGACACTGGCCAGCGTTGCACAAGGCAATTATCAGAGTGTGGTCACCGGGGTGGCGGGCAACACCCGTTTCAGCCTGTTCGACGAGCGCGGCAATATCGTTGCGACCCGCAATGAATCGAAGATCGAGAAAACCTTCGTGTTCAACGAGGCCAACCGCAAGGTGAAGGAGATCGATGGACTGGGCAACAGCCTGACCTGGACCTACAACGAAGGGGATTACGGGCGGCTGGTGTCGCACAAGGACCTGGGCAACAGGAACTTCAGCTATGTCTATAACGGGTTTGGGCAAGTAACGGCGGAGAACTCGGACAAAACGTATTTGTACTACGGTAATGGCTTGTTGAAGTCGATTGTGATTACCTCGGGTCAGCAACGGAGTTTTCAGTCGAGTTACGCCGAATATAACGAGCAATGGCAGCATATCAAGACCTCGACTTACTCCTACGACCTCCAGGGTAACAAGGTCAATGATGTGCTGGCGTCGTATATCAACTGGTCCACGGACGTGGGTGGGAACAGATCCGGTGATGGAAGTACCCGCCAGGAAACCCGATACAGGTTTGACGAAGCAGGGCGCCTGGCCAATGCCAATGCACTTGCCGGAAGTTTTGCTTACGGGACGGGGACTTTTAACTTTATTGAGGGTTTTTCAGACGACGGATATGGATATGGATACGGATATGGGGATAGCAATAATTTCCATTACTCGCTAGGTAATACGACCTACATCAATCTTTCCTACCAGTTCGATGAATATGGCAACCGTCGACGGTCGAAGATGGAATCTGCCCAGCCCAATGGCTGGCAGGCGAATGTCGATAACTGGTTCAAATATGACCTCGCTGACCGAGCTGTCGTCGTGGACGGCTACCTCGACAACGGTGCAATCGTGGCCAATGCGCTCCAAGGCTACACCCTCAGCTATGACGCTGCGGGTCGGCGTACGGGTACTGAACGCTGGATCCAGGATTACTGGGGGCAAGCGGTCTATGAGCGCTATGAGTACACCTATAACGATCAGAACCAGGTAGCGAGCAGAACGATCAGGCATCTCTACAGGTCGTCCTGGGCGAACTCGAATGCTGCCGTGCAATCCACAAGTGCTGTTTACCTCGACCAGCTCAACAGCTATGACGACCGCGGGCGGGTTATCTCGCAAACCAGTTACAAGGAGGGTGTGGCACAGAGCACGGCATACTCTCGTTATCGTGGCGATAACCAGAAAATATCGGAGCTGACCTACGGCTACAGCTATGGCGTCGAGTATCTGGCCCAGGGCAATTATTTCGGCGAAGCGGGGATGTTCGACGCGGCAGGCAATCAGACCCGCTACCGCTTCGCAACTTTTAACACTTCCGGGGTCGCCACCCAGGCAGGTGACTACAGCACGGTCTATGCCGGATTTGAAACTTACAAGGCGTTGCAGCTGACCGCGACTGCAAGTGGCATGGATCCGGGTGTTACCAGTTACGTTTACAGCGACAGAGGCGATCTGCTGCACCTGAGTTCCGGCTTAAAGGGCACGTTCCGCAGGTTTGCCGTGGATGGCGAGTCGCGGATGATCGGTGTGGAGGATGCCTACACCGGCAGGGCGCAAATCTACCTTGGTTACCAGAACGCGGCGCTGGCCAATGCCGGTGGGCTCTCGATCGCCACGATCAGCAACACTCTGGAGGCGATCTCGGATAACTACCCGGCCCAGGCGCCGAGCAGCTATGTGGTCAACCAGGGCGACACTTTGGAAAGCATTGCCCAGACGGTCTGGGGCGACCGCAGCATGTGGTACCTGATTGCCGACGCCAACGGCAAGGATCTCAGTGAAGCGCTGGTGGCGGGTAGCAGTCTGAAGATCCCCAACGTTGTCAGCAGTAACCGTAATGATGCGACGACGTTCAAGCCGTATAACCCGAATGAAGTTATTGGCGATGTGATTACACCGCCGCAGCCGCCTAAGCCGAAGAAGAAGAAGTGTAATGCGGTGGCTTCGGTGGTGATGGTGGTGGTTGCTGTGGTTGCGACGGTTTTAACCGCTGGAGCTGCCGCTCCGCTCTTGGGGGGTGTGGCGACAAGTATGGGGCTGAGTGTTGCAGGTACCGCCATCGCGAGTGCGGTAACGGCGGTTTCATGGGGAATTGGAGCTGCGGTGGGTAGCTTGGCATCACAGGCTGTCGGCAAGGCAATGGGGGTAGTGGACCACATCTCCTGGAAGCAGGCTGCTGTAGCAGGTCTCACTGCTGGGGTGGCGAGTTGGGCAGCTCCAGCGTTGGGAGCGGTGCAGAGCGCTACCGGCAGCACTATGCTTCGTTACGCTGCGCAAGGTGCTCTCGTCTATGGCACCAACTATGTTGGCAGCAAGATAGTTGGCCTAGACACGTCGTTCAGTTGGAAGAACATGGCGGCGTCGGCAATCGCCTCGGCTGTCGCGGGTGAGCTTTATGCCGACGACGGGTTCATGGGGAGCGTAATTCGTGGTCAGGCAAGTGCGCATACTTCTGCCTGGATGAGAGATAAGTGGTTTGGTGGTGGGCGACCGGATTATGGTCAGGTGGCGGTGGATGCGTTTGGGAATGCGTTGGCTGATTATATAGTTGGTGAGATTTCGACGCAGGCGAAAGATAAGAAGCAAACCAAAGATAAGAAGCAGGTGCTAGATGATTTAAAGCACTGGGTAGATAAGCCGAAAATTGGTGAGGGAGTAAATCCCTTTCACAGCGCTTCTGACTCTGCAAGAGATTTTAATAGTCAACTCCAGCTCGCCTCTAATGGAAGCGCTGTGCCAGTTTCACGCTCGGATGTAGCGGGGGTTGTGGATCCTGGAGCCGTGGCTGAATATAGGGAGTCTGGGTGGTTTAATGTTGTTTCGCAGTTGACGGAAGATGAGTACTTTGGGCTGAAGTATGTACGGGGTTCAGGGGGCGGCTTGAGCTCGTATTCTGATGTTCCAACTCTGCCAGAGGTTGATCCGGCTACAGGGAAGTATGTGCTTTCGCCCAAGCCTCAGTGGAGCTTGGGAGGGCGGCTGGAGGAGTTTTATAATGACTACTCCATAATTCCTTATATAGCTTCGAACGGTGACAGAGGACATGACTCTTTAGCAGAAGTGATAAATCTCGTTTCTGGAGTGATGAGCGGCGGTAGACTTGCGCTTGGGGCAGTTGATGAAGCTCTAATTTGGGCGGGGTTAGGAGGTATTGATCGTCTTCCATTGGTTGGAGGTGCACCTCAAGTAGTAGTTCGTGCGGAGACTATGGCACTGAAGCAATTTGGCAGTGCCATCGGAGATGGGGGGAGCGCTGCGGTAATGCTTCCACTCGTCTTGCGTGCAAGAAAGGTCGATGAAAAAGTCCTAGAAACGGTAACTCTATCTACGGAGCGAGCAGAGACAGCAGAAAAACTAATCAAGGCTGAAGAGGCGCTGGTAGTCAAGACTTATAGTGGAAGCATACATGACATTGAGTTTGTAGGGCCATTTCCTCGTGATATGGGGCCTGTCTGGATTAAGCCAATGCCAGGAATGACCCAAGTCGAGCTAGATCAAATTAACGCATATATAAAACTAAGCAATGACGCTGTTCTGGCAGGCGTGCTTTCTCCAACAGGTCGAGTTTCTACCAAAGGTGCCTTGAGGTTTGATGCATCTCGACAGGCCATGCAAGAGCGAAAAGCGGGATTGCTGGCTGGGACCCCATATGTTGGTCACGTCGGGCATGTTCCAGATACCACATGGATGGGGACTCCAACACCTTATGCTTGGCTAGACCTATCACCTCGTGTAAATATGAGCCTCGGTGGCCAGGCAGGTGGATATCCGCTTGGCTATAAACCAACGATATTTGTCTTTGATGGTGGGTTGCCATGAATTGGCCAGAGGAAATTGTCAAGCTTGTAATGGTTAAGCAGGCGTTGGCTAGTGTTGACGAAGAAAAACTGTTTCCTTTTAATCTTCCTGCGTTAGCGGCTACAGATGAGTCTATTCAAGCAGCGGAGAGCGTTTTGAAAATTAAGCTTGATGGGAAATATATCGAATTTTTAAGGTTCGCCAACGGGTGGCCAGGGTTAATTCACTCGGTCGATTTGTTTGGTACGGATGATTTAATTGGGAGTGAAAAGATGATTGCTGCTCGGGCTATGGTTAGCTATTTGGATGATAGCGTCATAACGTCTGTCGGCTATCATCGAGATGGCTTGTTACCAATTGCCGCAGCTCAATCTGATAAAGATATTTTTGCTATGGCTTTGCCATCGACAGGTAAGGCGGGCGAAGTGTTATGGTTTGCAGGTGAGCTTGTAGAGAAATTTGTTGATTTTAATGAGTTTTATTTGGCCATGGTTGATTATAACCGAGCTGATTTGGAGTTTATGAGCAGGGCTAGTTAGGGACGGGGCGAAAAAGGGGACATGGCGAAAAAGGGGACGAAAAAGGGGGGCGGATTTGAATGGCACTTACTTAACATGCTTCGGGTGCCGATACTTGCTGATCTCCGCCTCTGCTGATCGACGTAGGTTGGTCAGCAGGGTGGCGCGCTCACGCACAACTGCCACCAAGCACGAACCTGTAGGGCCGCACGCGCGGCCCGCCAAGCAAGCCTCTTATTCTCCCGTTCGCGAACAAGCCACTCCGTTACGCAACGCCTCCGTCAACGCCTGGCAGATTTCCAGCGATTGCCAGGTCGCCCATGCCTTGTCCGCCAACGGCCGCGAAAGCATGTCGCAAGCTGCGCATTGGTTTCGAAGGCTGAAGTGAGGGCCGCGGAGAGATGCGCCAGAGCATCTTCGATATCGGCGTCCGGGCACACAGCGAAGATATGGGGATGGGCGCCAGCACAGGTGCCGAAATGAACGTTGGCCGTTTTGCGACGAGGAGGATGGGGTGTCAGCTTTTTCATGGTGTTCGTCTCCGTGGAGGGATGAAACGCCACTGACCAGCCGTCAAGCAGGAGGGTGGCGACTGTGCGTGGGTTGACGGACCGGTCCACAGAGATAACCCGGCGCGCCCGAAGGCGCCCACACGCACAGCTGCCATAGCAACCAGCGCTCCGTGAAGTCGGTCCGTCAAGACCGGTCGTTGATTTTTCAGCGACCGGCGAAGACTAGGAGCCGATTTCCAGGAGCGCAACGGCTGAACAGGCGGAAAAGTATGCTTGGGAAATTGCCTACATAAAAGTCGGATATTGGTGAGGTGTTGTAGGCCAATACAGCATCAGTCGTACGCTTTTTATGCCAGCGGTATCAGAAGAGCGAATCCTTCGGCACTTTCCCGATTGGCGTCCAGATCACCCTGGTGCTGTCTCAACGATGCCAGTAAATCTCTGGCAACCCTCGCCCCAATCCCCCACAATCCACGGCTTTTCCTACACAAGCACCACCCTGAACGGAGAGGCCGGAGTGCCACAACAGTCAGAAGTTCTATCGCTTACCGGCCTGAGATTCGTCTCGGCGTTCTACGTGTTCCTGTTCCACATTCATATGCGCTGGCCGCTGACTCAGGAACCGTGGCTCAAGGGCCTGCTCGATGTCGGGGCGGTGGGCATGAGCGTGTTCTTCATCCTGTCCGGCTTCCTGCTGTGCCTGAAGTACCACGCCATCGAGGGGCGGGTGGCGGATTACTTCGTCAACCGGCTGGCGCGGATCTATCCGATCTATTTCGTGGCCGGGCTGGTGACTTTGCCTTGGCTGAACATTCCTCTCGGCGAAGGCCTGGAGGCGAATCTGATGGCGATCTGGAAGATGCTGTTCATCTTCGTCGCCAACCTGTTCGTTATCCAGGCGTGGATCCCGCCGCTGTTCAGCCATTGGAACAACGGCGGCAGTTGGTCGATTTCGGTGGAGATCTTCTGCTACTTCCTGCTGCCGCTGATCATTCCCTTCCTTGCCAGGCTGCCGCGCAAGGGCGTGATCGCGGTGCTGGCGCTGACCTACCTGTTCGGCCTGATGTTCAGTCTGGCCGGCAAGCTGTATCCCAGCTACGGGATACCGGTGTTCTACGCCATGCCGATCTTCCGCCTGCCGGAGTTCATCGTCGGGGTGTGCGTCTGTCTGTTGTTGAAGGACCTTGGTCGCGTGCGCGGGTTGTGGCTGGCGCAGTCGCTGCTGATCGCCCTGCTGTGCTGGTACCTGGGCAATTACGCAGTGGCCATGCCGTACTACGTCGGGCACAACTGGCTGGTGGTGCCGGTGATCGCGTTCGTCATCGGCTCGCTGTTCCTCGGCGGTGGCCCGCTCGATTGGTTGCTGTCGCGGCCGCTTTTCGTCTGGCTGGGCAAGATCAGCTATTGCTTCTATTCATTCCAGGCCCTGGTGCTGCTGTTCCTGATCGACCACCACGATGCCTTGGTGGCGCGTTTCCCCGTGTTCAACGATAACCACATGTTGGCCTTGGCGGCCTTCGTGGTGCTGACCCTGCTGTCGGCGCTGGGTTTCTATTTCATCGAAGAGCCGAGCCGCAAGTGGGTGCGGCGCAAGTGGAAGAGCCGGGGGCAACGAGAGGTCGGACAGCCGGTTGCCGATCCCGCCTGACCGGCCCTGATGGCCTTATCGCTGCATGGGTATCTGCATCTGCAGCGATAGGGCCCCTGAGGTCAGCGGAGAGTCAGGACAGGAACCCGCCATCCACATTCAGCGCCACGCCGGTGGTGTAGCTCGACGCATCGCTGGCCAGGTACAGCACCGCACCGGCCATTTCCTTCGGATCGGCCACGCGCTTGAGCGGGATCTGTTGCAGCGCGGTGTTGAGGATGGCGTCGTTCTTCACCAGCGCCGAGGCGAACTTGGTGTCGGTCAGGCCCGGCAGCAGGGCGTTGCAGCGGATGCCGAACGGCGCGCATTCCTTGGCGAACACCTTGGTCATGTTGATCACCGCCGCCTTGGTCACCGAGTAGATGCCCTGGAATACCCCAGGCGAAACCCCGTTGATCGAGGCGACGTTGATGATGCTGCCGCCACCGTTGTCGCGCATCAGCTTGCCGGCTTCCACCGACATGAAGAAGTAGCCGCGGATATTCACGTCGACGGTCTTCTGGAAGGCGCCCAGGTCGGTGTCCAGCACGTTGCAGAACTGCGGGTTGGTCGCCGCGTTGTTGATCAGGATGTCCAGGCGCCCGAACTCTTCGCGGATGCGGGCGAACACCGCGCCGATCTGCTCCATCTCGCCGATATGGCAGGCGATGGCAGTGGCCTTGCCGCCAGCGGCGACGATGGCCTCGGCAACCTGCTGGCAACCGTCCAGCTTGCGGCTGGAGACGATCACATGGGCACCCTGCTGGGCCAGCAGGTGGGCGATGGCTTCGCCGATACCGCGGCTGGCCCCGGAAACGAAGGCGATCTTGCCGTCGAGGTCGAACAGTTGGGTCTTGGACATGGCGGGTTCCTTGTTGTCGTTCTTCAGAGGCTGGATTCGGCGATGACTTTGAGGCTCATCTGCTCCAGCAGCTTGTTCATATGAATGAATTGGGCGAAGCGCTTGTCCTGGGTCTGGCCGTGGTAGAAGCGGTAGTAGATCTGCTGGACGATCCCGGCCAGGCGGAACAGGCCGTAGGTGTAATAGAAGTCGAAATTGCTGATCTCGATCCCGGCGCGCTCGGCGTAGTAGTCGACGAACTGGCGACGGGTGAGCATGCCCGGGGCATTGGACGGCTGGCGGCGCATCAGTTGCACCGGTGCCGGGTCGTCGGCCTCGATCCAGTAGGCCAGGGTGTTGCCCAGGTCCATCAGCGGGTCGCCAATGGTGGTCATCTCCCAGTCCAGCACGCCGATGATGCGCATCGGGTTGTCGGCGTCGAGGATCACGTTGTCGAAGCGGTAGTCGTTATGGATGATGCCCGGGCGTGGGTGGTCGGCCGGCATCTTGTCGCGCAGCCAGGCAATCACCGCTTCCCAGCGTGGTGCGTCGGGGGTCAGGGCTTTCTCGTAGCGAGTGGCCCAGCCTTCGATCTGGCGCTGGACGTAGCCATCCGGCTTGCCCAGGTCGGCGAGGCCGACGGCGTGGTAGTCGACCTGGTGCAACTCCACCAGGCGGTCGATGAAGCTCTTGCACAGCGCTTCGGTGCGCGCCGCGTCGAAGCCCAGCTCCGGCGGCAGGTCGGAGCGCAGGATGATGCCCTTGACCCGTTCCATCACATAGAACTCGCCGCCGATCAGCGACTCGTCGGTGCAGTGCACGTAGGCTTTGGGGCAGTAGGGGAAGCCGGCGTTGAGCTGGTTGAGGATACGGAACTCGCGGCCCATGTCATGGGCCGATTTGGCCTTGCTGCCGAACGGCGGGCGGCGCAGGACGAACTCGCGCTGCGGGTAGCTGACCAGGTAGGTCAGGTTCGAAGCGCCGCCGGGGAACTGGCTGATCACCGGGGTGCCGTCGAGGCCAGGGATGTGGGCCTTCAGGTACGGATCGATCAGGGCGGAGTCGAGCTCCTCGCCGGGGCGGACCTGGGTGGACTGATCGGTGAGCGACATGCCTTTTCCTTATTTTGGTAGCCATGGAACATTGGCTAATCTAATTCTCGCGTCCGGACCTGCCAAGCAGCGACACGCCTTATTGGCGCGGGTGTTGCCGGTCGATCAACGCTCCTGATGCATGTTGGTGGCGAAAAAAAACCGAAGCGGATAAGCGCTTCGGTTTCTTCGTCACGGGCGTTGTACTTACGCCGGGAACAGCTCGCTGAGCTTCATCGACAGCATCATGTCGCCTTCGACGCGCAGCTTGCCGCCCATGAAGGCCTGCATGCCGTCGGTTTCACCGCTGACGATGCCTTTCAGGGTTTCGCTGTCCATGACCAGGGTGCAGTTGGCGTCCGGGTTCTCGCCTTCCTGCAGGTCGCAGGTGCCATCCTTGACGATCAGGGCGTAGTGCTTGTCTTCATCGGTGATGTTGAAACCGAAGACCAGGTCCAGGCCAGCAGCGGCGCCTGGATTGAACTTGGCTTTCATGGCTTCAACGGCTTTGGCGACTTCGCTCATGGTGTTTTCCTTATTGAGTGGTTTCAGTGACGCAGGGTCGTTACACGCCGGATCATCGCCAGGTGACGAGTTCCGGCACCCTCATCAGCCGCACATGGGCTTGGCTGTTGAAGGAGGCCAGGGTCACCTCGATGCCGCGGAATTTCAGCTGGCTGAGCGAGGTGTTGATGATCTGCCAGTTCAGCTCGAAGGCCTGGCTGGGACTGATGCCGAGAATGCGGTGGAGCAGGGCGGCGATGGTCCCGCCCGAGGTGAAGATGGCGATGTTGTCGCCGCTGGCGGCCTGGTCCAGGACGCGCTGCAGGCCCTCACCGGTGCGCTGGACGAAGGCCGCCCAGCTCTCGATGCCGTCGCGGTCATGCTGGCCGCCGTGCCAGCGCTGCACGAGCAGGGCGAACAGGCGCTGGAACTCGGCGCGGTGTTCGCGGGCATTGCGCAGTACGTTCAGGGCTTCGGGTTCTTCCGGGAGCAGTGCGGGGAGCAGGGCGCGGATCACCGCGTCGGCATCGAATTCGTTGAAGGCGGGGTCGGTTTCCACCTCGGGTACCTTGGCGCCGTCTTCCTGCATCACGTCGAGGGCAAGGCGCGCGGTGTCCTGCTGGCGCCGCAGGCTACCGGCGATGCAGCGATCGAAGCGGGTGCCGAGCTGGACCAGGTGGGCGCCCAGGGCTTCGCTCTGGCGTTTGCCGACCGTCGACAGCACGTCGTAGTCGTCGCAACCGAAGGAGGCCTGGCCATGTCGAATCAGGTAGATGCTGCCCACGTCGTCTGCCCGGGGAAATAGGATTTGGCGAGGTTAGGTTGCCGCCAGCGCAGTGTCAACGAAAAAACATACAAGCGTTTGAAAAGAGCGTTTGAACTGTGGTGCCAGACATTTCCTACGCTGGCGAGGGCAGGTTGTCGCCGGTATGCTTCACTATCGTTTTTCGCGCCATGGCGGCGCAGTTCAACAAGGAGTAATCGTGGAGTTTCTTGCAGAGTACGCAAGCTTTCTCGCCAAAACCGCGACCCTGGTGATCGCCGTGCTGGTTGTCCTTTCGGCCATTGCCGGCATGCGCGGCAAGGGCCGGCGCAAGGCCGGCGGGCAGTTGCAGGTCACCCGGCTCAATGAGTTCTACAAGGACCTGCGCGAGCGCCTTGAAGCCGGGTTGCTGGAAAAGCATCAGCTCAAGGCCCTGCGCAAGCAGCAGGCCAAGGAGCAGAAGAAACTGAAGAAAGCCCCGGCGGACGAGAAACCGCGGGTCTTCGTGCTGGATTTCGACGGTGATATCAAGGCCTCGGCCACCGAGAGCCTGCGCAATGAAATCACCGCGCTGCTGAGCCTGGCGACACCACGGGACGAAGTGGTGCTGCGTCTGGAAAGCGGCGGCGGCATGGTCCACAGCTATGGCCTGGCCGCTTCGCAACTGGCGCGTATTCGCCAGGCTGGCGTGCCGCTGACCGTGTGTATCGACAAGGTCGCCGCCAGCGGCGGCTACATGATGGCCTGTATCGGCGAGCGCATCGTCAGTGCGCCATTCGCCATCCTCGGCTCGATCGGTGTAGTGGCGCAGTTGCCCAACGTCAATCGCCTGCTGAAGAAGCACGACATCGATTTCGAAGTACTGACCGCCGGCGAGTACAAGCGCACCCTGACCGTGTTCGGCGAGAACACCGAGAAGGGCCGGGAGAAGTTCCAGGAAGACCTGGATGTGACCCACCAGTTGTTCAAGGACTTCGTTTCGCGCTACCGGCCGCAGTTGCATATCGACGAAGTGGCGACCGGTGAGGTGTGGCTGGGCGTGGCGGCGCTGAACAAGCAACTGGTGGACGAACTGAAGACCAGTGACGAGTACCTCAGCGAGCGGGCCCGGGAATCGAACCTGTATCACCTGCATTTTGCCGAGCGCAAGAGCCTGCAGGAGCGGGTAGGGCTGGCGGCCAGTGGGGCGGTGGAGAATACCGTGCTGGGGATCTGGAGCCGGATCAGTCGCTGGAAGTGATCCTTCGGGCCTCATCGCTGGCAAGCCAGCTCCCACAGGTTCAGCGGTGCACGCGATCCCTGTGGGAGCTGGCTTGCCAGCGATAGGCATAGGTATCTACACAACTTCAGATCAGCCATGAAGCCACAGGCCGCCGAGTACCTGTGGGAGCGGCTGTTAGCCGCGATTGGGCGCGAAGCGGCCACAAAACCGGCGCCCTCGGTGTGTCAGGCAGATCTGGGACTTAGGTTTTACGACGGCTTCGCCGCCGATCGCGGCTAACAGCCGCTCCCACAAGGTCCGCGTTGAGCATGGCTGAGATGTGTAGATACCCATGCAGCGATAGGGCCCACAAGAACGAAAAAGCCCCGTCAGTCTGGCGGGGCTTTTTCATTTCAGCTGTCGATCAGCGCCGACGGAACAGCGGCAGCGGTTCGTCAGTGGCGGCCTGGTAGGTCACCGAGAAGTCCTTCAGGCTTTCCAGCGCATCTTCCGGGCTCTTGTCGGCACGGATGGCGAAGGCGTCGAAACCGCAACGGGCCATGTAGAACAGCTGGTCGCGCAGCACGTCGCCAATGGCACGCAGCTCGCCGGTGAACTTGTAGCGATCACGCAGCAGGCGCGCATTGGAGTAGTTGCGCCCGTCGGTGAAGGCCGGGAAGTTCAGGGCGATGACCTGGAAGTGGCCGACGTCTTCACCGATTTCCTCGGCTTCCTCGTCGCTGTCCAGCCAGACACCCAGGCCGCCATCACGGGCTTTCAGGGCGTGGCTGTGTTCGCGCCAGAGTTGCAGCGGCACGATATAGTCGTCGCAGTTGGTCAGCTCGTCGAGGGTGACTTCCTTGGGCAGCAGGTGCCAGGTTTCGTCGACGATCTGGTTGTTCTTAATGATTCGCTGCATAGACGCGCTCCTTGAAGGGGTCGATGCCGATACGCTGGTAGGTGTCGATGAAACGCTCGTCTTCGGTACGTTTTTCCACGTACACCGAGATCAGTTTCTCGATCACGTCCGGCATGGCGTCCTGGGCGAAGGACGGGCCGAGGATCTTGCCGAGGCTGGCGTCGCGGCTGGCGCTGCCACCCAGGGAGACCTGGTAGAACTCCTCGCCTTTCTTGTCCACCCCGAGGATGCCGATGTGGCCGACGTGGTGGTGACCGCAGGCGTTCATGCAACCGGAG
>Ga0222427_100519_pt1 | contig 53892 bp, 52 predicted proteins | sample 2B20Ametagenome_FD_182890 | JGI IMG/M metagenome (GOLD analysis project Ga0222427, IMG submission 182890) | Enriched microbial communities from leaf-cutter ant dump, University of Wisconsin, Madison, United States - 2B20A (version 2) | ecosystem: Environmental > Terrestrial > Nest > Insects nest... | reverse complement strand
CCAATGGGGGGGATTCTCCAATTAATGCCAGATTCGCAGCAGATGCTGACATTTAGCTGAAATAGGGCCGCATTCGTACCCTTTGAGTTCTGTTTACAGATTCATATAATCCATACAAAACTCATTCTCATTTGCATGTACTGAGGGGTACGGCTTGGCTAAAAAACGCAAATCCACACTGGACCTTCGCGCCCGGCGGCTCGCGCCTGGGCTGGCATTGTCTCTGGTCCTGCCTGCCTCCGGCGTCTGGGCGCAAGACGCGGCGCCGACGACGACGCTGCAGACCGTCACGGTCACTGGCGGCTCCATCGCGGACGCGGAGCTGCCTCCGGCCTACGCGGGAGGGCAGGTGGCGCAGGGCGCCAGGCTGGGCCTGATGGGCAACCAGGACGTGATGGACACGCCGTTCAACGTCACCAGCTATACCTCCGAACTCATCGAGAACCAGCAGGCCCGGACGTTGGCCGACGTGATGGCCAACGACGCGTCGGTCCGGTTCACGACGTCCAGCGGGCACGTGTACGAGAACTTCCGCATCCGCGGTTTCGACGTCAACCAGAACGACGTGGCGATCAACGGCATGTACGGCCTGGCGCCCATGGGCCACGTCCCGGTGGAATTCGTCGAGCGGGTCGAAGTGCTCAAAGGCCCGAACGCCTTGTTCAGCGGCATGGCGCCCAGCGGTGCGGTCGGCGGCACGGTGAACCTGGTGCCCAAGCGCGCGGGCGATACGCCCAACGCGACGTTCGGCGTGAATTGGCAGTCCGATGGGCAACTGGGCACGACGATCGACGCGGGCCGGCGTTTCGGCACGGGCAACCAGTGGGGCGCGCGCGTCAATGGTTCTTTCAGCGACGGCGCCACCACGCTGGACGGCCAATCCAAGAAGCGCGAATTCCTTTCCGCCGGGCTGGACTATCGCGGCAGCGCGCTGACGGCCTCGCTGGACGCCTACCACAGCCAGGAATCGTTCAAGGGCGGCACGCCGGCCATGTTCTGGTTCGGCGGGTCCACGGTGCCGGAAGCGCCGGACCCGCGCATCAACCAGTTCAGCACCGGGTACGGCAGCGTGCAAAGCAACGCCGTGGTGGGGCGTATCGAGTACCGCTTCAACGAGAACGTGTCGGCGTTCGCGGGCCTGGGCAGGCGCGACAGCCACCAGACCGGGCTCATCAACGGCACCCACGCCCGGCAGATCGACGCCGACGGCAACTTCACGGGATCCATCGTCGGCCAGCGGGCCTATTCCGACAGCACGTCGGCCGAAGGCGGACTGCGCACGCGCTTCAAGACGGGCAGCGTCGGGCATGAACTCGTGCTGCAGGCGTCCATCCTGGACACGGAAGACGGTTCGGCCACCGGCCCGGCGTCGATGTTCAGGTCCAATATCTACGACCCGATCACGCCCATCATGCCGCCGGTGCCGACCGACGCGCCCAAGACGAGCGAGAGCACGCTGTCCAGCCTGGCGCTGGTGGACACCATGTCCTTCTTCGACGACGCGCTGCGGCTGACGGGCGGCCTGCGCAATCAGCGCGTCAAAACCAAGAACTTCGACAAGACGGGCAGCGTGACGTCCCGCTACGACGAAGATGCCGTGACGCCTGCGGTGGCCGTGGTCGTCAAGCCTTGGGGGCCGGACGTCTCGCTGTATGCGAACTACGTGCAGGGCCTGAGCAAGGGAGACAGCGTCACGGACGCCACGGCGACCAACTTCGGCGAAGTCTTCGCACCGTACAAGACCGAACAGAAGGAGCTGGGCGTCAAATGGAACGCCGGCACCTTCACCAATACCCTGGCCCTGTTCGAGATCACCAAGCCCACGCTGATCACCGATGGCTCGGCCACCAGCCCCACCTATGAAGATGGCGGCGAGAAGCGCATCCGGGGCGTGGAGTGGAACACCTTCGGCGAACTGACCCGTGAAGTCCGCGTGCTGGGCGGCGTGACGTACACGCAAGGCACGCAGACCAAGACGTCTTTCGGCCGGTACGACGGCAACACGGCGGTAGGCGCGCCCCGCTGGCAGGCGAACGTAGGGCTGGAATGGGATACGCCCTGGGTGCCGGGCCTGACGCTGAGCGGCCGGGTGCAGGCGACCTCCAAGCAATACGCGGATGCGGCCAACAATCTGGAGATCCCGGGCTGGGGCCAACTGGACCTGGGCGCCCGCTACGCCACCAAGGTCGGCGGCCGCGACGTGATGCTGCGCCTGAACGTCAACAACGTGTTCGACCGGCACTACTACGCCGGCATCTTCAGCGATACGACTCCGATCGCGACGCTGGGGCCCGCGCGCAGCGTCGTCGCGTCCGTCAACGTGAGCTTCTGATCCGCCGCGGCGGGCCCGGCCCTGCGTGGAATCCCTGCGATTCCGGGCGGGGCCGGCCCGGTCCGGACTTATCTTCCTGTCGGGTGACCATGCCATTCCTGCACCTATTCAGCCTTGTCCTTCCGTTCCTGGGCTGCTTCTGTATCTACCGCGCCTCTCCGAACCAGCGTTGGGGCAGCGCGCCCTGGCCGGCCGCGCCCGCCCGCGCCGCCGGAGGCGTCCTGCTGGCGCTGGGCGGCTGGGCCTGCCTGCTGGCCTACTCGGCCGTGGCGGCCGTGTTCGTGTTCTGTACGGCCCTGATGCTGTTCTTCTGCCTCATTCCGTACCTCGGCGCGCTGGTCGGGCTGCGCAGGAGCGATACGCATGAAAGCCGATAAGCCCGCTCCCATCCGGCGCGACTGGATCTCCAAGAGCCTGGCCGGCGCGGTCCTGGGCTTTGCGCTGGCGCTGGGGGCCAGCGCGCTGCTGGCGGCGCTGATCGAAGGGATGCCCTTGGCGACGCGCTCGCAGCTCGCCATGTGGCTCGTGCCCCCGGTCTGGCTGGGCGTGCTGAGCGCCGTCTATTTCTTCGGCAGCGGGCTGCGCGCCTGGGGATGGCTGGGCGGGGCATGCCTGGCGCTCTACGGCGGCCTGTTTCTTGCCGGCGCGCTTTGAGGGGACGCCACCATGAGAGCCGACTACATACGCATCTACAAATCGGTCCATACCTGGACGGGCATCCTGGCCGGCATGGCGCTCTTCATCGCCTTTTATGCCGGCGCCTTGACGGTATTCAAGGCGCCGCTGGCGCGCTGGGCGTCGCCGCAATCCCCGGTTCCCCACGTATCCCTGGAGGCGGCGCCGGACCTGATCGCCAAAGCCATCGCGGTCCGGCCCGAGGTCGCCAAGGGATTCAATATCTATCTGCAGGACGCGGAAGACGTGCCGGCGCGGATGGGCTGGGAAGTCCGGGATCCCAAGGCCGACGATCACGATGAATCGTCGGTGCGCCACCATATCGCCTACCTGGATGCGGACGGCGGGGTGCAGATGGAGCCGTCCACGCCCAGCGGGCTGACGTCGTTCATCGACGTGCTCCACCGCGTCGTGGGCCTGCCGGTGGACAGCGATCCCAACCGCTGGATCATGGGCGTCGTCGCAGGGCTGTACGCGGTCGCGCTGGTGTCGGGCGTCATCGTGCTGTTGCCGTCGCTGGTGAAGGACTTCTTCGCCTTGCGCACCGGCAAGAACCTGAAGCGCATGTGGCTGGACGCGCACAACGTCGTGGGCATAGTCTCGCTGCCGTTCCATATCGTCATGGCGCTGAGCTCGGTCGTGTTCGCCTACCACGACGGTATTTACGACCTGCAGGACAAGCTGATGTATGGCGGCAAACTGGAGTCGGTCTTCCAGCGGCCCGGCGGCGCCGAGGCGGCCGCCGCGACCCGGGACCCGGCCGCCATGCTGACGCCGGTCGAACTCGTGGCGCGCACGCGGGAACTGGCGCCGGGTTTCGAGCCGGTCGGGCTGCAGTACCAGCAGGTCGCCGGCCCGCGCGCCGTGGTGCGCATCTGGGGCAAGGACGCCAGCGCGGTGTCGCCCAGGGCGCGCGGAGGCTTCGTGGCGATGGATCCGTATAGCGGCAAGGTTCTCAACAGCGACTATCTGCCCGGCAAGCAGGACACGCCCAATCTCTGGATCAGCAGTTTCTTCGCCTTGCACATGGCCTCCTTCGGCGGCGTGGCGGTGCAATGGCTCTATTTCCTGCTGGGCCTGGCAGGCGCATGGCTGTTCTACAGTGGCAACCTGCTGTGGATCGAGACGCGCCGCAAGCGCGCGGACCGCAAGACCGGAGAGATCCCGGCGCAGCGCCTGGACACGCGGCTGATGGCCTCGGCCACCGTCGGCGTCTGCCTGGGCTGCGTCTGCGGCATTTCGCTGATGATGGTCGCGTCCAAATGGCTGAACGGGCGGGTGGGGGACCTGAACGCCTGGCTGCAAGGGCTTTACTACCTGGCCTTTTTCGCGTGCCTGGGCTGGGCGTTCCTGCGCGGCGGCGCCAGGGCGGGCGTGCATCTGCCGTGGCTGGCCGCGGTCCTGACGCTGGCGATTCCCGTCACCTCGCTGGTGGGCGCGCTGTTCCCCGGAACCGGCGTGTGGGCGCACACCTCGGCCGCGGCGCTGGCCGTGGACGCAACGGCGTTGGCCGGCGCCGCGGGATTCGCCTGGATGGCGAAGGTGGCCGGCAGGCGGATGGGCCAGGGGGCGCCGGACAGCGTGTGGGCGCCGGAGCGGACGCGCTCCGCGGCCACAGCCGTGGGACAGCAGCAATAATCATTGGATCGCGAGGGCGGGCCGCTTGGGCAAGGCCCGCAGCGCCAGGGCGCCGACGGCCGCCGCGCTGGCGAGCGCGGTCACGCCGGCCCAGCCCCAGCGGGCCAGCGCCATGCTGCCCAGCGCGCCGCCCGCCGCCATGCCGACGAAAACACCTGTCATGAGCACGGCATTCAGGCGGCTGCGGGCCGCGGGATCGATGCCGTACACAATGCTCTGGTGGGCGATCAGCGACATCTGGATGCCCAGGTCGAAGCCGACGGCGCTGGCGGCGATCAGCCACAGCGCGGCGGGCGGCGGCAGCAAAGGCAGCAGCGCCATGGCGGCGAAGGAGACGGCCGTCAGGGCGGCGCCCAGGCGGCCGAGCCGCGCCGGGCCGCGGCGGTCGGCAAGACGGCCGACCAGCGGCGCCGCCAGCGCGCCCGCCGCGCCGGCCAGCCCGAAGGCCCCGGCGGCGTCGGCACCCAGGTGGAACGGCGCCTCGTGCAGCATGACCGCCAGGGTCGACCAGAAGGCGCTGAATCCCAGGGACAGCAGGCCCTGCGCGATGGCGCTGCGGCGCAGTTCCGGGTGCTGGCGCCACAGCGTGCCCAACGATCCGAGCAGGGCGCGGTAAGGCAGCCGGCTGGTGGGCGCGAAGCCGGGCAGGTGGCGCCATAGCGCCAGCGCCAGGACCAGGATCGCCAGCGACGCCAGCCAGAACATGACGCGCCAGCCGAGGTTCTCGGCCACGAAGCCGCCGATCACGCGCGAGAGCAGGATGCCCAGCAGCAGGCCGGTCATCACCGTGCCCACGGTCGCGCCGCGGCGTTCGGCGGGCGCCAGCGTGGCGGCCGCGGGCACGATGTCCTGCGCCATGGTCGCGGCCAGGCCGACCGTGAAGCTGGCGGCCAGCATCAGGCCCATGCCGGGGGCGAAGCCGGCCAACAGCAGGCCCGCGGCAAGCGCGAGGGATTTGGCCAGGATGATGCGCTTGCGGTCGTAGCGGTCGCCCAGCGGGGCCAGCAGCAATATGCCGAACGCATAGCCAAGCTGGGTCAACGTGGGGATCCAGCCCAGCGCCGCGGGCGCGGCGCCGAATTCGGCGCCCAGCACGCCCAGCATCGGCTGGCTGTAATAAAGAGAGGCCACGGCCAGGCCGGCACCCACGGCCAGCAGCACGATCAGGCCGCGTGTCAGCGGGTTTTCGGAGAGATTCGAAGAGGCAGGAGCGGTAGGCATGGCGGAAGTCCCAAAGAAGGTGTGGCGCAGATTGTGGACTTCGCCCCGGGCGCCGGGTAGCCCCGCCGCAGGTAAATCCGTTATACGATCAGCGTATGACCAAGTCCGCTCTCCCCGCGTCCGCCACCGATCGCATGCTGTTGTTGGAGACCTTCGTGCGCATCGTGGAGGCGGGCAGCCTGTCGGCGGCCGCCGCGCAATTGGGCGGCACCCAGCCCACCGTCAGCCGGCGGCTGCAATTGCTGGAGCGCACGCTGGGCGTGCGCCTGTTGCAGCGTTCCACCCACGCCATCCGCCTGACCGAGGATGGGCAGCGTTGCTATGAACGCGCAAAAAGCCTCATCGCGGGCTGGGATTCTTTCGAGAGCGAGGTGCGCGGCGCGGTCGAAGAACCCGCGGGCACGTTGCGGGTGGTGGCCCCCCATGCGTTCGGCCAGCACCAGTTCATGGAACCGCTGGCGCGCTACCTGCGGCTATATCCCAAGATGAGCGTCGAATGGCTGCTGCACGACCGCATGCCGGATTTCATCGCCGAGAACGTGGATTGCGCGCTGCGCGTCGGGCCCGTCACGGATCCTTCGGTGGTTGCGCTGAAGCTGGGCGAGGTGCCGCGCATCGTGGTGGCCGCGCCCGGCCTGCTGTCCTCCGGCGAGGTGCCTCGGCATCCCCGGCAACTGGCCGGCCTGCCCTGGCTGGCGCTGCGCACCTTCTACCGCAACGAAGTCGTTCTTACCAACCTGGATACGCGCGAGGCCGCCCGCTTCGGCATCGAGCCGCGCCTGTCCACCGACGGGCTGTATGCCTTGCGCCGAGCCGCCGTGCTGGGCCTGGGAGTGGGTCTGGGGTCGACATGGGCAATGGCGGAGGACATCGCCCAGGGGCGCCTGGTGCACGTGGCGCCGCGCTGGCATGCGGAACCGCTGCCTGTGTACCTGGTCTACGCGCCTTCGCGTTTCCAGCCGGCCCGGCTGCGCCGCTTCATCGAGATCATGCGCGAACACCTGCCTATCGAGCTGCGCAACGTCGAAGGCTGAGCGGCCATGAAGCGCCCGGGTCAGCGATACAGCAGCTTCTTGATCCGCGCCCGTCCCGGCGCGCCGTCGGGGGCCAGCCGCCATGTACGGGCGGCCACCTCGGTGCCGCGCTGGGTCTCGTAGCGGGGCATCTGCAGAATGGCGGCGGCCGCCTCGACATTCAGCAATTGCCCGATCACGAGCACGCCGTCGCTGAACTCGACCATCAGTTCGTCGCCCGCCGACAGCCGGTCTTCGCCGACGGCATCCAGGCAGCGCAAGTGCGCGCCCGGGTAGAGATGGGTATTGTTCGCCGAGAAACGCCAGAGCATGGGGGCCTCCGTCCGGATGCTGCCTACGCCATTACGGTAGCCGATTCCGGCGATCGCCGGCCCCGCCGGGGCTGCGCTACCCCAGCGCCGCGACCTCCCGGCCGACCGCCGCGATGATCCGGTCGCGCTCCGGTATCGGAATGGCGGTGGTTTCCAGGTAGGCGGACACGATGATGGGGGCGCCGCCGGGCGCCTGCGCGTAGCCCGCGTCGTTGGCGCCCACTTTCGAGTAGGTGCCGGTTTTTTCCCCGACTTTCCAGCTCGCCGGAAAACCCGCGCGCAGGCGCTTGCCGCCGGTGGTGTTGGCCAGCAGCCAGGATTGCAGCCGTTGCCGCGACTCGGGCTTGAGGACCTGGCCGAACAACAGGGTGTCGAGCGTGCGGCTCATGGCATACGGGGTGGTGGTGTCCAGCGGTTCGCCCGGATTGGGGCGGTTCAGTTCGGGCTCGTAGCGATCGTGCCGCGTGACGTCGTCGCCCAGGCTGCGGATGAACCGGGTCAGGGCCTGGGGGCCGCCGTAGCTGCGGTGCATGAGGTTGGCGGCCGTGTTGTCGCTGGTGGTGATGGTGGCCTCGCAGAGTTCGGCCAGCGTCATGCCTTGCGGGCCGATGTGCAGGCGCGTGACGGGGGCGTGTTCCTGGATGTCCGCCTCGGCGATCGGCATGCGCCGGTCCAGCCGGTCTTCGCCGCGGTCCGCGCGGGCCAGGATGTAGGCGGCCGCCAGCGTCTTGAACGAACTGAGCATCAGGAAGCGTTCGTCGCCCCGATACCCGACCGCCTGCCCGCTGGCCGTGTCCAGCAGGGCGACGCCCAGCCGGCCTTGGCTGGACGCTTCCAGCCTGGCCAGGGCCCGGTTCAGCGCGGCCAGGCGGTCGGGCGTCCATCGGTATTTCTTATCGGTCTTGCTCCATGCCAGCGCAGGGATCCAGCCCGCCAGGACGGCGGCCGCCGTGAAGGTTCGTCTCGTAGTCAAGGCTATCTCCTTTGAAAAACGCTTGCATGCTAGGCGCTGGACGGGGCCTGGAACAAACGGGAATAATTGTGGCTATCCCATAGAAAAACTTATGTATCGCCATGGACCTGCCCCTGAACGCCTTGCGGGCCTTTCAAGTGTCGGCGCGGCACCTGAGTTTCACGCGCGCGGCGCAGGAGCTCAACCTGACCCAGGCGGCCGTCAGCCAGCACGTCAAGAACCTGGAGGCCCGGCTGGGCGTGGAGCTGTTCCGGCGGGTGCCGCGCGGCCTGGTGCTGACGGACGAGGGCCTGGCGCTGGTGCCGGTGCTGTCCGAGTCGTTCGACCGGATCGCGACGACCTTGCTGGCCTATCGCGGCAAGGTGCGGCGGCAGGTCCTGTCGGTGGGCGTCGTGGGAACCTTTGCGGTGGGGTGGCTGCTGCCGCGCATGCGCGATTTCCAGGCCTTGAACCCGCATGTGGACCTGCGCGTGTTCTCGAACAATAACCGTGTCGACCTGGCGGCCGAAGGCCTGGACCTGGCGATACGCTTCGGCGACGGCAACTGGCATGGCATCGACGCCCAGCCCTTGCTGTCCGCGCCCTTGTCGCCGGTTTGCGCGCCCGCCGTGGCGCCGCGGCTGCGCACGCCTCGGGACGTGCTGCGCGAACCCTTGCTGCGCTCTTATCGGCCGGACGAGTGGCCCGCCTGGTTCGCGGCGGCCGGCCTGGAGCCGCCCTTGGTGCAGGGGTCGATGTTCGATTCGTCGCTGGTGCTGGCCGACGCGGCGGCGCAGGGCGCCGGGGTCGCCTTGCTGCCGGCGCGCCTTTTTGAACGCGAGTTCCGGGCGGGGCGGCTGCTGCGCCCGTTCGCGCTCGAGGTGGAGACCGGGAAATACTGGCTGACCCGCATCGCCAGCCGCCGCCCGAACGCCGCCATGCAGGCTTTCGGCGGCTGGATGCAAGCCGCGCTGGCGGCATAGCGGGCGCCGCCGGGTCTTCAGCGCCTGGCGGCGGCGAGCGGCCGAGAAAGCGCTCGATCGGCTCGACGGCCGTCCAATGCCGATTTCACCCCAGATACGCCTGCCGCACTTTCGGATCGTTCAATAGCGTTGCCGCCGGCCCGCTGTGCACGATGCGGCCGGTCTCCATGACGTAGCCGCGGTCTGCGCCCGAGAGCGCGAGGTGGATGTCCTGCTCGACGAGCAGGACCGTGACGCCTTCGCGCCGGATGTCCGCCAGCACGCCCATCAGTTGCTCGACCACGACCGGCGCCAGGCCCAGGCTCATTTCGTCGATCATCATGAGCACGGGCGCGGCCATCAGCGCGCGCGCCATCGCGCACATCTGCTGTTCGCCGCCGGACATGCTGCCGGCGAGCTGCCTGCGTCTTTCCGAGAGGCGGGGAAAGACGCCATAGATCTTTTCCAGGTCGCGCGCGATATCCGCGCGGGCGCTGCGCCGATAGGCGCCCATCAGCAGATTGTCCTGCACCGTCATGCGGTCGAAGAGCTGCCGGCCCTCGGGCACTTGCACCATGCCGCAGGCGAAGGCCTGGTCGGGAGTGGCCTGGGAGAGCTGCCGGCCGTTCATCACGATGCTGCCGGTGCTGGGCAGGACGCGCGAGAGCGCGCGCAGCAGCGTGGTTTTGCCCGCGCCGTTGCTGCCGACCAGCGCCACGATCTCGGCGCGCCGCACTTCGAGCGCTACGTCGCGCAGCACCGGCAGCTCTCCGTAGCCGGCGCCCAGCCCTTCGACCTTCAGCAAGGGAGCGGCGGTTTCGTTCATGCCCGCCGCCTTCCCAGATAGGCCTGGACCACTTCCGCGTTGGCCAGCACCTCGTCGGGAGCGCCGTCGGCGATCTTTTCGCCGTGGTGCAGGACCAGCAGCCGGTCCGACAGGCTTTTGATGGCCTTGATGACGTGTTCGATGACGAGCACGCTGATGCCGGAGGCGCGCACCTTGCGGATCACGTCGATGACTTCGTCGATCTCGACCAGGTTCAGCCCCGCCATGACCTCGTCGCACAGCAGCACCTGCGGCTGCATGGCGAGCGCCTTGGCCAGTTCCAGCCGCTTGCGGCCGGGGCCGCCCAGTTCTTCGGCGCGCTGGCCTGCCGCGCGGCCCAGGCCGACGAAGTCCAGGCAGGCGCGCGCCTGCTCCCGCGCCTTGGACAGGTCGGGCTGGCCGCCGCCGCGGCCGAACAGCGCGCCGACCGCGACGTTGTCCAGCACGGACAGGCCCGGGAAGGGGCGCATGATCTGGAAAGTGCGGCCTATGCCCAGGCGGGCCCGGCGGTAGGCGGGCAGATCGCCTATCGGCTTGCCCTGGTAGAGGATCTCGCCCTGCGTGGGCGCGAGCGTGCCGCTGATCAGGCTGACCAGGGTGGTCTTGCCGGCGCCGTTGGGGCCGATCAGGCCCAGGATCTCGCCTTCGGCCAGCGTGAAGCTGACCTGGTTCACGGCCACCAGCCCGGCGAAGCGCCGCGTGACGTTGCGGATTTCCAGGATGGCGCTCATAGCCTGTGGGCCCGGATGTTTTCGATGAAGTAGCGCCATCCCGATTTCCGGTAGCGGCGCAGCAGATCGGCCAGCCCACGCGGCATCAGCACCACCGCGGCGACGATGACGGCGCCGAAGAACAAGCCCGCGGCGCTGGTGATTTCGCTGGACAGCAATTCGGAGATGGCCGACAGGGAGAAAGCGCCCACGACGGGGCCGAGCAGGGTGCCCGCGCCGCCGAACACGGCCATGATGATCATCTTGACGTTCAGGCTGATGTCGAAGGCGCTTTCCGGGTCCAGGAAGGTGATCCAGTAGGCATGGATGCCGCCCGCCAGCGCGCTGAACACGCCCGACAGCGCAAACGCCGCCACCTTGTAGAGGGTGGTGTTCACGCCCATGACGGCCGCGCCTTCTTCGTTTTCCCGGATCGCGATCAGGCCGAAGCCGAATTTGCTGCGCGTCAGCCACGCGACGGTCAGCGTCGCCAGCACCAGCAGCCCCAGCGACAGTTCGTAGAACAGCGGGTCGTTGTTGAGCGGAGGCAGCACCAGGCCGATGTTCTGGCCGGCCAGTTCGACGTTGGAAACGATGGCCGTCATGACCTGCGCCAGGGCGAGGGTGGCGATGGCGAAATAATGGCCGCGCAGCCGCAGCACCGGCATGCCCAGCAGCAGGGCGAAGGCCACGGCCAGCGCCGCCCCCAATGCCAGGCCCGCCGCGAAAGGCAGTTCCCACTGCACCATGGCGATCGCCACGCCGTAGCTGCCCAGCCCATAGAAAACGGAATTGCCGAAGGAGGCATAGCCGGCGTAGCCGCCGATGATGTTCCAGCCCTGCGCCAGCACGGCCAGCAATAAGGTGTTGATGCCGAACTGCACCAGCACGTCGGAACCGTACCAGGGCACGCCGGCCAGCACGGCCGCCGCCGCCAGCGCCAGGATCGCGCGCCCCGGCTTCATGCCGCCCGCCCCAGCAGGCCGCTGGGCCGCAGGAACAGCACCAGCACCAGAATTCCGAAGCTGGCGACGTCGGCGAAGGTCGGCCCCACGTACAGCGTGGTGAGCGATTCGACGATGCCCAGGAACAGGCCGCCCACCATGACGCCCAGCGGATTATCCAGCCCGCCGATGATGGAAATGGCGAAGCACTTGGCGGTGAGCGTCGCGCCGATGTAGGGATTGACCTGCGAAACCGTGCCGTACAGTCCGCCGGCCGCGCCCGCCAGCGCCAGGCCCAGCCCGAACGTGACGGCATAGAGATGGCGCGGCTCCACGCCGTAGAGCCGCGCCGCCACCAGGTTCTGCGCGGTGGCGCGGATGGCGCGGCCCAGGCGGCTGTGCAGCAGGAACAGCCACATGGCCAGGGTCAGCGCCAGCGCCACGCCGAAGGCGGCCAGCCGCGCCACGGGCAGCGTCACGGGGCCGAGGGCGTAGCTGTCGCCCGCATAGGGCGGGTTGATCGTGCGGAAGTCCGCCGAGAAGGCCAACTGGGCCAGGTAGGTCAGCACGACTTCCAGCCCGAAGGTGATGAGCAGCGTATTGAACATGGGCGCGCGCACCACCAGGTTCAGCAGTCCGCGCTGCAGGACGTAGCCCAGCGCGAACAGGGCGGCGGCGGTCGCGGGCAGGCCCAGGAAGGGATCCACGCCCAGGTCTGTGTACAGGTACCAGGACGCATAGGCGCCCAGCATGATGAACGCGCCGTGCGCCAGGTTGACGATGTTCAGCACGCCCCACACCAGCGCCAGGCCCTGCGCCATGACGGCGTACAGCCCGCCCAGCAGGATGCCGTTGACGAGGATTTGCGCAAGCAGGTCCATCGCGTGTCCTGGAGCCGCCGCGGGCCTACCGCGCGTTCCAGGCCGGCATCGGATACTTGGGCTGCGTGATGAAGCCCTTGGCTCCGTAGATTTCCGCCAGCTTGTCGCCCTGCACCTGGATCACCACCTGGGGCAGATCGATCTGGCCCTGGGCATTGAACGCGATGGGGCCGTACAGGCTGTCGAAGCGGCTCTGGGCCAGGGCGTCTCGCACCTTCTGCGGATCCAGGCTGCCGGCGCTTTCCATGGCCCGGACCAGGGCTTCGACGTCGGCCACGCCCGAGGCCGCGTGGTAGTCGGGGTCATAGCCGTACTTCGCCTTGTAGGCCTGGGCGAACTGTTCCGCATCGCCGAACCAGCGGTCTTTCAGCGTGGCGGAGGGCAGCCATGCGGTCATGCCGAAGGCATAGTCGGCATCGGCGCCCAGCGCCTTGCGGAAATCTTCAGACGGCACGCCGACCGTGAAGGAATACATCTTGGGCGCGACCGCGAGGCTCTTGGCCTGGCGCACGAAATTCAGGATCTCGGTCTCGTGCCCGGCCACCAGCACGGCGTCCACTTGCTTGCTCTTGATCTGCGAGAGCAGCGAGTTGAAGTCCGTGGCGTTGGTGCTGTAGCGCTCGTCCATCGCCACGCGCAGGCCGGCCGATTCCAGGAGCGGGCGGGTGCCCTGGGCGACCGACACGTCGAACGAATCGTCCGCGTACAGCAGCGCCACGCTGGCCGGCGCGGGCTTGAGCGCCTTGAGCATTTCCACCGTGCTGCCGAAGTAATTGCTGGCGGGCGCCAGGGTGCCGAAGATGTATTTGAATTTGCGCGAGAAGATCTGGTCCGACGCGCCGCCGCCCTGGACCATGGGCACCTTGTACTTTTCCGAGACGGCGGAATCGGCCAGCGCGAAGTTGCTGGCGAAGGGGCCGAGCAGCAGGTTGGCCTTGTCCTGGGTGACGAGCTGCGTGTATTGGCGCACGCTCAGGTTCACGTCCGACTGGTTGTCGTAGATCTTGAGCGCCAGCTTGTGGGCGGTTCCGCCTATCTTCACGCCGCCCGCGGCGTTGATCCGGTCGACCGCGATCTGGTAGGCGTCGCGGTAGTAGCGTCCGGTGTTGGCGACGGGGCCGGTCAACTGGACGGAGGCGCCCAGCACGACCGCCGGCGCCTCGGCGGCTGCCGACGCGGCCGAGGACAGGACCAGGGCCAGGGCGGGCAGCGCATGCAATAGTCTCCGAGACATGATGATGTCTCCTTTATTGGACCTTATGGACCTCATTCTCGGACTCGGTTGGTTACGTTAACCTGAACCGGGAAATGCAATGGCCCGGGGCGGGCCCAGGCAGGCATGGCGCTTGCTGGAGCCCATCCGTGCGGTTACGCCCGGGAGGAAACATGGACGCTTCCAGCGCTCGGCGCGACGAGCCGCCGAGATCGTCCCGCAGGTCCATCGCGACCTACTTCGACCATTTCGCCGCGGCGGTCACGGCATGGGCGGGGTCGTCCATCGCTTTCGGCCTGGCGGTCGCCGTCGTGCTGCTCTGGGCCGTGACGGGCCCGATATCCGGCTACTCCGAAACCTGGCAATTGCTCATCAACACCGGCACCACCATCGTCACCTTCCTCATGGTGTTCCTGATCCAGCAGAGCCAGAACAAGAACGACCGGGCGGTGCACCTGAAGATCGACGATCTGCTCATCGCGCTGAAGGGCGCGGACGAGGATCTGGTCGATGCCGAAACCCTGGACGAGGATAGGCTGATCGCGCTGGCGTCGGCCTTGACCGCGCACGCCAGGCGGATCGCGCGCGACAAGCGCAGAAGGTCGGCGGAAGAGGGAGAGCCCGCCGGCCGCAAGCGCCAGACCTCGCGGGCGCCGCGGAGCCGCAACGATCCGCGCCGTGATGCCGGCGGCCGCAGGCGGAGCGCGAAGCCGACGGCCAAAGGGCGATCGGGCGGCCGGCTTCTGGCGAGATCGAAAGGGCCCTAGTCGGCGCCGGGATTGCGCGTTTCGTAGTAGCGCGACAATTGCGCGATTTCCTCCGGCGTCAGGCGCTGCGCGAAGGCCCGCATGGCGCCCACGTCGTCGTTCTGCCGCAGGCCCGAGCGGAAGGCGTTCATCTGGTCGACGAAGTAGGTCGCGGGCTGGCCGGCCAGCCGCGGCAGCAGGGGGCCTTCGCCGCGCCCCTGCAGTCCGTGGCAGTTGGCGCAGGCGGGCAGCGCGCGCGGGCCGTCGCCCAGGGTGTCCAGGCGCAGCGCGGCCTCGTGCTGCGCGGCGTTCTCCGCCGCGCCCGCCCGGGCGCCCGGCGGCAATCCGCCGTAGTAGCGCGCCAGATGCGCGATCTCTGCATCGGACAGCGCCTTGGCGAGCCCGCTCATGAGCGGATGCTGGCGGCTGCCGTCGCGAAAATCCCAGAGTTGCTTCGCCAGGTAGTCGGGTGTAAGCCCGGCCAGGTTGGGGAAGGCCCCTCCCAGCGGCGTGATGCCCGCCGGCCCGTGACAGGCGACGCAGGCCTGTACGCCCGTCTTGCCGGCCTGGGCGAGCTGCTTGCCGGCATCGACGTCGGCGTGCTCCAGGGCAGCCGCCCACGGCGGACGGTACGCGCCGAAGTCGGTGGCGCTGCGTCCGGGCACCGGCGTGGAAGGCTTGGGCTCCGCCACCGGGGGCAACTGCCCGGCGGCGGGCGCCGGGGCGGGCGTGGGCGTGGGTGCGGCAGCCGGCTGCTGCGGCGGCGCCGGCTGTTCCACTCGGGACGGCGCGATCGGGCCGTCGCCGCCCTGGCCGAACATCTGGTACAGCGTCGCGGCCAGCGTGATCAGGGGCGCGCCCACGATCAGGCCCAAGGTTACGTAGCTGCGTGGAGGCATGCTCATGGTCTCACCCCGCCTGCGTCGCTCAAGCCGCCAGGGGACCCGGCGACTTCAGATAATCGGACTTGATTTTTTCCACGATCCAGTAGGCGGTGGCGCCGACCGTGCCCGTCGGGTTGTAGCCCGAGTTCTGCGGAAACAGCGCCGCGCCCGTCACGAAGACGTTGGGAACGTCCCAGACCTGGCCGTACCGGTTGACCACGCTGGTGCGCGGATCGGCGCCCATGGCCGCGCCGCCGGTCAGGTGGGTGGACTGGTATGCCGCCGCCGTGAAAGGCCGCTTGCGCGGCCCGGGTTCGGTGCGCTGCACGCCCTTCATGGCACGCCCGATTTCGTCGCCGCGTTCGGTCAGGAAGGCGGACATGCGAATGTCGTTGTCCGGCAGGTCGTAGGTGACGCGCAGCAGGGGCAGGCCCCAGGCGTCCTTGTAGGTGGGGTCCAGGCTCAGGTAGCTGCCGCGGGTGGGTTGGGCCGAGCCGGTGATGGTGATCGAGGCGGAATGGTTGTAGTAGCGCTTCACCGCCTGCTTCCAGGCGCTGCCCCACGCGGCCGTGCCCTTGGGCACGGGGTGGTAGCCGATGGGCGCGCCGCTCACCACCTGGATCTGCAGGTAGCCGCCGCCCACGAAGCCCAGCGGGCCGTGGTCGAAATTGTCGGCGCTGAAGTCGTCCATGGTGACCGCCACCGCGCCGGCGCCCATGAAGGGGTTGATGTTGAAGGACTCGTCGAAGAACAGGTTCACGCCCGAGGTGGTCTGGTGGGTGTAGTTGCGTCCCACCACGCCGGTGCCGCGCTGCGGATCGTAGGGCTCGCCGATGCCGGAGAGCAGCAGCAGGCGCACATTGTTGATGCCGAAGGCGCACAGCACGACGATCTCGGCCGGCTGGAAGACTTCGTTGCCGGCCGCGTCGACATAGGTCACGCCGCGCGCGCGCTTCTTGTCCTCGGACAGTTCCACCCGCAGCACGTGGGCGCCGGTGCGCAGTTCGAAGTTCTTCAGCTTGAGCGCCACGGGCAGGACGCAGACCTGGGGCGAGGCCTTGGCATAGTGCTCGCAGCCGAAGTTCGAACAGAAGCCGCAGTACACACAGGCGCTCATCTGCAGGCCTTCGGTGTTGACGTAGGGCCGGGTACAGAGCGCGGAGGGCTGCACGTAGGGGTGATAGCCCAGGCTGCGCGCGGCTTCGCCGAACAGCGCGGGCGCGTAGGGAACCTTCATGGGCGGGTTGGGGTAGGGGCGCGACCGCCACGGTTCGAAGGGATTGCCGCCCTCCTGTTTCTGCCCCTTGATGTTGCCCGCCTGGCCGGACGCGCCGATCAGGTAGTCGAAGCGGTCGAAGTACGGCTCCAGCTCGTCATAGCTCAGCGGCCAGTCCTGACAGGTCAGGTCCTCGTCGAAGATCCTGGCCCCGTAGCGCTCCGTATAGTGGCTGCGCATGTTGAAGTCGGTCGGATCGAAACGGTAGTACGCGCCCGACCAGTGGTTGCCCGCTCCGCCCAGGTGCGTGCCCGGGTAGGCGAATTGCCAGCGCCGCATCGGCAGCGCGGTCTGCCCGTCGTGGTTGCGGAAGGTGAACGTTTCGGTGGCCGTGTTCTGGTGCAGTTCGTGCCGGCGGGTGTATTTGAGTTCGTCGTGGACGTTGGGGCCCTGGAAGTCCGGCGTGGGCCAGCGCGGCTCCCCGCGTTCCAGCACCACCACCCGCTGCCCGGCGGCCGCCAGCTCCTTGCCGATGACGGTGCCGGTCCAGCCTGCGCCGATGATGGCGACGTCCACCGCGGGCATCGTCTTAGCCATGTGTGCCTCCGTGCTTGTGGGGATCGTCGCCCATGTCCGCGGGCCCATGTCCGCGCGCCTGCGCGATGGATACCGGCGTGCCGCGCCAGGCCACGCCGTGCCGCTCGATGTCGTTGGAGAAGCTGGCGTATGCGCCGGGAAAGCCGACCAGCTTCCAGCCGATCATGTCCACGTTGCCGCCATACAGCGGGTCGCTGAAAAAGCCTTCCATCGTCCCTTCGAGCAACGCCTGGAAGAACACCTCGGCCGGCAGCGGATCGAAGTCGAGTTCGCCCTTCTGCATGGCGGTGAGCCAGGCATCCTGGCGCTCGGCGGCCAGTTCGGCATAGGGCGTGCCTTCTTTCTGCCGCACCGCGGCATCGAACGCGGCGAGGCCGCGCCGGTACATTTCGGCGGGCGTGAAAGAGAGCTGGTAGCCCTGTTCCGGGGTGCCCGGCTGGAACGGCCCCTGCCGGTACAGATGATCGCCCGTGCCCCATGCGCCCGCGAGCTGGCCGTCCAGAAAGCGGGTGACGCCGGCCTCCTTGGCGCCCGGGCCGAGTTCGTCCGCCGGAATGAGGCGCGCGGCGATGGCGTCCATGAGCGCCGCTTCCTGCGCATTGAAAAACCGTAGCGGGGTCTGGGACGGGGCGTCCGTTGCGGGACCGGCTTGCGGGGCTTGCGGGGTCTGCGCGGGCGCCGGGGCCGTGTGCAGGGCCAGCGCCCCGGGTACGCCCAGCGTAAGGGCCTTGAGGACGCCGCGGCGTCCCGGCTGGGCTGGAATATCCCCGGCGGGATCGCCGGCGGGTGGAACGACGGGCGGCTTACCGTTCATGCGTTCTCCTTGATGGGCGTCCGGCTACAGCGAGCTGGCGGTCCGGCACGGCACTTGCATGGGGGGCGGTTCACCCTCGGCGAAGGAGCTCCCATGTCTGCCATGCACTTTACTTTACGCGCTATGACCCTTCTTTTGCTAGGCGGGGGAGCGATTTCGCTGGCCGCCCCTCCTGACGCCCCATCGTCTGGCTGGCCCGAGGCGGCGCATTCCCCCTCGTCCGCGGACAGCGGCGCTGCGGGCAAGCCGCCCCACGATGGCAAATCCGGCGCAGAGCGGAAAAAAATTCCCGCCGCACAATCCGGGGAACGGGACTCCCATGCCCGCGACCGGGGAACTCAAGGAGGCAGCGACACGCGCGGCGCCCAGGGCCAGGGCGGCGCGACCACCGGCTCCACCGGGCAAGGGGGACTGCCTGGCTCCGGCGCTTCCTCGGGCTCGGGCGGCACCGCGGACCAGCGCTGATCAACTCAGCTTCTTCGTCACCCGGGCGCTCGGCATCGATCGGGCGCAGCCACGTCAGCAGCCACACGTGATGGTTGCTGTACAGGGCGGGAGAGGAATGCGGCCCCGGCTTTCCGGCTCACTGCACGGCGGTCGGCGTGGCCGCGCGCGAAGCCTGGTTCGGCACGCGTTCCACGGTCAGCGTGCCGGGTTCGCCGGCCGCGGGGCGCACCACGACGGCCTTGGTGGCGCTGTTGGCGCCCAGGTTGGGCAGGTCCGAAGGACGCGCCGCCACGGCCGCGAACGCGCTGCCGCCGCTGGACGGCACGCCGTCCAGGGTCAGGCTTGCCGCCCAGGCGCCGCCGCGGCGCGACAGCACCTGGTAGCGCTGCTGGCCGCCGGTGGTGCGCGCGACGACGTACAGGGTGCCGTCGATGATGTTGATGGCGGGCGGCGAAGCGGCCTGGGCGTCCAGTTGCACGGGCTTGCCATGCTCGACCAGCCACAGCCTGCCGCCCGCGCGTTCCAGGATCGCGAGCACGGCGTTGCCGTCGGCATCGGCATTGAGGGCCGGGCGGCCGATATAGGGCACGCCCAGGTCCGCCGGCGCGCTCCAGTCCATGTTCAGGTCGGTGGTGTCGCCGGTTTCCAGCAGCCGGGTCAGGTGGTTGTTGCCGCGCTGGCGGAAATAGAGTTCGACGCGGTTTTCGTGGTTGCGGATCGCCGCCAGGCCGCCGGCGGCAGTGGGCGCGGGCACGCGGCGCCAGCCTTGCCATTCGGGGCGATGGCCCTTGGCGGCCAGCAACTGGCGCGTGTAGAAGAGTTCGCCTTCGGCCGTGACCGCGAACACGACGTAGCGCCCGTCGGCGCCGCGCGCCGCGGCGGGGCCGCCGGTGGCGCCTTCCAGCATGGGCAGGTCCTGCCAGGTGCTCCAGCCGCCGTCGATGCCGGACGGCGCGATCCAGTGGAGCCGGCCGTCGTAGCCCAGGGCCACGGCGGCGGCTTCGCCGCGCGGCGCGACGGCCGGGATCTGCGTCACGCGCACGCCGCCCAGCGCCTGCCAGCCTTGCCAGGTGCCGTCATGGCGCTGCTTGTTCGCCCACACGCCGCCCAGCGGGTCGCGCGCCATCAGGCCGGCGGTGCCGTCGGCGTGGGTGAACGAGACCAGCGGGCCGCTGGTGCGCCCGCCCAGGCTTTGCCAGCGGCGTTGGCCGGAGTCCCAGCGATTGACGGCGGCGTTGGTCTCGCCCGCGGCGAATACGACGAGGCCGCCGCGCCCGTCGGGGTACAACTGCGGCGCCATGTCCTGGCGCGACACGTAATACGCGCGCTGCACCCAGGCGGCGGCGGGGCCGGCCGGTTCCTTGCATCCCGTCGGGCCTGCGCAATAGTGGTAGTCGTTCCAGGCGTAGTGCTGGAAGATCACCGATTTGCTGGCGATTTCCTTGTCGGTCAGGTTGGTGGCGCGCTCCTGGCTCGGGTAGTCGATATAGCCCGTCTCGGCATAGTTGCCGGGGACGCGCACCATGGCCGCGCGCACGAGCCGCGCGCTGGCGATGTGGTCCGGATGGCCGTGGCCGGCGCAGCGCCAGCACAGTTGCGTGTAGGGCACGGCGATCGTGTCGTCCAGGTGGCGCACGGTGGTCGGGGCGTACTGGCGGATGACGTCGGCCAGGGTGTCGATAAGTTGTTCGCGCGTGTAGACCTCGGCGTAGGGGCCCAGCGTCTCGACGCTCTGCCCGGGCTCGGATTCGGTGCGGCTCAGCGGCGTCAGGCTGCCCCAGCCCTTGCCCAGCCAGGGATCCTTCAGGCGCATGTGCCAGAGCTGGACCCGCGGGTTGCCCTGCAGGGTGAAGCGCGCGAAGTGGTGTCCGCCGGCGGTTCCCGCATCTTCTTTCCACACGTCGGGCTCGTGCGCCATGTAGGCGTAGGCGGCGCGCACGCCGCGCTCGCGGCCCAGCATATAGCCTTCGCCTTCGCCGGCGTCGCTGGCCGTCAGATAGACCACGCGCACGCAGCCGCCCGCCTCGATGTTGGAGGCGATGTCCGGGTTCATGAACAGCAGGTCGTCATCCAGGTGGGCGACGAAAGCCAGGTCCTTGATGCCGTGGCATTGCGCCAGCGTGGGAGGGGATGCGGATGCCGGGTGGGAGAGCAGGGCGGCTAGGGCAAGAAACAGCGCCGGGCCAAAGGGGCGCAGCAAGGCCATCAGGACGGACATAACAAAGCGCGGCAGAAAAGGCGCGGCGCGAAAAGAGAGGAGGTTAACGAGTCCGAAAAGTATAGCGGCGACGGGCGCTCGCCTGTGGGCGAGATATGGGGCCGGATACCGCCCCCGCTGGCCCTAGCCGGCGCCGGCGTTCGCCAGCAGCCAGCCGCGCAGCCGTTCCAGCGCGTCGTCGGCGCGGGCCGCATGCTTGCGCGTGCACAGGCTGAAGGCCGCGCCGCTTTCGATGAAGCCCAGCGTGGCGGCCAGCCGGCCCCGATGCAGCTCGGATTCGACCAGCACGGCGGGCGCGATGGCGATGCCCAGGCCCGCCGCGGCGGCTTCGAGCATGTGGCCCAGGTGGTCGAATTCGCGGCCGGGCTGCCGCGGGGCCAGTTCCATGCCTTGGCGCGTCGCCCAATCTTTCCAGGCATCGGGCCGGGAGCTGGTGTGCAGCAGCGGCGCGTCCAGCACGTCGGCAGGACTGCGGATGCGCCCGGCCCAGGCAGGCGAGCAGACGGGGCCTATGGTTTCGGCGAAGAGCGGCGTGACGGCCCATTCGCGCGGCCAGTCGCGGCCGGCCAGGATCAGGGCGTCCACGCGCTGCGTGTTCAGCAAGGCGGCGTCGGCCGCCGTCTGCAGCCTTATCCGGATGTCCGGGTGCAGGGCTTCGAAACGTTCGAGCCGCGGGATGAGCCAGTTGGACAGAAAGCTGGCCGGCGCGCCCACGGCCAGCTCCGCCGGCTGCGTGCTGCGCTTGAGTTCGTCGCAACGGCGTTCGAGCAGGTCGAACGCTTCCTGCGCGGCGCGTTGCAGGCCCAGGCCTGCGGCGGTCAGGTGGACGCCGCCCGCGCGGCGCTCGAACAGCGGACAGCCCAGCCATTCCTCCAGTTGCCGGACCTGCTGGCTGACCGCGCTGTGGGTGACGCACAGCTCCTGGGCCGCCAGCGTGAAGCTGGATTGGCGGGCGGCGCTATCGAAGAACCGCAGCGCATTGAGGGAGGGCAGTCGTCTCATCCGATGATGTTAGCTGTACTTACATCATTGATAAACAAATCATTGATTCAAATAAGTTTTTGATGAAGATAGCATAAGGAAAAACCCCCATTCATCTGCCACGGAATCCGCAGTCCATGCCACCCGCCATCCATCCCGCCATCCCCGACAGCCTGGGCCAATTCGGCCCCTACGGCGGCCGCTACATGCCCGAAACGCTCATCCCCGCCCTGGACGAACTCGAGCGCAGCTTCAAGGCGCTATTGTCGGACGACGGCTTCTGGCAGGAGTTTCGCGCCATGCTGGCCGACTATGTCGGCCGCCCCAGCCCGCTGTTCCTGGCGCGCGGCATCACCGAAGAACTGGGAGGCGCGCAGGTGTACCTCAAGCGCGAAGACCTGAACCACACCGGCGCGCACAAGATCAATAACTGCCTGGGGCAGATCCTGCTTGCCCGGCGCATGGGCAAGCGGCGCATCGTCGCCGAGACCGGGGCCGGGCAGCACGGCGTGGCGACCGCCACGGTCTGCGCCCTGCACGGCCTTCCGTGCGTCGTCTACATGGGGGCGGAAGACATGGCCCGCCAGTCCGTCAACGTGCGCCGCATGCACATGCTCGGCGCGGAGGTGAGGGCGGTACATACCGGAACCGCCACGCTGAAGGACGCCATGAACGAGGCCTTGCGCGACTGGATCGCCCATCCCGCCGACACGTATTACCTGCTGGGCACCGGCGCCGGGCCGCATCCCTATCCGTGGCTGGTGCGCGAGTTCCAGAAAGTGATCGGCGAAGAGACGCGGCAGCAGATCGCGAGCAAGACGGGGCGCATGCCCGACGCCATGGTGGCCTGCGTGGGCGGCGGTTCCAACGCGATGGGGTTCTTCTACCCCTTCCTGGAACTGGCGGACGTGCGCCTGTACGGCGTCGAAGCCGGAGGCCTGGGCCTGGCCAGCGGCGCCCACGCGGCCAGCATCGGCGCCGGCCGCGCAGGCGTGCTGCACGGCTGCCGCAGCTATTACCTGCAGGACGCGGATGGGCAGATCTTGAACGCGCATTCGGTGTCGGCCGGACTCGATTATCCGGGCGTGGGCCCCGAACACGCCTTGCTGCATGACCGCGGCCGCGTGGACTACGTGTCCGTGACGGATGCCGAAGCCGTGTCCGCATTCCATTGGCTGACGCGCAGGGAAGGCATCCTGCCGGCGCTGGAAAGCGCGCACGCGCTTGCCTGCGCGCGCAAACTCGCGCCGCGGATGGCGCGCGGCGAAACGCTGGTCGTCTGCCTGAGCGGGCGCGGCGACAAGGACCTGGACACGGTCGCGCAATTCGACGAGGTGCAAGCATGACGCGTCTGGACCCCACCCTGCACGCGCTGCGACTGTCCGGACGCAGCGGCCTGGTCGCCTACTTCGCCGCGGGCGATCCCGATCCTGCCACCAGCCTGGAACTGCTGCGCGGCCTGCCGGCGGCGGGCGCCGACGTGATCGAGCTGGGCATGCCGTTCAGCGACCCGGTTGCGGACGGCCCCGTCCTGCAGCGGGCCAATGCGCGTGCGCTGGCCGGCGGCCAGACCTTGAAACGCACGCTGGCCCTGGTGCGCGGCTTCCGGGAGACGGACGCGAAGACGCCCGTGGTGCTGATGGGATACCTGAACCCCATCCTGCGGTACGGCGTCGCGGCCTTTCTCGCGGACGCCGCCGCGGCGGGAGCGGACGGCATGATCCTCATCGACCTGCCTATCGAGCACGCCGGCGAGATCGGCGCGCAGGCGCGGGCGCATGGCCTTCACCTCATCCGCATGTCCGCGCCGACTTCCGGGGACGCGCGGCTGGCGCAGGCGCTGCGGGGCGCGGGCGGATTCGTCTATCACGTCATGCTGGCCGGCACGACCGGCGCGGCGCTTCCCGACGAGCGCCGCATCGCCCAGGACCTGGAGCGGGTGCGCGCCCATACCCGGCTGCCCGTGGCCGCGGGCTTCGGCGTGCGCTCGCCGGAAGAGGCGCGGCTCGTGGGCCGGCACGCCGACCTGGTCGCCGTGGGCTCCCGGCTGGCGGAGGCGCTGGCGGAGCGAGGCGTCGCGGGCGCGCTGGGTGAGGTGCGCGCGTTGGCGGCCGCGCTGCGGGGGTAAGGGCGGATCGGAACGCATGGGGCGGCTTTGCGGCCGCGCTCTGCGCAGGGATGCCTGCGCATCCCTGCATTCAGGCGGAAGCTTGTCCGCCCGTTTCTTCCATGAGAATGGGAATCGCCAGGTTGCAGGAATGGATACCCATCACGGTCGTGAGCTGGATCGCTTCGAGCAGCTCTTCGCGGGTGGCGCCCGCCTTGAGCGCGTTGCGCATATGGCGCCGCACGCCCGGACCGTACAGGTGGGTGGTGGCCGCGTTAATGGCCACCAGAATCAACTCCTTGTATTTTTGCGGCAGGGGGCCGTTGCGTTGCGGCACGCTGCGAAAGGCCAGGTAGGCCTCCATGAACTCCGGGTCGAGTTCCCTTAGCTGGTCCCACAGCGGGTTCCAGTCGCCCTTGGCGATATGCGCTTCGCACAGGGGCGTGGGAGGTTTCTGGCGTGTCTGTTCAGGCATGGAGGAGGCTCCTGGCAGGGGTCAGCCTGCGGCGTCGGCAAGAATGAATTCCGCCGCGCGCTCGCCTATCATCATGGCGGGCGCGTTGGTATTGGAAGAGGCGATTGTCGGCATGACGGAAATGTCGGCCACGCGCAGCCCCTGGAGGCCATGCACCCTGAGCCTTGCGTCCACCACGGATTCGCCGGGCCGTCCCATGCGGCAGGTGCCCACGGTATGCCATGCCGTCTGGCCCGTCTGCCTGGCGTAGGCGAGCAGGTCCGCGTCGGTGGCCGCGGCGGCGCCCGGCCGTTCTTCCTGCACGATGACGGGCCGCAGGGCCGCCTGGGCGGCGACCTCGCGGATCAGGCGCAGCATGGCGACGGCCGTCGTCCGGTCATGGGCGTCCTGCAAGTAGTTCGGATTGATGGCGGGCGCGATCCTAGGGTCGGCCGAAACGGCATGGATACTGCCGCGCGATCGGGGATAGAGCATGAAGCCGCCGATGGAGAATCCGGGAAACTTGTCGATGCCGCCCACGCCGTCGCGCGAATACCGGTCCTTGCCGCTGATGTGGTAGATGCGGATCATGACGTCGGGCCGCGCCAGTCCGGCGGACGTGCGCGTGATCGCGTGGGCGGTCGACGAGGTGCCCGCCAGCAACCCCTTGCGCCCGACGAGATACCGCAGCGCCGCCTTCGCCTTGTGGAAGGGGCTGCGCATGATGTCGTTGATGGTTTCCGCGACGGACGAGCGATAGGTGCACCGCACTTGCAGGTGGTCGCTCATGTGCTCGCCCACGTCGGGCAGGTCGCGCACCACGGCGATGCCCAGCGACCGCAGCCGGGCCGCGTCGCCCACGCCGGACAGCTCCAGCAGTTGCGGCGACTGCACGGCCCCCGCGCACAGAATGGTCTCGCCGTGGGCGGAAGCCGTCCGCGTGGCGCCGTTCCAGTCGTATTCGAGGCCTATGCACCGGGTTCCGTCGAAGCGCAGGCGACGCACGAAGGCATGCGTGCGCACGACCAGGTTGGCCCGCTGCCGCGCCGGCCGCAAGTATCCGACGGCGGCGCTGCAGCGCCGGCCGGCGTGCGCGCTTTGCTCGAGATAGCGCACGCCTTCGTAGCTGCCCGCGTTGTAGTCCTCGGTCGGCGCGATGCCGGCCTGGCGGCAGGCGGCGATGTAGGCGTCGGATATTCTGTCGGGGTCGCGGACAGCCCGGTCGGTGATGCGGATCGGGCCGGATCTGCCGCGCGACGGATGACGGGAATAGGGATTGCTTTCGATCCTGGCGAAGTACGGCAGCAGGGTCTGGAAGTCCCAGCCCTTGATGCCGGATCCGCTTTCCCAACTGTCGTATTCGGCCGGATCGCCCCATACGTAGGCCATGCCGTTGACCGAACTGGATCCGCCCAGCACTTTGCCGCGTGGCCAGTAGATCTGCTGGCCGGCCAGATTGGCCTGCGGTTCGGTCTTGAAGGGCCAGACCACTTTTTCGTTGGTCAGCAGCTTGCCCACGCCCAGGGGAATGTGGATCCACATATTGCGGTCTTCGCCGCCGCCTTCCAGCAGCAGCACGCGGTGCCTGCCCGAAGCGCTCAGGCGATTGGCCACCACGCAGCCCGCCGATCCCGCTCCGACCACGATGTAGTCGAACTGTTCTACTGTCATGGTCACTTTGCGCGGTTCTTGAAGGAGTCCCTACGGAAGCTGTAGAGGGCATTGGGATCGACCTGGATATCGACGACGGCGGGACGGCCGCAGCGTAGGGCGGCATCGACGGTCCGCGCCAGGTCGGCGGCGCGGTCCACGCGGAAGCCCTGCGCGCCCCAAAGTTCCGCAAGCTTGTCGTATGGTGGATTGGGCACGTCGGCACCCAGGTAGCGCTGCTCGAAGAAGTCCCGCTGATACGCCTTTTCGGCGCCCCAGCAGCCATTGTTCAGGACCAGGCATACGGTATTGATGCCATTGGCGACCGCGGTGCCGATTTCGCTGCAGGCCATGCCGAAGCCGCCGTCGCCCATGAGGCTGATGACGGTGCGTTGAGGTTGCGCCAGCTTGGCGCCCAGTCCGCAGGCATATGAGAAGCCGACCAGGCCGAAGTCCAGCGGCGTGAACAGGGCGGGTGTTTGCGCGTACCGCATCTGGTCGGTGGCCTGCAGGCACAGCGTGCCCGCGTCCATGGTGTAGATGGCGTCGTCGGGCGCCACGTCCCGCAGGATCTTGAACAGGTAGGCCGGCTGCAGTGGATCGGCGCCGCTGCCCGCGGCTTCGTCGCGTTGCTGCAGCAGCGCGCGGCGCTGTTCGGCGAACGAATCGACCCATGCACGGGCGAGAGGATTGGAGGGCAGGTCCTGCAGCGCCTCGACGAGATCGCGGGCAACGGTGTCCGCATCCCCCAGGATGCCGGCATCCACCGGGAAGAAGCGCCCCAGCGCGGTGGGTTCGATTTCCACCTGAATGAGCTTGGCGGCGGGGTTGAGGCTGTCGCGCTGATAGAACGTGGTGTTGAAACCAAGACGGGTGCCCAGCGCGAGAATGACGTCGGCCTGCTTGGCCAGGTTTGACGCCACCGGATTGCCGCGCGGCCCGACCTGGCCGGCATACAGCGGATGCTGGCACGGGATTGCGTCGCCATGGCCGGGAGACATGGCGATGGGCGCGTTCAGGCGTTCGGCCAGTTCCAGCACCGCGCGCTGGCTGCGGCCGTTCTTGACGCCGCCGCCGGCCACGATCAGCGGCCTTTCCGCCTGCGCCAGCATGTGGGCCGCCTGTTCCAGCAGCGCCTGCGGCGCCGTCACGGCGTCGAAGACCTGGGCGCGCTCGAACGCGCCGTAGGCGGAGGCGTCGAGCGAATCCGCCAGCAGGTCGCGGGGCAGATTGAGCATGACCGGCCCGCGCCGCGGCGACAGCGCGGTCCTGAACGCTTCCCCCACCATCTCGGGAATGCGCGCCGTCTGCGTCAGCGTATAGGTCTTCTTGGTGATCGGCTTGAATAGCGCTTGCTGGTCCACTTCCTGGAACGCGTCGCGGTAGATGTGGGCGGAGGAGAGCGAGCCCCCCAGCGCCACCACCGGCGAGTATGCGGCGTGCGCCTGCGCCAGCCCGGTCACCAGGTTGGTCGCGCCGGGCCCGTTCTGTCCGGCGAGGAACACGCCGGCCTGGCCCGAGGCACGGGCATAGCCGTCTGCCATATGCACGCCCGTGCGTTCATCGCGCACGCCGATGAAGCGGATGTCCCGCGCGTCGTACAGGGCATCGAATATTTCCATGCCGGCGGATCCGATCAGGCCGAAGACGTGGTCCGTGCCTTGGGCGCCGAGCGCCGCGACAACCGCCTGGCCGCCCGTCATGTTCTTCATTTGTTTCTCCTTCGATTCGTTGCGGTTATTGGTTGGCTTTCAGGATCTTGTTGAACTTGTCCATCTCGCGCGCGATGTACTCGTCGAAGGCCTGGAGTTGCCGGTTGTCGGGGACCAGGCCCTGGCGCGTCAGTTGTTCCTGGACGGCCGGGTCGCGGCTGACCTGGGCGATGGCATCGGCCAGCGCCTGTTTCACGGCCGGAGCGGTCTTGGCATTCATCACCACGCCGTACCAGATGCTGTAGTCGAAGTCGCCCAGGCCGATTTCCGCGACGGTCGGCGTATCGGGCAGGAGCGTGGAGCGCTTGGGGCTGGTGACGGCAAGCGCCTTCAATTGCCCGGACTGGATGAACGGGAGGGCCAGCGCAATGGGGGGAAAGGACACATCGACACGTCCGGCCGCCACTTCGGCCACGCCTTCCTGCACGCCCTTGTAGGGGATGTGCTCCAGATGGACGCCCGCCTCCTGGTTGAAGTAGCGGCCGACCAGATCGGTGGCCGAGTTCACGCCGGCGGAGCCGTAGGTGAAGCGCGCATCGGCGCGCCGCGCCGCGTCGACGAAATCCTGCAGCCGGTCGTAGGGACTCTTGCGGTTGAGCACGACCAGCGTGGGCGAGGATGCGATCGCCGCGATGCCGGAGAAATCCTTGAGCGTGTCGTACGGCATCTTGTCGTTGACGGCAGGGATGACCACGTACGACGAGGACACGAACAGCATCGTGTTCTTGTCGGCCGGCTCGCTGAGCGTGCGCTGGGCGCCGACCAGTCCGCCCGCGCCAGGCTTGTTCTCGACGACGACGGGCTGGCCCAGCAGCGGGCCCAGCTTTTCTGCATAGATGCGGGCAATGATGTCGATGAGCGCGCCGGGGCTGAACGGCACGATGATGCGCAAGGGCGCATCGAACTTGACCGGGGCCGGCGCGGCCAGGGCTTGCGATGAGCTTGCGAGGAAAAGCGCGGCGGCGATGGCCGCTTTCAGGCGGCGGTGGAATGAGAGCATGGTTGTCCCCTTTTGTGTTCGTCATTCTAAATGTCGACATTTTTACTTTAATGGAGGAATCGTCCCGGCGCAATAGGGATCAGGCCTGGGCTGTGCGGGAAAGCTCTTCCAGGACGGCGTCGCGATTCTGCACCGCCAGCCGGTAATGGCAGGCGGCGGCGCGTTCCGGTTCGTGCGCGGTGATGGCCTGGATCGTTTCTTCCCAGGTGCGCAGAGACCGTTCGCGGCGTTCGAGGGTGGCCAGGCTGATGCGGACGTAGCGGCCGATCTGCTTGGCGATATCGTTCGCATAACTGGCGAGGATGGCGTTGTCGGCCAGGCTGGCGATGTATTCGACCAGTTCGCGGCTGTGCCGCGTGTACTCGGCCGGATCGCCGATATTGTCGGCCAGCAGCCGCAGGCGTTCTTTCAGGATGCCGGCCTGCGCGGGGGTGCAGCGCTCGGCCGCCAGCCGCGAGGCGGTGGACACCATGGCGGCGCGCACCGCGTACAGATCCAGGATTTCCTTGGCGGACAATTGCGTGACGCAGGCGCCGCGCTGGGGGCGTATGGTGGCCAGGCCGCGGATCTCCAGCAGGCGCAAGGCCTCGCGCACGGTGGCCCGGCTGACGCCGTAGGTCGAGGCGAGCTCCGTTTCGCGCAATCGGTCGCCCGGTTCCCACTGGCCGTCGGCTATCTGTTCGGCAACCAGGTCTGCAATTTGCAGGGGCAGGGTTTTCAGAAGATTGGGGGTTTGCGGCAGCAGGGGCATCTTGGCGGGCAGTGGGCATCGGAAATTCGTGCGCCCACGCATTGTAGGTCAGAGCACGCCCAAGTTGCTCTCATGCTCGAATGTCGACATGCCTCTGTTCCCGCCTGCGAGACTAGCGGTGTGCCGATGAAAGACCGCCAGTCGTCATTCCGGCTGGTGGCACACCACGCAAAGTTTGTTGCCGTCGGGATCGCGGAAGTACGTGCCGTAATAGTGCGGGTGGTAATGCGGCCGCAGCCCGGGTTCGCCTTCGCAGCTTCCGCCGGCGTCGAGCGCGCTGCGATGGGCCTCGCGCACTTGCTTGCGGGTTGCCGCCATGAACGCTGTCATCTGGCCGTTGCCTACCTCATGAGGCTGGCCGTCGTAGGGCCGGCCGATCACGAAGAGCGGGCGGGTTCCGCCCGCCGAGTGCCAGCCTGCCCACGGTATGTCGGGTTCGCAGAACCGTTCTTCTATCTGCAAAATTGCGAACAGGCGGCGGTAGAAGCGCAGCGCGCGGTCGAAGTCCGTAATGCCGACGGAAATGTGCGAAAACATGGGCGGGCCGTCCGATGGTTGCGTTGCCTGCAGCATAGCAGCGGGCGGCCGTCGGGCCCATGGTTTCAGCGATGGCGGCCTTGTTCGAGGATGGCCTCGGTGCCGGCGGGAGGCGTTTGCGCTGCGGCCTGGTCCGGGCCGGCGGCGCGCGTTGTATCGATCTCGGCATCGCCCGCCGAGGTGTCGTCGGCGGCTGGACGCCGGATCAGTTTTTGCGCCATGACGGCGACGAAAGCATTGCGCTGGGCCATGTCATAGCCGGCTGGGCCGAACGCGCGGATGCTCTGCTGGATTGCGGGTCTCATGGTCAATCCTTACGAGTTTCGGCGGGCCGGAGCAGCGGATAAGGATGGCAGCTAGATCCGGCGGCCGAGGTTGCCGATCGAGAATGCCCCGAAGAGGGGGCGGGGCGGCGGCGGCATGGGAGGCTGCCGGCGCGTGGCGGGCGTTGCGCCGCGCTTCTGGTTGGATTGCTGCAAGACGGCAATCAGGCAAAGCAAGTTGCCTTGATGTGATGAAGTTATAGAAGGTCTGCCGCGGCCCGGCAATGGCTTTTCGACGGCGTTAACTTTCTGTTGCGCATTTCTGCTTTTCCGGCCTTGCGGCAGGCGGCGGGCCGGCGCGGGGCCTCGCGTTTCAATGATTGAACCGCCGGCCCGGCTGGCGTATAAACCGTAGCGACGCCGACGCGGCACACGCCCGGGTGGCGATCGCGCCGCCCCTCCCGCGGGCTGCCGAATCCTTAAGGAGCTCTACATGGTGGAAGGCGTGTTCCGATGGCGGCGTCTGCATTCCCGGCTGGCGGCTCCCGCAGTCAGGCGCCTGCGCCTGGCCTGTGCCCTGGCCGGCCTGGCGCTCGCCGGCATGGCGCAGGCGCAGGGCTCGACCCAGGCGGCGCCGGCCCAGCCGCCGGCCCAGGCCGCCGGCTCGCAGGACGATGCCGCGCGTTCGCTGCAATGGCCCCGCAGTTCCAGCGCGCCCGACGGCACGAAGGTAGAGCTGTACCAGCCGCAGATCGATACCTGGACGGCGGACCGCCTCAGCGGCCGCATGGCGGTGGCGGTCGGCCAGATCCAGGGGAACCCGACCTACGGCGTCGCCGATTTTTCCGCCCGGGCCGAAGTCAACAAGCCGGCGGGGCTGGTACATCTGTCGGATATCCGGATCGACCGGGTGCAGGTGCCCACGGCGCCGCAGGAAGCGGAGCGCCTGCGCAGCCAGCTCGAAGCCCGGCTGCCCGCCTCGGGCGTGGTCACGCCGCTCGATGCCTTGCAACTGAGCTATACGCTGTCGCGGAACAACCCGGCCATGAAACCCGTGGCCGTGGACAACGCGCCGCCGCGCATCGTCTACCGCAGCGTCCCGACCGTCCTGGTGCTGGTGGACGGCGCGCCGGCCTGGGCCGACGTGCCCGATGCGTCCGGCTGGCGCCGGGCGGTCAATACGCGCGCGCTGATACTGGCCGACGAGGCCGACCGGCACTTTCTCCAGGCCGCCGGCCACTGGTACGAGGCGGCCGGCGTGGACGGCCCCTGGAAGGCCGTCGAGCAACCGTCCCCCGCGCTGTTGGCCGCCGCCGACGCGGCGCGCCGCAAGATCGCGCCGGATCCGCTGCTGCCGCAAGGCGGCAAGGCGCCGCACCGGGCGCCGGCCGTGGTGGTGTCCACCGTTCCGGCGGAACTGCTGGTGACCGTCGGGCAGCCGGAAATGCGGCCGGTGCCGGGCACTTCCCTGCTGTCGGTGGCCAATGCCGATCACGCCCTGTTCATGAACCCCGGCGACAACCGCTATTACCTGCTGGTTTCGGGGCGCTGGTTCCGCGGGGCCCGGCTCGACGGCTCCTGGTCGTACGTGCCGGGCAAGAGCCTGCCGCGGGACTTCGCGCGCATCCCGGCGCAGGATCCGCAGGCGGGCGTGCTGGCGTCGGTGCCGGGCACGCCCCAGGCGCAAGAGGCGGTCATCGCGTCGACCATTCCGCAGACGGCGACGGTGTCGCGCGCCGCGGCGACGCTGACGGTCGAGTATGCCGGCGGCTCGCCGGCCTTGCGCCCCATTGCCGGCACGGCGCTGTACTACGCCGCCAATTCGCAGGTGCCGGTCATCCAGGCCGACGGCCGCTATTACGCCTTGTCGCGCGCCGTCTGGTTCGTATCGGACTCGGCGTCCGGCCCGTGGCGCGTGGCCGATCATGTGCCGGCCGCCATCTATGCCATCCCGGCCAACTCGCCCCTGCATTACGTGACCTATGTGCAGGTCTACGGATCCACCCCGCAGAGCGTGGTGTTCGGCTACACGCCCGGCTACATGGGCGTGGTGCTCGCCCCGGACGGCACCGTCGTCTACGGCACCGGCTATGCCTATCCGCCGGTGGTGGTGCAGGACGCCTGGGTCGGGTATCCGCCCAGCTACGGCTACGACGCCGCCTTCGATACCGCGGCCGGCTTCGCCTTCGGGTTCGCCGCGGCCGAGGCCTGGGGCGGCGCGGCGCCCTACTGGGGGCCGTACTGCTGCGCGCCTTATTGGCGCGGCGTGGACGTGAACCGGGTCGACGTCTACGGCGCCTGGGGCGGGTCCGGCGTGGTCACGCACGCGGCCGGCTGGAACGGCTGGACGGGCACGGAGTGGCGCGGCACGCATGCCGAAGGCTATAACCCGCAGACCGGCGCCGCGTTCGAGGGCACGCGCGGGGCGGCCTACAACGAATACACCGGCAACGCCGCGGCCGGCCGGCGGGACGCATATGCCGATCCCGTCACGGGCGCGTCGGGCGCGGGCCGAGCGGACGTGGTGTCCAACGACGACGGCCAGTGGGCCGCGGGACGGCAGGACGTGCGCACGAATTCCCGGACCGGCCGCAGCACGATTTCTTCCGCCACGGCGACGGGCACGGCCGGGCAGGGCGCCGACAGCGTGGACCGGCGCGGCGCGACCTACAACCGCAACACGGGCAGCGGCATGGCGTGGAACAACGGCAATATCTACGCCGACCGCAACGGCAACGTCTACCAGCACAACGACAATGGCTGGCAGCAGCACACTGCGTCGGGCTGGCAGCCGGTGCAGCCCGCAGGCTCGAATTATCTGAACGACCAGCGCCAGGCGCGCGACTATTCGAGCCAGCGGGCCGGCGAGTTCCAGGGCGGCGGCTGGCAGTCCCGCATGGGTGGCGCGGAGGGCGGCGGATGGCGCGATCGCGGCATGCGCGGCGGATTCGGAGGATTCCGCGGCGGCGGCGTCCGCCGCTGATCCAGGCCGCCGGCCTCCCGGGGCCGGCGGATTTGCCCCATATGCGCGCCGGGCGCTAGACTGGCCGCTTCCCCACTTCTTCGGCATTTCGCCATGGCGCTCCATAGCTGGCTGATCTATCTGGTCGCGGTCGTCGGCCTGTCGGTGACTCCAGGGCCCAACACGCTGCTCGCGCTCACCCACGGCGCATTGCATGGGCATCGCAAGGCGCTGTGCACCATCGCCGGCGGCGCTGTCGGTTTCGTCGCGTTGATCGCCTTGTCGATGCTGGGCATCAGCGCCTTGCTCAAGGCCTGGGGCCCGGCGTTGACGGTGCTGAAATGGGCGGGCGGCGCTTATCTGGTCTGGCTCGGCATCCAGCTTTGGCGTTCTCCCGGCGTGCAATTGCAGCCGGCGCCGGACATGCCGCGAGCGCGCGGCATGCGCATGTTCGGCCAGGGCCTGCTGTCGGCCATTTCCAATCCCAAGGCGCTGCTGTTCTACGGCGCCTTCCTGCCGCAGTTCATCGACCCGGCGCGCAGCCTGTCCATGCAGTTCGCGATCATGGCCGCCACGTTCGTGGCCGTCGAATTCGTGGTGGAGTACGTGCTGGCGCGCCTGGCGCATCGCGTGCGCCCCTGGCTGGAACGCGCCGGTAGGCGCTTCAACAAGGTCTGCGGCGGCCTGTTCGCCGCCATGGGAGCGGCCCTGCCGGGGGCGTGAGCCGCGGGCCGGGCGCATCCATCGGATTTTCCATATACCCGGAATTGGAAAAAAAGATGGATCGTATTGCCGGACGGGCGGTCTGTCTGCGGGGGCCATCGTGGATCCCCCGATATATCCAGACCAGGAGGCTCGCGCCCATGACCATCATCCGATCAGCCACGCGACAGATCGCGTTTTCCATTGTGCTTGCCACGGCCGCGGTCCAGGCCTGGGCCGCCGACCCGCCGGCGCGCAACATCGCCCAGGAAGAGCGGAACCGCAGCCTGGTGATCGATTTCTACGACCGGTTCTTCAACCGGCATGAAGTGGACCAGGCTGCCGAAGTCGTGGCGGAGGACTACGTCCAGCACAATCCCTTCGTGGCCGACGGCAAGTCTCCCTTCGTCTCTTTCTTCAAGAAGACCTTCGCCGAGAACCCCGCGTCCAAGGCCACCATCGTCCGCAGCGCAACCGACGGCGACCTGGTCTATCTGCACGTCCATCATCAGCGCAATGCCGACGACCGCGGCCGGGCCGGGGTCGACATCTTCCGGGTGCAGGACGGGAAGATCGTCGAGCATTGGGACGTCAACCAGACCATCCCCGAAACGGCCGCCAACCAGAACGGCATGTTCTAGGCGCGCCGCCACCGTCCCGATTCCGGGTCCAGGGCCAGCCGCGATCCGTTCACGCGGAGCTGTTCTTCATCGAGCCTGCGCGCGGTCGCGGCGTCCACGTCGAAAGCGATGTCCAGCGTGCGCGCGACGCTGGCCGCCTCGATGGGCAGCTCCCAGCTCAGGAAAAGCTGGGAGCGGTCCTGGCCGGCGGCGAAGTCGGCTTCGCGGAAACCGTCGCGGCCGCGAAGCACGACGCCATGGGGCTGGCCGGTGTCGAAGATCATGGCGGTGCCGCGCGTCAGCGGGATGCGCCGGCCGGTGCCGGGGAAGTGCACGTCCAGCCCTTTGTCCGCGCTCAGGAACAGATTGCAGAAGGCGGCGCCGCCGTATTGCGTGGCGTCATGATGGTAGCGGGCGCCGCGGCAGGCCATGAGCGCGATGTCGGCGTCGGCCAGCACCGCGTCGTCCAGTCCCAGCGCGCGCGTCCACTCGCGCATCGCCTGCAGGCAGAGGCCGTAGGCCGGCCAGCGCGCCTGCGTGCGGGCCAGGGGCATCGGTTCGACGTCGCCCGGCTCCAGGCACAGCCGCGACGCGATCTCGCGGTCCCAGTCCGCGAGCACGCGCGCGGGCGGCTCGGGCAGGTCCAGGATGCCGGCCGGCACCGCACCGCCCACGCTGCGGCTGCGGATGGCGTCGCCGCTCCAGTAATAGGCCGTCAGGCTATCGGGCCTGCGGCAGGCGTGGGTATCGGGGTTCATGCGCGGCGCTTCGCAGGCGGAGCCGTGTCCAGGGCGGCGAAAATTTCCTGCACGCATTGCGCCATGCGCGTGGCCAGGGCGCCGACCGGAAAGTGGTCCGAGGTGACGGCGTAGCTGTGGAAATCGATCTTGCCCGAGAACGGGATCTCGTGCACATCGGACAGGCGCAGCGCCCGCGACACCACGGGGTTGACGATGGACACGCCCAGCCCTTTGCCGACCATGGTGCAGATGGTCGTGGCGTAGGGCGTTTCGATCGAGACGATACGGCCGTCGTCCGGGAAGTGGCGGTCGATCGCCGCCCGGTTGAAGCTGCCGGCCGGCAGCGAGATGAAGTTCTCGTCATTGAAATCGGCGGGCTTGAGCGCCTTCTTGGCGGCCAGCCGGTGCGAGGCCGGCACGATCCCGGTGCCGTAGGCGGTGTTGATCCGCTGGTAGCGCAGGCCGGGCACGTCGGTCTGGATCGAGCAGAAGCCGATGTCGCAGAAGCCTGTGGCCATCCACTTGGCCACCACGTCGGAGCCGCCGGTGTGGACCACCACGGGGATGTCCGAGACCTGTTGCCGGAACAGGCGGATGGCGTCCGGCAGCACGCATTGCGTGATGGAGCCCACGGCTCCGATCCTGAGCATGCCGGTTCCTCGGCGGCGGATCGAGCTGGCGCTGTCGTTCAGCGACTCCAGGCCGATGAAGGCCCGTTCCACGTCGGCATAGAAGGCCTCGGCCTCGGGCGTGGGCAGCAGCCGGGTGCCCACGCGCTGGAACAGCACGAAACCCAGCGTTTTCTCCAGCAGCGCGATCCAGCGGCTGACGTTCGGCTGCGAGGTATGGAGCAGCCCGGCCGCCGTGGTCATGGACCGCGTCATCATCACGGCGCGGAACGCCTCGACTTGCTTGAAGTTCATGCAGGGTCCTGATGGGAGTGTGCGGTAAAGCATATCATTTTTGTATGAATATCCGTAAGTATCTGATTTGACGTATGAATTGGCGCGGGCGGAGACTGTGGCTTTCCCCGTTACCGCAGACCGCCATGGAATCCAAAGTCAGCAGCCGCCTGAAGCAAGCCCTTGCTCCCGAGGTGATCCAGTACCTATTTCTTCCGCGCCTGAACCGGGAGTTCCACGCCAATTTCGAGATGCTGAACCAGATCAACCTGGCGCATCTGTCCATGCTGCACGAGCAGGGCATTCTCGACCGCGACGCGTCGGTCCGCCTTGCCGCCGCCCTGCTGAGGATGCAGGCCGACGGCCCCGATGCCGTGGAGCTCGATCCCGCGCGCGAGGAGGCCTATTTCAATTACGAGGCGCATCTCATCAAGCTGGTGGGGCAGGAACTGGGCGGCCGCCTGCACACCGCGCGCAGCCGCAACGACATGGGCGCCACCATCGACCGGCTCCGCGCCCGCGATTTCGGGTTGCGGATCGGCGGGGCCTTGATCGGCGTGGCGGAAGCGGCGCTGGCGCAGGCGGACAGGTACGCGGACTGCGTGATGCCCGGCTATACGCACATGCAGGCCGCACAGCCCATTACCTATGGCTATTACCTGTCGGCGCTGGCGGACGCGTGGTCCCGGGACATCGACCGGATCCTGCACGCGCTGGGCACGGCGGACGCCTCCCCCCTGGGCGCTTGCGCGCTGGCGGGCACCTCGTTTCCCATCGACCGCGCCGCGACCAGCGCGATGCTGGGTTTCAGCCGGCCGACGGCAAACGCGCTGGACGGCGTCGCGTCGCGGGACTTCGCGCTGGAACTCAGCGCCGCGCTGTCCATCATGATGATCACCTGCAGCCGCATGGTGCAGGACTTCTATATCTGGTCCACGCCGGAGTTCGGCTACCTGTCCTTTCCGGACAGCATTGCCAGCACTTCCAGCATCATGCCGCAGAAGAAGAACCCGGCGGTGCTGGAGTACCTGCGCGGCAAGACCGGCCATTTGATCGGCCTGGCGTCCGCGGCCCTGGCCACGGTGAAGTCCACGCATTTCACGCATTCGGGCGACAGCAGCCGCGAAAGCACGCGGACCTGCTGGGAGGCATGCGAAGAGGCGCTGAAGTCGTTGGAACTGATGAAGCTGCTGGTGGAAAAGGTCGAGCCCGCCCCGGCGCGCATGGCATCGCGCGCGGCCGAGGATTTCTCGACCGTCACGGACCTTGCGGACCTGCTGGTCCGCGAGGCCGGCGTCTCGTTCCGGGACGCGCACCACATCATCGGCGCGGTCGTCCGGACTGCGCTCGATGCCGGAAAGCCGGCCCGGGAGATCACCCCGGCCATGATAGGCGAGGCGGCGCTCCAGGAACTGGGACGGGAGATCCGGCTTGCGCCGCAGCAGATCGAGGCCTGCCTGGATCCGGCGCGCAACGTCGCCGCGCGCCGCTCGCTGGGCGGACCGGCGCCCTCGCTGGTGCGCGCGCGCATCGGCGAACAGCGGACCGCGCTGCAAGGGAAGCGCTCGGTGATCGAGGCCGCCGCGTCACGCGCCCGCGAGGCCCAGGCATTGCTGCAACAGCGCATCGGCGCGCTGATTTCATCCGAAACCGGGACGCCCGCCTTCCAGGGCGCCTGACCAAAAACCGACAAGGGGAATTCGATGATGCTGAAACTATTCGTCGGGCTCGCGGCCGCAGCAGGGATCTGCCTGAGCGCCCAAGCCCAGACCTACCCCACCAAGCCCGTCACGCTGGTCGTGCCGTTCGCGCCTGGGGGAACCGTGAACCTGATGGGGCGGCTGCTTGCCAACCACATGTCCGAGGCGCTGGGCCAGCCCGTCATCGTCGAGAACAAGCCTGGCGGCGGAGGCAGCATCGGCGCCAACTTCGTGGCCAAGGCGCCCGCGGACGGCTACACGCTGCTGCTGGCGACCATGGGACAGCAGTCCATCCAGCCCTTGCTGACCAAGAATCCGCCCTACGACGCGATCAAGGACTTCGCGCCGGTCGCGCTGTTTTCCACCGTGCCGAACGTGCTGGCCGTTTCCGCCAACACGCCCGCCAAGACCGTCGCGGAACTGGTAGCCTACGCCAAGGAACATCCCGGCAAGCTGAACATGGCGTCGGCGGGCATCGGCTCCGTCAACCACCTGACCGGCGAGCTGTTCATGTTCCGCTCGGGCGCCCGGTTCGAGCACGTGCCCTACCGGGGCGCGGGGCCGGCGACGGCCGATCTGCTGTCGGGACAGGTCCAGGTGCTGTTCGCCAACCTGCCCAATGTGCTGGCCTACGCCAGGACGGGCCAGGTCCGCGTGCTGGCGGTGGCCAGCGAGCAGCGCAGCTCCGCCATCCCCGACGTCCCGACGCTGGCGGAAGCGGGCGTCAAGGACGCCGTGGTCGAGTCCTGGTACGGGGTCATGGCGCCCGCCGGCACGCCCGCGGACGTGGTCCGCAAGCTGCAGGACACGGTCGTCGGAATCGCCCGGGACGAATCGATGACCGCGCAACTGGCCGACCAGGGCGCGGTGCCGTTTCCCGGCGGCAGCGCCGACCTGGCGAAGCTGTCCAAGGAAGAGACGGCGCGTTGGACGGAGATCATCAGCAGCGCGAAGATCCAGACGAATTGATGGCGCGTCGCGGCGCTATTGCAGCAGCGCCGCCGTCCGTTCCGCCTCCAGGGCCAGCCGGTAGGCGCGCTTCAGGTAGAGCTGGGCGTCGTGTTCCCAGGAAAAGCCGATGCCCCCATGGACCTGGATGGACAGCTTGACTGCGCGCCGCGCCGCCGCCGCGGCCACGCGCGTGGCCAGCGCCGCCAAGGCGGGGTCGAGCGCGGCGCGCGAGCCCAGCAGCGCCTCCACGGCATAGCGGCTGTTGTCCAGGCCGATCCAGGCGTCTACCACCGGATGCTTGATCGCCTGGAACTGTCCGATGGCCCGCCCGAACTGTTCGCGCTCCTTGGCGTAGGCGATCGCCAGGTCCAGGGAGGCGCCCGCCGCGCCGGTCAATTGGGCCAGCAGGAAGGCCAGGTGGTTCTGCAGCGCGGGCAGGACCTGCGCGTCATCCAGTTCCGCCCGTGCCAGCGCCGGCCCGCGCAGGCGGGCCAGCGCCACCGTCGGGTCCAGGCCTTGCACGGATTCGAGCATTGCCGGGTCGTGGCGCGCCAGGACCCAGCCTGCGTCCCGCCGGCTCAGGCGCAGGTATTGGGCCGACGGACCATAGTCGTCTATCCATCCCGCGTCGTCGCCGTCCCACTCGCAACGGATGCTGGCCGGATGCGCGGCCAGGTCGAGTACGACTTCGGACAGCGCGGGCACCCGCTCCCTCAGCACGCGGGCCAAAAAAGTCGAGCCGCCATAGGGCAGGGTGAGCAGCGCCTGCCCGGCCCATTCGCCCATGGGCAGCGTGCCGGGACCGTATTCGGACTGGAAGGCTTCCGATCCGGCATCCAGCCAGCCGCCTTCGGCCAGTTCCGCCCACAGGGAGCGCTGGGCCGCGTCGTGCGCGGGCAGGGCACGGCGCGCCTGCGCAGCCGGATGCCGGTCTTTCAGCAGGCGGCCGAAGGTCGAGGACAGCAAGGTCCTGATTTCGCTATGCATGTTGTCCCCTGTCCTTGGGCAGGCCGAGCAGGCGCTCGCCCACGATATTGCGTTGGATTTCGGAAGTGCCGGCCACGATGGTCTCGGCCCGCGACCATAGGAATTCGCGCAGCACGCTGGCAGGCTCGGCGTAAGGGCCGCCGGCCTGCGGGCCCACGAGGCCCGCCTCGCCCAGCAGTTCCATGCGCTGTTCCCAGACCCGCTGGCGCGTCTCGCTCCACATCAGCTTGAGCATGGCGCCGTCGATGCCGGGCGTGTCTCCCGCCGCCACTTGGCGCAGCACGCGGTCCACGCGCCAGCGGATGAGCCGGCAGGCGTCCGCCAGGTCCTGCACCCGGCGGGCATGCACGGCGCGCTCGGCGGGGGCCAGCGGCGCCTGCGCGAGCGCCGTCTCCAGTTCGCCCAGCTCGTCTTCCAACTGGACTACGCGGGGCATGAAGTAGATGCCCCGCTCGTATTCGGCGGCCGCCATCGCGATACGCCAGCCCGCGCCGGCCTCGCCCAGGATGCGGCCTTCGGGCACCGCCACCGCTTCGAACAGCACTTCGTTGTAGTCGGCCTCGCCCGTCATCTGGCGTATCGGCTCGACGCGCACGCCCTCCGCGCGCATGTCGATCAGCATGAAGCTCAGCCCGCGGTGGGCCTGGCTGCCGGACTCGGTGCGCACCAGCGCGAAGCACCATTTGGCCAGATGCGCCTGGGTGGTCCAGATCTTGCGGCCGTCGACCCGCCAGCCGCCGGCTTCGGGGCGGGCCCGGGTGCGGACGGAAGACAGGTCGGAGCCGGTCTGGGGCTCGGAGTAGCCCTGGCACCAGATCTCGCTGCCGTCGCGGATACCGGGCAGGAACAAGGCCTTCTGTTCGGGCGTGCCGAAGCGCAGCAGCGTGGGCGCGAGGATCGCGTGCGCGATGCTGTTGATGGGCTGCGGCGCGCGCAGGCGCGCGCAGAGTTCGTGGAATGCGATCAGCGCGGCCGTGGGCAGCTCGCGGCCGCCATACTCGCGCGGCCAGGTGAGGGCGATGAGATCGGCCTCGCACAGCATGCGGTTCCAGGCCTGGCGGCATTCCGGCGCGTGCGAGGCGGTATCCGGGTGCAGGACGCGCAACTGCGCGAGCGCGGTCCGCAGCCAGGCTTCGGCGTCTTCGAGAAAATGTTGGTTGCGTATCATGGCGATGTCGGTTCAGGAATGGGGAACGCGCAGGACGCGGGGCTCGCCTTCGAAGCGCAGCGGCGCGTCGATCCAGCGGCCCAGCTCCGAAGGCGGCAGGCCTTCGATCAGGGCGACGGGCACAAAGGCCCCGTCGCGCACGTCGAAGATGCCGATGTCGGCATAGACGCGGCCGACCACGCCGGCGCCGGTGAGCGGCATCGAGCAGCGGGTCCGCAGGCGGGGGCGGCCTTCGCGGGTGAGCGCTTCCATCATGACCCAGACGCTGCGCGCGCCCACGGCCAGGTCCATGGCGCCGCCCACCGAGGGCATGGGGTCGTCCGCGCCCAGCGACCAATTGGCCAGATCGCCCCGGCAGGACACTTCGAAGGCGCCCAGTACGGTGATGTCGATGTGGCCGCCGCGCATGATCGAAAAGGAATAGACGTGGTCGAAGATGGCCGCGCCCTCGGTCAGCGCGATGGACTGCTTGCTGGCGTTGATGAGATCGCCATCGGCGGTTTCGTGCGGCTGCAGCAGGCGCATGCCCAGGATGCCGTTTTCGCTGTGTAGCTGGACGCCGAGCTCCGGGTCCAGGCGGTCGGTGACCAGGGTGGGCATGCCGATGCCCAGATTGACCACCGCGCCGGCCGGCAGGTCGCCGGCCACCAGCGCGGCCAGGTGCTCGCGCGCGAGTCGTTTCATTGCTGGCTCCCCAACAGGCGGTGCACGAACAGGCTGGGCGTGACGATGAGGTCCGGGTCCAGTGCGCCGCAAGGCAGGATCTCGTCGACCTCCGCGATGGTGGTTCGCGCCGCGGTGCACATCACGGGCCCGAAGTTGCGCTGGGCGCGCCGGTACACCAGGTTGCCCAGCCGGTCGGCGCGATGGGCGCGCACGAAAGCGAAGTCCGCGCGCAGCGGTTCTTCCAGCACATAGCCGCGGCCGCCATAGACGCGGGTCTCCTTGCCCTCGGCCAGGGGCGTGCCGTAGCCCGTGGGCGAGAAGAACGGCCCCATGCCCGCGCCGCCGGCGCGGATGCGCTCGACCAGCGTGCCCTGCGGCATGACTTCCACGGCCAGGCTGCCCGTCTGCGCCCGCTCGCGGATCACGTCATTGCCGGGCATGCGGGGGTAGGAGCAAACGATGCGGCTGACGCGGCCGGCGGCGACCAGGGCGAGGAAGCTCGTCTCGCCGGCGCCGGCATTGTTGTTGATCAGGGTCAGGTCGCGCACGCCGGGCTTGGCCAGCAGGGCGGCCAGCAGGCGCGCGGGAATGCCCGAGCCGCCGAAGCCGCCCACGAAAATGGCGGCGCCGGATTCCACGTCGCGCAGGGCGTCCTGCGCGTCGAGGCAGGTCTTGTCTTTCATCGTCCGTCCTCCATCGTCCACGCCGCGCGGCCCTGGGCGCACAGAATTCCCTCCTGGTGGCAAGCCAGCGCCAGCCCCCGTGTGCCATGGCACCACAGCGAGACCGCGACCGGCCGGCCGGGATAGACCGGCGCCAGGAAACGCAGGTCCAGTTCGCCGAGCCGCAGGCCGGGCAGTTGCCGCAGGCCGGGCTCGAGCGCGCGGTTCACCATGCCCAGCAGCGCGGCGCCATGCAGGATGGGCCGCGCATAGCCGGCCTGCCGCGCGATCGCCGGGTCCACGTGCAAGGGATTGCGGTCCGCGTTCATGCGGTACAGCGCGGCCTGGTTGCGGCTGATGGGCAAAATCACAGTGCTGTCGGGCGGGGCGGAGGGCGGCGCCTCGATAGGCGCCGGCAGCTCGTCGCTCAAGGCGGCATCGCCGCCCGAGTAGCCGCCATCGCCGCGGCAGATATTCAACTGCTCGATGACCGCAAGCTCCTGCCCCGTGGCGGCGTCGCTCAGCGCGCGCCGGGTCACGACGAAGGCGCCGGGGCGCTTGTCGGCGATATGGCTGACTTCCATCCGGCACGACACTTCCCCACGCGCGGGCAGGGGCCGGATGAATCGCATGCGCTGTTCGCCGTGCACCACCTGGCGCCAGTCCAGCCCATGGCGCGGATCGCGCATCCAGAATCCGGGATAGGCGAGTACGGCGGCCATGGCGGGCAGGGCGCGCAGGCCCTGTTCGTAGATGAATTGCGTTTCCTCGCCCACGGCGGCGTCGTCCGCCAGGCCCGCGCCTACGCCCAGCGCGTAGAGGATGCAGTCGTCCTCGTCATAGGCTTGGCGCCCGGCCTCGAAGACGTGCGACTTCAGGCGGTGATAGTCCAGCGCCATGGCCGCCTCAGACCGGATCCCAGGCGAATACCTGGGCCGAGGTGTCCAGCGGCATGAAGGACGCGCGCAGCGCCGCCATGCCGTGTTCGGCGATGCTTTGCGCGGTCCAGCCGTCCGAACGGTGCACCGAACGCAGCGGGCGCGATTGGCTCATGAGGAAGATCTCGTTCAGGCGGATCGCGAACACTTGCCCCGACACCTCGGCCGAGGCGTCGGAGGCCAGATAGCAGATGAGCGGCGCGATGGTCTCCGGCCCCATGCGGCGGATTTTCTCGATGTGGCGCGCCTGCTCTTCGGTCTTGGCCGGAATGGTCTCCGTCATGCGGCTCCAGGCCAGCGGAGCGATGCTGTTCGAGCGTACATTGAACGCGGCCATGTCCAGCGCCATGGCCTTGGACAGTCCCACGATGCCCAGCTTGGCGGCGCAGTAATTGGCCTGGCCGCGATTGCCGATGACGGCCGAATTGGACGTCATGTTGATCAGGCTGCCGCAGCCCTGTTCGCGGAAGTGCCGCGCGGCGGCGTGGCTGAGGTTGAAGCAGCCGTACAGGTGCACCTTGACCACGGCGTCGAAGTCCTCGGGCGTGAGGCGGTGGAACATCTTGTCGCGCACGATGCCGGCGTTGTTCACGACGGCGTCCACCCGGCCGTAGGTGTCGGCCGCGGCCTCGATGATGCGCTGCGCGCTGGCGTACTCGGCCACCGAATCGCCGTTGGCGATGGCCTCGCCGCCGGCGCTGCGGATTTCTTCCACGACTTGCGCGGCCGTGCTCTGCGAGGAGCTGGTGCCGTCGAGCGAAACGTTCAGGTCGTTGACGACCACGCGGGCGCCCTGCGCCGCCAGGGCCAGCGCGGCGGCGCGGCCGATGCCATTGGCCGCGCCGGTGACGACGACCACTTTTCCTTCCAGCATTCCGAGTCTCCTTCAGTCTATCCAATTGGCCAGCACGGTCGTGGCCTGGGCGCTCAGCACCCCGCCGTTGCCGTGCACGAGCGCGGTGCGCGCCTGCTTTACCTGCCGTTCCCCGCATTCGCCGCGCAACTGGCGCACCGCCTCCACCAGGCCGAACATGCTGTACATGCCAGGGTGCACGCAGGACAGCCCGCCGCCGTTGGTGTTCACGGGCAGTTCGCCGCCGGGGGCGATGCGGCCGCCGGAGACGAAGGCGCCGCCTTCACCCTTGCGGCAGAACCCCATGTCCTCCAGGAACAGGATGGGATTGATGGTGAAGGCGTCATAGAGCTGCACCAGGTCGATGTCGGCCAGCGACACCCCGGCGCGCTCGCGCGCCTGGCCGGCGCTTTGTCCCGCGACGGTGCGCGTCAGGTCGGCCATGCAGGAAATCTGCCGATGCGAATGCGCCATGGCCGTGCCCAGCACATAAACGGGGCGGGCCGTTGCGGCGCGCTCGGCGGCCGTCACCACGACGGCCCCGGCGCCATCGGTCACGAGACAGCAGTCGCGCGCGGTCAGCGGCGAGGAAATCATGCGCGCCGACAGCACGTCGTCGATCGAGAGCGGCTCGCGCTTGTAGGCTTCCGGATTCAGCCGGGCCCACGCGCGCGCGGCCACGGCCACCTCGGCCAATTGTTGGCGGGTGGTGCCGTATTCGTGCATGTGGCGGCGCGTGGCCAGCGCATAACTGGTCGGTGGGTTGAACGGCTGGAACGGTTCCTCGTACGGAAACGGATCCAGCCGCGCGCGGGCGCCGGAAGTCGCCGAGACGCCGTTGCCGCCGCGCGGCGCGGCGCCGTAGGCGATCACGATGTTGCGGCACAGGCCGGCCTGTATGGCCGCCGCCGCCATCAGCAGGTGGCCGACGAAAGAGGCGCCGCCGATCTGGGTGCTGTCCATGAAGCGCGGGAACACGCCCAGGTATTCGGCCAGCTTGTTCAGCCACATCGAGGAGGACAGACTGGCGCTCATCAGGCCGTCGATATCCTCCATCCGCAGCCCCGCGTCCCGCACCGCTTCGTGCACCGCCAGCGAGGCGATTTCCAGGTCGTTGAGCCCGCCCGCATCGCCGATGCCGGCGGTGGCGCAGCCGGTGATGGCGATCGCGCCGCGCAGGTCCCTGTTCCAATCCATCATGGCGCCTCCTGTTCGAACACGACGCGCGCGCGCTGCGGATCGGGTCTTGCGGTCAGCCGGGAGCCGATGCGCAGTTCGCCTGCTCCGACCAGCGTGGACATCATGCGGAAGCCTTCGTCCATATCGGCCAGGATGACGTTGCGCGCGGGCGCCTGGGGCGTGGCGGGAATCTCCGAATAGGAATAGAGCGTGGCGCCAGCGCGCATGGGGCGCCAGGCGTAGTCCTGGGAGCGGCAATGCGTGCAGTGCGTGCGCGGGAAAAAGAAGGCGCGTGCGCAACTGCGGCAGACCTGGATTTCCAGTCGGCCGGCGCGCAGCGCCTCGGCGAAGTAGGCTTCCGGCGATGCCGTGCCGCGGCGGGCGTCATTCATCCTTGACCCCGGCCTGCGTGATGACGGCTTGCCACTTGTCCATTTCTTCGCCGACGAACTTGCGGTACTGCGCCAGGTCCATGTCGCCGGGTTCGGAGCCGGTGGAGCGGATGTATTCCTCGGTGGCCGGCTGCATCACCGCCTTGCGGATTTCGGTGTTCAGCGTCTGGACAATGTCGGCGGGCGTGCCGGCCGGGGCGTACACGCCTACCCAGGTGTTCAGGTCGAAGCCCTTGTAGCCCAGTTCGTTGAGCGTGGGCACGTCGGGATAGCGGGATTGGCGCCGGGCCGAAGCGATGGCCAGCGGGATGATCTTGCCCGACTGCAGATAGGCATTGGCGGTCACCGATTCGGCCACGCCGAAGGGCACCTGGCCCGAGACCAGGTCCGTCATGGCCGGACCCGCGCCGCGGTAGGACACGTGCATCAGCGGCAGTCCGCTCTGGGCGCGCAGCAACTCGCCGACGATGTGGGGCGCGCCGCCGGCGCCGGCCGTGCCGTAGGGCACCGAGGGCTGCTTCTGCGCATAAGCCTTGAAATCCGCGAAGGTCTTGATGCCCTGGCCGGCATTGACCAGCACGAAGTTCGGACTCACCGCCAACAGGGCGACGGGTTCGAAGTCCTTGCGCGCGTCGTACGGCAGCTTCTTCAGCACGGGATTGATGACGTGGCTGGTGGCGCCGACCAGCACGGTGTAGCCGTCCGGCTTTTGCCGCGACACATATTCGGTGGCGATCTGGCCCGTGGCTCCCGGCTTGTTCTCCACCACGAAGGGCTTGCCCAGGCGGGTCTGCAGGTCGGCCGCGATGCGGCGGGTCAGGATGTCGGTCATGCCGCCGGGGGCGTAGGCCACGACGAGCGTTACGGGCTTGGCCGGGTAGCCTTCGGCGGCGGCGATGGCGGGAAGGGCTGCGAGCAGCGCCAGTAGCTGCTTCAGGCGGGGCTTCAATTTCATGTTGGGGGTCTCCTCGTCCTGCGGGCATGTCTGCCCAGCTTGGTTATGGCGTCGAGGGACCGTCTCCGGGCGCGTTGCAGGCTGCCGCGTGGCGGGCCTCGACGCGTCAATGATGGAAGTGGCGCATCATTCCAACAATTGATTAATTATCATGAAGGCATTCAAGAAAGCGATGAATCGCCGGTGGCGGCAGGCTGGCCCAGCCCGTCCAGGTGTGCTTCGAAGGCCGCGAGGAAAGCGGCGGCGGCGCGCGGCAGGCGGTGCCCGGCGCGGCGCAGGATGGACAGCTCGTGCTGGGCCTGCGGTTCGTCGGCGATGCAGAGGGCATGCAGGCCCATTTCTTCGCAGACGCTGCGCACATAGCCGGGCATGACGGTGATGCCCATGCCGCCGCGGATCATGGCGAACGCGGTGGTCAGGCTGCCGGTCTGCGCCACGCTGCGCACCGCCAGGCCCTGGTCCAGCAGGATCTGATCCATCTTGCGGCGCACGGCATAGGTGCCGCGCAGCAGGATGTGGGGGTAGCGGGCCAGATCGCGCCAGCGCGCTTTTCCGCGGGCGGCCAGGGGATGGCCGGATGGCACCACGGCGTACATGGGCCCGCGGTAGGCGACACGGCAATCCAGCCGGGGATCCTGGCTTTCCACCGCGACCAGGCCCAGGTCGGCCTTGCCATGTAGCACGTGTTCGGTGGCTTCGTCGCCGGTGAGTTCGTGCAGGTCGAAAATGATGTTCGGATGCCGCTGGTGGAACCGCGACACCACCGGCGCCACGAGCGTATGCATCATGATGGGCGAGGCCGCAATGGAAACTTCGCCGCGCTCCAGGTCGGCCAGGCTGCTCAGGCTGCGTTCGGCCGCGCGCAGCGATCCGAACGCCTCCTGTGCATAGGCGTACAGCTCGGCCGTGCCTTCCAGCAATTCCACGCCTCGCGCGGAACGTTCGAACAGGGCCAGGCCGGCGGCCTTTTCCAGTTCGGAGCACAGTTTGCTGACGGTGGATTGCGTCAGGTTCAGCGCCTCGGCGGCGCGGGTGAAGTTCTTCAGTTCGTAGACGGCGCAGAAGGCCCGAAGCTGGCGCAGGGTGATGCCCATGGTACGACTCCCGCAAGAGGCGGCTATCGTACCCAAGCTTCGGCCATTTCCATTATTTATTCCTTTATGGACTTATTCTATGAAAATTACTCGTTTGTTGTGATCAAACCGGGCCCGTAGCATCGGTGGCATCACCCTAGCTGGAGCTTCCATGACCGCCCCTATTCCTACCTTTGCCCACGCCCTCGTGACCCGCGACGAACGGGGCGTGTACACGCTGCAGATCCATGACGCCAAGAGCCTGAACATCCTGGCTTCGCCGGTCACCCTCAGCCTGACCGAGGCCGCCCGCTGGATCGCCGCCCAGGACGACGCCCGCGCGGTCGTGATCCGCGGCGCCGGCGACAGGGCTTTCGTGGGCGGCGCCAATATCTATGAAATGGCCGAGTTGGACCCGCAGGGCGCGCGCGAATTCATCACGCGGCTGCGCGACCTCTGCGACGCGGTGGCCGCGATCCCGGTTCCGACCGTCGCCCGCATTCCGGGCTTCTGCCTGGGCGCCGGCATGGAACTGGCCGCCGCCTGCGACGTCCGCCTGGGATCGTCGGACGCGGTCTTCGGCATGCCCGAAGTGCGCGTGGGCATTCCGTCGGTGATCCATGCCGTGCTGCTGCCGGCCATCATCGGGCCGGGCCCCGCCAACTGGCTGTTGCTGACCGGTGAAACCGTGGATGCCGCGCAGGCTTCGCAATGGGGTTTCCTGGAATTCGTCTGCGAGGCCGGCGGGCTCGATGCGCTGGTCGAACGCACGGTGGCTCCCATCGCCGAAAGCGGCCCGCTGGCGGTGCGCTCGCAGAAGGCCCTGCTGCGCTACTGGAGCGAGTCCTCGGTGGAGGCCGGGCTGGACCGCAGCGTGGCCGCCTTCGGCGAGGCCTTCACCACCGACGAGCCGCGCCGCTACATGGCGCCCTTCGTCAACCGCAAAAAGCACCAGGAGGCCAAATAATGGCCGGCCCGCTCGCGGGCGTGCGCGTCATCGACATGACCGCGGTGGCCATGGGGCCCTACGCCACGCAGATCCTGGCCGACATGGGGGCCGAGGTCATCAAGGTGGAAGCGCCCGAAGGCGACGTGTTCCGCACCTCGGCGCCCGCGGCGCATGCGGGCATGGGGCCCGCCTACCTCAATCTCAACCGCAACAAGTACAGCGTGACGCTGGACGCCAAGACGCCGGCCGACCGCGAAAGCCTGCTGGCGCTGATCGACGGCGCGGACGTCTTCGTTTCCAACGTGCGTCCCGCGGCGCTGGCCAGGCTGGGCCTGGACGCGGCCACGCTGTGCGCGCGCAACGCCCGCCTCATCCACTGCTCGGCGGTGGGCTTCGGCCAGGACGGCCCTTACGCGGCGCGCCCGGCGTTCGACGACATCATCCAGGCGATGAGCGGACTGGCCGACCTGCAGGGCCGCAACAGCGGAGCGCCCGCCTATGTGAACACCATTCTCGCGGACAAGGTGGCGGGCCTGACGCTGGCCTATGCGATTCCCATGGCGCTGTACGAGCGCGAGCGCTCGGGGCAGGGCCAGGCCATCGAGGTCCCCATGTTCGAAACGCTGGTCTCGTTCACGCTGGTCGAGCACATGAGCGGCCACAGCTTCGTTCCGCCGCTGGGGCCCATGGGCTACAGCCGGGTGCTGTCGCCGCAGCGGCGCCCGTACCGCACGCGCGACGGCTACCTGGCCCTGCTGCCGTATACGGATGCGCAATGGCGGCGCTTCTTCGCGCTGGCCGAACGCCCCGACCTGGCGGCGGACGCCCGCTACGTCGACGCGGCGGCGCGCGCGCGGCATTTCGACGAGCTCTACCAGGACCTGGCGGACATCGTCGCGCTGCGCGGCACGCAGGATTGGCTGGCGCTGCTGGCGGACGCGGACATCCCGCATTCGCCGGTGAACACGCCGGAAGCGCTGTTCGAGGATCCCCACCTGAAGGCGACCGGCTTCTTCCAGCGGATGGAACACCCCACCGAGGGGCCTTTGATGGCCGCCGGCATCCCGGTGCGTTTCTCGCGCACGCCGGGAGCGATAGGCCGGCCCGCGCCGCGCCAGGACGCCGATCGCGATATGCTCCCGCTTGGGCGCTGAGGCCGGCATGGCTGGGGAGCGCCAGGCGGCGACTTCGACCATGAACATCACTCTCAAGCAATTGCGCGTTTTCTGCGCGCTGTACGAACTGCGCAGTTTCACGGCGGCCGCGCGCGCGGCCTTCGTGACCCAATCGGCCGTCAGCAAGCTCTGCGCCGAACTCGAGGCCGAGGTCGGCCAGCCGCTGTTCGAGCGCTCCACGCGCAGCGTCACGCCGTGCGACGGGGCCGCCGATTTCTACGCCTACGCGCAGGAGATCCTCGGCACCGTGCGCGCTGCCGAGCGCAGCATGTCGGGCCTGCGCACCCTGGAGCGCGGCACCGTGGGCGTGGCCACTTCGCCGCTCATGATGGTCGGCATGCTGGGCGACGTGGTGGCGGACTACCACCGCGCGCATCCCAGCGTGAAGCTGGACCTGTTCGAGCTGTCGACCGACGACACCTTCGAGCACGTGCGCAACGGCCGCGCCGACTTCGGCATCGTCTCGGTCGAAACCCCGTCGGACGAACTGGCCACGCGCGTCATCTACCGCGACACCATGTACGCCGTGTGCGCGCCGCGGCACGCGCTGACCCGCAAGCGCTCGGTGTCGTGGGCGGACGTGGCGGCCCACGACCACATCATGCTGCGCAATGTGTACAGCGTGCGCCGCAGCCTGGACCGCGTCGCGGCCGAGCTGAACCTGGAGTTCCGCTACCGCATCGAGGCGGGCATGCTGACCTCGGCGCTGAAGCTCGTGGGCGCGGGGCTGGGCATTACCGTGGTGCCCGGCTATGCCTGCGAGCTGGCGCGGCAGCTCGGCCTGCGCATCCTGGCCATCGACGGCGCCCGCCGGCACGGGCACGAGCTCTGGCTGATCCAGCGCCGCAACGCGCGCCTGTCGCTGGCGGCGTCGGCCTTTCTGCAGGACACCGAGGACTACCTGCGCCTGCGGCAGGCGGAAGGTGATTAATCCCAGTCTGGAATAAGTCTATGAAAATTAGTCCCTTGTTGGGATAAGCGGGCTGCAAGCATCATATGGCTTGAACGAAGAGGCCGACCCGCGGCCCCTGACAGGAGACAAGCATGACCCAACCGTTCGGCGCGCGCCGCCGCCTGCTGGCCGCCGGCAGCCTCACCGTTTTGACCGCGCTCGCGGGCGCATTGTCCGGCGCCGCCGCGCAGGCCCAGACGGCCTATCCCGACAAGCCCATCACCATCGTCGTGCCGTTCTCGCCCGGCAGCGCGACCGACACCAGCGCGCGCATCATCGCCGAGAAGCTCGGCCCGCGCCTGAACGTTCCCGTCGTGATCGAGAACAAGCCCGGCGCGTCGGGTACCATCGGCTCGTCGTTCACCGCGCGAGCCCAGCCCGACGGCTACACGCTGATCCTCACCAGCAGCTCGACGCACTCCGCGACTCCGGCCCTGTTCCGCAAGCTGCCGTTCGATCCCACCGGCGACTTTATCCACGTCATCCGCATCGCCACCATCCCGATGATGCTGGTGGTGCGCGACGACGCGCCGTACCAGTCGCTGCAGGAACTGGTCCAGGCCACGCAGGCCAAGCCGCTGAACTATGCCTACGGCTCGCCCACCAGCCAGATCGCCGGCGCCACGTTCAACACCGTGGCGGGCGCGGCCGCCAACGGCGTGCCGTACAAGAGCCAGCCGCCCGCCGTGACCGACCTGCTGGGCGGCCATGTCGACTACCTGTTCGCGGACCTGTCCGTCGTGACCTCCTTCATGCAGGCCGGAAAGCTGCGCGGGCTGGCCTACACCGGCCACGAGCGCGCCAAGGAGTTCCCGAAGGTGCCGACGCTGGCCGAGCTGGGCTACAAGAATTTCGACCTGGTCGTCTGGGTGGGCGTGGCCGCGCCGGCCAAGACGCCCGACGCCGTGGTGCAGAAGCTGAACCAGGAAGTCGCCGCCATCCTGCGCGAGCCCGACGTCCTCCAGCGCTTCGAATCGCTGGGCATGCAGGTGTCGCCCAATACCGTCGCCGAACACCAGGCCTTCGCGCAATCGCAGCGCCAGGTCTGGACGCAGCGCGCGATCGACGCGAAGATCGAACCGCAATAAATCGAATAAAGTGCTTGCCGAGGCCCCGGCGCAGCCGCCGCGGGCGGATTCCACATACAAGGAGACGGCATGGACACGGTAGGCAAGGCGGGCAGCGTGCGCGAACGCGTCGGCGAGACGGAATGGCAGGTGCGCAGGGATCTGGCGGCGCTGTACCGATTGGTGGCGCTGTTCGGCTGGGACGACCTGATCTTCACGCACATCACGGCCAAGGTGCCCGGGACGGAGCATTTCCTGATCAATCCCTACGGCATGATGTTCGACGAGATCACGGCCTCCAGCCTGGTCAAGATCGACCTGGACGGCCGCAAGGTCATGGAGTCCGAGTACGACATCAATCCCGCGGGATTCACCATCCATAGCTGTATCCACGCGGCCCGCAAGGACGCCATGTGCGTGCTGCATACGCACTCGATCAACGGCGTGGCGGTGTCGGCGCAGAAGCAGGGGCTGCTGCCGCTGTCGCAGTTCGCTTTCATCGCGTTGCGTTCGCTCGGCTATCACGACTACGAGGGCCTGGCGCTCAATCCCGAGGAACAGCCGCGCCTGGTCCGCGACCTGGGCGCGAACAACTACCTCATCCTGCGCAACCACGGCCTGCTGACCGTGGGCCGGAGCATGGCCGAGGCGTTCCAGGCCATGCACCGGCTGGAGGCCGCCTGCATGGTGCAGGTGCGGGCCCAGGCGGGCGGGGAGCTGACCTTCATTCCGCCCGAGGTGCTGGAGCGCGCCGGCGTGGAATCGCCGGCCGACCGCGCGCACAAGGCTGCCCTGGCCTGGCCGGGGCTGCTGCGCCGGCTGGATCGTCGCAACCCCGGCTACGCGGAGTAGGTCCGGCAAACTGTACTCTTTCGTCGCCGCCCGAACTGTACTCTTCGCGCGGCGGTGGCTTCTCTATATTGGACTCCTGACCTGCGCCGGCCCTCGAGCCGGCGCGTTTCCCTTCCTGGGGATCGATCAAGGAGTTCTACATGAGCAAGCGACGCGACGTACCGGGCATCAGGCCGTACAACGGCCCCGCGGGCGGCTGGGGCGCGCTCAAGGCGACCGCGCAGGCGGTGCGGCAGCAGATGGACCGCATCGAGGCGCCCATCACCCTGATGCGGACCAACCAGCCCACCGGCTTCGACTGCCCCGGCTGCGCCTGGCCGGACAAGGAGCACCGGTCCACTTTCCAGTTCTGCGAAAACGGCGCCAAGGCCGTCACCTGGGAGGCGACGACCAAGCGCGTCACGCCGGAGTTCTTCGAAAAGAACACCGTGTCGTCGCTGTTGCGCCTTTCCGATTTCGAGCTGGAGGGCATGGGGCGGCTGACCCATCCCATGGCCTACGACCGCGCCACCGATACGTTCCGCGCGGTCTCGTGGGTTGACGCCTTCGAACGCATCGGCGAGGTGCTGCGCGGATTGCCCTCGCCGGACCAGGTCGAGTTCTATACCTCGGGCCGCGCATCGAACGAGGCCGCCTACCTGTTCCAGTTGTACGCCCGGGAATACGGCACGAACAATTTTCCGGACTGCTCGAACATGTGCCACGAACCCACCAGCGTGGGCCTGCCGCGCTCCATCGGGATCGGCAAGGGCACCGTGTCGCTGGCGGATTTCGAGGCGACCGAGCTCATCATTTCCATCGGCCACAATCCCGGGACCAACCACCCCCGGATGATGGGCACGCTGCACGAGGCGGCGCGGCGCAAGGTTCCCATCATCGTGTTCAATCCGCTGCGCGAACGCGCGCTGGAGCGTTTTGCCGATCCGCAGAGCCTGGTGGAAATGGCGACCTACGGCTCCACCCCGATCGCATCGTCCTATCTCCAGGTCAAGGCGGGCGGCGACGCGGCTGCGCTCAAGGGCATCATGAAGGCGCTGCTGGAAATGGAGGCCGGGCGCGGCGGCGTGCTGGACCGCGGCTTCATCGAGGCGCATACCGAGGGGTTCGACGCCCTGGCGGCGGACCTGCGGGCGACGGCCTGGCCGGACATCGAAAAGGAAAGCGGGTTGACGCGGGCCGACCTGGAAGGCGTCGCGCAGGCCTATGCCAGGTCGAACGCCACCATCGTCACCTACGGCATGGGCATCACGCAGCACAACACGGGCACGGCCAACGTCCGCCTGATCGCGGACCTGCTGCTCATGCGGGGGAACTTCGGCAAGCCCGGCGCGGGCATCTGCCCCTTGCGCGGCCATTCCAATGTGCAGGGCA
>Ga0222427_100515_pt1 | contig 54224 bp, 47 predicted proteins | sample 2B20Ametagenome_FD_182890 | JGI IMG/M metagenome (GOLD analysis project Ga0222427, IMG submission 182890) | Enriched microbial communities from leaf-cutter ant dump, University of Wisconsin, Madison, United States - 2B20A (version 2) | ecosystem: Environmental > Terrestrial > Nest > Insects nest... | reverse complement strand
ATCCCGGGCTCCGAAGAGATCATCCCGGCCGATGCCGTGGTCATCGCCTTCGGTTTCCGTCCGAGCCCGGCGCCGTGGTTCGAGCAGTTCGACATCCAGACCGACAGCCAGGGCCGCGTCGTCGCCCCGGAAAAAGGCAAGTTCAAGCACCAGACCAGCAACCCGAAGATCTTCGCCGGTGGCGACATGGTCCGCGGTTCCGACCTGGTGGTGACGGCGATCTTCGAAGGCCGCAATGCGGCGGAAGGGATCCTCGATTACCTGGGCGTCTGATTTGCCGCCCACTGGGTCCTACAACAAAAACTATTGACCTGAGGCATTCTGATAGACAAAAGGCACGGTAAGCACCGTGCCTTTTCTTTGTCCGTCTGAGAAAATGCCCGCACTTTTTTTCCGGATGCCGACATGACTGCCTTGAAGAATGATCGTTTCCTCCGTGCCCTGCTCAAGCAACCTGTAGACGTCACCCCGGTGTGGATGATGCGCCAGGCCGGCCGCTACCTGCCGGAGTACCGTGCCAGCCGCGCCAAGGCCGGGGATTTCATGAGCCTGTGCATGAACCCGCAATTCGCCTGCGAAGTGACCCTGCAACCGCTGGACCGCTACCCGCTGGACGCCGCGATCCTCTTCTCCGACATCCTCACCATCCCCGACGCCATGGGCCAGGGCCTGTACTTCGAGACCGGCGAAGGCCCGCGTTTCAAGAAAGTGGTCAGCAGCCTGGCCGACATCGAAGCCCTGCCGATCCCTGATCCACAAAAGGACCTCGGCTACGTCATGGACGCGGTCAGCACCATCCGCCGCGAACTGAACGGCCGTGTACCGCTGATCGGCTTCTCCGGCAGCCCATGGACCCTGGCCACCTACATGGTCGAAGGCGGCTCGTCGAAGGACTTCCGCAAGACCAAGGCCATGCTCTACGACAACCCGCAGGCCATGCACCTGCTGCTCGACAAGCTGGCGCAGTCGGTCACCAGCTACCTCAACGGCCAGATCCTGGCCGGCGCGCAAGCGGTGCAGATCTTCGACACCTGGGGCGGCAACCTGTCGGCGGCGGCGTACCAGGAGTTCTCCCTGGCCTACATGCGCAAGATCGTCAGCGGCCTGATCCGCGAGCACGAAGGGCGCAAGGTGCCGGTGATCCTCTTCACCAAGAACGGCGGCCTGTGGCTGGAAAGCATCGCCGAAGCCGGTGCTGACGCCCTCGGCCTGGACTGGACCTGCGAAATCGGCGACGCCCGCCGCCGCGTCGGCGACAAGGTCGCCCTGCAAGGCAACATGGACCCGACCGTGCTCTACGCCAAGCCCGAGGCCATCCGCGCCGAAGTCGCGCGCATCCTCGCCAGCTACGGCCAGGGCTCGGGTCACGTGTTCAACCTCGGCCACGGCATCACCCCGGAAGTCGATCCGGAGCATGCGGGTGTGTTCATCAATGCGGTGCATGAGCTTTCGGCGCAGTATCACCAGTAAAAGCGAAACGCCCGGCAAGTGCCGGGACTATTCGCCAAGCAAGAACGGCACTTCCCTTGAACGGGGCAGTGCCGTTTTTATTTTGGGCGTGTATACTTGAGCTTAATTAATAACGTTAAGCGTTACGAAATATGATTCGAAGCTTCGCATGTAACGACACGGAATTACTTTTTACCACTGGAAGAACGCGACGCTGGACGGATATCAAGTCTGTCGCCGAGCGCAAGCTCGCAGCCCTGGATGCTGCTGGCGAGTTGCGGGATCTACGTTCACCGCCAGGAAACAGGTTGGAGTCCCTTCGCGGTGATCGTGCCGGACAGCACAGCATCAGAATCAACGATCAATGGCGCCTGTGTTTCGTATGGACCGAAAACGGTCCTGAAAATGTCGAGATCGCCGACTACCACTGAGGTGAAGCATGTTCAAGAACGGCATGAGACCGGTACATCCCGGAGAGGTACTTCGGGAAGACTATCAGCGTGAAATGGGCTTCAGCGCTTCGGCCTTGGCGCGTGCCTTGGGCGTATCCGCCCCGACGGTCAACAACATCTTGCTGGAGCGAGGCGGCATTTCTGCGGACATGGCGCTGCGCCTCGCCATTTGTCTGGATACCACTCCGGAGTTCTGGCTCAACTTGCAGACGGCCTATGACCTGCGCAAAGCCGAGTTGGAGCACGGTGACGCCATTGCAGGATCGGTACAACGGTTACAGGTTGCTTGAGTCTGGATGCCCGGTCTTACAGGTGCCGGGCATTTTGCTTTGCGGATTAAGCTTCAATTCAGCGGCCCTCGGTAATCTGATCCCATCAACTCTTGAGAAGGATCAGCACCATGAAAGCCCGTTACCTCGCCCTTATCCTCGCCCCTCTGTTCAGCACCGCAGCCCTGGCGGCCAACACCGGCTACACCGGTCCGGGTGCACAATCGGTCACCACCGTGGCTGCCGCCAACGACGCTGCCGACGACACCCCGGTGGTACTGACCGGCTACGTGATCAAGAAGGTCAACAACGACGACAAGTACGAGTTCAAGGACAACACCGGCACCATCACCGTCGAGATCGACAACGAAGACCTGCCGCCGGTGGCGTTCAACGACAAGACCAAGGTCAAGCTGACCGGTGAGGTGGAGAAGCACCTGATGTCGCGGGAGATCGATGTGGACGTGGTCGAGATCGTTAACTGATCAGCAGTCCCAATGCATGCACAGAGCCTGTGGGAGATGGTCTATGTTGGCGGACAAGCAGATTGATGTTGTGACTGCTGGTCTCATCGTTGCATGGGTATCTACACAACTCAATCAGGCGTAACACAGACCCTGTGTGCGGCTGTTAGCCGCGATTGGGCGCGAAGCGGCCATAAAACCGGTGACCTCGGTGTGTCAGAAAGACTTGGGACTCAGGTTTTACGACGGCTTCGCCGCCGATCGCGGCTAACAGCCGCTCCCACACGTTCCGCGTTGCACCAAGCTAACGATGTGTAGATACCCATGCTCATCGTTGGCGAGCCGACTCCCACAGGGTTCTGGGCCAGCCACAGTATCTGGGCTCGGCGCAGTCCCTGTGGGAGCTGGCTTGCCAGCGATGAGCATGGGTATCTACACATCTTGAGCAAAGGCCGACGCGATCCCGGTAATTGGATGGACTCACCCCCGCCGAGGCATCACAGTGCCACGGTGGCGTTCCTAAAAAGCCAACGGCAGCGAGGGTGAGTCCATGAACAAGCATATGGCGAAATGCAATTCCGTGCCTCCAACTGATGTAGCGGTCTTGGCCGTTGATCTGGCCAAGAACGTTTTTCAATTGGCGGGCGAAGATAAGACCGGAAAGGTTATCTACGAGCACCGAATCAAGTCACGGCAAGCGTTTTACGAGTGCCTGAACGCACTGCCTTGCAGTGTGATGGTCTTGATGGAAACCGGACCAGGTGCACAAGCCTGGGCGCGTCAACTGCAGAGCAAGGGCAACCCCGTTCGCATTCTCCCGGCTCAATCTGTACAGATACACCGCTGCGGCCCCAAGAATGACCGCAATGACGTGCTTGCCATCTTGCGCGCGGGTCGAGATCAGTACATCTCGTCCGTACCGGTCAAAAGCACCACGGCCTTGGCTGTACAGGCTTTGCACCGTTCACGCCGGGGTTATGGGAAGCGCTGCACGGCACTGGGCAATCAGATACGAGGCCTGCTTATGGAACAGGGCATCACCTTGGCAAAAGGTGATTTACCGATCAGGCAAGGCGTTCCGCTGATTCTTGAGGATGCCTCTGTCCCCTTGCCTGAAATGCTGCGGGAATTGCTCGATGAACTGCTGACCGACTGGGAGTACCACAACCAACGTATCGAGCACCTTGATGCCAGGCTCAAAACCATTGCCCAGGAAGACGCCGTCGCGCAGAGATTGATGACGATACGCGGCTTTGGGCCAATCACGTCCACAGCACTGATCGCCAAGGAGACGCATCCTGAGCGTTTTGCCAATGCACGGCAGTTTGCCGCCTATTTCGGGTTGGTGCCCGATCAGCACAGCAGTGGTGAGAAAAACAGGCTCGGCAAGATGAGCAAGCGAGGTGATGGCTACATCAGGAGCATTGTGATCCAGGGGGCGCATGCCGTACTCAGGCAGGTTCGTCCTGACTCGGAGCATCCGGATGATTGTCGCCTGCTGCGCTGGAAGTCCCGCCTGGGCCCCAAGGAAGCTGCCGTCAGGTTGGCCAATCGCAACCTGCGTATTGCCTGGGTGCTGTTGCAAAGCGAACAGGTTTATCAGCGTAAACCGAATAAAAATCAGGAGGCATCCATGAACTCCTGATCAACAGAGTTCCGCCACCGGGGCGCTGAGCGCTCCACCCGCTGCTAACGAACATTGACCCTTGGTCAGACCGTCGCGGATTAGATGCCTTAGCTCCTACCGGCCCTTGAGGTCTATAAGTAATCGGCACTCCGCGGGCTTACCCAATGTTGGCCAGAAGCGCACAGCTTCCTCGTATAGGCCTGATACATAGATGCAACCGGGCAACTTTGTTCAAGAGCGGCTAGACAGTGTGGGTGAGTCCATACATAGACAGTGTGGGTGAGTCCATACATAGGAGCTGCTTCAGCTGCGAAGGACCGCACAGCGGTCCCAAATCCTGTCTACCCAGTGAGCCTGGAAAAACGCGGCGGACCGAGCACGGTGAATCCACGATGCTGCTTGGTCAAAGGCTCGTGCGGGATGGTTTTGGGACCGCTGGCGCGGTCCCAAATCCGGTCTATCCAGTGAGCCTGGAGAAACGCGGTAGACCAGGCACTGTGAGTCCATGATGCGGCTTGGCCAAAGGCTCGTGCGGGATGGTATTGGGACCGCTAGCGCGGTCCATCGCAGCTAAAGCAGCTCCTACCTGGACCGCGTCGCATGGATGGTTTGGGTAAACCCGAAGTTGTGTAGGTACCCATGCCCATCGCTGCGGTTCGACGCCCCGACAAGCCAGCTCCCACAGTGTTTTGCATCTACATCGTTTCAGCGGCAGCTTGCTGTTTTTGCCGGGAGGTCACCGCCGTCTGGTCATCCGGCGAGTAGCTGAAAATTTCCTTTTCATTCAGCGCGAGCTTGATGATCGGCAGCAAAATTCCTGTCGCGGCAAAGAAGCTCTGTTGCATCTTCTGCGCTTTGGCCAGGCCGTCATCCAAGTAGAACAGCGCTTGTATCGGCAGTTGCTCGGGGATGTCCTGCGGCCAGACGGCGACCACGATCTCGTTCCAGCGGCCGCGGTCGATGTCATCGTAGCGCTGGCGAACATCGATGCTGAACTGGAACCAATGTGCCGTTGGCTCCATATAGCAGAAAAAGCCCTCACCGACCTGTGAGGCATGCTCCACCCAGGCATGGACATCGGTGATGCCGTGATCGGGGCAGGGTTTGGGGAAGTCGTGGTTGCCGCAGCCATCGCGAATGTAGGAAAACGATATGGCATTACGCTTGATGTAGTCGCTGGTGGGGTTCCAGAACTTCGGGTCATCCCAGCGGCTGATCGCGCGGACCAGCACGCCGTTGCAGTTCAGGCCCGGACTGTCGTCGGCACATTCCCTGGCCGTATCGGCGTAGCGTGCCTTCAGGCTCTCGACGACGGCATAGCCGTCGTTCAAGGCCGGTGGGGTGGAAGGGGCTGACAGCACAGACAGCGCGAAAGTGAAAAGTACAACTCCGAGAGGCCAACGGATGTGCTGTTTCATGATCGTGGTCCAGAGAAGGGTGGCGGCTTCATCTGAACATGTGGTTTGCCGGAGCGCAGCCTGTCAGAAATAACAGGTAGCCGGTCTCAAGCCGTCTTCGGCGGCAGTTTGCTCAGGTGCAAGGCCACCCCGAGGGCGATCACCAACAGACTGCCGATAAACACCCCGATCCCGTTCCACCCGGCGTAATGCCAGGCCACCCCGCCCGCCGTCCCCGCCACGCTCGATCCTGCGTAGTAACTGAACAGGTACAGCGACGAAGCCTGCCCCTTGGCCTTGAACGCGCGCCGGCCGATCCAGCTGCTGGCCACCGAGTGGGCGCCGAAGAAGCCGAAGGTGAACACCAGCATGCCGACGATCACCAGCGGCAATGCTGTGAACAAGGTCAGCAGCATGCCGCTGAACATCAGCAGGATGGTGCCCCAGAACACCCGGCGCCGGCCCAGCTTGTCGGCCAGGGCGCCGATCTGCGCCGAGCTGTAGATGCCCGACAGGTAGACGATCGACAGCAGCCCCACCAGCGCCTGGCTCATGTGGTACGGCTCGGCCAGCAAGCGATAGCCGATGTAGTTGAACAGGGTGACGAACGCACCCATCAGCAGGAAGGCTTCGAGGAACAGCCACGGCAGCCCGGCATCGCGGAAGTGCAGGACGAAACCGTCCAGCAGGCTACGCGGGTTCATCGAGCGGGCGCGGAAGTTGCGCGACTCCGGCAGGATCTTCCAGAACACCGCCGCCGCGATCAGGGCCAGGCCACCGATCACCAGCATTGCCGTGTGCCAGCTGACGAAGTCGATCAGCACCCCGGTGATCAATCGCCCGCTCATGCCGCCAATGGCATTGCCGCCGATATAAAGGCCCATCGCCAGACCGATGTGCTGCGGATGAATCTCTTCGCTCAGGTAGGTCATCGCCACCGCCGCCAGGCCGCTCAGCGACAGGCCCACCAGCGCGCGCATCGCCAGCACCCCTTCCCAGGTCGGCATCAGCGCGCTGGCGATGGTGCTCAAGGCCGCGCAGAACAGGGCGAAGACCATCACCGGCTTGCGCCCGATGCGGTCCGAGATCGGCCCGGTGATCAGCAGACCGAACGCCAGCAGGCCGGTGGACACCGACAGCACCAGGCTGCTCTGCGCCGCATTGATGGAAAAGTCCTTGGACAGCAGCGGCATCATCGGCTGCACGCAGTAGAGCAGGGCGAAGGTGGCGAAGCCGCCGCAGAACAGCGCCAGCACCGTGCGCATGAAGGCCGGGGTGCCTTTTTCGATCCAGGTTTCAGTGAGCGTGGTGGCAATGTCGGCCACAGGTTCGGGGGGAATTTCGTGGGCGTGGGGCGCTACAGCAGTTTTCACGGGGACCTCGGCGGGATGGGCCTTGAGGGGTAACGAGAAAAATCATATAGCTGGCTAATGATTACTTCCAATATATTGTTCGACCTGTTTAAGAGGTTTTACGACCTATTGGAGCCTCCATGGAATTGCGCCACCTGCGGTATTTCATCGCCGTCGCCGAAGAACTGCACTTCGGCCGGGCCGCGCAGGCCCTGGGGATTTCCCAGCCACCGCTGAGCCAGCAGATCCAGGCCCTGGAACAGGAGCTGGGCGCGCGCCTGTTCGAACGCACCAACCGACGAGTGGAGCTGAGCGAAGCCGGCCGCTTGTTCCTCGAAGAGGCACGCCAGGTGCTGGCGCAGGTGGACAAGGCCGCCGATGTGGCGCGTCGCGCGCAACTGGGCGAGCTGGGCGAGATGAAGATCGGCTTCACCTCCTCGGCGCCGTTCAACTCCAGCATTCCCCGGGCGATCTACCGCTTCCGCCAGCGCTTCCCGGCGGTGCACCTGAACCTCAAGGAAATGAGCAGTCGCGACGTCGCCGACGCCCTGCTCGATGAAAGCATCGAAGTCGGCCTGATGCGGCCGTTGCCCCTGCCGGAGTCACTGGTGGCCACCGAACTGCTGCGTGAGCCGCTGGTGGCGGTACTGAACGCCGATCATCCGCTGGCCCAGGGCAACGAGCCGGGCATCCATATGGCGGCTTTGGCCCATGAACCCTTCGTGTTCTTCCCGCGCAGCTACGGCAGCGGCCTGCATGCCCAGTTGCTGAGCCTGGCGCGGCAAGCCGGGTTCACTCCGCATTTCGCCCAGGAGGCGGCGGAAGTCATGACCATCATCGGCCTGGTCTCGGCGGGATTGGGGGTGTCGGTGCTGCCGGCGTCGTTCCAGCGCATGCGCATCGATGGCGTGGTGTACCGCACCCTGCTGGACGAGGATGCGGTCACCGCGGTGTGGCTGGTGCAGCGCAGGGAGCAGGCGTCGGCGATGGCCGGGGCCTTCGTCGAGTTGCTCACCCGTAAAGGCTAGGACTCAGTCGACCTTGGACAGGTCGCCCTTGATCGCGACACCGCCGATGAATGCACCGGCGTGGCATTCGTAGGTGGTGGCGTCCTTGCGCTCGTTCTTCTTGTAGTAACTGACGATATTGGTCACGGCGTTGGCATTCACCTTGCGCGCGGCGTCCTGCATGGTTAGCAGCGCCCCTTGCAGGGCCCATTCGCAGGCTTCTTCATCGGACTTGTTGAAGGCGTTGGTCTTCTTGTTGGTGACCGCATTGGGGCTCAGCACGGTGACCTTTCCCTTGGGCTGCACGCCGGCCAGGTAGAACTTGAGCGACTTGTCTAGCTTGCCCTCGTTGTACATCTGCTGCACGACCTTCTCGAACGGCAGGTAGAGCGTAGTATCCCGGGCCTGGCTGATGCCAGGCAGGGCGCACAGCAGCAGGGCGGTGGTGGCGGTCCAGGTTTTCAGGCGCATGGATTCTTTCCTTAGAGCGGTCAGTAGTTGTTGGAGCGTTGTTCGTTGATGGCACGTTGCACCATCCGATCGGATTCGATGCGCTTCAGTTCCCGCATGATGCTTTTATCGAGGTTGTAGACCCAGCGGTTGTAGTTGCGATGGATCTTGCCGTCGTTGTAGTCGAGGCCGCGGCTGTCGCGGTAGTCGATGCGGAAGTTGCTCAGGCTGTAGTGGATATTGACGGCGGCGAAGAAGGTGTTGCGCACGGTGATATCGGCCTGGACCAGGCCCGGCGTGACGCTACGCGCGGTCCAGCCGCGCTCGGCCACGGCCTTGAGGATGGCCTGCTGGATTTCCTGGTCGGTGTAGGAGTGACCGACCACCAGCAACTCCTTGGGCACCATCACCGGCTTCGAGGTACAGCCCGCCACGAAGGCCAGCACCAGGCCCAGCAGGGCCGCGCGAATCATCGAAGACATTCCTTTCTCTCCTTTGTGCTTCAGGTCCAGCGGCGGAAGATCAACGAGGTGTTGACCCCGCCAAAGGCGAAGTTGTTGCTCATGACGTATTGGTTGCTGATGCTGCGGAACTCACCGCAAAGGTAGTCGAGTTCGCCGCAACGTGGATCGATGTTGTCCAGATTGAGGGTGTGCACGTAGCGGTCGCTGTTCATCATCTCGATGCTGAACCACGCCTCCAGCGCGCCGCAAGCGCCCAGGGTATGACCGAGGAAGCTTTTCTGTGAGCTGATTGGCATCCGCGCACCGAACAGGCTGCTGGTGGCCAGGGTCTCGGCGATATCGCCCTGCTCGGTAGCGGTGCCGTGGCCGTTGACGTAGCCGATGGCGTCCGGCGCCAGGTCGGCGTCTTCCAGGGCCAGTTCCATCGCCCGGCGCATGGTCGCCTGCTCGGGGCGGGTGGTGTGCTGGCCGTCGGCGTTGCTGCCGAAGCCGACGATCTCGGCATGGATATGCGCACCACGGGCCAGGGCATGTTCCAGCTCTTCGAGGACCAGCATGCCGGCGCCTTCGCCGATCACCAGGCCGTCGCGGCCACTGTCGTAGGGGCTCGGGGTCTTGTCCGGGGTGTCGTTCTTCAGACTGGTGGCGTACAGCGCGTCGAACACCATGGCCTCGGTCGGGCACAGCTCCTCGGCGCCACCGGCGAGCATCATCGGCAGGCGGCCGAACTTGATCGCCTCGTAGGCGTAGCCGATGCCCTGGCTGCCGCTGGTGCAGGCGCTGGAGGTGGGGATCAGGCGCCCGGTCAGGCCGAAAAAGATGCTGATATTGGCCGCCGTGGTGTGCGGCATCATGCGCACATAGGAGTTGGCATTGAGCCCCTCGGCCACCGAGTTCAGCAGCATGTTGCCGAACGCCTTGATCTCGTCGGTGCTGCCGGTGGACGAGCCGCAGGCCACGCCCATGCGCCCGTCGCGGATCGACGGGTCGTCGAGCAGGCCGGCATCGAGCAAGGCATTTTGCGAGGCGGCAACCGCCAGCCGCGACACCCGGCCCATGCTGCGCAATTGCTTGCGGGTCCAGTTGGCCGGCACGGCGAAATCATCCACAGGACCTGCCAGGCGGGTGTTCAGCTCTTCGAAGCGATTCCACTCGTCCATGCGGCGGATGCCGCTGCGGTTGGCGGCGAAGTTGGCGGCGATGGTCGGCCAGTCGCTGCCCAGGGAAGTGATGCCGGCCATGCCGGTGACGACCACACGCTTCATCAGCACAGGCCTCCGTTGACGGCCAGAACCTGGCGGGTGATGTAGGCGGCCTCGGCGGACATCAGGAAGTTCACCGCACCGGCGACCTCTTCCGGGGTGCCCATGCGCTGGGCCGGGATCATTTTCAGCAGTTCATCCACCGGCACGTGCTCGTCGAGCATCGCGGTGTCGATCAGGCCGGGGGCCACGCAGTTGACGGTGATCTTGCGCTTGCCCAGCTCGATGGCCAGGGCCTTGGCGGCGCCGATCACCCCGGCCTTGGAGGCGCTGTAGTTGACTTGGCCGCGGTTGCCGATCAGCCCCGACACCGAGGTGATGCAGACGATGCGACCCGGCGCGCGGCGGCGGATCATCGGCATCATCACCGGGTGCAGGACGTTGTAGAAGCCGTCGAGGTTGGTGCGCAGCACCTGGTCCCAGTCCTCCTCGGTCAACGCCGGGAAGGCGCCGTCGCGGGTCAGGCCGGCATTGCACACCACGCCGTAGTAGGCGCCGTGGGTTTCCACATCGTCGGTGAGGATGGCGGCGCAGGCAGCGCGGTCGGCCACATCGAATTGCAGGACCCGGGCCTGCGGGCCCAAGGCGCGGACTTCCTCGCCGACCGCATCGGCTTCGGCGCGGCCGCTGCGGCAATGCAGCACCAGGTCGAAACCGGCTTGGGCCAGGCGCAGGGCGATGGCCCGGCCGATGCCACGGCTGGACCCGGTGACCAGGATGGTCTCACTCATGTTGCGACTCCTCATCGCCCGCTTCGGCCAGGTACGCGGCGGCCTGTGGCGGACGGAAAACGTTCAGGCGGGCGGTGGCGTGCAGCCCCGGCCCATGCAGGTGGCACTCGAACACACCCATGCCGTTCTCGTCTTCCAGCGAGCGCAGGGCATGGATGCGCAACTGCGCACCGGCGGGAAAATGCTCGACATCGCATTCGAACTTGCGCGTGCCGAGCAGGAAGCCCAGTTCCACCGGCTTGCCCTGCTGGCGCGCGCGGCAGCCGGCATAGGCGGCCACGGTCTGGGCCATCAGCTCGATACCGACCCAGGCCGGCAGGCTGCCGTCCTCGCGGTTGAACAGGCCGCCGGGGCGCACGGTCAGGTGGGCGTGGATCTGCTCCTCGTCGAACGACTCGATCCCGTCGATCAGGATCATGTCGCCGGCATGGGGCAGCAGTTCGGCCAATGGCCAGGCAATCATGGGGTGTCTCCGAGAATCAGGCTGATGTTGTTGCCACCGAAGGCGAACGAGTTGCTCATCAGATGGTGCGGGCCGTCGCCAGCCAGGTGCTGGCCGGGGCCGATCAGGTTGAGGGGCGCCAGTTCCGGGTCGGCCTGGCCGTCCCACAGGTGCGGCGGCAACTGGAGGTGGGCCAGGCTCAGCCAGCAGAAGGCGGCTTCCAGGGCCCCGGCGGCGCCGAGGGTGTGGCCTGTCATCGACTTGCTCGACGAACAGGCCAGGGCCGGGCCGAACAGGGCGTTGACCGCCAGGCTCTCCATGGCGTCATTGTGCCGGGTGGCGGTGCCGTGGAGGTTCAGGTAATCGATCTGCGCGGCGCTCAGGCCGGCGTTGTCCAAGGCCTTTTGCATGGCCGCCAGGGCGCCCTTGCCACCGGGTTCCGGCGCGGAAATGTGGTGGGCATCGGAGCTGGCGCCGGCACCGAGCAGCGCGATGCTGGTGCCCTCGGCATTGGCTTCGCGGGTCATCAGGAACAGCGCCGCACCCTCGCCGATATTGATCCCGTCGCGGTTCACCGAAAACGGATTGCAGCGCTCGCCGCTCATGGCTTCGAGGGCGGTGAAGCCGTTGAGGGTCAGCTTGCACAGACTGTCCACGCCACCGCAGATCACCGCGTCGCACAGGTCCAGGTCGAGCAGGCGGCGGGCGCTGAGCAGGGCGCGGGCGCCGGAGGTGCAGGCGGTGGAAATCACATAGGCCGGGCCGCTCAGTTGCAGCCAGTCGGCGAGAAACACCGCCGGAGCGCTGAGCTCCTGCTGGGCATAGTCGTACGAGGGCGGGAACTGCCCCTCGTGCAGGTACTCGGCGATACCCTGGCTGGCTTCCTCGATGCCCGAAGTGCTGGTGCCAAGCACCACGCCGACCCGTCCGGCGCCGAAGCGCGCGATGGCGGCACGCAGCGGCGCCTCGATCTGCACCGCGGCGGCGTGCAGCAACTGGTTGTTGCGGCTTTCGCCGGGCAGCGGGTCCAGCTCGCCGGGCACGGCACCGACTACCACGCGCTTTTCCGGCACCCAGCCATCGGCCGCGAGCATGCCGGAGCAGTCGCCGGCAAACAGGCGGCGGGCGACTTCGGCCTGGTCGCGGCCAAGGGCACAGACCAGGCCCAGGGCATTGAGGTAAGCGGTCATGGAGCGTTCTCGCCGGGCAGGGGGGTGACTAGATAACGCAGGCCTTGCTCTAGATTCAAGGTGAAGTCGTCGGGCTGTCGGTAGCTGACATGCCAGCGTTCGCCGAGCCAGCGCTGATTATCCTGCTGCCGCGCGGCTGGATACAGTGCCGTCAGGCGCTCGGCCGGGGTCAGGGCAAAGAGCAGCGCGGCGAACAATTCCCGCGCCGCCGGGTTGGGCGGCAGCAGCCCATCGGCCTGCCATTCGCCGTTGTCCAGCAACTGGCGGGCCTGGGGAATGCCCAGCAGGTCCATCAGCGACCAGCGCAGGCGCTGGTCCTCGCGCTGGATCACCAGCAGCCAGTCCTGGCGCTGCTCGGCCTGCTCGCGCTGCACATGCAGGGTCATCGGCAAGCTCAGCGGCGGCAGTTGCTCAGGCAACGGCGGGCGCGCCGCGCAGGCGGCGAGGATCAGGCAGGCGACCAGCAGCACTAGCCGTTTCATGCAGCATCCAATGGCTTGCGCGCCACCACGTTGACCAGGGTTTCCTCGCGCTGGCCCGGCGGTGGCGGTTTGCGCAGGCCGAAGCGTTCGAGCAGGCCGAAGTCCTTGGAACGGCTCCACCACAGGTACGGATAGGACACGTTCTTCTCGCTGAATTCGAAGCCCTGCCCGCGCAGCATGTCCAGATAGCCCTCAGCGCTCTTCTGCACATGCATCGGATGGCGGAACAGCCAGCGGATCACCCAGGTGTCGATATAGGCCTCGGTGGACTCGGCGAACAGCAGGTAGCCACCGGGCTTGAGCACCCGCCAGAACTCGGCCAGGGCCTTTTCCTGTTCCACCAGGTGGTGGAAGGTCTGGTGGCAGAACAGCAGGTCGATGCTGTTGTCGGGGAATTGCAGGTTGGCGCAGTCGCTGCCCTTCAGTTCCACGCTCAGGCCCAGGTTCACCGCCTCGGCCTGGCTCAGCTCGATGCTGTGCGGGTCGGCATCGGTGCCGAGCAGCTTGCCCGGCTTGAACACCTGCTGCAGGTGCTTGAACGAACGGCCCTGGCCGCAACCGACATCCAGCAGCACCGGCGCCTGCGGCGGCTCGCCGTCGAACAGGCGGCGCAGGTCGTTGATCGCTACCCGCAGCACATGGTGCTGCCAGGTATGGCTGCGCAGGAACCAGAAGCCGAACTTCGTCTCCTCGACATAGGTATCGCTGAAGAAGCGCTGCTCGCTCATGCCTCTTCCCTCGCGCAGATCTCGGCGAGCATGCGCAGGCGCCGCTTGGGTTCGCTGACGAACGGGTTGCGCTCGTCCCAGGCGTAGCCGGCGAGGATCGAGGCGATCATGGCGCGGATTTCGTCGGAGGCCTCGGGGTGGTAGATCACGTCCTGGAAGCTGCCGTTGTACCAGCCCTCGACATAGGCGCGGAAGGTATCGACGCCGCGCTTGAGCGGGGTGGCGAACTCGCTTTCCCAATCGACGCTTTCACCGTTCAACTGCCGGTGCAGCACGGCGGCGGCCATGCTCGCCGAACGCATGGCGATGGTCACGCCGGAGGAAAACACCGGGTCGAGGAATTCCGCCGCATTACCGAGCAGGGCGAAGCCCGGGCCGTGCAGGGTCTTTACGTTGGCCGAGTAGCCGCCGATGGTCCGCGCCGGGGTATCCCAGACCGCGTTTTCCAGGACCTTGGCCAGGCTTGGGGTTTGCGCCACGAAGCCCTTCAGGCAGGCGTCCAGGTCATCGGTGATGCCTTCGTAATGCTCGGCGGCGGCGACCACGCCGAGGGAGCAGCGGCCATCGCTGAACGGGATGGTCCAGAACCAGATATCGCGGTGCTCGGGATGGGTGGTGATGAGGATCTTGTTGCGGTCGAAGCCCTGATGATCGATGCGGTCCTCGATATGGGTGAACACCGCCTGGCGCACCGGGAAGCTCGACGGCGCCTCCAGGTCCAGCAGGCGCGGCAGCACCCGGCCATAACCGCTGGCATCCAGCACGAACTGCGCTTCCACCGAATACTCGCTGCCGTCCAGGCGCCGCACGCGAACCTGCGGACGCTCGCGCTCGAAGTCGGCGGCGATGATCTCTTCTTCGTAACGGATTTCCACACCCTGGGCAGCAGCTTCGTCAGCCAGCAGCTTGTCGAAACGCGCGCGCTGCACCTGGAAGGTGCTCGGGCGGCCGTTGCTGAAGGTCTTGCCGAAGTCGAACGCACTGTATTCCTCGCCCCAGGCAAAGGCCGCACCGTTCTTGTACTGGAAGCCCGCCGCTTCGAGGGCGGGCAGCATGCCGGCCTCCTCGACGAAGTCGATGCAGTGCGACAGCAGGCTCTCGCCGATGGAGAAGCGCGGGAACTGCTGGCGCTCGATGATCAGCACGTCGTGGCCCTGGCGCTTGAGCAGGGCGGCGGCGATGGCGCCGGACGGGCCGGCGCCGATGATCAGGACCTGGCGTTGTTGCACATCAGTGTTCGGCATAGGGCCTCCTTGCCGCTGAAAGGTGGGTAACAGGAAGACGGTGCAGCCCGGCGAGGGCGGGCATCAGGGTGGCAACCAGGCTCATCAGCATCAGGGCGAAGTACAGCGCCGGGCTGATCAGTTGCTGTTGCAGGAGAAGATTGAGGAAGACAATTTCGCTCAGGCCGCGGATGTTCAGCAGCAGGTTTTCCCGCCAGCGACTGGCGCCGGGGAAGGACAGCGTGGCCCAGCGCAGGCCCAGCCAGTTGCCGGCCATCTTGCTGAGGATCGGCAGCAGCACCAGCACCGCCAGTTGCAGCAGGTCGAGGTTTTGCACCAGGTGGGCAAAATCGATCTGGACGATGCCGAAGGTGATGATCAGCGGGATCGCCACGCCCTGTTGCAGGCGTTTGATCCACGCAGCGGAAAGCGGCAGGCGCAGCGGCAGCTTGAGCCAGGCCAGGCAGGCCATGTAACCGATGCCGAAGATCAGCGCATTGAGCTTGTAGTGCTCGGCAACGAACAGCAGGGCGAGGAAGGTCAGGCCGTACAGCCACGGCTTGCGCAGCCCCAGCAGGTACATCGGTAGCGGCACGCAGGCAGCCAGCAGCGGCCAGACCAGGCTCATCGGCGCCAGGCTGCCCTTGCCCAGGCCGAACAGCAGCCAGCACAGCACGTCGATGCTGATCGCCACCTGCATCAGACGGCGGGTGGCGGCGGGCGGGTAATCGATATTGCGCAGGTACAGGTAGAGCACCGGCACCGCAGTGATGGCGAACACCAGGCCGAGGGCCAGGGAGGTCAGCCAGGGTTGTTCCGGCAGCAGCAGGAACCCGCAGGCCAGGCCACAGGCGAAGGGCACCAGGAAGCTCGGCAGGGCGATCTTCAGGCTCTGCCGGTCGAGCTTCAGGTCGATCACATCGGAGAGGATGTGCCCCAGCAGCAGGGCGAAGCTCAGGCCGTACAGGGTCTTCAGCCAGCCCGGCGCGATCAGTTGCGCGCCGCTCAACTGCCAGTGCGGTTCGACCCAGAACAGCATCAGCAGGGGCAGGCCGAGGATCGCCAGCAGCAGATGGCTGACGATGCTGATCAGGCCCAGGCGCCGGCCGATCTCGCCGGCGATCAGGAACAACGACAGGGCCAGGGCCCAGAACAGCACGACACTCATGCCGACTTCTCCATGTGGCGGGGCGCGGCCCAGGGGGCCAGGGCGAAACTGAAGGCCAGGCCGAGACTCACGGCCAGACCGAAATTGCTCACCGCCGGAGTGCTCGATACCGCCAGCAGGCCGAACGACAGCCAGGTGGTGGTGGCCGCCAGCAGGGTGCCGAGCAGGCTCACCGCTGCGCCACCGATCTGTTCGTGCATGAGGATCGCGTAGTCGACGCTGATCGCCGTCACCAGCAGCAGCCCGAACAGGCTGAACAGGGTCAGCGGCTGCCCCAGCCAGCCGAGGCTGGCCAGGCTGCACAGCGCTGCCAGCAGCGGCAGGGCGACGATACGCAGCGCAGCACCGGGGCCGAACGGGAACAGCAGCAGGACGACGATCAGCACGCAGGACAGCAGCTTCAATTCCGCAGCACTGACCTGGGTGGCGGCGAACAGGTGGTTGAGCTCGCCGAGGCGATCCACCAGTTGTACACCGTCCAGCCCTTCACTTTGTTGACGCAGCACAGCCGGATCGCTAGCCCCTTGCAGGCTGACCACGGCGGCCACGCCATCACCGTCCCGGCCCAGCCACAGCGAGCGCCAGGCTTCGCCCAGCGGACCGGCCAGCACCTGGTCGATATCGAGGCTCGGCAGGGCGCGCAGGCGGGTCAGTTCGGCTTGCAGGGTTTCCTGCGGGACGCCCGTCGCCAACAGCGGCTGCCAGTGTTGCGGCAGGGCTTCCAGCGCCTCGCGCAAGCGGGCCTGGTCGGCATTGCTGGCCAGCAACTGGTTCAGGGCCATGTAGCCCTTGAGATGGCCTTCGGCGACCTGGGTATCGAGGCGTTGCCCCAGTGCTGCCAGGCGTTCCAGCAACTGTTGCTGGTCGGCGGCGCGCACCAGGTAGAACTGGCTGGTGGGCTGGTAGCCGGTGATCCGCGCCACGGCTTTCGCCTCGTCCAGCAGCACCGGCGAGCTGCCGACCCACTGGCGCACATCATTGCGGTTTTCCAGATGCCACAGCCCCCCGGCGCAGAAGGCCAGGAGCAGCACGGTCAGCACCGGCGTCGGCACTCGCTTGAGCAAGCGCAGGCGCAGGTTCACCAAGGTCTCGGCAATGCGCAGCGGCCATTGCGCCGGTTGCAGCTCGACCTTGCCGAGCAGCGCCGGCAGCAGGCACACCGAGCTCAGGTAGGCACCGATCAGCCCGGCGGCGGAGAAGGCGGCGATCTGGGTCAGCGCCGGGAACGGCGTGAAGCCCAGGGCCAGGTAGCCGATGCAACTGGTGGCCAGGCTCAGGCTCAGCCCAGGCAGGGTCTTGCGCACCGCCTGCCAGGTGTTCCACGGGCGCAGGCTCCAGCTCTTCGACAGGAAATGCAGCGGGTAGTCCACCGCCACGCCGATCAGGCTGGAGCCGAGCACCAGGGTCATCACATGCATCTGGCCGAACAGGGCGATGCAGGCGGTGGCGCCGAACAGCATGCCCACCAGCACCGGAACGAAGGCCAGCAGCACGCGGAAGCGGCGGAAGGCGAGGAACAGCAGGGCGAGGATGCCGAGGGTGGCACCGCCGCCGATCCAGGTCATTTCCCGGCTGGCCTGGCGCTGGCCGTCGGCGGCGTAGAGCAGGCCGCTGGCGGCGAGCAACTGGCCGTCCTGTTGCGCGGCTTCGTTGCGGGCTTGCTGCAACAGGTCGGCGACCCGCACCGGCAGCTTCATGTCGAAGGCGTTGCCTTGGGTGCGGGCGCGCAGCAGCACCCAGTATTTATCGTCGGCTTTCGCCAGCAGCGCGCCGCTGGCGGTATCCAGCTCGACCGCGACCGGCCGTGGCTGGCTGTTCTGGATGCGCCCGGTCAGGCCCAGCCAGTCGTCCTGGCTGGACACCAGGCTGAAGCCGGCGAAGGGATCGAACAGGCTTTGCAGGCGCTGCTGGACGAAGACGTCGGGGTGTTCGATCAAGGTGTCGCGATCGGCCTTGGCCAGCATCGCCAGACGCCCTTGCAGCAGTTGCTCGCGCACCGCCTGCAGGTCGGTCTGCAAGCTCCACTGGACCTTCTCGAACAGCCCGCTGGCCTGCCACTGCTGGCCCAGTTGTGCGGCCAGGGCGATGGCCCGGTCGCGCTCGGCATGGCCCACCAGCACCAGCATTTCCCGGTTCAGCGGCTCCTGCATGCGCTGTTCGGCGCGCTTGACCAGGGCGTCCTCGGTGGCGCCGGGGACCAGGGTCATCAGATCCGCCGACAGCGCGCCGCCACGGCTCCACTGCCAGCCGGCCAGGGCCATGACCCCGAGCAGCAAGAGCAGGAACAGGCGTGGCAGCAGGCGCTCAATCGACAAGGTCGTGGCGCTCCGCGTCGCTCAGGCTGGCGCTGATACTGGAAGGCATGCGCAGCACAGTGCTGTCGCCCTGGGTTTCCTTCAGCTCGATGCGATCGACGAACTGGCCGCCATGGATCTCGATGCGCTCGAAGATCTGCTTGAGCACCAGCGAGCGCGGGGTCAGGTCAAGTTTCCAGTCCTTGGCGTCGCCTTGCAGGGCCAGCTCGAAATCCCGCTCCAGGCCGCTGCTGTCGCCTTGCAGCACGGCGAAGAACAGCTTGTTCTGTTCGGTCCCGGCGGTGCGCGTCGGAATGACCTGCCAGCCGGAGGCATCGCGGCGGGCAATGCCGGTGGCATTGAGGCGGTAGTCCTGTTTCAGCGGGGTTTGCAGCAGCCACAGCAGGCCGTGGTCGCGGGCGAGGACGAACTGGCCGTTGCTGACCAGCGGCTGGGGCAAGGCGCGCAGGTGCTTTTCCTGGATAAACGGGCCCTTGATCACCTCCGGTTCGCTCAACTGCTTGCGCAGCTCTTCCAGGCCGAAGGCGTGGGCCAGCCCGCAGCACAGCATCAGGCCGAGGGACAGCAGCAGGCGACTCATGGCAGCACCTTCTGTACGGCGTCGAGCATCACCTGGGGCGAGGCCAGCTGCATCTCGCGGCTGGCGATATGCACGGCGACCTGCACCGAGCTGGCCCGGGTCATGCGTTCGCCGGTGACCGCGTCGCTGATCAGGTAGTTGATCTTCAGGCGGTTCTCCCACTCCACCAGGCTGGCGCGCACTGTCAGACGCTGGCCGAAGGTGGCGCCGCGGATGTAGCGCAGTTGCAGGTCGATCACCGGCCAGGCATAGCCGGACTCCTGCATCTGCACGTAGTTGTGGCCGAGGTGGTCGAGCAGGGCGCAGCGCGCCACTTCCAGGTACTTGACGTAGTGCCCGTGCCAGACCACCAGCATGCTGTCGACGTCGAAGAACGGCACCAGCACCTCGGTATCGACGTGGAGAACCCCCTGACTACGCATGCAGCCTCCAGTGTTGTTCGGCGATGCGTTGCAGGCAGTGGCGCAGGTCGCGTTCCAGGGCGCGGTCCTCGATAACCGGAGCGAAGTCGTCGAGCAGGGCGCGGTGCATCTCGTCCAGGGCCGGCGGCAGCGGCCGCGCATCGGCTTCGCGGCTGCGCAGCCAGACACCCTGGTTGGCCGCCAGCAGGGTCGCGGCGGCGACCTGTTCGGTCAGCTCCAGCACGCGCAGGGCGTCGCGGGCGGCGATGGTGCCCATGCTCACCTTGTCCTGGTTGTGGCACTCGGTGGAGCGCGAGAACACGCTGGCCGGCATGGTGTTTTTCAGGGCCTCGGCGGTCCAGGCGCTGGCGCCGATCTGCACGGCCTTGAAGCCGTGGTTGATCATCGCCCGGTCGGCCGGGGCGCCGGACAGGTTGCTCGGCAGGCCGTGGTTGTAGCGCACGTCCACCAGCAGGGCGAGCTGGCGGTCGAGCAGGTCGGCAACGTTGGCCACCAGGTTCTTCAGGCTGTCCATGGCAAAGGCGATATGCCCGCCGTAGAAGTGCCCGCCGTGCAGGACGCGCTCGGCATCGCCGTCGATGATCGGGTTGTCGTTGGCGCTGTTCAGCTCGGTCTCGATAAAGCCGCGCAGCCAGCCCAGGCTGTCGGCCAGCACGCCCAGCACATGGGGCGCGCAGCGCAGCGAGTAGCGGTCCTGCAGGCGGTGCAGCGGTGCGGTCGGCGCATCGATGGCCAGGTCCTGGCGCAGCCAGGCGGCGACCTGGGTCTGCCCCGGGTGCGGCTTGGCGGCGAACAGGCGCTCGTCGAAGTGCTCCGGGTTGCCTTGCAGGGCCACCACGTTCAGCGCGGTGATCCGCGTGGCCAGCTTCAGCAGGTAGTCGGCGCGGGTCCAGGCCAGGCAGGCCAGGCCGGTCATTACCGCGGTGCCGTTCATCAGTGCCAGGGCCTCTTTCGGGCGCAGCACCAGCGGCTCCCAGCCCAGCTCGCGGTGTACATCGGCGGACAGCCGACGCTCGCCGCGATAGACCACTTCACGCTCGCCGGACAGGGTCGCGGCCACATAGGACAGCGGCGTCAGGTCGCCGCTGGCGCCCACCGAGCCTTCCTCCGGGACCACCGGCAGGATGTCGTGCTCGATAAAGGCGTGCAGGCGCTCCAGCAGCTCGACGCGCACCCCGGACACGCCGTGGCACAGCGACTGCAGGCGGGCCGCCAGCAGGGCGCGGGTGGAGGGCGCATCGAACACCCGGCCCAGGCCGCAGCCGTGGAAGGTGAACAGGTGCTTGGGCAGTGCCTCGACATGCTCCAGCGGCACTGCGACCACGCAGGAATCGCCGTAGCCGGTGGTCACCCCGTAGATCACCCCTTCCTTGTCCAGCAGGGTGTCGAGGAACTGCGCGCCACGGGCGATGCGCGCGCGGTAGTCGGCGTCGTCCTGCAGACGGGTCCCGACCTGGCGCTGGGCCAGGGCGTGGATGGCTTCGATGGAAAGCGGCGACTCGCCGAAGGTTACGGACTCACGCGGTTGCATCGTCATCGGTCTTCCAGAAAGGGTAGAAGTTGAACCATTGCTGCGGCGCTTGCAGGCAGTAATGGCCGAGGCGCTCGGCGTAGCGCGCGGCATGCTCGGCGATCACCTGGTCGCGCTGGCTGCGGCGCCACTCCACGGCGGCGGTGAAGGGTTCGAGGGTGACCTGGTAACGCCCCTGGCGCTTCAGGCAGAACAGCAGATTGACCGGGCACTTGAGCAGCCCGGCCAGCAGCCATGGCCCCTGCGGGAAGGCTGCCGGGTGGCCGAGGAAGTCCACGGTCACGGTGCGCGCGCCGTGCAGCGGCACGCGGTCGCCGGCGATCGCCAGCCACTCGCCGCGCTCCAGGCGCTGGCTGAGCTGGAGCATGGTCGCCGGATCCAGCTCGCTGACCTGGATCAGCCGCAGGTTGGTCGCCCCGGCCTCGCCGAGCAGGCGGTTGAAACGCTCGGCATGGCGGGTGTGCACCAGCACGTTCATGGTCACCTGCTGGCCCATCTCGGCCAGGGCCCGGCACACCTCGAGGTTGCCCAGGTGCGCGCCCACCAGCATCTGCCCGCGCTCGGCGCGCAACTGGCTGTGCAACTGGCCGGGGTCGTTGATCTCGATCTGGTCCAGGCCGAGCTTGCCATTCCACACGTCGAGCTTGTCCAGCAGGGCGTCGGCGAAAGCCATGAACTGGCCGAACACGCGGCGGGTGGTCGGGCGCAGCGCCGGCTGGCCGCTCCACTCGGCGAGGTTGTGCTGGTAGGTACGCGCCGCGTCACGGGCACGGCGGCCGAACAGGAAAAAGTACAGGACGATGCCATACAGCACCGGGCTGAGCAGGCGCCGGCCGAGCAGCTTGATACCGAACGCGGTGAGCTTCATCAGCATGAAGCTGCCGCGCTCCTCGTGCGCTGCCCAGTGTTGTTCCTGGTTGCTCATGCCGTCAGCCGCCGCCAGAGGATCGCCGGGGCGCGCAGCAACATGCCGAAGAACAGCTTGGTGTGCATCTTCGAGATCAGCGCGTTGTCGTGGAACAGGCGGAAATGCGAAAGGCCGTCCTGCGGGTAATGCACCTTGGTCGGCAGCCAGCGCATCGGCTGGTTGCGCCACGACAGGCGCACCAGCACCTCGGGGTCGAAGTCCATGCGCTTGCCCAGGTCCACCCTGTCGATCAGGGCCAGGACCGGCGGCAGCGGGTAGACGCGGAAGCCGCACATCGAATCGGGAATCTTCAGCGACAGGCTGTTGATCCACACCCACACGTGGGTCAGGTAGCGGGCATACAGGCGGCCCTTGGGCACGCTGGCGTCGTACTGCGGATAGCCGCAGATCAGCGCCTCGGGGTGCGCGCGGGACTGTTCGAGGAAGCGGGCGACATCGGCCAGGTCATGCTGGCCGTCGGCGTCCACCTGCAAGGCGTGGCTGAAGCCGAGGCGGGATGCCTCGCGCAGGCCGGCCATGACCGCGCCGCCCTTGCCCTGGTTGACTGGCAACTGCACCAGCCAGGTGTCCGGCTGCTCCGCCAGTTGGCGCAGCACCGCCGCGCAGGACGGGCTGCTGGCGTCGTCCACCAGCACGCAGGGCAGCCCGGCGGCGCGCAGGTCGGCGACCACCGCAGGCACCGCCAGTTCGTGGTTGTAGACCGGGATCACTGCACAGGGCTTGTTCATTGCGCCGCCTCCAGCAGGATGCGGCCACTGGAGCAGGGTGCGCCGTCGCAGGTGTAGGCGAAGTACAGCTTGCCGCGCTCGACGTCGAAACGCAGGGTCAGCAGCAACTGGTCACCGGGGCGTACCAGTTGCTGGAACTTCAGCACTTCCATGCCGGCGAAGCGCCGCGGCTGGTCGAGCAGCGGCTGGCCGAGGGCGATGGCCCAGTCCACCTGGACCACGCCGGGCAGCACCGGGGTCTTGGGGAAGTGGCCGTTGAAATAGGCGAGGTCGCCGGAAATGACCAGGTCCAGGTGCAGTTCGCCGTCCACCTGCTTCTCGCCGATCACGTCCGGGCCGGTCGGGCGCGGTGCCATCAGCAGGCTGTCCACCAGCGATTGCGGCAGCTTGCCTTGCGCGGTGTACGGCAGTTGCCGCAGCAGGCGCCAGCGGCGCGGCAGGGCCAGGGCTTCGCAGTGTCCGGCCAGATGCCCGCGCAGGGCTTCGGTGACGGCGCGGCGGCCCTGGTTGCGCAGGGCATGCAGGCCCTTGCCGCTGAGTTGCAGCAGGGCGCCGATGGAGGCGCGGTTGCCGTGGATCACGCCGAGGCGCGCGTCTTCTACCCAGGGGTGTTGCACCAGGGCCTGTTCCAGCATCGGCAGGGCGATGCGCTTTTCTTCCAGCTTGACGATGCGGTCGAGGCGACCGAGCAGGCGGAAGTGGCCATTGCCGTCGAAGCTCACCGCGTCGGCGCTTTCTTCGATATGCCCGGCGGGCAGGTAGGGCGACTCGATGCACAGCGCGCCGTCGTCGTTCTGGCTCAGGCGGATCCCGGCGAACGGCTGCCACAGGCTGTCGCCCTGGCGCCAGGCGATGCCGCCGGTTTCCGAGCTGCCGAGGATTTCCGTCGGCCACTGGCCAAGGCGCTGGTGCAGCTCGCGGGCGGCCTCGGCGGGCAGTTCGCCGCCGGAGGAAAACACCCGGCTGACTTGGCTCAGGGCCGGCCAGTCGAGGTTGTCGCCCATGCGCTTGAGCAGCGCCGGGCTGGCCACCCAGGCGAAGGCCGGGTGTTCGCGGCTGGCCCGTTGCAGGTCCTCGGGGAAGGGCAATTGGCGGCGCACGAAGCTGCGCCCGGCGCACAGCGGCCAGAGCACGCGGAACAGCAGGCCGTAGATATGCTGGGTAGCGACGCTGCCGATGATGCAGGCATTGCCCAGTTCCGCGCCCCACAGGGCTTCGAGGTTGTTGACCTCGTTGGCCAGTTGGCGCAGGCACTTGTCGATGCGCTTGGGCGCGCCGGTGGAGCCGGAGGTGCACAGGCTCAGGCGGCAGGCGTCGAGGTCCAGGTCGGCCGGGGCCAGCGGTGCGGCGAACAGCTCGGCCGGGCGCTGGTCCTGCTCGCTCAGCCACAGGTCGACCTCGGCGTCCCAACGCTGGCGGGTCTGGGCTTGCAGGTCGGCCGGCAGCAGCACCTCGACCCCGGCACGCCAGGCGCCGAGCAGGGCCACCGCCAGTTCGGCGGCGTCTTCCAGGTAGATGGCCAGGCGCTTGATGCCGCGCGCCTGCAAACCAGCGGCCAATCGAAGGGCCTGTTCGCCAAGTTGCCGATGATCCAGCGCCGGGGCGTGGCTGACCAGGCGCGCGCCCTCGGTCGGCCACAGCATCTGCTCAAGGTTGATCCATTTCATGAGCGTCCTCGCACGCGTTGTCTTATCAGCCATTCGATGGCGAACAGCAGGCCCATCACGCCGTAGGCGATCAGGCCGTTGTAAAGGGTCCACCAGGCCAGCGGCGCCCACAGGGTCAAGGCGGCGGCGACCAGGCCGTTGGCCAGGAAGAAGGCGCACCACGCCTGGGTTACCCGGCGCGTGTAGCGCACCGCCCTGGGCGGCAGGTCCGGGTCCGTCAGGCGCGCCAGGCGCTCGGCCACCGGCATGCCGAACTTCAGGCTGGAGCCGAACAGCGCGAGCATGAAGGCGCTGATCAGCACCGGGTACCAGCGCAGCAGGGCCGGGTCGTCGAACAACGCCAGCAGCACGCAGAAGGCGATGGCCACCAGGGCCATCCAGCGTCCGCCGGGGTTGCGCGGCTGGGTCAGCGCCCGGGCCAGCCACAGGCCGCCGAGCAGCAGGCCGAACTGCCACGGCTTGAAGTGGGCCATGCCGAAATGCACCGCGAACGGGTAACCCAGGCCGGCCACAACCAGCCCGAGCCCGATCAGCCGTTTCATGCCGCGGTGTTGACCAGGCGGAATACCGCTTCGACCACGTCGTTGACGGTACGCACGGCCTTGAATTCCTCGGCGGCGATTTTCTTGCCGGTCTGGCGCTTGATGTGGTCGATCAGGTCGACGGCGTCGATGCTGTCGATTTCCAGGTCGTCATACAGATTGGCGTCGAGGGTGACGCGTTCGGCGTCCAGTTCGAACAGTTCGACCAGGGCGTCGCGCAGGGTGTTGAAGATGTCTTCGCGGGTTTGCATGGGGCGTGTCTCAGGCGGCCTGTTTGGCGGTAACGAAGGCGGCGAGGCTCGCCACGTTGGTGAAGTGCGAGCGGGTGTCCTTGGCGTCGGCGTCGATCTTGATGCCGTAGCGCTTCTGGATCGCCAGGCCGAGTTCGAGGGCGTCCACCGAGTCGAGGCCCAGGCCTTCGCCGAACAGGGTCTGCTCGTCGCCGATATCGTCCGCGCTGATGTCTTCCAGGCCGAGGGCCTCGATGATCAGGTCCTTGATGTCATGGTTAAGTTGGGGATTGCTCATCTGCTGCGAGCTCCTTGATGAAGTACTGGTGCAAGTGGTCGTTGAGTTTGCGCGAGGCCTGCGGGGCCGGGCCCTGGCTGGCGAAGACCTGTGGGTCGATATCGCCGCCGACCCGCAAGGTGAAGTGCACGCGGCGGTCGGGGATGCGGTACCAGGGCTCGCATTTGGTCAGGGTGGTCGGGTTGACCTTGATCGTTACCGGGGTGATCACCCGTGCGCCGCGCAGGGCGATGGCCGCCGCGCCACGGTGGAAGGACGGCGCCTGGCCCGGGTCGGTGCGCGTGCCTTCGGGGAAGATCACCAGGGTCTGGCCGCTTTGCAGCGAATCGACGGCGGCGTCGAGCATGTCCATGCTGCCGTCGTTGCTGATGTACTGCGCCGAACTCACCGGGCCGCGGGTGAAGGGGTTGCGGAACAGGCTCTGCTTGACCACGCAGTTGCTCTGGCGCACCAGGCCGATGAGAAACACCACGTCGATCAGCGACGGGTGGTTGGCGATGATCATCTGCCCCGGCCGGCCCAGGCGCTCGGCGCCTTCGACTTCATAGGTGAGCACGCCGCAGGCGGCCATGAAGCGGATAAAGCGCCAGAACAGCCAGCTGATGGTGTAGCGCGCCCGTTGTCGGTGACGCAGGCTATCGCCGGGCAGGCAGGCGAGCAGGGGGAACACCAGCAAGCGCAGGCACAGCCCGCCGAGCCCGAACAGCAGGAAGCTCAGGGCGGTGGCCAGCAGACGCCAGAGCCAGGCGTCGCGCCGGGGGCGGCTCAGGCCTTGCGTTGCCAGTTCCATGTGCGGTCCTTCAGGGTGTGGGTCCAGGTCGAACGCTCGTCGAGCAGGTTGCGCAACCAGCTCAGGGCGTGGGGTTCGGTGGCGGGGGCAGCCTTGTCGCCATCCAGGGACAGGCACCAGTCATCGCCAGGGGTCAGCAGCAGGCCGAGGGCGTAGTCGCAGGGAACGTCGTCGATCCACGGGCTGTAGACGTCGGGCGGGGATTCTTCGGCAACGATCAACAGCACCGCCGGGGCGCCATCCTGGAGCAGGCCGGCTGCTTCCACCACGGCGTGCTCGAAACCGTCGCCTTCGGCGGCGATCGCGGTCATTTCGGCGGTTTCGCCCCGCAGGATCGACCACAAGCCGATCACCGCGTTGTGCACCGACAGGCTGAACTGGGTAGGCGAGAGCGGCTGGGCGGCGGCGAGGTCGCTGAGGATCTCGAAGGTGCGCGGGGTCTCGCCATGACGGGAGACGAACACCAGCGGCAGTTGTTCCAGTCCCTCGGCCAGCGGCCAGCCCACGGCAAAGGCCATGCGTGCCAGGCGGCTGAGGCGGCGGCGCTGCATGGCGGGCAGGAACGAGACATCCGGCGACGCTTCGCCTTCATCGATCCGGCACTCGCCCTGACTCCACTCGCGCCATTGCGCAGCCGTCTGGAGGCCAGGCGCCCAAGCGCGCCACTGACTGATATTGAATGTGATCAAGATGTGTATCTCGCCCTGAGGGACTTCCATGCCGAGGGGGACTCGGAGCAACGGCCTGCGGGCGAAATCGCCGAGTACCGGGCATTATCCCGGTGCAAGGGGGCCGTCGTAAACAAAGTATTGCTATTGATTACGGAACCGGATGCGTGCAGCAGACCTCTGATTGGCCCGCGCATTTCGCCTGGCAGTGCTTTCCCGATAAACGGTGTGCACCTGTTGTCGGTCGCTTTTGCCAACACTTGAGCTTTTCAGCGCTGGTCAATCCTGCGGGGTGAACACATACTCGGTCATTCTTTGAAACACGGAGGTCTTGCCATGCGGCGCGTGGTGTTCAATCAGAAAGGCGGCGTCGGCAAGTCCAGCATCGCCTGCAATCTCGCGGCGGTCAGTGCCAGTGAAGGCTACCGCACCCTGTTGATCGACCTGGATGCCCAGGCCAACTCCACCCAATACCTCACCGGGCTGACCGGCGAGGACATCCCCATGGGGATCGCCGACTTCTTCAAGCAGAGCCTGTCGTCCGGGCCGTTCGCCAAGAAGAACAAGGTGGACATCTACGAGACCCCGTTCGACAACCTGCACGTGGTCACCGCCACCCCGGAGCTGGCCGACCTGCAGCCCAAGCTCGAGTCCAAGCACAAGATCAACAAGCTGCGAAAGTTGCTCGATGAGCTGGACGAGGATTACGACCGGATCTACATCGACACCCCGCCGGCGTTGAATTTCTATGCGGTTTCCGCGTTGATCGCCGCTGATCGCGTGCTGATTCCCTTCGACTGCGACAGCTTCTCGCGCCAGGCGCTGTATGGCCTGCTCTCGGAAATCGAAGAGCTGAAGGACGACCACAACGAAGAGCTCAAGGTCGAGGGCATCGTGGTCAATCAGTTCCAGCCCCGTGCCAGCCTGCCGCAGCAGATGCTCGACGAACTGCTCGCCGAGGGCCTGCCGGTGCTGCCGGTGTACCTCAACAGCTCGGTGAAGATGCGTGAGTCACACCAGGCCAGCCTGCCGCTGATTCACCTGGAACCGCGGCACAAGCTGACCCAGCAGTTCGTCGAACTGCACTCGCTGCTCGAAGAAAACGCCTAGATCCCCTGCGTGCGCAGCCACTCCAGCAACTGCTGGAGTGGGAAGGCGCCGCTCTGCCGCGCGACTTCCCGGCCGTTCCTGAACAGGATCAGGCTGGGGATCGAGCGGATATTCAATTGGCCAGCCAGTTCGCGGTTGGCTTCACTGTCCAGTTTCGCCAGCCGGCAGCGCCCGGCCAGTTGTTTCGCCGCCTGTTCGAAGATTGGCGCGAAGGACTTGCACGGTCCGCACCAATCGGCCCAGACATCGATCAGCAACGGCAGATCGCCCTTGATCTGGCTGGCGTAGTCGGCTTGTTTCAATTCGAAGGGTTTGTCCAGCAGGACGGCTTGCTTGCAGCGGCCGCATTTCGGGCTGTCGCCGAGGCGCTCGGCGGGCAGGCGGTTGAGGCCGTTGCAGTGGGGGCAGGGGATCAGCAGTGGGTCGGTCATGGGGATTGGGTCCGGGAGCGGTGGTGACTGGGTATGTGGCGGTGTGCCTTGATCTTTTCAATGGTATCGAGGGCCTCATCGCTGGCAACGCCAGCTCCCACAGGTACCGAGTGCACCGCCGATCCTTGTGGGAGCCGGCGTTGCCGGCGATGAGGCCCGGAAGGGCACCACATCAGCCAGGGCTCTTGTACAAAATGTCAAATAAACCCAGGAAAGTTCACCGATCTCCGACTTTCTTGTAGGCAATTTCCCAAGCATACTCCGCCACCGTGCCAGCTGTTGCGCCCTATGGAAACGCTGCCTACTCTTCGGCGGTCGTTGATTCCCAACGATCGGCTTTGACAGGCCGGAAAGATACGGTGCGCGGCTGTGCTTATGGCAGCTGTGCGCGTGGGCACCTATTGGTGCGCCGGGTTCTCCGTATCCCTGGTCTGTCAACCCGCGTACAGCTGCCACCCATTTGTTTGACAGCAAATTCGTGGCGGCTCCACCGATACGGAGTAATCATGAAAAAGCTCGTCCCCGATCCACCCGTCCTCTGCGTCGGCCCCGGTCTCTCCCATGAAGAAGCCATCCGCAGGGCTGAAGAACACCTCAAGAAAGCCATCACCAACATCTGCTACCTGCCGTGCCATGCCAGCCTGGAGCACCAGGGCATGCTCAGCGGGGCGATGCTGGATCTGAAGATATCCAGGGCATTGCTGACCGTTGCACTGGCCAAGTCACCGGTGACTGTTCCGGTTTGACCTTGAGGGCCTCATCGCTGGCAAGCCAGCTCCCACAGTGACCGCGTCAGGCGCAGATTTCATGGTTGGCCCAGAAACCTGTGGGAGCTGGCATTGCCAGCGATGAGGCCCGCAAGATAGATGTTGAGGCAGATGGCCTCATCGTCGGCAATGCCGACTCCCACAGGGTCCCGGGTCAGTCACATTATCTGTGCTCGGCGCGATCCCTGTGGGAGCTGGCTTGCCAGCGATGGCGGCCGAAAGAACTCAGGAGGAACAACTGATCTCCAGATGTTTCCCCCACTCCGGCGGCCGCTCGGCATAGGCCTGCATCCCGTCCTGTTCCTCGAATGGCCGGGTCAGCATCTGGTGCAGCCGCCGCACTTCGGAGAAGTCCCCACCCTCTGCCGCTTCGATGGACCGCTGCGCCAGGTAGTTGCGCAGCACATACAGCGGGTTGACCGCATGCATCCGCTCCCGCCGCCCATCAGCATTGCCCGGCTCGCGCTGCACCCGCGTCAGGTAGTCCGCCGCCCATTGGTCGAAACCACCCAGTTCGACGAAATCATCCCGCACCACCCGCAATGCCTGCTCCACCGCCTGGTCACCCAGCTTGCGGAAGAACAGGTTGTAGTCCACCGCCCCCGGCTGCATCAGGCTGAGCAGGCGCTGGATCAGTACCTTGTCGCCATCCTCCGCCGTGGTCAGGCCGAGGCGGCGGCGCATCAGGTCGAGGTAGTGGGCTTCGTACAGCGGCAGGAACAGGCCGAGGCTTTCCTGCAGCGCCTCGACACTGATGAACGGTGTCAGCGCCTGGGCCAGGGCGCTGAGGTTCCAGTGGGCGATCGGTACCTGGTTGCTGTAGCTGTAGCGCCCCTGGTCATCCGAGTGGTTGCAGATGAAGCCGGCGTCGAAGTCGTCGAGGAAGGCATAGGGCCCGAAGTCGAAGGTGATGCCGAGGATCGACATGTTGTCGGTGTTCATCACCCCATGGCAGAAGCCGTAGGCCTGCCATTTGCCGATCAGCTCGGCATTGCGTTCGACGATGGTGCGGAACATCGCCAGGTACGGCTCGTCAGCCTCGCGACACTCGGGGAAATGCAGGTTGAGCACATGCTCGGCAAGAATGCGCTGCTGCTCCGGCTGACGGGTGTAGTAGAAGTATTCGAAATGACCGAAACGGATATGGCTCGGCGCCATGCGCAGCAGCATGGCGGCGGTTTCCTTGCGTTCGCGCCATACCGGCGTGCTCGACCCGATCACGCACAGCGCACGGCTGCTGGGAATGCCCAGGGCGTGCAGGGCTTCGGAAGCGAGGAATTCGCGGATCGACGAGCGCAGCACCGCGCGGCCATCGCCCATGCGCGAGTAGGGCGTCTGCCCGGCGCCCTTGAGGTGCAGGTCCCAGGACTGGCCGGCGTCGTTGCGCACTTCGCCCAGCAACAGGCCACGGCCATCCCCCAGGCGCGGGTTGTAGGAGCCGAACTGATGCCCGGAATAGACCATCGCCCGCGGCTCGGCCTCGGACCATAGCTTGTGCCCGCCGAACAGCTCGGCGAATACCGGCGACTGCGCCTCGGTGGGCTCCAGGTCGAGCAGGGCCATGGCCGATTCGCTGGCCACCACCAGTTGCGGGTCGTCGATCGGCTCCGGCAGCACCGAGGTGGAGAACGCGTCGCCCAGGCGGGCGAAGCGGTTGTCGAAGGTCAGTTCGTCGAGGCCTTTCACGGGCGACTCCTTACGGCTTGGACGTGTCGTCGGGTTTGGGCAGGACGAGGGCGTCCGATGGGATCAGCTGCTTCTTGTTACCCGCGGTGTCCATGATGAACACCTCCACCTGGCGCACGGAGATCTTGATGTTGTGCGCCTTGAACTCACGGTTGATATAGCGGTTGAGCTCGTCGAGGGTCGGGTTGCGGTCGCCGAGGTCGCGCACGTGCATGCGCAGCTCATGGTCCAGCGAGCTTTCGCCGAAGTTGAGGAAGTACACGATCGGCTCCGGATCCTTGAGCACCCGCGGGTTTTCCCGGGCGCCCTTGAGCAGCAGCTCGCGCACCAGGTCGAGGTCCGAGCCGTAGTCGATGCCGAGCTTGAGGGTGACCCGGGTGACCGTATCGGTCAGCGACCAGTTGATCAACTGGCCGGTGATGAAGGTCTTGTTCGGGACGATGATGTCCTTGCGGTCGAAGTCGGTGATGGTGGTGGCGCGGATGCGGATCTTGCTCACCGTGCCCGACAGGTTGCCGATGGTGATGGTGTCGCCGATCCGTACCGGGCGCTCGAACAGGATCATGATCCCGGAGATGAAGTTGGCGAAGATCTCCTGCATGCCGAAGCCGAGGCCCACCGACAGTGCGGCCACCAGCCACTGCAACTTGTCCCAGCTCACCCCGAGGGTCGACAGGGTGGAGACGAAGCCGACCCCGACGATGATGTAGGAGAGCAGGGTGGTGGTGGCGTAGGCGCTGCCCTGGGCCAGGTCGAGCTTGGACAGCACCAGCACTTCCAGCAGGCCCGGCAGGTTGCGCGCCAGGGCCAGGGTGATGCCGACGATGACCAGGGCGCCAAGCAGGTCGCCGAGGCTGATCGGCACCATGCTGGCGGTGGCGCCGGTGCCGCTGGTGTATTCGTACAGGGTGAAGTTGTTCAGGTACGAGAACACGCTGATCAGGTCGGACCAGACCCAGTACAGGGCGACCAGGAAGCCGCCGAGCAGGGCCAGGCGGATCAGGCGCAGGGATTGCTGGTTGACCTGCTCGATGTCCAGGGTCGGCTCTTCCACCGGCACTTCGCCGTCCAGCCCTTCCTTGGCCTGCTGGCGCTTGGCCAGGGCGCGCTGGTAGGCCAGGCGCCGTGCGGCCACGGCCAGGCCGCGGACGAAGGTGGCTTCGATCACCAGCCAGAACATCAGCAGGTACAGGGTGTCGATCAGGCGGTCGGTGAGTTTCAGCGCGGTGTAGTAGTAGCCGAAGCACACGGCGACGAACAGGGCGATCGGCAGCGCGGTAAAGGCCACGCCCACCGCCTTGCGGAACAGCGAGGTGTTGCGGTGGGTCGGGCTGCTCAGCAGCAGGCGGCTGAGCAGCCAGGCCATCAGCGCGTAGCAGGCCAGCACCACGCCGATGCCGAGCACGTCGTCGGCCAGCGCCGACGGCTGGTGTTCGGCCACCGCGACCACGCCGACCAGGGCCAGCACCACCGCACCCAGGCGGCGGATCCAGCGACGCAGGAACTCCACCTGCGGCTTCTGCCAGCGGAAGTGCAGCTCGGCCACGCCACCCGGGGCCAGTACCCGGTAAGCGGTGTAGAACACCAGCCAGGCCTGGGCGATCTGCCATAGGGCGGCGCCGAGGTTGGCGTTCTGCCCGCGGGCGTCGATCTGCAGGGCGTAGCTGCACAGGGCCAGGAGCAGGGCCAGCGGCAGGGCCAGGAGGATATTGATCAGGATCGCCTGGGGCGTGTGCCACTGGCTGTCGCGCTTGAAGTGACCGACATCGCTGTGCACCTTGCGCAGCTGCGTGTACAGGTAGGTGCGCCGCCAGAGCAGGGCGCCGATCATCAGCAGCAACGGCAGGAACAGCAGCGGTCGCTCCAGCAGGCCGTCGGCCAGCTCGGCGATGCCCGAGCCCCAGGGCAGGCTGGTGACCTGCTTCTGCAAGCGATCGGGCATGGTCCGCAGCCATTCCAGGTCCAGCGGCTTGTTGCTGGGGATCCAGAACATCTGCTCGTCGAGGGTCGCGCGCAGGTTTTGCGCGGTGCTGACCAGTTGCTTCTGGTTCAGTTGCAGGGTGATCGATTCGTTGAGCAAGGCGCTCAACTCGCGGTTCAGCCGCTCCAGCAGGTCGGCGCGGGTGATCGCCACTTCCAGCAGGGCCTTGCGCAGTTCCGGGGTGGCCTGGTCGGCGGTCTGGTTTTCCAGGAGCTTGTCGACGTACTGGCTCGGGCTGCTGATCAGCTCGCGCTGCTGGTTGACCTCGAACTGGTACAGGCGGATATCGGCGATCTGGTCGGCCAGGTCGCGGTCCAGCTTCAGGTGCGGCAGGGCCTGCTTCTGTTTGTAGAGGATCTTCGACAGCAGCAGGCTGCCCTTGAGCACGTTGATCTGCTCGTCCAGGGCCTGGTCGGCCTGGGTCAGGCTGTCGAGTTGCTGCTTGGCCTTGAGGTTCTGCTGGGTGACTTCGTTGAGACGGTCGGTGCTGCGCAGCAGGTAGTCGGAGAGCTTGAGGTTGGCCGCGCTTTCGGTGGCCAGGAGGGTGCTGCCACCGGCCTTCTGCGCTTCCAGGGACTGCTCGGTGACAGTCTTCTGCGACTGGGCCAGGCGCTTTTCGTTGATCAGGGTCTGCAGGTCCTGGATTTCCTGTTCCAGGCGCGCGGCGCGTTCCATCAGCAGGTCGTGCTGGGCGTTGCCGAGGTCTTGCAGCAGGCTGTTGCCGGCCAGTTCCTGGCGGCGCAGCAGGGTCAGGGCGTTGAGCGAGGCCAGTTCGGCGTTGAGCTGGTTGCGCTGGTCGGCGGAGAGGGCCTTGCTGCCGTCCTTGCCGAGCTTGAGGGTGGTGTTGATCTGCTGGGTGCGGGTCTGGTTGATGCCGATCTCGGACTGCGCCCGTTCGGGGCGGGTCTGGGAATTGATGATCAGGCTGTTGGCTTCGGACAGGGATTTTTGCAGTTCGCCCTGTTCGGTGGTGCGTTCGGAGAGCAGTTGCTCCAGCTGCGGCACGCTCTGGCTGGCGTAGCGCTGGGCCACCGGCGCCGGCTTGGTGGCCAGCAGGCGGGCCAGTTCGCGCTGGCTCTCGGTGGTCAGTTTGGGCGCGTCGGCCAGTTGCTGCTTCAGCGCGGCGAGGCGCTTGCTGTAGTCATCACGGCTGGCGAGGAAGCCGAGGGTCTGCTCCAGCACCTGTTGCAGCGCCTTCTGGTCGGCTTCCGGCAGCTTGCGGTCGGCGATCTTGTCGAGGCTTTGCTGGACGCTCTCGGTGCTGGGTGGCTCCGCGGCGAAGGCGGAGGTGAACGACAGGCACAGCCCGAGAAGGGCTGTGCAGGCAAGTGTGCGCAGGGACATAGGCAGAAAGTTCGTACAACCGCAGAGGAAGTTGGAATGAAGTTTAGAGGAACAACCCAGGGCCTGGACGGCTACCTTCGGGGAATTTGATCCCCACTTTCTGAATCTTGTTCCCTTCCATAAGTGCAACAGTCCATGTCGTGTTGTTCCACTCGATCTGGTCACCGACGACTGGCGCGCCCCCGACCTTCTGCTGGATGAAGCGGGCCAGCGGCATATGCGGATCCTGGCCGTCCAGCTGCAGGCCGTACAACGCGGCTACGGCGCCCAGTTCAGCGTCACCTTCGAGGACGAAGTCGCCGAAGAAGCGCAGGTCCAGGCCACGTTGCGGCGCCTGGCTGAACAGCTTGCCGAGGGCCGGCAGGTTGTGTTCGTGGCCGATCACGCAGAGCAGATCGCCCACTTCCAGCACCGTACTACCCGACGGATGGAGCAGTTGCTGGCCACGGAACAGGGCGGCGATACGGGTGCCTTCGGGCATTTTCAGCTCGCGCAGGGCAGCGCCGATGCACCATTTCTCGGCGCCGAGGCGATAGACGAACAGCTCCCACTCGCTGGTGACATGGACTTCCAGGGCCGAACGGGAGATCGGCGCCGGGTCCGGCGGTACGGTCACTTTCAGCAGACGTGCGACCCACGGCAGGCTGGTGCCCTGCACCAGCAGCGAAACCAGCACGATGAAGAACGCCAGGTTGAAGTACAGCTGGGCCTGGGGCAGCCCGGCCATCAACGGGAACACGGCAAGAATGATCGGTACCGCGCCGCGCAGGCCGACCCAGGAAATGAACGCCTTCTCGCGGCCGTGGAAGGCCTTGAATGGCAGCAGGCCGGCAACCACCGACAGCGGCCGGGCGACGAGGATCATCCACAGCGCCAGGGCCAGGGCCGGCAGGGCGATCGGCAGCAGGTCGTGGGGGGTGACCAGCAGGCCGAGGACCAGGAACATGCCGATCTGTGCCAGCCAGGCCATGCCGTCGAGCATATGCAGCATGCCGTGGCGGCTGCGGATCGGCCTGTTGCCGAGGACCAGGCCGAACAGGTAGACGGCGAGGAAGCCGCTGCCGTGCAGGGCGTTGGTCAGGGCGAAGATGACCAGGCCGCCGGCGATCACCAGGATCGGATACAGGCCGCCGGCCAGGTTCATGCGGTTGACCAGTTGCAGCATCAGCCAGCCGCCGCCAAGGCCGAGTACGCCACCGATGCCGAACTCGCGCACCAGGTGCAGCAGCAGGCTCCAGTGCAGGCCGGTCTGGCCGCTGGCGATCATGTCGATCAGGGTCACGGTGAGGAACACCGCCATCGGGTCGTTGCTGCCGGATTCGATCTCCAGGCTGGCACTGACCCGTTCGTTGAGGCCCTTGCCGCCGAGCAGGGAGAACACCGCAGCGGCGTCGGTGGAGCCGACGATGGCGCCGATCAGCAGGCCCTGGATCAGGTTCAGGTCGAACAGCCAGGCGGCGGCCATGCCGGTCAGGCCGGTGGTGATCAGCACGCCAACGGTAGCCAGCGACAGCGCCGGCCACAGTGCCACGCGGAAGCTCGCGACGCGAGTACGCATACCGCCGTCGAGCAGGATGACGGCGAGGGCGAGGTTGCCGACCAGGTAGGCGACCGGATAGTTGTTGAAGATGATGCCGCCACCATCGACCCCGGCGACCATGCCGACGGCGAGGATGATGACCAGAATGGGGATGCCCAGACGCGACGACAGCGAGCTGACCAGGATACTTGCGCCTACCAGCAATGAGCCGATGAGGAACAGGCTGTTGATGGTGCTCGCATCCAAAGGCAGTACTCCGGGGGGACATCGCGGAAAGGAGACCTGATTGATAAGCAGGTCGCGTGCCAACCGATTCTAACCTGATGAATTGGCAGGCTGTAAAGCGTTTCCGCAGATGTAAAAAAGGCACCTGGGTCAGGTGCCTTTTGATGTGTTGCCTGTGCTGGCCTCATCGCCGGCAACGCCGGCTCCCACAGTGACCGCGTGCACCGCAGAACCTTGTGGGAGCTGGCATTGCCAGCGATTAGGCCGGCACTGCCACCATCACACTTCGCGCATGGCCTTGCCCTTCACCGGCGCACCATTGGCGACATAGTACTTGGCAGTACTACGCGCCAGCGGCTGGCGATTGCGGATCTTGTCGGCGATTTTCTCGGCGATCATGATCGTCGTTGCGTTGAGGTTGCCGGTGATGATGATCGGCATGATCGACGCATCGACCACCCGCAGACCTTCCATCCCGTGCACACGGCCCTGGCCATCGACCACCGCCATGTCGTCCTCGCCCATCTTGCACGAGCAGGACGGGTGGAACGCGGTCTCGGCGTGTTCGCGGATGAACTTGTCCAGCTCTTCGTCCGTCTGCACGTGCTCGCCCGGGCTGATCTCGCGGCCGCGGTAGGCGTCCAGCGCCGGCTGGGCCATGATTTCGCGGGTCAGGCGGATGCCGTCGCGGAATTCCTGCCAGTCCTGCTCGGTGGCCATGTAGTTGAACAGGATGCTCGGGTGCTGGCGCGGGTCGCGGGACTTCAGCTGGATCCGGCCGCGGCTTGGCGAACGCATCGAACCCATGTGTGCCTGGAAGCCGTGTTCCTTAACGCCGTTCGAGCCGTTGTAGTTAATCGCCACCGGCAGGAAGTGGTACTGGATGTTCGGCCATTCGAATTCCGGACGGGTACGGATGAAACCGCCAGCCTCGAACTGATTGCTCGCGCCGATGCCGGTGCCGTTGAACAGCCATTCGGCACCGATGGCCGGCTGGTTCCACCACAGCAGCGACGGGTACAGCGACACCGGCTGGGTGCAGGCGTATTGCAGGTACAGCTCCAGGTGGTCCTGGAGGTTCTCGCCGACGCCCGGCAGGTCATGCACTACCGGGATGTTGAAGCTTTCCAGCAGGGCGCGGGCGCCGACGCCGGAGCGTTGCAGCAGTTGCGGCGAGGCGATGGCGCCGGAGCAGACGATGACTTCCTTGCGCGCACGGGCTTCGACGCGCTCTTCGCTGGAGCCGACCAGGTAGGTCACGCCAACGGCACGCTTGCCTTCGAACAGCACGCGGTCGGTCAGGGCGTGGGTGACGATGGTCAGGGTCGGACGCTTCTTGGCAGTGTCCAGGTAGCCGCGAGCGGTGCTGGAGCGGCGGCCGTTCTTGGTCACGCTGCGGTCCATCGGGCCGAAGCCTTCCTGCTGGTAGCCGTTGAGGTCTTCGGTGCGCGGGTAACCGGCCTGCACGCCGGCCTCGACCATGGCGTGGAACAGCGGGTTGTTGCCGGCTTTGGGCGTGGCCACGCTGACCGGGCCTTCGCCGCCGTGGTAGTCGTTCGGGCCGATGTCACGGGTTTCCGCCTTGCGGAAATACGGCAGGCAGTCGAGGTAGGTCCAGTCTTCCAGGCCTGGCAGCTTGGCCCAGCCATCGAAGTCCATGGCGTTGCCGCGGATGTAGCACATGCCGTTGATCAGCGACGAGCCACCCAGGCCCTTGCCGCGACCGCATTCCATGCGGCGGCCGTCCATGTGCGGCTCCGGATCGGTCTCGTAGGCCCAGTTGTAGCGGCGGCCCTGCAGCGGGAAGGCCAGGGCGGCGGGCATCTGGGTACGGAAGTCGGCGCGGTAGTCCGGGCCGCCGGCTTCCAGCAGCAGGACGGTGACGCCTTCGTCTTCGGTCAGGCGGGTGGCCAGGGTGTTACCGGCCGAGCCGGCACCGACGATGATGTAGTCGAAAATATGCGAGGACATGTTCTGTTCCCTCTTGGGCGGGCAGGTGGGAAAGCGGGGAGGCGCCCGGTCGGCAGGGACCGGGCGCGGCTACAACGGGCGGCTTAGAACACCGAGTTGTAGTTGCCCAGCTCGACCTGGACCGACTTGATGCGGGTGTACTGGGCCAGCGAGCTGACGCCGTTCTCGCGGCCGACGCCGGATTGCTTGTAGCCACCGACCGGCATTTCCGCCGGCGACTCGCCCCAGGCGTTGATCCAGCAGATACCGGCTTCCAGCTTGTGGATGATGCGGTGGGCGCGGGCGATGTCGTTGGTGCACACGCCGGCGGCCAGGCCGTATTCGGTGTCGTTGGCGCGGCGGATCACTTCTTCTTCGGTTTCGTAGCTGAGGATGCTCATTACCGGGCCGAAGATCTCTTCCTTGACGATGGTCATGTCGTCGCGGCAGTCGGTGAACACGGTCGGCGCAACGAAGGCGCCCTTGGCGAATTCACCTTCGGTCAGACGCTCGCCGCCGCACAGGACGCGGGCACCTTCTTCCTTGCCCTTGGCGATGTACGACAGGACGCTTTCCATGTGCGGGAAGCTGACCAGCGGGCCGAAGTTGGTGTTCTCGTCTTCCGGGTTGCCGACGCGGATGCGGGCGACACGTTCAACGATCTTCGCTTCGAAAGCAGCTTTCATCGATGCCGGAACGAACACGCGGGTGCCGTTGGTGCAGACCTGACCGGAGCTGTAGAAGTTGGCCATCATGGCGATGTCGGCCGCTTTATCCAGGTCGGCGTCTTCGCAGATGATCAGCGGCGACTTGCCGCCCAGTTCCATGGTCACTTCCTTCAGCGACGAGCTGGAGGCGCTGGCCATGACCTTCTTGCCGGTGGTGGTGCCGCCGGTGAAGGAGACTTTCTCGATGCGCGGGTGCTCGGTCAGCCAGGTGCCGACTTCGCGGCCGCTGCCGGTCAGGACGTTGAACACGCCGTCCGGCAGGCCGGCTTCGGTGTAGATCTCGGCCAGTTTCAGGGTGGTCAGCGAGGTGACTTCGCTCGGCTTGAAGATCATCGCGTTGCCGGCGGCCAGGGCCGGGGCGGATTTCCACAGGGCGATCTGGATCGGGTAGTTCCACGCGCCGATACCGACGGTGACGCCCAGCGGCTCGCGGCGGGTGTAGACGAAGGACGATTCGCGCAGCGGGATCTGCTCGCCTTCGATGGCCGGGATCAGGCCGGCGTAGTACTCCAGCACGTCGGCGCCGGTGACGATGTCGACGTAGCGGGTTTCCGAGTAGGACTTGCCGGTGTCCAGGGTTTCCAGGGCGGCCAGTTCGTCGTTGCGCTCGCGCAGGATGTCGACGGCGCGGCGCAGGATGCGCGAACGCTGCATGGCGGTCATCGCGGCCCAGACTTTCTGGCCGCGCTCGGCGCTTTCCACGGCGCGTTCGACGTCGGCCTGGGTAGCGCGTTGCACATGGGCGAGGACTTCGCCGTTGGCCGGGTTGATGGCTTCGAAGGTGGCATCGCTGCCAGCGTCGACATAACCACCATCAATGTAGAGTTTTTGCGTTTCGAAACGGGCCATAGTGTCCTCGCAAGTGCAATGTGATTTGGCTAGCCGGCGGTCGCTCCCGAATGCTTGCGGGAGGCGGTGCGCGGGGTGGCAGAGGCCTGGGTCTGTGTGTCCGGGCTCGTCTGTTTCGCCAGTTGTAGATCCATGTATTCGTAAGCGATTTGCTGCGCCTGGTTGGTATCGAAGGCGTCTCCCGACAGCGCACCGCGCAGCCACAGACCGTCGATCAACGCTGCCAGGCCGCGGGCCGCGCTGCGTGCTTCGGGCAGCGGCAGGGCACGGCGGAACTGGCAGCACAGGTTGGAATACAGGCGGTGATCGTTGATCCGCTGCAACCTGTGCAAGGACGGCTGGTGCATGCTGGTGGCCCAGAACGCCAACCAGGTTTTCATTGCCGGGCCGTTGACCTGGCTGGCGTCGAAGTTGCCTTCGATGATCACCTGCAGGTGGGCGCGCGGGCTGTTGTCCGTGAGTGCCTGGCGACGGGCGGCGACGCCCTCGCTCAATACCGTCATCAAATACTGCATGGTCGCTGCGATCAGGCCGTTCTTGTCCCGAAAGTAGTGACTGATGATGCCATTCGACACACCGGCCAAACGGGCGATCAGCGCAATGCTGGCGTCCCCCATGCCGACCTGGTCGATAGCCGTCAAGGTGGCTTCGATCAACTGCTGGCGGCGAATGGGTTGCATACCGACCTTGGGCATCTTGCAAATCTCCTCAGGCCTGCGAGCAGACGACAAGCGGCTGACTCGGCGAAGGCCAGTCTATTTTGTTTTGATTGAACGTTCAATCAACAAAGAATAAGCTCTGCGACAATTTGTACCATTGACGGGATTTTGGGCCGGTCAGCGGACACGAATTGGCACCCCGAAAAGACGTTCACCCCCGTAAAACAAGGTTGTTTCACGCGCACAGACGCAACGTTGCACAAATCCTGCCCACGCCTGGAACCGCGTGGCAGAGCCCTCGAGCCGGGGCTTTGGATTGGTGTTCAACGGCATTCGATTAGGGATCACGGTTTTTCAAGGTGCTTTTATAACACCTGTCGCAATAGGGCTATTGCACCAATTGCGCGGGTGGACAGGTCGTTTCACTTTTTCTCACGCACCGCCTGGAGCATCCGTGCAATGAGTTCTGCCTCCCTGATAAAGACCCCCGCCGAGAGGGTCCGGGTCAACAGCGTGGTGTTTTTCACCTCGACGCTGCTGATCCTGTTGTTGACTGCCTTGCTGATCGCAGTTCCCGAAACCGCCGGCCAAGTGCTCGGCCAGGCCCAGGCCTGGCTGTCGCGCAGCTTCGGCTGGTACTACATGCTGGTGATCGGCGGCTACCTGCTGTTCGTCATCGCCATCGCCTTCTCCCGCTACGGCAACCTCAAGCTGGGCGGCAAGGACGACAAGCCGGACTTCAGCTACGGCGCCTGGGCCGGCATGCTGTTTTCTTCGGGCATCGGTATCTCGCTGCTGTACTTCGGCGCGTCCGAGCCGCTGGATCACTACTTCAACCCGCCTGAAGGCGCCCCGGCCAGCCTGGAATCGGCGCGTCACGGCCTGCAACTGACCTTCCTCCACTGGGGCCTGCATGGCTGGGCGATCTACGCCCTGGTCGGCCTCGCCGTGGCTTACTTCGCCTACCGTCACAACCAGCCGCTGGCCCTGCGCTCGGCGCTGTATCCGCTGGTCGGCGAGCGTTGGGTCAAGGGCGCGGCCGGGCACATGGTCGATATCTTCGGCATGTTCGTGACCCTGCTCGGCCTGGTGACCAACCTCGGCATCGGCTCGATGCAGGTATCGTCCGGCCTGGAATACCTGTTCGGCATGGAGCACAACAACACCAACCTGTTGATCGTGATCCTGGTGATGAGCACGGTGGCGACCATCGCCGCGGTGTCCGGTGTGGAAAACGGCATCCGCCGCCTGTCCAACCTGAACATCCTGCTGTTCAGCGGCCTGCTGCTGTTCGTCCTGCTCAACGGCCCGACCCTGCACCTGCTCAACGGCTTCGTGCAGAACATCGGCGACTACCTCAACGGCGTGGTGCTGAAGACCTTCGACCTCTACGTCTACGAAGGCGACGGCGCCAAGTCCGAGCGCTGGCTGGGCCTGTGGACCGTGTTCTACTGGGCCTGGTGGATTTCCTGGGGCCCGTTCGTCGGCATGTTCATCGCGCGGATTTCCCGTGGCCGTACCGTCAAGGAACTGGTCGCTGGCGTCCTGCTGATTCCGCTGGGCTTCACTCTGGCCTGGCTGTCGATCTTCGGTAACACCGCGCTGGACCTGGTGATCAACCAGGGCGCCGTGGAACTGGGCCGCACGGCCCTGGAACAGCCGTCGATGTCGATCTACCAACTGCTGGAGCACTTCCCGGCGGCCAAGATCGTGGTCGGTGTCGCGGTGTTCGTCGGCTTCGTGCTGTTCCTCACCCCGGCCGACTCCGGTGCAGTGATGATGGCCAACCTGTCGTGCAAGGGCGGCAACGTCGACGAAGACGCGCCGCACTGGCTGCGGATCCTCTGGTCGGCAATCATCACCCTGGTCACCGTCGGCCTGCTCTTCGCCGGCAACTTCGAAGCCATGCAGACCATGGTGGTGCTGGCCGGCCTGCCGTTCTCGGTGGTGCTGGTGGTGTTCATGTTCGGTCTGTACAAGGCTATGAAGCAGGATGCCCAGGTCGAGCAGGAGCAGGCCGAACTGGCCGCCCGTGGTCGTCGCGGCTTCAGCGAGCGCCTGAGCCAGCTGGATTTGCAGCCGACCCAGGCGATGGTCCAGCGCTTCATGGACAAGCAGGTCAGCCCGGCACTCAAGGAAGCTGCCGAGCAACTGCGCAGCATGGGCCTGGAAGTGGAAACCCGGGTGGGTCAGTCGCGTTCGTCGATGGGCCTGCGGGTGACCATGGAAGAGGGCAACCCGTTCGTCTATGAAGTCAGCCTGGACGGCTACCTCGCCGCGCCGAGCGAAGCGCCGGTGGAAGGCGAAAGCGACGTGCGCCAGCGCTTCTACCGCGCCGAGGTGTACCTGCACAACGGCAGTCAGGAATACGACCTGATGGGCTTCACCCCGGACCAGATCACCCGGGATGTGCTGGATCAGTTCGAAAGCCACCGGCAGTTGTTGGGTCGGGTTTACAGCTGATGTGAAGAAAGGGCCGATTCAGGCCCTTTCTTTTTGTGTTGGTGCTGCTGGCCTCATCGCCGGCAACGCCGGCTCCCACAGGGATTGCGTGCACCGCAAAATCTGTGGGAGCTGGCATTGCCAGCGATGAGGCCAGTGAACCCAGAAAATCATTCAGAGCAGCACCCGGGCTATGCCCTCCTGAATCTCCAGGCGAGTTTCATAGCCCCGAGACAACGCCGCAAACCGCTCCAGAATCCCCACCGCCTGCTCCCCCTCGGCCAGCCTCGGCCGCCCGCGCCGGTGAATCGCCTCACCCAGCCCCAAACTCACCGGATGCAACTCGATCCCGGTCAGCTTCCTCCCCTCGAACGTGCACACCGGCACGATGCTCTCCCAGAACCGCGAATCCGACGGGAAGCTGCGGGTGTCGTTGCGCGTGCGTTGCAGGAACACCTTCGATGGCGTCTGCTGCCGGTCCACGCGGAACTGGTCATAACTGTCCACCGGCAACCGTTCGACCAGCTCGTTCTGCCCGATGAAATTGCCCAGGCTGTAGAAGATCGGCTTGCCCTGGTACAGCTCCATGCCGCGCAGCAGATGCGGACCATGGCCGACCACGATATCGACCCCGGCATCGATCAGCCTGCGCGCCACCGGCTGGATGAATTCCGCCGGCGCTTCCAGGTCCCATTCGCCCTGGTCGTTGTAGCCCAGTTCGTGGGCATGCAGGCTGACCATGACGATGTCCGAGGTCAGCCGCGCTTCCTCGACCCAGCGCAGGATGCCGTCCATGTCCTTCTTGCGCGCCAGGGTGCGCAGGCGAGTGTGCGCGCCTTCGCGGAACAGCAGCGGGGTGAAGGGGCCGAACACCTGCAACGACGGGTCGGGCAGGGGATGGGCGAAGCCGAGGTCGACCGCGCCCTGGTACAGCCTGTCCAGGCCGAGGTCGGCGATCAGCCGGCGCACCTGCTCCATCTGCTCGGTGCTGACTTCGTGCAGGGTGTCGTAGCCCAGCGGGTTGAGGCCCGGGCGGCCGGGCATGTCGCGGCTCTGGTCGCTGGCTTCCTGGCCCTTGCCGTAGGTGGAACTGCACGCCAGCAGGGCCACGGTGCCCGCCGGCTTGGTGCAGTACACCGGACGCCGCGCTTCTTCCAGGTTGCGCCCGGTGCCGGCGAACAGCAGCTCGCGCTTGCGCAGTTGTTCGTGGGCCGCGTGCAGGCCGCTGATGCCGTAGTCGAGGCTGTGGTTGTTGGCGGTGGAAAACAGGTCGAAACCGCCCTCGACCAGTTCGTCCAGCACCCAGGCCGGTGCGCCGAAATGCGAGCCGCCGCTTTCCAGGGCCGGGTCGCCAGCGAAGTCGTTGGGCAGCACTTCAAGGTTGGTGAAGCTGACATCCGCCGCGCGGATCAGGTCGAACAGCGGGCTGACGGTCTGGTCGGCACGGCTGTGCAGGCGGCGTTGCAGGATGCTGTCGCCGGTCAGGGCAATTTTCATGGGGGATCTCGCCAGGGAGGAAACTGCCGGGACTCTAGGGCAAGCCCCGCCGCGTCCCGTACTGAATCCGCTTCATCGCCATAGCCTGCGGTTATCGGCCCGGCGCCACCTGTGCATTTGGCTATGGGCATCACTTTTTTTCAGAGGCCGGCGTTGTGACTCGCTGCTTACCATGCATCCCGCCCGGCGTCCGGCAACGGCGCGCCGCGGGGATGGCTTTCACATGAACAGCAGGTTCAAGGCGCAGAGCACCATGAAAAGAACAACAAACCACACCGCGGTCCTGCGGCCTCGTGCAGTGCCACTGGCCGTCAGCCTGGCACTCGGCGCAGCCAGCGCCCAGGCCGCCACTTTCAATATCGGGGAAATCGAGGGTCGTTTCGATTCGACCCTGTCCATCGGCGCCAGCTGGGGCATGGCCAATCCGGACAAGGCCTTTATCGGCAGCCGCAACGGCGGCACTGCGTCGACCCAGACTTCGGACGACGGCCGCCTGAACTTCAAGAAGGGCGAGACCTTCTCGAAGATCTTCAAGGGCATCCACGACCTGGAGCTGAAGTACGGCGACAGCGGCGTGTTCCTGCGCGGCAAGTACTGGTACGACTTCGAGCTCAAGGACGAACACCGCCCGCTCTACGACATCGACGACAGCCATACCGACAACGCCGCCAAGTCCTCGGGCGTGCAATTGCTCGACGCCTTCGTCTACCACAACTACAGCATCAGCGACCTGCCCGGCACCGTGCGCGCCGGTCGCCAGGTGGTCAGCTGGGGCGAAAGCAGCTTTATCCAGAACGGCATCAACAGCATCAACCCGGTAGACGTCTCGGCCCTGCGCCGGCCCGGCTCCGAGGTCAAGGAAGCGCTGATCCCGGTGAGCATGCTGTATTTCAACCAGGGCCTGACCGACAACCTGTCCATCGAGACCTTCTACCAGCTGCAATGGGAAAAGAGCGTCGCCGACAACTGCGGCACTTTCTTCAGCAGCGATGTGGCGGCCAAGGGCTGCGACACCAACATGGCGATCAACGGCAGCGACTTTGACCGCGATATCAACGGCACCGGCGTGCTCGGCGGCTACGGCTACGTGCCGCGGCTGAACGACAAGGACGCGCGTGACGGCGGCCAGTTCGGCGTGGCCCTGCGCTGGATGGTGCCGGAACTGAACGACACCGAGTTCGGTTTCTATGCCATGAACTACCACAGCCGCACCCCGACCAGCACCTGGACCGTCGGTCGTGGCGCGCTGGTCGACCCGGTCGGCGGCCTGGCCGGGCGCGGCGGGGTCAGCACCGCCCGCTATTACCTGGAATACCCGGAAGACATCCGTCTCTATGGCCTGAGCTTCAGCACCACGATGGGCGCCACGGCGGTAGCCGGGGAAATCAGCTACCGGCCGAACATGCCGATGTCGCTCAACGCCAGCGACGTATCGGCGGCGGCGACCCTCGGCGCCGCCGCCACCAACCCGCTGGTCAACGCCGGCCTGCCGATCTTCTCCACCGGCTTCGCCAGCTCGGCCTACGGCTCGCAGATCAACGGCTATGTGCGCAAGCCGTTCACCCAGGCCCAGGTCACCTTCACCCGCACCATCGACCAGTTGACCTTTATCGGCGCCGACCGCCTGACCCTGGTGGGCGAGATCGGCTACAGCCATATCGCTGACCTCGGCGCCACCGACGGCTCCGACCTGCGCTTCGGCCGCAGCAGTGTCTACGGCAACGGCCAGTTGGCCAGCGCCGGCAGTGCACCGCTGCTGGGCGGGATCTCCGGCAATGCCCTGTGCACCCAGACGGCCAACTCGGCCAACCCCGACCAGTGCACCAGCAAAGGCTTCTACACCGCCGACTCCTGGGGCTACCGCCTGCGCGCCGGGCTGGAATACGCCGACCTGATCGGTGGCGTGGTCCTGCGTCCGAACCTGTCCTTCGCCCATGACGTGGAAGGCTACGGCCCGACCTTCAACGAAGGCGACAAGTCGGTCAGCGTCGGCGTCGATGCCGAATACCTGAGCCGCTACAACCTGAGCGTCAGTTACACCGATTACTTCGGCGGCGACTTCAACACCAACACCGACCGCGATTTCCTCGCCGTCAGCCTGGGCGTGAGTTTCTGACGCCCGCAGTTCCGGAGGTAGAACATGATTCGCAATTCGTTGATCCGTGCTGGCGGCCTGGTCCTCGGCCTGCTGGCCAGCCAGGTGATGGCGGCGGTGTCCGAGCAGCAGGCTGCGCGCCTGGGCCAGGACCTCACCCCCATCGGTGCCGAAAAAGCCGGCAATGCCGACGGCAGCATCCCGGCCTGGAACGGCGGCCTGCCGGCCAGCACCGGCGCGGTGGATGCCGGTGGTTTCATTCCCAACCCGTACGCCGCTGAAAAGCCGCTGTTCGTCATCACCGCGCAGAATGCCGAGCAGTACAAGGCGCGCCTGACCCCCGGCCAGCTGGCGATGTTCAAGCGCTTCCCCGAGACCTACCGCATCCCGGTGTACACCACCCACCGCAGCGTCACCCTGCCGCCCAAGGTGTTCGCCGCGGTCAAGGAAAACGCCACCCGCACCACCCTCGCCGAGGGCGGTAACGGCCTCAAAGACTTCAATATGTCGATTCCCTTCCCGATCCCGCAGAGCGGCCTGGAAGTGATCTGGAACCACATCACCCGCTACCGCGGCGTGTCGATCCTGCGCAACACCGCGCAGATGAACCCGCAGGACAACGGCACCTACACCGTCAGCATGATGAAGGAGCAGTTCGCCTTCCCCTTCGGCCTGAAGGACTACGACGCGCAGAAGATGCAGAACATCCTGTTCTACTTCCGCCAGGAGATCCTCTCGCCGCCGCGCCGGGCGGGCAGCGTGATGCTGGTGCTGGAAACCCTCGACCAGGTCGCCGAGCCACGCATGGCCTGGATGTACAACGCCGGCCAGCGCCGCGTGCGCCGTGCGCCGCAAGTGGGCTACGACAGCCCCGGCGCCGAAGGCATGCGCACCTACGACGACTTCGACATGTTCAACGGCGCGCCGGACCGCTACGACTGGCAACTGGTGGGCAAGAAGGAGATCTACATCCCCTACAACAGCTACGCCCTGGATTCGCCGACGCTCAAGTACGACGACATCATTCGCCCGGGCCACCTCAACCCCGAGCACACCCGCTACGAGCTGCACCGGGTCTGGCACGTGGTGGCGACCCTCAAGGAAGGCAGCCGGCATATCTACAGCAAGCGCGACCTGTACATCGACGAGGACAGCTGGCAGATCGCCGAGGCCGATGCCTACGACGGGCGTGGCAACCTGTGGCGGGTCTCGGAAGGGCATGCGCGGTTCTTCTATGACCAGCAGTTCCCCTGGCTGACCGCCGAAACCCACTACGACGTGATCAGTGGCCGCTACACCGTCTCGGGCCTGCGCAACGAAGAGAAGAAGGACAGCTACGACTTCTCGCAGAACGCCAGCAGCAAGGACTTCACCCCGAATGCCTTGAGGGCTACCGGGATTCGTTGAGGCTGATGGCCTCATCGCTGGCAACGCCAGCTCCCACAGGGTTCTGGACCAGCCATAGCATCTGTGCTCGGCGCGGTCTCTGTGGGAGCCGGCGTTGCCGGCGATGGGGCCAGCACAAACACCACCACCCGACAGCCGGGCCTTTGCTTTCCGCCCTGATCCTTGCTCTAGTGCGCCCCTTCCCGTTTCTGGTGAATGCCCATGAAGTTGCATCAACTGCGTGCCATCGTCGCCATCTGCGAAAGCGGCAGCATCCAGGAGGCCTCGCGCCTGCTGCATATCTCCCAGCCGGCCCTGTCCAAGAGCATCAAGGAACTGGAGTCGGAACTCGGCGTGCCGCTGCTGGTGCGCTCCAATCGCGGCATCACCGCGACCTCCTACGGCGAACACCTGGTGCGCCGCGCCCGCCTGGTGGTGGAGGAAGTGCGCCGCGCCCGCGACGAAATCGAAACCCTCAAGGGCACCATGGACGGCCAGGTGACCATCGGTGTTTCACCGGTCACCCCCAGTCAGCAGTTCGCCGCCTGCATCCTCAGCTACCGCAAGCGCTACCCCAAGGTGCAGTTGCAGATCCACGAGCTACGTCCGGCCAAGCTCCTCGAAGGATTGCGCGAGGGCCTGCTCGACCTGGCCCTGACCTCGCACCCGCCGTCGCGCAGCGTCGAAGGCTTCGAATGGCATGAACTCTACGCCCAGCCCACCACCCTGGCGGTGCGCAAGGGCCATCCGCTGTCCAAGGCACGCTCCCTCGGTGACCTGCTCGATCTCGAATGGCTGCTGCCCGACGCCCTGGAAAGCTCCCTGGCCGGGCGCATGTTCGAGGAATACGGCATCACCCCGCCCAAACGCATCCTGGTCTGCGCTTCGGTGGTGCTCTACGCGGAACTGGCGGCCACCACCGATGCGGTGAGCTCCTGGTCGCGGCGGGTGTTCGACCTGCCGGTGGTCTCGGGCAACCTCGACATGCTGTCGATCGCCGAACACGTGCCGGGCACCGATATCTCCCTGGTGTGCCGCCCGCCCGAGCTGATGACCCGGGAAACCCAGATCATGGTCGACGACATCCTCTACGCCTTCAAACACCCGAGCACCCTGCGCTCGCCCCTCGATAACCAACCCTGATAAGCATGCCCATAGATCATTATTCAGCGCCCGGTGCCTGCGGCATCCTGCCCGCCTGACCACTGGAGGAACCCCTGCATGCCGTTCTCCCGACGTAACCTCGTATTGGTGCTGCTGATGAGCGTGATGGTCATCAGCGTGCTGGACAAAAGCATCTTCGCCTTCGCCGGCGCGCAGATCATCGAAGAGCTGAAACTGACCCCGGCCGAATTCGGCTTTATCGGCAGTGCGTTCTTCTTCCTGTATTCGCTCTCCGGCGTCGCCGTGGGCTTTCTCGCCAACCGGTTCCCCAGCCGCTGGATCCTGGTGGGCATGTCGCTGGTGTGGATGGTTTCGCAGCTGCTGGTCAGCGTCAGCAGCACTTTCATGGCCCTGGTTGCCAGCCGCCTGCTGCTCGGTGCCGGCACCGGGCCGGGCACGGCGGTGACCCAGCACGCCTGCTTCAAGTGGTTCGGCCCGACCGAGCGGGTAATGCCGTCGTCGCTGATCCAGGTGTCGATCATGCTCGGCGCCATTCTCGCCGCCGTCAGCCTGCCGTTCATGATCGCCCAGGTCGGCTGGCGCATGGCCTACCTGGCCCTGGCGGCACTCGGTCTGGTGTGGATGCTGCTGTGGCTGGCGTTCGGTCGCGAGGGTTCGCACAGCGATGCGCCGGCCGCGGCTCCCGACGGCCCGCTGCCTGGCTATCGTCGCCTGCTGCTCAACCGCACCTTCCTCTGCATCACCCTGGTCGGCTTCGTCGGCTACCTGCCCAATGCCCTGGTCTACAGCTGGGTACCGGTGTACCTGCAAAAGGGCCTCGGCCTGACCCCGATGCAGGCCGGCTACACGGTGATGTGCGTCACCCTCGCGGTGATCCTGTGCAACCTGCTGGTCTCGGCCCTGTCCCAGCGCGCCCTGAAGCGCGGCGCCTCGGTGCAGCAGGCGATGGTGGCGCTGCCGCTGGCCTGCTGCCTGGTCGCCGGGCTGGCCTTCGTGCTGATGAGCCAGGCCCACGGCCACCTCGCTGCGACCCTGGCGCTGTACGCCGTCGGTGCGGTGCTGATCAACCTGCTGCCGACCTTCGCCAACACCATCGTCGCCTACATCGCCCCCGAGGCCCGGCGCGGCTCGATGCTGTCGATCCATATCGGCGGCCTGACCAGCGCCGGCATGCTCGCGCCCTGGATGGTGGGGCAGATGATCGCCAGCAAGGGTGGTGATATCGCCCATGGCTTCGAGGCGTCGCTGGCGCTGATCGGCGTGGCGATCCTGATCTCCAGCCTGCTGGGCCTGTGGCTGGTGCGCCCGGCCTGGACCCGCGAGCAACTGGAAGCGCTCGAGCCTCGCCCGCAAGCGGTGCCGCAACCAGGCTGACCTGCGGCCTTTTCCCCTTTGACCTTCCCCTGCGGGCCTGCCTTGTGCGCTGGCCTGCCGGGCACCCTCATCCCGCGAAAAATGACTGGAGCCGTCATGACGTCCGCTGCCTGTTTCTCCCAGACCTACGCCCAAGCCCGGCAGACCTTCCTCAAGGCCTGTGCCGAGCTTGGTTTGCCTGTCGAATCGCACTTGCATCCGCTGCCGGGCGCGGAAGGCGAACAACTGGCGCTGGACGTGGCCCGCAGCGGTCCCGCCGATGCCGAGCATGTTCTGTTGATCACCAGTGGCTGTCATGGGGTGGAGGGGTTTTGCGGGTCGGCGGTGCAGATCGCCCTGCTGCGCGACGCCGAGTTCCAGCGCCAGGCCCGGGAGGCACGCTGTGCGGTGGTCTACCTGCATGCGGTCAACCCGTACGGGTTTTCCTGGTTGCGCCGCTGGACCCACGAAAACGTCGACCTCAACCGCAACTTCCGCGATTTCAGCCAGCCACGCGGGCACAACCCGGACTACGCCGAACTGCACCCGGTCATGGTCCCCAAGCGCTGGCCGACCTCGTTCGGCAACCGGCTGCGGCTCTATTCGTTCTTGTTGCGCAAGGGGCGCAAGCGCCTTCAGAAAGCCATTTCCGGCGGCCAGTTCAGCCACCCCGACGGGCTGTTCTACACCGGCGTGGCGCCGACCTGGAGCAACCAGACGGTGCGCGAAGTAGTGCGCCGCCATGGCAGCGCCTGCGAGCATCTGGTCTGGCTGGATATCCACACCGGCCTCGGTCCGAAAGGCCATGGCGAACGCATCTACTCCGGCCCTGGCGACTCGCCGATGCTGACCCGCGCCCGGCGCTGGTGGGGCGACGGGGTGCGCTCGTCGCAGGACGGCGAGTCGGTATCGGTGCCGCTGACCGGGCTGATGGTCTACAGCGCCCTGGAAGAATGCTCCCCAGCGCAGTTCACCGGCCTGACCCTGGAATACGGCACCTTGCCCGGCCAGCAGGTGCTCGACGCCCTGCGCGCCGAGCAGTGGCTGCACAACAATCCTCAGGCCGGGGCGGCGCAGCGCAAGCGCATCAAGCGCCAGTTGCGGGATGCCTTCTACGTCGATGAGCCGCAGTGGAAGGACGATGTGCTGCGCCAGGGGCGTGAGGTGGCCGGGCAGGCCCTGCGCGGCCTGATGGCCTAGGCCACCACGCGGTTGCGCCCTGTCTGCTTGGCCCGGTAGAGGTTGTCGTCGGCCTGCTTGAGCACCTGGGTGGCGCTGTCCAGTTGCGGGCTACGGCAGGCGATGCCGATGGACAGGGTGATGCGGCCGACGCCATCGATGGCCGCCGCTTCAATGCTGGCGCGGATGCGCTCGGCAATGGCCTGGGCGTTGGCCACATCGGTGTCTGGCAGCAACAGCACGAACTCCTCGCCGCCGGCACGGCAGGCCAGGTCGCCGCTGCGGGAATGGCGGGCGATGGTCGCTGCCACTTCCTTCAGGGCCAGGTCGCCGGCGTCGTGCCCGAAGCTGTCGTTGACCCGCTTGAAGAAGTCGATATCCAGCGCCAGCGCGGCGTAAGGCTGCCCGGTCTGGTCGTAGCGGGCGAGGGTGGCGTCCAGTGCGCGGCGGTTGGCCAGGCCGGTCATCGGGTCGCTCTGCGCCTCTTCGCTGAGTCGGCCGATCTTGTGCTGGATCATCCGCACGCTGGCGATCAGCGCCTGGCGGATGGCGGCAGGCTCCTTGTACCAGGCCTTGATCCGGCTCAACTGATCGATGGTCTCGGGCTGCGACAGGTGGGTGGCGTTGTCCGCCAGTTGTTGCAGTGGGCGGGTGATCCAGCGGGCGCCGATCCACAGCAGCAACAGCCCGACGATGCTGGCCGGCAGCAGGTCGAGGAACATGTCGCGCATCAGCCGGCCGAGGGTCGACAGGGCGATGCTGCGCGGCTGTTGCGCGACCACCGCCCAGTCGGCATTGGTCACCGGTGCGTAGCCGGCCAGCATCGGTATGCCCTGCTGGTTGTTCACCGCCATGCTGCCGTTCTCGCCGCGCAGGGCGGCGTCGACCGTGGCGCTGGTGTCGAGCACTTCGCCGATGCGCGTGTCATCCGGGTGATGGAGCAGGCGGCGGTGCTTGTCGGCGACGAAGGCGAAGGTGCCGTCGTGGTGGAAATGGCTGGAGATCAGCGTGCTCAGCGCGCTGTCCTGGCGGATGAACACCGCGCCGCCGATCACCCCGAGAAATTGGCCGTCGCGGTCGAATACCGGATGGGAAATGAACACCATCATGCGTCCCTGGGACGAGTGGTAGGCATGGCTGACCAGCGGCCTGCGCTGTGCCACGGCGCGCTGCATCTCCTCGGAGTCGAGGCTGCTGCCGACCGTCATCAGGCTGTGCGGATGGCTGTGCAGCACGGTGCCCTGGGCATCGGTGACCACCAGGGTGTTGAAGTCATCGTCCTGGGCTTGCAGGCGCTCGGCCTCGGCGTGCAGCAGGTGGGGGTCGCCGAAGTCGTTGGCCAGTTGTTGCGCGCTGTAGCCGAGATGGGCGTGGGCCGATTTGAGAAAGGCCTCGATGCTTGAGGCGACCTTGGCCGCGTAGGCGTGGTTGGCTTCGAGGGTGGCCTGGATCAGCGCATCGCGTTGCACGCCATAGGCTACCGCCAGGCTGTTGGCCAGGGTGGCCAGGGCCGAGAACAGGGCGAAGGCCAGCATCAGGCTGCGCAGGTCGAGGCGCCAGGAGGAGGGGAGTTTCATCGCGTGCGGGTCGTCCTGAGAGGGGGCACGCGATTCAGGATAGGCGGGATTTTATGTGTTGTGCTTCAGGGCCTCATCGCTGGCAAGCCAGCTCCCACAGGTATGGCATGCACCGGACCTGTGGGAGCTGGCTTGCCAGCGATGAGGCCCGAATGATCAACCGTGGTTCTTGCCCAGCAACGCGTGATACAGCTCGCTGTCGCCAAGGATCCCGACCACCTTGTTGTCATCCTGCAGCACCAGCTTGTTGCCGGTCTGGTAACGGATCTGCAAGGCATCGCGCATGCCGATGCTGGCGCTGACCAGGGTCGGCTTGCGCCCGAGGTCTTCCACCGCCTGCCCCGGCGCCCAGTTTTGCAGATCCAGGCCATTGGCACCCTGGCGCGCACCCTTGATCACGCCGTCGGCGAGGTCGAGCCAGGAGTCGCCACCCGGGTCGATGCACACCGAGCCATTGACCCGCTTGCAGTTGTCCAGGCTGCGCATCAGGCTGCGCCCGCACAGCACGTTGAGCGGGTTGGTGTGGGCGACGAAGGTGCGCACGTAGTCGTCCGCCGGGTTGAGCACGATCTCTTCCGGCTTGCTGTACTGGATGATCTTGCCGTCCTTCATGATGGCGATGCGGCTGCCCAGCTTCAGCGCTTCGTCGAGGTCGTGGCTGACGAAAACGATGGTCTTGCTCAGTTTCTTCTGCAGGTCCAGCAACTCGTCCTGCAGGCCCTGGCGGATCAGCGGGTCGAGGGCGGAGAAGGGTTCGTCCATCAGCAGGATATCGGCGTCCATGGCCAGCGCACGGGCCAGGCCGACGCGCTGCTGCATGCCGCCGGAGAGCTCGTCGGGCTTCTTGTTGCGCCACTGGGTCAGGCCCACCAGCTCAAGTTTCTCGTCCACCAGCTTGCGCCGTTCCTTTTCCGGCCGGCCCTGCATTTCCAGGCCGAAGCTGATGTTCTCGCGCACCGTCAGCCAGGGCATCAGGGCGAACTTCTGGAACACCATGGCGATGCGCTTGGTGCGCATCATCTTCAGTTCCGCCGGGGTGCAGTGGGCGATATCGATGTGGCTGCCTTCGTGCTCGACGAACAGCTTGCCGCGGCTCACGGTGTTGAGGCCGTTGATGCAGCGCAGCAGGCTCGACTTGCCCGAGCCGGACAGGCCCATCAGCACGCAGATCTCACCCTTGTTGATATCCAGGTTGGCCTTTTCCACGCCGACCACCAGCCCGGTTTTCTTCAGGATCTGCTCCCGCGAAAGGCCCTGGTCAAGCAGGCTGAGGGCCTCACGCGGTCGATTGGAGAAGATGACGTCTACGTCTTCGAAGCGAATGATGCTCATGCCTCACCCCTTACCTTTACATCGGGTTGTTTGCAGATACGGTCGAGCATGATTGCCAGCAGGACGATCGCCAGCCCGGCTTCGAAGCCCAGGGCGATATCGGCGGTGTTCA